>Ga0335081_10002601_pt1 | contig 28473 bp, 25 predicted proteins | sample Lox_Sample_35_FD_206713 | JGI IMG/M metagenome (GOLD analysis project Ga0335081, IMG submission 206713) | Soil microbial communities from Loxahatchee National Wildlife Refuge, Florida, United States - Lox_Sample_3.5 | ecosystem: Environmental > Terrestrial > Soil > Wetlands | place: USA...
CCCAGGCGTTGCCGGGTCCGAAGATCTTGTCCACTTTCGGGATCGTGCGTGTGCCGTAGGCCATGGCCGCGATCGCCTGCGCGCCGCCCACCTTGTAGATGATCTCGATGCCGCACAGCTCGGCCGCCACGAGGATCGCGGGGTGCGCCGCGCCAGCGGCGCCGGGCGGCGTGCACAGGATGCGCCGCGGGCAGCCGGCAAGGCGTGCCGGCACGGCCAGCATGATCACCGCGGAGGGCAGGGGAGCCGAGCCCGCGGGCACGTACAGCCCGACCGCGCCGATCGGCCGCACCAGCTGCTCGCACAGCACCCCGGGCATGGTCTCGAGCGCCAGCGGCTTGGGCAGCTGCGCGGCGTGGAACGTCTGCACGTTCTCGATCGCCCGTTTCAGGGCCGCGACCTGTGTGGGGGTGAGCTGGGCCCGCGCCGCGGTGAATTCCTGAGCGCTCACCTGCAGGCTTGCGAGCTTCACGCCGTCGAAGCGCGCCGTGAAGTCGCTCAGGGCCGCATCGCCATCGCGGCGCACGGCGCCGATGATCTCGCTCACGCGCGCGATGAGCTCGGAGCGCGATTCCTGCGCCGGGCGCGCCAGGGCCGCGCGGCGTCCGGCGGCATCGAGAGATTCCCACTTCAAGGTGCGCATCGCGGTCAGGCCAGCATCTTCTCGACGGGCAGTACGAGGAGCGCACTCGCGCCGGCGCGCTTCAAACCCTCGAGCGTCTCCCAGAACACGTTCTCCCGGCACACGGCGTGCACGGCCACCTTGTCGGGGTGCCCCTCGAGCGGAATGATGGTGGGGGATTCGCTCCCGGGCAGCAGCCGGCGGATCTCCGGCAGCGCGCTGCGCGGGGCGTGCAGCATGATGTACTTGCTCTCGCGCACCTGCTGCACACCGTCGATGCGCATGAGCAGCCGCTCGACCCATTCATCTTTTTCCGCCGCCAGCTCGAGCGGCGTGCGGATCAGTACCGCGTGGCTCTCGAGCACGGTCTGCACTTCCTGCAGGTGATTCGCCTGCAGCGTGGAGCCGGTGGAAACGAGGTCGCAGATGGCATCGGCGCGCCCGAGCCGCGGTGCGATCTCGACCGCGCCCGAGAGCACGACGATCTGCGCGCTCACGCCGTGATCGCGCAGGAACTTCTCGAGCAGAAACGGATAAGTCGTCGCGATGCGCTTGCCGGCGAGCCAGCCCGGCCCGCTATAGGAGGTGCCGTCGGGCACGGCGAGCGAGAGCCGGCACCGCCCGAAATCCAGCGTGCGCACGGAGGCGAAGCGCGCCGACTGGCCGCGGGAGGCGAGCTCCAGGCGCTTCTCCTCGAGCACGTTGAGACCGACCAGCCCGAGGTCGCAGACATCCTCCTGCACCAGATCCGGGATATCGTCGTCGCGCACGAACAGCACATCGAGCGGCATGTTCTCGCCGTAGCCGAACAGCTGATCCTTGCCGCGCGAGAGCTTCAAGCCGCAGCGCAGGATCAGATCGAGCGAAGGATCGGTCAGGCGGCCGGACTTCTGCACCGCAAGCTTCAGGCGTTGATCGCTATCCATGGCGCGAGCCTTCCGGGCGGCGCGCGCCATCCAGGCGGCGCGCCACCAGCATGTAGCCGCCATTGCCGTTGGCGAGACAGCGCGCCACGCGGGCGATGGTCGTGACACTGACTCCGGTCAGGCGATGAATCTCGCGGTAGGGCACGGCGCGCTGCAGCCACTCGACGACGGCCCAGCGATCGGCCATCGCCTGCAGCTCCGCCGGGGTGCAAAGGTCGCGGAAGAAGGCGCGACATTCCTCGGCCGTGCGCAGCGCGGCGACCGCGGTGCAGAGGTTGCGCTCGGCGAGAGCCTCCTGCCGGGAGGTGACATTGCGATGCGTTTTCATACGGATGCGGTGCGGCCGGTGCGTTCCAATGTAACAGCGTGCTAATACATTAACACAAGCCGCAAACCGCGCCAAATGCGCTTCTTGACGCTGCCGGAGCGCGCCCCTAGACTGCGCGGACTCATCGAGACCGGCTGAGGGAATAGGCCCTTAGACGCCGGGGCAACCGCCAGGCCCAACCAGCCTTGTAAAGGTGCCAACTCCTTCCGCCCGACGCTGTGGGCGGCAGATGAGCGGTCAGCGTAGCCTCCTGCGCCCTCACGGGCCGATGGAGGATGGACGCGAGACATCCCGCCACTTGATTGCGGGCGCTCTGGCAGGAGTTCGCGGTGAGGGAAGTACCGGAACTCGCGGAGACCCGAATGCACACCGACTGCCATCATGACGCGCAAGCCTGACCCGATCACGCAGGCCGTGCGCGCGGGCCTGGAAAGCGATGACGCCACCGGCGCCGTCGTCCCGCCGATTCACCTCTCCTCGACGTTCGCCTTCCGCGGCTTCGGCGAGAAGCGCGAGTATGACTACACGCGCTCAGGCAATCCGACACGCGACCTTCTGGGTGCGGCGCTCGCGGAGCTCGAGGCGGGCGCTGGCGCCGTGATCACGGCGACCGGCATGGCGGCCATCACGCTCATCGGTCATCTGGTGCCGGCCGGCTCGCGCATCGTCGCGCCGCACGATTGCTACGGCGGCACGTACCGGCTGTTCAACGCCTGGGAGAAGCGCGGCCAGATCCGCGTCGACTTCATCGACTTTGGTGACGAGGCGGCACTGCGCGAAGCGCTGTCCCGTCCGGCGGCGATGGTGTGGATCGAGACGCCGAGCAACCCGCTGCTTCGAATCACCGACATCGAGGCTGTGACGGCGCTCGGCCGTGGCTGCGGCGCACTGGTCGTGGTCGACAACACGTTCCTATCGCCACTGTGGCAGCGGCCCATCCCGTTGGGCGCGGACGTGGTGATTCATTCGACCACGAAATACATCAATGGCCACAGCGATGTGGTCGGCGGCGCCGTCATTGCACGTACGCCCGAGCTGCACGAGCAGCTCACCTGGTGGGCCAACTGTCTGGGTGTCACGGGCTCGCCCTTCGACAGTTTCCTGACACTGCGCGGGCTGCGCACGCTGCAGGCACGGCTGGAGCAGCATGGGCGGAACGCGCTGGCGATCGCCGAGTGGCTCACGACCCAGCCGACGGTTTCGCGCGTGTTCTATCCCGGCCTCGCCACGCATCCCGGTCATGCCATCGCACGCCGCCAGCAAAGCGGCTTCGGCGCCGTCGTCACCGCGGAGCTGGCGGGCGGCCATGAAGCGGTGCGTGCCTTTGCATCCGAGCTGCAGTTCTTCTCGCTCGCCGAGTCCCTCGGGGGCGTGGAGAGCCTGATTGCGCACCCGGCCACGATGACTCACGCCGCCATGGATGCCGAGGCGCGTGGCAAGGCGGGTCTCACCGACGGGCTGCTGCGGCTGTCGATCGGTATCGAGGCGCTGGAGGACCTGCGCGCGGATCTCGCCGCGGCACTGGAGCGCGCCCGCCGCGCGACTGCGGCGCCGCGCCTGAAGATCGCGGAAGCCTAGCTCTTGCTCAGAGCCGCTCGAGCACGGCGTCACCCGCCTCGCGCGTGGCGGCGGCGCGCGTGCCAGGCGCCGTGAGATCGGGCGTCAGCGTACCGGCGGCAATGGCAGCGGCGACCGCCTGCTCCACGGCATTCGCCTCGGCGGCGAGCGCCAGGGAGTGACGCAGCAGCAGCGCCACACTGAGGATGGTGCCGTAGGGATTGGCGATGCCACGGCCGGCGATATCCGGCGCTGAGCCGTGGATCGGCTCGTACAGGCCGCGCTTGCCATCGCCCAGCGATGCCGAGGGCAGCAGGCCCAGCGAGCCTGCGAGCATCGAGGCCTCATCGGTGAGGATGTCGCCGAACATGTTCTCCGTGACCAGCACGTCGAAGTCGCGTGGCCGGCGGATCAGATGCATGGCCGCGGCATCAACCAGCATGTGCTCGAGCGTCACGTCGGAGAACTCCTGACGCACGACGCGCTCGCACACTTCACGCCACAGGCGCGAGGTCTCGAGCACGTTCGACTTGTCGATCGAGGTCAGTCGCCGGCGCCGAGTGCGGGCGATGCGGGCGGCTACGCGGACCACGCGCTCCACTTCCGCGACGCTGTAGGAGCACACGTCGACGGCGCCCAGGGCGTCGCGCCGCTTCTCGCCGAAATAGATCCCGCCGGTCAGCTCGCGCACGAAGATCAGATCGACTCCGCTGAGCACCTCGGGCTTGATCGTCGAGGCGCCGAGGAGCGCGGGATGCACGCTCACCGGGCGCAGGTTCGCATACACGCCCAGCGCCTTGCGCAGCGCGAGCAGGCCCTGCTCGGGACGCATCGGGGCAGACGGTGACGACCACTTCGGCCCGCCGATCGCGCCCAGCAGCACGGCATCCGCCGCGAGGCACCCCTCGAGCGTGCTCTGCGGCAGCGGTGCGCCGCAGGTATCGATCGCGATGCCGCCGAAGGGCAGCTCGGTCAGCTCGAACTCATGCCCGAAGCGCATCGCGATGCGCTCCAGGCAGCGCCGTCCCTCGGCGATGACTTCGGGGCCGATGCCATCGCCCCCCAGCACGGCAATGCGCGCCTTCACGCGCGGCGCTCGTACGCTTCGATATCGGTGCGGTGCGAGAGCAGGTAGCCGAGCTCGTCGATCCCGTTCAGCAGGCAGTAGCGCGCGAACGCCTCGAGCGGAAAGCCGACCTTGCGGCCATCGGGCAGGCTGAGCGTGCAGGCGGCGACATCGATCGTGAGCTCGATGCCGGGATGCTCGAGGAGCCAGGCGCTCGTCGGCTCATCCACCAGCACCGGCAGCAAGCCGTTCTTCAGGGCGTTGTTGCGGAAGATATCGGCGATCTCGGTGCTGATCACCGCGCGCACCCCATAGTCAAGCAGCGCCCATGGGGCGTGCTCGCGCGAGGAGCCGCAGCCGAAGTTGCGCCCCGCCACCAGGATCTGAGCGCCACGCGCCGCCGGGGCATTGAGCGCGAACTCGGGCCGCTCGCTGCCATCGGCCGCGTAGCGCCAGTCGGTGAAGAGGTGCTTGCCCAGGCCCGCCCGCGTGGTCGTGGTGAGGAAGCGTGCCGGGATGATCTGATCGGTGTCGATATTGGTCGCCGGCAGCACCACCGTGCGCGAGCGAATGATGGCAATGGGTTCCATGAGGATCTCGCTGCGCGTCAGATCAGATCACGCGGATCGGTGACCCGGCCGCGCACCGCGCAGGCCGCCGCCGTGAGCGGGCTCGCGAGCAGGGTGCGCGCACCCGCGCCCTGGCGGCCCTCGAAATTGCGGTTGCTGGTGCTGACGGAGTACTCCCCGCGCGCGACCGTATCGCCGTTCATGCCGATGCACATCGAGCAGCCCGACTCGCGCCAGTCGGCGCCCGCGTCGATGAAGATGCGATGCAGGCCCTCGGCCTCGGCGGCGGATTTCACCTGCTGCGAGCCGGGCACGATCAGCATGCGCACGCCGCTTGCGATGTGACGGCCGCGCAGCACCCGCGCCGCATCGCGCAGGTCCGACAGCCTGCCGTTGGTGCAGCTGCCGACGAAGACGACGTTGACGGGTTTGTCCTTGAGCGGCGCACCGGCCTCGACGCCCATATAGGCGAGCGCGCGCGCGTAGATCGCATCGCCGTGCCGCTCCGGTACCGCACCCGAGATCGGCATGACCATGCCGGGATGGGTGCCGTAGGTGATCATGGGCTCGATGGCGCTCGCATCGAAATCCACTTCACGGTCGAAGCTCGCACCCGGGTCCGTGGGCAGTGACTTCCAGTCGGCGAGGGCGCGCTCCCACGCTTCCCCGCGCGGGGCACGCGGCCGGCCCTGCAGATAGGCGTAGGTGGTCTCATCGGGCGCAATCATGCCGGCGCGCGCGCCGGCCTCGATCGACATGTTGCACACGGTCATGCGTGCCTCCATATCGAGCGCACGAATCGCCTCGCCCCGGTATTCGAGTACGTGGCCCGTGCCGCCGGCAATACCGATGCGCCCGATGATGGCCAGTATGAGGTCCTTGGCCGTGACACCGTGGCGCAGCGCGCCGCTCACGTTGATCGCGAATGTCTTCGGCCGCCGCTGCAGCAGGCACTGGGTGGCGAGCACGTGACCCACTTCGGTCGTGCCGATGCCGAAGGCGAGGGCGCCCATCGCACCGTGCGTACTCGTGTGGCTGTCGCCGCAGACCACGGTCTTGCCCGGCTGGGTGAGACCGAGCTCCGGGCCGATGACGTGCACGATGCCGCGGTCGGCGTGTTGCAGGTTCAAGAGCTCCACGCCGAAGCGGGTGCAGTTCTTCTCGAGCTCGCGCACCTGATTCGCGGCAGCGGCGATGGTGATGGGCGCGCCGCCGAACACCTGATCCGTGCGCGTCGGCGTCGAGTGGTCCATGGTCGCGAGCGTCAGATCGCGACGGCGCACGCCAAGCCCGCGCGCGGCGAGCTCGGCGAAGGCCTGGGGCGATGTGACCTCGTGCACCAGGTGCAGATCGATGAACAGGATCGCAGGCGTGTCCGCGGTTTCGGCGACGACTTCGTGGCGCTCCCACACCTTTTGCAGGATCGTCTTCGGCATGGTGCGCCTTCAGCCCGTCGCGGCTGCGCGTACGGCGGCGAGCGGCACATAGTCGAGCCAGCCCCAGCGATCCGGAGTCTCGCCGGAGAACAGGCCGAAGAATGCGCGCTGCAGCGCCTCGGTGACGGGGCCGCGGCGACCGCTGCCGACGGGGATGCGGTCGACGGATTTGATCGGCGTGATCTCAACCGCCGTGCCGGTGAAGAACGCCTCATCGGCGATATAGAGTAGCTCGCGCGGCAGGGCGGCCTCGCGCGTCTCGATGCCGTGCTCGCGCGCGAGCTTCAGAACCGTATCGCGCGTGAGCCCGCCGAGCGCGGAATGCGCCAGCGACGGGGTGAGCAGTACGCCGTCCTTCACCAGGAACAGGTTCTCCCCGGAGCCCTCCGAGAGCAGGCCATCGACCGTAAGGCCGATGCCTTCGGCAAAGCCGAGCCGCCGCGCCTCGCGGCCGATCAGCTGACTGGAGAGATAGTTGCCGGCCGCCTTGGCGAGGGCGGGGATCGTATTGGGAGCCACGCGGTTCCAGGACGAGATGCAGGCATCGACGCCCGCAGCTTCGGCCTCGTGGCCCAGATACTTGCCCCAGCGAAATGCCGCCACGGCGACTTCCGTCGGCGGATCCTTGGCCGGCGCGACACCCATCTCGCCGTAGCCACGGAAGGCGATCGGGCGGATATAGCCACCCTGCGTCAGGTCATTCGCGGCGACCACATCCCGGCAAGCCTGCGTCAGCTGCTCGCGCGAATACGGCAGATCGATTTCGTAGATGCGTGCCGAGTCGGCGAGCCGCTGCAGATGATCGGTGAGGCGGAAGATTGCCGGGCCGTGCGCGGTCTCGTAGGCGCGGATGCCCTCGAACACGGCGGAGCCGTAGTGCAGGGCATGCGTCATCACGTGCACGGTCGCATCCGCCCAGGCGGTGAGCCGGCCGTTGAACCAGATGTACTTGGTTGCGGGAATGGGCATGCAGGTCCTCCTAGACCGCCGCCTGCGCTGTGCGCGCAGCTCCGGTACGCTCATCGCGCGTGCGCGCGCCGGAGCGCTGCGACAGCTCGATACGATTGATCACCTCGAGAAACGCACGTGTGGCCGACTCGACGATGTTGGTGCTGACGCTCGAGCCGCGGTACGAGCGCTGGTTGTACTCGACGTACACGACGGCCTCGCCCTGCGCATCCTCGCCGCCGGTGACGCCGCGCACTTCGAACTTGCGCACCTGCACCGTGACGCCGGTTGCGACTTCGATCGCCTTGAACGCCGCATCGACCGGTCCGTCGCCGCTCGAGCGCTGATCGATCGTGCGGCCATCGGCATGCTGCAGCTTCACGACCGCCTCGGCGTTGCCGTGGCTGTCGGCCGTGGTGAGCAGCTCGGCGAGCGTCCAGGGGCCGCTCGCGCTGGAGCTGGCCCGCAGCACCAGCGCCTCGATGTCACCGTCGAACAACTCCTTCTTCTTATCGGCGAGCGCCTTGAATTCCGCGAATACCCGGTTCAACTCGAGCTCATCGAGCTCGAATCCCAGTTGCTGCACGCGTTCGCGAAACGCATGCCGGCCGCTGTGCTTGCCCAGTACCAGCGCGCTGCGCGGCAGCCCGACATCCTCAGGACGCATGATCTCGTAGGTGGAGTGGTGCTTGAGCATGCCGTGCTGGTGAATGCCGGCCTCGTGCGCGAAGGCGTTCTCGCCGACTACCGCCTTGTTACGCGGTACCGGCAGGCCCGTGATGCTCGAGAGCAGCCGCGAGGTCGGATACAGCCGCGTCGTGTGGATCTGCGTGCGCACATTGAAGAAGGTCTCGCGCGTCTTCAGCGCCATGACGACTTCCTCGAGGGAGCAGTTGCCGGCGCGCTCGCCGATGCCGTTGATCGTGCACTCCACCTGGCGCACGCCGGCGACGACGGCCGTCAGGCTGTTGGCGACCGCCATCCCTAAGTCGTTGTGACAGTGAACCGACAGGCGCACGCGCTCGATGCCGCGTACGTTCTTTCTCAAGTAGCGGAACAGCTCGGCAAATTCATCCGGTACGGTGTAGCCCACCGTATCGGGAATATTGACCGTGCTGGCGCCGGCCTCGATCACCGCCTCCACCACCTGGGCCAGGAACTCGAGCTCGGTACGCGAGGCATCCTCGGGCGAGAACTCGACATCCTCGGCGAACTCACGCGCGATCTTCACCGCCTCGACGGCGGCGCGAACGATCTCTTCCTGCGCCATATTGAGCTTGTACTGCCGGTGGATGGCGCTGGTGGCGAGGAACACGTGAATGCGGCGCCGCTGCGCATCCTGCAGTGCCTTGGCCGCAAGCTCGATGTCTTCGCGGTTGCAGCGTGCCAGTCCGCAGATGATCGGACCGTGGATCTCGCGCGCCACGGCCTGCACGCTTTCCCAGTCGCCGCGCGAGGCTGCAGGAAAGCCTGCCTCGATCACATCCACGCCGAGCTCGGCGAGCGCCCGGGCCATACGAAGCTTCTCCGGCTGAGTCATGCTGCAGCCGGGCGACTGCTCGCCATCGCGCAGCGTGGTGTCGAAGATGATGACGCGTTCTGGATCGGCGCTCATGGTTGAGTCTCCTCAGGCTCGACGCTCATTCAGCCAGGGCATGCGGGCGCGCAGCCGGGCGCCGACGCGCTCGATCTGGCGGTTCATGTCGGCCTTGAGCATCTTCTTGTACTTGCGCTGACCGGTGGCGTTCTCCTTGATCCACTGGCGCGCGAATTTGCCCTGCTGGATTTCCTTCAGGATCTTGCGCATCTCGGCCTTGACGCGCGAGTTGATGACGCGCGGGCCGCGCGTGAGATCGCCGTACTTGGCGGTCTCGCTGATGAACTCGTGCATCTTGCTGATGCCGCCCTCGTGCAGCAGGTCGACGATGAGCTTCAACTCGTGCAGACACTCGTAATACGCGACTTCCGGCTGATAGCCCGCCTCGACCAGCGTCTCGAAACCCTTGACGACGAGCTCGGTGGCCCCGCCGCACAGCACCGCCTGCTCACCGAACAGGTCGGTCTCAGTCTCCTCGCCGAAAGTGGTCTCGAGCACGCCGCCGCGCGTGCCGCCGATGCCGTGGGCATAGGCCAGCGCACGCTCATGCGCGGTGCCGGTCGCATCCTGCGCCACCGCGATCAGGCATGGCACGCCCCGGCCCTGCTGATACTGGCGGCGCACCAGATCGCCCGGACCCTTGGGCGCGATCAGCACCACATCGAGGTCCTTGCGCGGACGTATCTGACGGAAGTGGATATTGAAACCGTGAGCGAAGAGCAGGGCGGCGCCGCGCTTCATCCGCTTGGCGATCGCGGCGTACAGGTCGTGCTGCGCCAGGTCGGGTACCAGCATCGCAACCAGATCCGCGCCGGCCACGGCATCCACCGGCTCTGCGACCGCAAGTCCGTCGCGCCGCGCCTTCTTCCAGCTGGCGCCGCCCTTGCGCACGCCAACGATCACGTCGTGCCCGCTGTCCTTCAGGTTCAGCGCATGCGCGCGCCCCTGACTGCCATAGCCCAGTACGGCAATGCGTGCGTTGCGCAACGCTTTGCGGTTCACGTCTTTCTGCGAATAAAGCCTCATCAGTTTCGCTCCCATTAACTCCATCGGCGCATAAAAAACCCCGCACCCGCCCTTCTATCGGGGCCGGTGCGGGGTTTTTGTGGTGTTCGCGGCTTGCTGTCTGTAACTCTAGCTGCGCGCGCGTGACCCGCACCGGCCGCTCCTAAGAAGGAGCAGGCTGATCGCAAGCAGTACGAGCGGCTCCGCGGAGTGCGGAACTTCGGCGCCCAGCATGCTGCAATCGTGGCGAATCATCGCACCCGATGTGAGCACACTCCCGCAGAGCTTGTCAATTCAAGGCCGAAATTCGCTAAGCTGCGCTCCCCTTGGACGACTTACTACTCAGCTGCGGCCGCGACGCCCGGCCGCTCTCGCTCATCACCGAAGCGGGCCTGCCGGCGTGGCTCGCCGCGCAGCCAGCGGCGCTCGCGGCCTGGGTGCGTGCCAACGCCTTTGCAGCGGAAAAGCATCGCGTGCTCGCCCTGCCGGCTGAGAGCGGGGATGTGGCTGGCGCGCTCGTGGGTCTGGGGCCGCTGCGTGAGCCTTCCGAGCTCACGCTCTGGCACGCCGCGGGACTCACCGATCGGCTTCCGCCGGGCGAGTACCGCCTCGAGACCTCTTTGAATGCGACCGCCGCGACGCATTTCGCTCTGGGGTGGCTCACCGGCGCCTACCGTCTGCAGCGCTACCGCAGCGCGCCCACGCAGCGGCGCGCGGCACTCGTCGCGCCTCCGGGGACCGATCTCGAGTACGTTCGCGCCGCGAACAACGCCTGCGCTCTGGCGCGCGATCTGATCAACACGCCGGCGAATGACCTGGGACCCGCGGAGCTCGCCGCCGCCGCGGCGACGCTCGCGCGCACCACCGGCGGGGATTATCGCGAGATCGCCGGCGCGGAGCTCGCGGCCGGGGGCTTCGGGCTCATCGCCGCCGTGGGCGCGGGCAGTCCGCGCGCGCCACGGCTGGTCGATGTGCGCTGGAGCGGCGGGCACGGTCCGCGCCTGACGCTCATCGGCAAGGGCGTCTGCTTCGACAGCGGCGGTCTCGACATCAAGCCCTCGGCCGGCATGCTGCTCATGAAAAAGGATATGGGTGGCGCGGCCTGCGCGCTCGCGCTCGCGAGCCTGCTCGTGACCTTGAAGGCGCCGGTGCAGCTGCGGCTGCTGCTTCCGTGCGTCGAGAACAGCGTCGATGGACTCGCCTACCGGCCCGGCGATGTGATCCGCTCGCGCAAAGGGCTCACCGTTGAGATCGGCAATACCGATGCCGAGGGGCGTTTGATCCTCGCCGATGCACTGGCCGAGGCCGATGCCGAGAAGCCCGATCTGCTGATCGATCTGGCGACACTCACGGGAGCTGCGCGCGTGGCGCTCGGTCCGGAGCTTCCGGCCGCCTACAGCACCGACGAGTCGCTGCTCGCGGAGCTGCGCCGCGTAGGCGAAACGGAAGCCGACCCCATCTGGCCGATGCCGCTGTGGGCCGGATATGACGAGGAGCTCGTGAGCAAGGTGGCCGATCTCGGCAACGTCTCCGGCACGGCCTTCGCAGGCTCGATCATCGCGGCGCTGTTCCTGAAGCGCTTCGTCACCGCGACCCCGACCTGGCTGCATGTGGATCTGTATGGCTGGAATTCAAAGGAGCGCCCGGGCCGGCCCGTGGCCGCCGAGGCACAGTGCGTGCGCGCGCTGTATCGTCTGATCCGAACCCGATTTGGCTGATCATCTCGAAGAGAACGACATGGCAAAGAAGAGCTCCTCCGGTATCGATCCCCGTCAGTACTCACGCCGCGTCGTTGACGGTGCGAGTCAGGCTCCGGCGCGCGCCATGCTGCGTGCGGTCGGGTTCGCAGATGCCGACTTCGCCAAGCCGCAGGTCGGTATCGCCTCGACCTGGGCGAACGTGACCCCGTGCAACATGCACATCGGCGAGCTTGCGCGTGCGGCGTCGGAGGGTGCCGATACCGCGGGGGCCAAGAGCCTCATCTTCAATACCATCACGGTGTCCGATGGCATCTCCATGGGCACACCCGGCATGCGCTACTCGCTGGTGTCGCGCGAGCTGATCGCCGACTCCATCGAGACGGTCGCCGGCGCGGAAGGCTTCGATGGTTTCGTTGCCATCGGCGGCTGCGACAAGAACATCCCGGGCTGCGCCATGGCGATGGCGCGGCTCAATCGACCGTCGGTGTTCGTCTATGGCGGCACGATCCGCCCGGGCGCCGGCCGGCGCGACATCGTCACGGTGTTCGAGGCGGTGGGAGCGCACGCCGCCGGCAAGATCTCCGATGGCGAGCTCACCGAGATCGAGCGCACCTCGATCCCGGGGGCCGGCAGCTGCGGCGGGATGTATACGGCGAACACCATGGCCTCGGCGATCGAGGCACTCGGCCTGTCGCTGCCGAACAGTTCGGCGCAGGAGGCGGTGAGCGAGGTCAAGCGCGAGGACTCCCGCCGTGCGGGCGCTGCGGTCGTGGCCCTCATCCGGGCCGGCATCCGGCCGCGCGATATCCTCTCGCGCAAGTCGTTCGAGAATGCGATCACCGTGACGATCGCACTCGGCGGCTCGACCAATGCCGTGTTGCATCTGCTCGCGATCGCACACGAAGCGGGCGTGAAGCTCTCGCTCGATGACTTCTCACGCATCGGCCGGCGGGTGCCGGTGCTTGCCGACGTGCGCCCGAGCGGGCGCTATCTGATGTCCGAGCTGGTCGCGATCGGCGGCATCCAGCCGCTGATGCGGCGTCTGCTCGAGGCGGGGATGCTGCATGGCGAGTGTCTGACCGTCACGGGTCGCAGCCTGCGAGAGAATCTCGCGAGCGTCGCCGACTATCCGCCCGGGCAGGACATCGTGCGACCGCTGTCCGCGCCCATTAAAAAGGACAGTCACCTGGTCGTGCTGCGCGGCAATCTTGCGCCGGAAGGCGCTGTCGCGAAGATCAGCGGCAAGGAAGGTCTGGCGTTCACCGGCCGGGCGCGGGTGTTCGACGGCGAGGAGCGCGCCACCGCTGCGATCCTCGGCGGCGCCGTGCGGGCCGGTGAGGTCGTCGTGATCCGTCACGAAGGCCCGAAGGGCGGCCCGGGCATGCGCGAGATGCTAAGTCCCACGAGCGCGATCATGGGTGCGGGCCTTGGCGGCAAAGTTGCGCTCATCACCGATGGCCGCTTCTCGGGTGGCAGTCATGGTTTCGTCGTTGGACATATCGCACCGGAGGCCGCGGTCGGCGGCCCGATCGGTCTGTTACGCAACGGCGATGAGATCACGATCGATGCAGTGAAACGCACACTCACGGTGCAGGCCTCGGCGGCGGAGCTGAAGCGCCGGCGCGCGGCCTGGCGCCCGCGCAGCACGGCCATCGGGGCCGGCGTGCTCGGGAAATACTCCCACCTCGTCGGAAGTGCTTCCGCCGGCGCAGTCACAAGTGCAGCACCGTCGCGCCGCAGCGCGGGAAGAGCTTGAACTGAGGTTGTCAGTCCGGGATTCAGCGGTTAGAGTGCGATCGGCGTTCGCCGGACCAGCCTGCGCGCCCAAGAGCGCGCGGCGCAGCACGCCGCAGCAACATCTAGTATTCAAGGGGAGTTCCGAATCGCAAATGCGCCGGCCCCATCGGGGGACGCCGCGCGTTTAAGAGTCTAGTACCTGTCGCTGGACGCCAGCAGCGCCGTCGCTTCCGTCGTGTCGAGCTTGCACGGAGCGCAAAACGTCGTTACTTTTCGGCGGTTGTCCAACGGTCGGTGGTATCAACGGCTTATCGCACATTTTTGAATCACAGCATGGCAGCTCACGCACAGCACGAATCCACGTTTTATTCCCGCCGCGCGGTTTCCTTCGTCGCGATCGTTTTGGTGCATGTGGTCCTGATCTACGGCCTCGCCACCGGTCTCGCTCACCGCGTGATCGAGGCGGTCGCACCACCCATCCAGACCGATATCGTCCAGGAAGTGCAGAAGAAGGACGTACCGCCGCCGCCGCCCCCGCCACAGATCGAGCGCCCGCCGGTGGAAGTGCCGCCGCCCGACATCTCCATCAATATCCCGGTCGAGACCACCACTTCGACCGCGATTACCGATGTGACCGACAAGCATGTGGTCGCACCGCCGCCGCCGCCCCGAGCCGTAAATCGTGTGGGCGGCGGTCCCGGAAAGGGCTTCCCGAGCTCGGATGACTACTATCCGACCGCCTCGCAGCGTCTGGGCGAGGAAGGCACTACGACGATCCACACGTGCATCGATAGCTCAGGCAGGGTCACCGACACACCGACTGTAACGAAGGGCTCGGGAATCGCCCGCATCGACGAGGCGGCCGTCAAGCTCGCCAAGGCAGGCTCCGGTCACTACCGTCCGACGACCGAGGACGGCAAGCCGGTACCTTCGTGTCTCGACTTCCGAATCGTCTTCAAGCTCAAGTAACCAGTTTGATTCACAGCCGCACCGCCCAAGCAGTGCGGCTTTTTCGTTCGAGGAAACTATGGAAACGCAACCGATCCAAACCACTGACAACCCGTATGGCCTGCAGGCGCTCGTCACGAACGGCGATTGGACCTCCCACGGAGTGCTCATCGTGCTGTTCGTCATGTCCTTCTTCTCCTGGTACATCATGCTCACCAAGCTGTGGGATCAGAGAAAGCTGAAGCAGGCCGCGAAGGTGGTCGAGAAGCAGTTCTGGACCGCGGCGTCCGTCAAGGAAGGGGTCGAGCGCCTCAAGAAGGGCGATGACTTCCGCCTGATCGCCGAGGACGGTCTGCGCGCCGCCGCGCACCATGACGGCCGGCTCACGGACCGTATCGATCTGCACGAGTGGATCACGATGTCGCTGCAGCGCTCGGTGACCAGCGTCGCCGGCAAGCTTCAGGGGGGCCTTGGCTTTCTCGCCACGGTCGGCTCGACCGCCCCGTTCGTCGGCCTCTTCGGCACGGTCGTGGGCATCATCCACGCCCTCATTTCGATCGGCCTGTCGGGTCAGCCCAGCATCGACCGCGTCGCCGGTCCGGTGGGCGAGGCGCTGATCATGACCGCGCTCGGCCTGCTGGTCGCCGTTCCTGCGGTGCTGGGCTACAACTGGCTCATCGGCCGCAACAAGAACCTGACCGAGGGTCTGCGGAACTTCGCGAGCGATCTGCATGCCTATCTGGTAGGCGGTGCGCGTGTAGCGAGCGGCGAGATCGGCGGTGGTCGCCCGGCGCCCCAGGGTGCGCCGGCCGCAGCTGCTGCGATCCGCAAGTAGCCTCCGTCAGGAGCACTCGCAATGTCCATGACAGTCGGCTCTCCGGACGAGGAAGAGCGGGATTTCAACTCGACGATCAACACCACGCCGCTCGTCGACGTGATGCTGGTGCTGCTCATCATCTTCTTGATCACCATTCCCGTGATCAACAAGACGGTGCCGGTGCATCTGCCGAACGCGGTGAACATCCCGACGCAGACCAAGCCGGAGAACGTCGTCATCGCGGTGAATGCCGATGGCAAGATCTTCTGGAACAACGGCTCGGTAGCGGACATCAACGCCCTGATCGAGAACATCAAGGCGGTGGCGGTGCGCAAGCCCCAGCCGGAGATCCACATCCGCGCCGACAAGGACGCGCGCTACGAGTCGGTGGGGCGTGTGCTCTATGCGATCCAGCGCGGCGGTGTGGTGAAGGTCGGGTTCTTATCCGAGCCCGACCGCAACAGCCTGGCGCTCGGCGTCACGCAGCAGCATTAGGCGGCCGAGGAGAGAGCCAAGACCATGTCAATGTCCGTAGGCACATCCGGCGGCGAGGAACTGTGCGACATCAACACGACGCCGCTCATCGACGTGATGCTCGTGCTCCTGATCATGTTGATCCTGACGCTTCCCACGATGACCCACGCGGTGAAGCTCGACATGCCGAACCCCCTTCATCCGCCGCCGCCCCCGGATCAGAAGCCGGAGGTCATTGAGCTGGAGATCGACTTCGACGGCACGGTGGTGTGGAACCAGCAGGTGGTACCGAACCTGGCCACGCTGGAGGGTTACTTCCGCACCGAGTCGCAGAAGGAGCCGCAGCCGGAAATCCACCTGCGACCCGATCCGCGCGTGAAGTACGACACCGTGGCCAAAGTGCTGGCGGCCGCGCAGCACAACAAGATGCAGAAGATCGGCTTTGTCAACACGGCCGAGTTCAGCCAGTAAGGACAACATGAAGACGCTACCGAAGTTCGTCGCGGCGATCGCGTTCGCCGCTGGTGTTTCTAGTGCCCTGATCGCGCTGCCGCTCTCACCGGCAGTCGCCGCCGACAAGGAAAAGGAGCAGCCGCAGGTCAGCAAGGCGGTCGCCAAGCCCCTCAAGGCGGCGCAGGACTCGATGAGTGCGAAGAAGTACCAGGAAGGCATCGCGAAGCTGAAGGAAGTCGAGGCGATGTCCAATCGCACGCCTTACGACACGCACGTCATGAACGAGCTGTTCGCGTTCGGCTATGCGCGGCTCAACGACACGAATGCGGCGCTCAAGTACCTGGAGCCGGGGCTGTCCGATGGCTTCCTGCCGCCCGCGGAAGTCAACTCACGTCTGGTGATGATGTCCAAGCTGGACTTCCAGGCCAAGGACTACGACAAGGCGCTGGACTTCGGCAATCGTGCCCTCAAGGCCGGCGTGACCAATGAGGACATCAATCTGATCATTGCGCAGAGCTACTACATCAAGGCCGACTTCAAGAACGCCAGGAAGGCGAGCGAGAGCATGGCCGATGCGGATGTGAAGCGCGGCGCCAGCCCGAAGGAAAACATCCTGCAGATTACGCTCAACTCGTGCATCAAGCTCGATGACGCCGATTGCGAATCCCGCACGCTGGATCGGCTGGTGCAGTTCTACCCGAAGCAGGAATACTGGCGCGATGTGATGTCGATCGCGTTCGACTCCAAGGATGCGAACAGCGACGATCGCGCCACGCTCGAAGTGTTCCGTCTGGCGCTCGATGTAGACGGTCTGAACGGCGCGTCGCAGTACACCGAGATGGCGCAGCGCTCGGTCGAGGCGGGCTCACCAGGCCTCGCGCAACAGGTGCTCGAGAAGGGCTTTGCGAAGAACGTATTTACGGAAGCGCGCGACCGCGACCGCTCGCAGCGCCTGCTCGATTCGGCGAAAAAGCAGGCCGCTTTGGATCAGGCGAACCTGCCCAAGCTCGAGCAGGAGGCCGCGGCCGCCAAGACCGGCGACCCCAGTATAGGATTGGGGATTGCGTATCTGAGTTACGGGCAGTACCAGAAGGCCGTCGACGCATTCAACCGTGGATTCGCCAAAGGCCCGGTCAAGTTCGATGCGCAGGCGCATCTCTTACTGGGGATCGCGCAGCTCAAAGCTGGCAACAAGGAGGAGGCCCTGAAGTCTTTCAAGGTCGCCAAGGGCACACCGGCGTACGAGCGCGTCGCGACCCTGTGGACCTACCACGCGCGGGCAGCGTCATGACCATCAAAGCAGGCGAGCGCATGCCGGCGGGCACCCTCAAGACGATGACCAAGGACGGCCCTAAGGATGTCTCCGTCGAGGAGCTGCTCAAGGGCAAGAAGGTCGTGCTGTTCTCGGTTCCGGGCGCCTTCACGCCGACCTGCGATGCCAAGCACCTGCCGGGCTTCCTGCAGCTCGCCGATCAATTGAAGGCGAAGGGCATCGACACCATTGCCTGCATGGCCGTGAACGATGTCTTTGTGATGAATGCCTGGGGCAAGGCATCGGGCGCCGCCGACAAGGTGCTGATGCTCGCTGATGGCAATGGCGATTATGCCAAGGCGCTGGGGCTTACCATGGATGCGAGCCGCTTCGGCATGGGCACGCGCGGTCAGCGCTTCGCCATCGTCGCCGACAACGGCGTGGCCAAGCAGGTCTACGTCGAAGGGCCCGGCGAGTTCAAAGTCTCGGCCGCGGAGTACGTCCTCGGCCATCTGTAACTCGCTGGCGAACCGCCAGCGCAGTTCTCCTCGACTGACAGTGCACTACCGCCCTCAAAGGCGGCAGCGTCGCACCGTTGCCAACTTGTACGAACTGTAACGAAGGCAGATCATAGCTCGCGGAGTCGTCTGACACGCCCGGCTCCGCTGCCTACCAGAATAAGAACTGCTATCCCGGGCGCTGTCCTACGCCTCTCGAAGTGCGGCTTCAGCCGCTTCGCGCCCGTCGGGGCTGCGGCTCGAGGCCACGTGTCAGGTGGCAAAAGGGGGATTTCTATGCACACTCCGATCGTGAGAGGTCGACGGCTAGCCGCGTCGGGCGCGCGTGCAGCGGTGTACAGTGCGGTGCTCGCCGCACTGATGATCAGCCCGGCATTTGCGCAACAAAACAACCCGCAGGCCGCAACCAGCGCGCAAACGACCACGCCCGCCGCGAGCAACGGTCCGCTCGAGGAAGTAGTGGTCACAGCGCAGTTCCGCAGCCAGGACCTGCAGCAGACGCCGATCGCGATCACTGCGGTGAACGCGAAGATGCTCGAGCAGCGCAATCAGAACGACATCGCCCAGGTTGCCGCGCAGGCGCCCAACGTGAGCCTGCAGCCAAACGGCGCCGCCTTCGGCTCCTCGATGGTCGCGTTCATCCGTGGCGTCGGGCAGACGGACTTCGACCTCGCCCTCGAGCCCGGTGTGGGCATCTACGTCGACGATGTGTACTACGCCACCCTGACCGGATCGCTGCTCGATCTGCTCGATCTCGACCGCGTGGAGATTCTGCGCGGCCCGCAGGGCACACTCGCCGGCAAGAACTCGATCGGCGGTGCGATCAAGCTGTTCTCACAGAAGCCCAAGGGCGGTGACACCGGCTACATTGATGTCACGACGGGGAGTCTGCGTCGCGTCGATGCGCGCGGCGCCGGCGACTTCACGCTGGTGCCGGATACGCTGTTCGCGCGCGTGTCTTTCGCGAGCAAACACCATGACGGCTACGTGACGCGCGTCGACTACGCGTGCACGCACCCGGGCTCGAACATTCCGAGCGCCTCCGTGGGGGACCGCTGCATCCTGGGCTACGACGGTGATCAGGCCTTCGATGCTGCCCGTCTCGCGCTGCGGTGGCTTGCCAGCGATGCGCTCGAGATCAACGTGGCGGGCGATGTCACCAACGACAAATCGGGTGTACAGGCCAACACGGTCATCAAATACAACCCGAACTGCCCGGGTAACCCGGCCAACACCTGCTGGGGCAGCTTCACGTACCGCAATGGCGTGAACGGAGCGCCGGTATTCTACGGTCCGCAGTTCATCCCGTACGGACCGCAGTCGCAGGATCCGAACCATCCGAACGACCCCTACATGAGTTACGCGACGTACTTCTCCGATGCTGCTTCGGCAATCTTCGGACCGGATCCGTACGCGCCGATCTCGGTGCCGCCGATCAACCACTACACGGGGTATGGATTCTCGGGCGACATCAAGTGGACGCTCGCCGAGCACCTGAGCCTGACATCGGTCACCGCCTACCGCTACTACGACAATCAGTTCGCCGAGCAGACCGATGGCTCGCCGATCGGCGTGCAGATCCTGCTGCAGCGGCAGACGCACAGTCAGCTGAGCGAGGAGCTGCGCCTGAACGGCGCGGCAGGCAGCTGGCTTGACTACACCGTCGGCGGGTTCTTCATGAACCAGTTCGGCGGCCTGAACGCTCGCGTCGGCCTGCCGTGGATCGGCTTCGACTTCATCCACGGTCCCGACAGCGTCTCGGCGCCCACCCGCGCCGGGTTCGTGCACGGCGAGTTCCATGCGACCGACAAGTTCAACATCGCCGCCGGTGTGCGCTACTCGGACGAGAAGAAGACTTACACGTACTACCGTCACAATGCGGACGGCTCGGACATCACCGATCCAGCGGGATACAACGGCCTGGTGTTCGGCCTGAACGGCAAGTCGGCGACGTTCCATGGAACGCGCTTCGACTACCGCCTGGATCTCGACTACCAGTTCACCAACGACATCATGGGGTATGCCGAGGCGTCGACGGGGTACAAGGGCGGCGGCGTCAATCCGCGGCCTTTCTACCCGCCGCAGACGCTGTCGTTCAAGCCGGAGACGCTGACGGCCTATGAGCTGGGCCTGAAGACCAATCTCTTCGACCGCAAGATGCGCTTGAACCTGGCTGCCTTCTACAACAATTACAACGACATCCAGCTCACGCTCGGCTTCTGTCCGGAGCCGGGTGCGCCTCCCGCGCCATGCGCTTTGCCCGCGAATGTGGGCTCGGCGCATGTCTACGGCGCAGAGCTGGAGACGGAGATCCACCCGGTCGGGGCATTCGAGATCGACGCCTCGGCGAGCTACCTGCACTTCAAGTACACGAAGATCTCCGACCCGAGCACGGGTGTGACCTCCGACATGATCACTCCGTACACGCCGAAGACCAAGGCGAGCCTCGGCATGCAGTACGAGTTCATGATGGCCGACGCAGGCTCGCTCACGCCGCGCGTTGATCTGACCTATCAGGCTTCAGAGTTCACCAATCCGATCAACGATGCGGCCTGGAACCAGATCGACTCGTACACGGTGCTCAACGGTCGCCTGACGTGGCTGAGCAAGAGCGGCGCCTGGCAGGCCGCACTTAACGTCACGAACATGACCAATAAGCTGTATTACCTGACGTTGTTCGATCTGCACACCTCGACGGGCTACGTGAACGCCCAGCCGGCGATGCCGCGCGAATGGTCGGTCTCGATCAAGCGCAGCTTCTGAAGTGACGGACGGCTGCGGTGCTTGCAACGGCACCGCAGCCGTCCTCTTTCCGGCGGGGTGAGTTACAGCAGCTTCTCGAGCTGCGGGATGATCTCGAACAGATCGCCCACGAGGCCGACGTCGGCCACCTCGAAGATCGGCGCCTCCGCATCCTTGTTGATGGCGACGATGGTGCGCGCATCCTTGATGCCTGTGAGGTGCTGGATCGCGCCCGAGATGCCCACCGCGACGTAGAGCTCGGGGGCGATGATCTTGCCGGTCTGCCCGACCTGCATCTCATTGGGCACGTAGCCGGCATCCACGGCCGCGCGCGAAGCGCCCACCGCGGCGCCCAGCTTCGCGGCAAGCGAATACAGCAAGTTGAAATTCTCGGCGCTGGCGAGCGCCCGGCCACCCGAGATCACGCGCCGGGCGGTCTGCAGGTCCGGCCGATCGTTGGTGACCGCCGACACACTCACGTAGCGCGTGTGGGCGGGCAGGGCACAGGTCACGGGGCGGGACTCGATGCTCGCCGAGCCGCCTTCCGCTGCGGCAGGGAACGAGGCGGTGCGCACTGTGGCGACAATGAGTGCGGCCGCGGCCACTTCCACCGTCACGATCGCATTGCCCGCGTAGATCGGGCGGCGAAAGCGGCTGGCGCTCTCCACCGCCATGATGTCGCTCAGCTGGGGCGCATCGGTGAGCGCGGCGATACGCGGCATCAGGTCCTTGCCGAAAGTCGTGGACGGACCGAACAGGTGCGTGAACTCACCGGCGAGCGCGGCAATCTGCGGCGCGATCACCGCGGCGAGCGCATGGGCGTTGGCCGCATGCTCGAGCGTCAGCACCCGCTTCACGCCGGCGAGCCTGGCGGCCTGCGAGGCGACGGCGCCGGCCGAAGCTGCGCACACGGCGATGCTGATGTCGGCGCCGGCAAGGGCGCTTGCGCAGCTCACGCACTTCGCGGTGCTGGGATTGAGCGTCGTGCCATCGTGCTCGGCCACGATCAGGACGCGGCTGGCGGCGGCGCTCACAGCAGACCCTTCGATTTAAGGAGACTCACCAGTTCGGCGGCGTCTTTGACGCGCACACCCTTCTCGCGCTGCGCCGGCGGCTCGTACTTGAGAGCGCTCACCCGGCGGCGCGGCTCAACACCGAGCGCTGCAGGGGCGATCGTCTCGAGCGGCTTCTTCTTCGCTTTCATGATGTCGGGCAGCTTCACGTAGCGCGGCTCATTCAGGCGCAGGTCTGTGGTGAAGACGGCCGGCAGGTCGACTTCGAGCGTCTCGAGACCCGCATCGACTTCGCGGGTGACGGTGGCCTTATCCCCGGTCAGGACGATCTTCGAGGCGAAAGTGGCCTGGGGGCGGTCCCACAGCGCCGCCAGCATCTGGCCGGTCTGATTGTTGTCGTCATCGATGGCCTGTTTGCCGAGGATAACGATGTGCGGGGACTCCCGCTCGATGAGGGCGTGCAGGATGCGCGCGCAGCTCAAGGGCTCGGGCGCGCTCTCCGCTGTCACCGGTGTCTCCACCAGCACGGCGCGATCGGCGCCCATGGCGAGTGCCGTGCGCAACTGCTGCTGACAGTCCGGCGGACCGATGCTGACGACGATGACTTCCTCGGCTTCGCCGCGCTCGCGGATGCGCAGCGCCTCCTCCAGCGCGATCTCATCGAACGGATTGATGCTCATCTTCACGCCATCCGTGACGATCCCGGAGCCGTCGGGCTTGACGCGGATGCGCACGTTGTAGTCGACCACCCGCTTGATGGCGACGAGGACGCGCTTCATGGGGGCGAGGTCAGCCGAAGGAGGCCGCCGGGCCCTGGCGGTGCGGGCGCAGGCGCTGCTGCTCGGTGAAGCGCTGGCGGATCTTCTGCGCCGTATCGCGCAGCTTGGGCACGAAGCGCTCGACCGCCAGGCGCTGCGGCACGGCGCTCGCGGAGAAGCGCACGGCCACGGTCGCGAGCACGCGATCCTCCACCAGCACCGGCACCGCCATCGCAATCTCCTCGGACACGCGCCGCGAGCGCACCGCCGTGGCATAGCCCTGCTCACGGGTCTCATTGAGGATCTTGTCAACTTCGCCGCGGCTCTTGGCGAGGCGATCCTCCTCGGCCTGCGAGCGCGCGAGAATCTCGAGCAGCGTGTCGCGCTGCTCGGGGCGGCAGAAGGCGAGATAGGCGCGCCCGGCAGAGCTCGTGAGCAGCGGGATCCGAAACCCGGCGCTCACGCGCTCGATGGCGAGCGGACTCGAGTGGTCGGTGGTGTCGCGGATCAGCATCGAGGTGCCCGAGGGCGAGCTCAAGGAGACCGGCCAGACGATCTCCTTGCACAGATCATTGATGCAGGGGCGCCCGATCTGCGTCACCCATGCCTCATCATCGAACCCGTCGGCGAGGCCGCGCACGCGCACCGTGAGCCGGTAACGGTCGTCCTTCGGATCCCGATAGACGTAGCCTGCCTGTGTCAGAGTCTCGAGAATGCGGTACGTGGTGGTGCGCGGGAGCTTGATCTCCCCGGTGACTTCGGAAACGGTCGCACCATCGCGGCGATTGAGCACAGCGAGGGCATCGAGACCACGGATGAGCGCGCGGATCGGTCGGGTGGATTCCATGAGGGTGCTTCAGTACCTGCAAGGGGGCATGGGTGCGAAAGTGTAGGAAGCGCGCGGGCCGCTGTCCAACCAGTGTCGCATACGCGCAACGGCTGCGAGCCGTTGACTTATTCGTGACCGGATTTCTAGACTGAATCCGGCATCATGCTTCGATACGCCCTGCGCAGGCTCAGCGGCTTTCTCCCCACGCTGTTCGTCATCGTGACGGTCTCGTTCTTCGTGATCCGTCTGGCGCCGGGCGGCCCGTTCGAGGCCGAGCAGGGCCTGCGCGCCGACGTGCGCGCCAATCTCGAGGCCGCCTACGGGCTCAATCGGCCCCTGTGGGCGCAATACGGCCGCTATGTTGGCGGTGTGCTGCACGGGGATTTCGGGCCCTCGCTCAAGCTGCGGGACGTGGCCGTTTCCGAGCTGATCGCGCGCGGACTGCCCTTGAGCGCAGGTCTGGGGTTCGCCGCGATGGCCCTCGCGCTGCTGGCCGGGGTGGGGCTGGGCCTGGCGGCCGCATTGAAGCGCGGCGGGCTGATCGATCACGCGACGGGCGCATTCGCGGTGCTGGGCGTGTCGCTGCCGGGCTTCGTCGTCGGACCCTTCCTGGCGCTGGTGTTCGGGCTGTATCTGCACTGGCTGCCGGTGGCCGGCTGGCAGCCGGACTTTGCCCATGCCGTGCTGCCGCTCGTGACGCTCGCGCTGCCGGTGGCCGCCTATATTGCGCGCCTTACGCGCGGCAGCGCCCTGGAAGTGTTGCGCAGCGACTACGTGCGTACGGCGCGGGCCAAGGGCTTAAGCGCCGGGCGCATCGTCCTGCACCATGTGTTGCGCCCGGCACTGCTGCCGGTCGTGAGCTATCTCGGGCCCGCCGTGGCCGCCATCGTCACCGGCTCGCTGGTCGTGGAGAGCGTATTCGGCCTGCCCGGTACGGGACGCTATCTCGCCGAAGGGGCCCTGAACCGCGACTACTCGCTGGTGATGGGCATGGTCATCGTCTACGGCACGCTCACGCTCGGCTGCAATCTGCTGGCCGATCTCGCCTACGGCTGGCTCGATCCGCGCGTGCGCTATGAGTGAGGCGCCGCGCGACGGACTCATCGTCCGGGCCGCCCGCACGCTGCGCCGGGATGCGCGGGTGCGATTCGCGCTGATCGCACTCGGGGTGCTCCTGCTCCTGGCAATCGCAGGCCCGCTCGCGAGCCCCTACAGCTTCGACCGTCTCGACTGGAAGCATATTGCGGAGTCCCCCGGCTGGGTGGCCTGTCACTGGCTGGGCACGGATCGGCTGGGTCGCGACCTCTATGTGCGCGCGCTGGCCGGTATCCGCGTGTCGCTCGCCATCGGGCTCACGGCGACACTCGTGAGCAGTCTCATCGGCATCGGCTGGGGCGCAACCGCCGGCTACCTCGGCGGGCGCACCGATGCGCTGATGATGCGCTTCGTCGATGTGCTCAATTCGCTCCCGTACCTGTTCCTGATCATCGCGCTCACGATGCTCTTCGGCCGTGGCAATCCGTACGCGCTCTTCGCGGCCGTAGGTGCGGTGGGGTGGATCTCGATGGCGCGGATCGTGCGCGGTCAGGCGCTCTCCCTGCGGCAGCGCGAATACATCGAAGCCGCGGTCACGAGCGGCGCCGGCACGGCTCACATCCTTGCGCGGCACATCGTGCCGAACCTGCTGGGACCGGTCGTGGTGTATGCGGCGCTCACCGTGCCGCAGATGGTGCTGTTCGAGAGCTTCCTGAGCTTCCTCGGCCTGGGCGTGCAGGAGCCGCTGGCAAGCCTGGGCAGCCTCATCCGCGATGGGGCCCAGGAGATGGAGTCGGCGCCCTGGATGCTGCTGGTGCCAGCCTCGGTGCTGCTCGTGATCCTGGCCGCCTTCAACCTCGTGGGGGAGGCGTTGCGGGATGCGCTGGACCCCAGGGAGGGCGGGGCGTGAGCGGGGAGGCGGTGCTGGCGCTCGAGGACTTCGGCGTCACGTATCCGACGGCGGCGGGCGTGCAGGAGGTCGTACGGCAGGTGACGCTCGATGTACGCCGCGGGGAGTGCCTCGGCGTCGTCGGTGAATCGGCGGCCGGCAAGAGCCAGCTGTTCCTGGCGGCGCTGGGCCTGACCGGCGCGGGTGCGCGGCTCTCGGGCAGCGCGCGCTTCGAAGGCATGGAGCTGCGAGATGCGCCCGCGCGCCTGCTGAATCGCGTGCGGGGCGCGCGCATCGGCATGGTGTTCCAGAATCCGCTGAGCAGCCTCACGCCGCACCTGCGCATCGAGGCGCAGATCGCCGAAGTCCTCACCACGCATCGCGGCTTGAGCCGGCGCGCGGCGCGCAGGCACGCGGCCGAACTCCTCGAGCGCGTGCATCTGCCGGATGCTGCGCGGCGCGCCCGGCAATACCCGCACGAGCTCTCCGGCGGGATGCGCCAGCGCGCGATGATCGCCATCGCTCTCGCCTGCGAGCCGCAGCTCCTGATCGCCGATGAGCCGACGACGGCGCTCGATGTCACCATTCAGGCGCAGATCCTCGCGCTGCTCGCCGAGCTCAAGCGCGAGCGCGCGCTCACCATCATCCTCATCAGCCACGACATGGGCGTGGTGGCGGGCCTGGCCGATCGGATCGCGGTGATGCACCGCGGCCAGCTGCTCGAGGTGGGAGAGGTCGGTGCGGTACTTCGGGCACCGCAGGCCGCGTATACGCGTGATCTGCTGGCCGCACAGCCGCGCCTGAGCGGGCCCGCGCCGGCGGCGGCGACTGCGCCGGCGACAGCGACGGCCGCAGCAAGTCAGCCAACGCTCCTTGAAGTGCGAGCAGTGGGCGTGGACTTTCGCCTGCGCGAGCGCAGGGCGACGCGCACCTTCACCGCACTCGATGCGGTCAGCTTTGCCCTGGAGCCCGGCGAGGCACTGGGCATCGTCGGGGAGTCCGGCTCCGGCAAATCAACCCTCGCGCGCGCGATCCTGCAGCTCATCCGGCCGTTGCGCGGCGAAGTCGTCTGGCTCGGATCGCCACTGCAGGGCCTGGCGCCATCCCGGCTGCGAGCGCTGCGACGCGATCTGCAGCTCGTGTTCCAGGATCCGCTGGCGAGCCTGGATCCGCTCATGACCGCCGCCCAGATCGTCGAGGAGCCGCTCGCGCTGCATCGAGGTGAATTGAGCGCGCAGGATCGGCGCGCGAGCGCACTGGCGATGCTCGCGCGCGTGGGGCTCGCTGCCGGGGCGGCGGAGCGCTTCGCACATGAGCTCTCCGGCGGCCAGTGTCAGCGCGTCGCGATCGCGCGCGCGATGATCCTCAAGCCCCGTCTGCTCATCTGCGATGAGCCGGTGAGTGCGCTCGATGCTTCGCTGCAGGCCGAGATCGTGCGGCTGATCGATGAGCTGCGCCGCGCGAGCGGCACCGCCGTGCTCTTTGTCAGTCACAACCTCGCCGTGGTGCGTGAGCTGTGCCAGCGCGTGCTGGTGCTGTATCGCGGACGCATGATGGAGCTCGCACCGGCAGCGACGCTCTACGACACCCCGCTCCATCCCTACAGCCGTGCGCTGCTCGATGCCGTGCCGCTGGCCGATCCGGCCCTGCAGCCCGCTCGGCTTAAGGCCCTGCGCGATGCGGAGCCTGCCGGGGCTGAGGCCGATGCCGGCTCGGCCGGCTGTGTCTTCCGGGCGCGTTGCCCGCATGCGATCGAGCGCTGCGCGCACGAGACCCCGCCGTGGTCGGCGGTGGATGCGGAGCGCTTCGTCGCCTGTCTGCGCTGGCCGCAGCTCGCGCTGCGCAGCGGGAGCGCTACGGATCACACTCCGTAGACTTACTGCGGTCCGCGCCGTGCAAGGCCTCACCGGACCCGCTATTCTCGAAGCCTATGACCCAGGAAGCACCGATCCGCCCGAGTGACGGGCTGAAGAACGTTCGCTACGAGATCCGCGGCCGTCTGGCGCGGCGGGCGCACGAGCTCGAGCGGCAGGGCTACGAGATCATTTCCCTGAACATCGGTAACCCCGGCGCGTTCGGCTTTCGCACGCCCGAGGCCATGCGGCTCGCCATGATCGAGAACCTGCCGAACGCGGAAGGCTATTGCCACCAGAAGGGCATCTTCCCGGCGCGCGAAGCGATCGTCATGCAACAGCAGGCGCGCGGCGTGCAGGGCGTGACCGCCGAAGAAGTGTTCATGGGCAACGGTGTGAGCGAGCTCATCGATCTGGTGCTGCGCGCGCTCCTGAACGACGGCGATGAGGTGCTCGTTCCCTCGCCGGACTATCCGCTGTGGACGGCGGCCGTGACGCTCAATCGCGGTCGGGCGGTGCACTATCCGTGCCGTCCGGAAAATGGCTTCGTGCCGGATCCTGAAGAGATCGCGAGCCTCATCACGCCGCGCACGCGCGCGATCGTCGTCATCAATCCGAACAATCCTACGGGCGCGGTCTATCCGCGCGCCGTGCTCGAGCAGATCGCACGCCTCGCCGAGAGCCGCGGACTGATCGTGTTCAGCGATGAGATCTACGATCAGATGCTCTATGACGGTGCTGAGTTCGTGCCGATGGCAACGCTGGTGAAAGACACGCTGTGCGCGACGCTGTCGGGCCTGTCGAAGGTCTATCGCGCCTGCGGCTATCGCTGCGGCTGGGCAGTATTCTCCGGCCGGCTGCGTGGCGCCGCCGACTACCTCGCGGCACTCGAGCTGCTCTCATCGCTGCGTCTGTGCAGCAATGCCACGGCGCAATGGGCCGTGCAGACCGCGCTCGGCGGGTATCAGAGCATCCGCGAGCTCGTAGCTCCAGGCGGGCGGCTCTACGAGTCGCGTGCGGCGATCGTTTCGGACGTGGCGCACAGCCGCTTCCTGCAGTTGAAGCCGCCGCCGGGCGCCATGTATGCGTTCGTCGGCGTCGATACGCGCCTGCTGCCGGATTTCGATGACCAGCGCTTCGCGCTCGATCTGCTGGAGCAGAAGCACGTGCTGATCGCACCGGGCGTGAGCTTCAACGTGCCGTACCGCACTCACTTTCGCATCACGAACCTGCCCGATGCGGCGGTGCTGCAAAAGGTGTTCGCGCGCATCGAAGAGGTATTGAGCACCTATGCGGGACAACCTGCGGGCGGAGGCGGCGACAACGTGCTCGAGGCCGCGGGCCGCTTCAGATAGAACTTGAGGAATGTCGCATAACACTCTGTTTTGCAGGATAATAATA
>Ga0335081_10002603_pt1 | contig 28462 bp, 27 predicted proteins | sample Lox_Sample_35_FD_206713 | JGI IMG/M metagenome (GOLD analysis project Ga0335081, IMG submission 206713) | Soil microbial communities from Loxahatchee National Wildlife Refuge, Florida, United States - Lox_Sample_3.5 | ecosystem: Environmental > Terrestrial > Soil > Wetlands | place: USA...
CATGGCGAACAACCTGACCAGCCAGGTGCGCAATATCGTTCAGGTCACCACCGCGGTCGCGAACGGTGACCTGAGCAAGAAGATCACCGTCGACGCGCAGGGCGAGATCCTCCAGCTCAAGGACACCATCAACACGATGGTCGACCAGCTATGCGCGTTCGCCGACGAGGTCACCAGGATGGCCCGTGAGGTCGGCACCGAGGGCCGTCTCGGCGGCCAGGCGCAGGTCCGCGGTGTGTCGGGGATCTGGCAGGATCTAACCGACAATGTCAACTCGATGGCGGACAACCTGACCAGCCAGGTCCGCGGCATCGCCCAGGTGGCAACTGCGGTGGCAGGAGGTGACCTGAGCAAGAAGATAACCGTTGACGCGCGTGGCGAGATCCTCGAGCTGAAGACCACCATCAACACGATGGTCGACCAGCTGTCCGCGTTCGCCGACGAGGTGACCAGGGTCGCGCGCGAGGTCGGTAGTGAGGGCCGCCTCGGCGGCCAGGCGCAGGTCCGCGGCATCTCCGGTACCTGGAAGGGCCTGACGGAAAGCGTCAACGAGCTCGCCGGAAACCTCACCACCCAGGTCCGCGCGATCGCCGCCGTGGCGAGCGCCGTGGCAGAGGGAGATCTCACCCAGTCCATCAGGGTGGACGCACGCGGCGAGGTCGCCGAACTCAAAGACAACATCAACTTGATGGTTGCCCATCTGCGCGAGACGACAAGCACCAACCAGGAGCAGGACTGGCTGAAGACCAACCTGGCGAGGATCGCCGGCCTCATGCAGGGGCACCGCGACCTGCTCGACGTCGCACAACTGATCATGAGCGAGCTGACCCCACTGACTTCCGCCCAGTTCGGCGCGTTCTACCTCGCCGATCACCCGCAGGGAACGGGCGGCACGAGCCAGGAGCCGACGCTGAAGAGGATCTCCGCGTACGGGTTCCGCAAAAAGGGAACCGCGGAATTCTCTTTTGGCGAGGGGCTGGTCGGCCAGGCCGCCGTGGAAGGCAAGCCCATCCTCATCACCGACGTGCCGATCGGCTACATCACGGTCGGCTCCGGCCTCGGCGAAGCCGCGCCTTCCAGCATCGCGGTGCTGCCCATCCTGTTCGAAGACCAGGTGCTCGGTGTGCTCGAACTCGCGTCATTGCACCAGTTCAGCGACACGCACATGGCTTTTTTTGATCAGTTTGTCGGCAACATCGGTGTGACCATTAACACGATCATGGCGAATTCACGCACCGAGGTGCTCCTCACCCAATCACAGCGGCTCACTCAGGAGCTGCAGGAACGCTCCGACGAACTGCAGCGTCAGCAGGCCGAGCTGCGTCGATCGAACGCCGAGCTCGAAGAGAAGGCCGCACTTCTCGCCAAGCAGAACCGGGCGATCGAGGTGCAGAACTTCCAGATCGAGCAGGCGCGGCGAGCACTCGAGGAACGGGCACAGCAGCTCGCGCTTTCCTCGAGGTACAAGTCGGAATTCCTGGCCAACATGTCGCACGAGCTGCGCACGCCGCTGAACAGTCTTCTCGTGCTCGCCAGGCTGCTGTCGGAGAACCCGGACGGCAACCTGACGGCAAGGCAGGTGGAATTCGCGAGGACCATCCACGAATCAGGCAGCGACCTGCTCCAGCTGATCAACGACATCCTGGACCTGTCCAAGGTCGAGGCCGGCAAGATGGACGTGCACCCGCAGATTCTCACGATGGCGACGCTCGTTGAGTACGTGGAAGCCGCCTTCCGCCCGGTGGCGGAACACAACGGGCTCACCTTCGGCGTCGAGGTCTCCGCAGACGTGCCCGAGCAGCTGTTCACCGACGAGCAGCGGCTGCAGCAGGTGCTGCGCAACCTGCTGTCGAACGCGGTGAAATTCACCGCCGCGGGCGATGTCCGGCTGCACATATCGCGGGCAGCCAACCTGCAGTTCACCGGATCGCTCGCGGCCGGGCCGGAGATCGTGGCCTTCGCCGTGTCCGACACCGGCGTGGGAGTCGCGGAAGACAAGCTACGGGTGATCTTTGATGCCTTCCAGCAGGCCGACGGGACAACCAGCCGCCGCTACGGCGGGACCGGCCTCGGGCTGTCCATCAGCCGTGACATCGCTCAGCTGCTCGGCGGTGAGATCCGTGCCCGCAGCACGATCGGCCGTGGCAGCACGTTCACCCTGTTCCTGCCTGTCAGGTACACCAGCGCCCGGCCGGCATCAGGCGGCCGCCGCGGATCCGCCACCGGAACCGGGCGGGCTGAACTGGCGGCCGGGCCGCGTGGGGCCCACGCCGAGCACAAACCAGCACCGGCCGGCACCACCGCGAAAGGCCCGATGTCAGGACCCGCGGGCAAGCCGACGGCCGGGCAAATTCGTGCCCCGGCCGACGACAGCCGGCTACCGGCTCGCGACGAGGAGGCCGCGGCACGCAGCCGGGCCAGCGGGGCCGCGCCCCGCACCAGGCCCGATCCCGGTGATGCGCTGAACGGCGCCAAGGTCCTGATCATCGACGACGACGTACGTAATGTCTTCGCACTCACCAGCGTGTTCGAACGCTGCGGCGCCCAGGTGCTTTACGCGGAGAACGGCCGCGAGGGAATCGACGTACTCGAGCGCACCGAGGACGTGGCACTCGTACTCATGGACGTGATGATGCCAGAACTCGACGGCTACGCGACCACCGAGGCAATCCGCCGGATGCCGCAATTCACCGATCTACCGATCATCGCGCTGACCGCGAAGGCCATGAAGGGAGACAGGGAGAAGAGCATCAACGCGGGCGCCTCCGACTACATCCCCAAACCGGTCGACGTCGAGCACCTGCTCCGGGTAATGCGGCAGTGGCTGGAAAGGGCCAGTGCGCCCTAGGGGCTTGCCCGGATAGCGGGTAGTATGCGCCTTCGGCTCTGCACATCCCGTTGCGGGGTCGATAACATCGAGCACGGCTCGAGTTCATCGCTGACGAATGGTGAAGCGCCAGGAAGGAGGCGCACCAGGTGGCCGACAAGGTAAAGATCCTGCTGGTCGACGACCGTGCGGAAAACCTCGTCGCGCTTGAGGCCATCCTCAGCTCGCTGAATCAAGCGCTGGTATCGGTCCGGTCCGGCGAGGCGGCGCTCAAGGCATTGCTCACCGATGAGTTCGCGGCGATCCTGCTCGACGTGGTCATGCCGGGTATGGACGGCTTCGAGACCGCCGCCCACATCAAACGGCGCGCCAGGACGCGCGATATCCCGATCATTTTTCTCACCGCGATGAACGCCGACCCCGACTATGCGTTCCGCGGTTACGCGGCCGGTGCCGTCGACTACATCTCCAAGCCCTTCGATCCGTGGGTGCTGCGCGCGAAGGTGTCGGTCTTTGTGGAGCTATACGTTAAGAACCGGCAATTGCACGCGCAGGCGGAACTGCTGCGCGCGCAGCTGGACGGCCCGCTCGGTGGCGCCGACTCGGTCATGGCGGAACTGTCCGGGCGGCTCGCCGCCGTGGAGGACCAGGTCGCGGTGCTCGCGGGCCAGATGTCTTTCGGCGCGGGGGGTGCGGACCGGGTTATCGCGGACGTGGTATCCCGCCTCGAGGAGCGGACGGGACGGCTGCGGGACGCGCTTGACGCGCTGCGGGTGCCGCAGACCGGGCAGAAGCGCGCGCCGCCGCACGGCTGACCGGTCATCGGTGTCGCACCTACGATCTGAGCTCCTCCGCAAGCAGCCGCGCGCAGCGCTGCAGCGTGACCGACTCGTTGAAGGTGCCGCTTTCCAGCAGCAACCGGTGGTCGCCTTCATCAGGTCGAGCCGCTGGGTCGCGTCGGCCACGGCACGGTCGGCGGCATCCCCCCGGCCAGGCCGAACTGCGCCGGGCCTTGCGCGCGTCAGTAAACAGGTGGCTGGGTTTTCTTCGGGGCCGATGTTTGGCAGCCGCACGGCGGGTAGCCAAGTGCCAAGGCGCCCAGGGAGGTAGCCAGATGCCCAAACCGGACGGGCGCGACGGCAGGGCCGGAAGGGCCGGCCCGCAAGGAGGCTGACGATGATTCTCATCCTGTGCATTCTCATCCTGGCGCTGCTTCTCGGCGGCCTCGGCTTCGCCATCCACGCGCTGTGGTGGATCGCACTGGTCGTCCTCGTGGTGTGGCTGGTTGGTTTCGTAGCCCGGAGGGGTGAGGGAGCACGCTGGTACCGCTGGTAGGGCAGCGGTACCAGCGTGCGGGCCCAATGGTCGCCAGGAATGATGACGAGCAGGTCGTGGCGTGCGCAGCAGGAACTAAGTCCCCGCGCCGCGAACCAGACGCCTGCCAGCAACGTCTTAGTCGTTGTAGACCCGGAACGGAGACCGGTTGACTTCTAGCGGCGACGGATGTGCATCCCGATGAGCTCCCTGTCGATCCCATGAGTGCCCTGTCGATGAGGTGCTGTTCGATAAGGCGCTGCCGGTCAATGGCGATGAGGTGCTGCCGGTCAATGGTTAGCTCTATGCTGCGGGCGGGGGCCCGCCATGGCACCAGTGCGCACCCGCAACGGCGATGCGGGCACGGCATGCGGCCAGCGGAAGAGCTCGCGCTGGACCGCATTCCGGATTCGGCCGTCAAGGCCGCATTGCAGGAACTTCCCGAGGAGTTCCGGCTCGCGGTCTATCTGGCGGACGTGGAGGGCTTCTGCTACGAGGAGATCGCCGAAGCAATGGGAACCCCAGTCCGCACGGTCACCTCGCGCCTGCACCGGGGCCGTACCGAGCTGCGTACGCTGCTGCACGATTACGCCCGTAAGCACGGCTCCGCCCAGTGATCTCGGTCGCTGCGACTGGGTAGTCGCTGCGACTGGGTAACCCGCGGACGCCGCCCGCGCCGAATCAGGCCTTGCTCCAGCCGCGCCGAAGGGACGGCGGGCAAGCCCACCGCTCTTCGCACCGAAGCCATCGCGGGGGCGAATACTCCGCTGCGAGCCGGCCCAGGCCGGGCAGCTTTCCCCTGCTCATCGCCGGGAAGGAGCCGGTTGACATAGATCCTGGTTCTCGCCCAGCAGACGGGACTGGAGGAGACACTGCAGGCACTGGCCCGCGTGCCCGGCTGCGAGCTGCTGGTCGCCGGCGGGCCCGCCAAAGCCAGATTGCGCCAGGACCGCGACTACCGGCAGATCGCCAAGCTGGCCGGCCAGCTCGGCGTCGCCGGCCGGGTCAGGTTCTCCGGCCGGGTCAGCCACCAGGACATGCCCGCCATATACCGCTCGGCGGACCTGGTCGTCAGCGTCCCCTGGCACGGCCCTTCGGGCCTGGTACCGCTCGAGGCGATGGCGTGCGGCAAGCCGGTCGTGGCCTCCGCCGTCGGCGGCCACCCCGACGCGGTGGCCGATGGTACGACAGGGGTGCTAGTACCTCCCCGGCAACCCGAAATGCTCGCTCAGCGGATCAGGGACCTCCTGGCCAGTCCGATGCTGTGCCAAGGCCTCGGGATCGCGGCGGCGGATCGGGCGGTGGCCCGCTACTCATGGGACCGGATCGGCCAGGAGACACTCACCGCATATAGCCGGGTCCTCCAGGCGCACCCCCGACGGCCGATGGCGGCCACCGCACGCGGTAGGCGAACCGCGCGGTGAAAACGCCGTGGCAGGGAAGTCAGCTGGGATCAGTGGAAGGTCAGCGGGCTGCCATCGCGGGTCGCCAGGTCAATTGGCAGACCGCAGGCCACAGCCGGGTCGACGTCGCCCGGCCCGGCCACGAACGGTCCTGCCATGAGCGGCCCGGCCACGAACGACCGTGCCAAGAACGTGTGTTCGACGCCGCCGGCGTTGCCTTGCACGCCGCAGGGCTACCCGACCACCACCCCCCGATCAGCAGCGCAGCAACGGTGACTGCGAGGGCGACCGGAGCCACCATGATGACACGCAGCCGGCTGAGCGCGGCCGTCTTGATGCGCCTGCCCCGAGCCGTCAACCGGTCTATCCTTACCCTGAGCTGCTCATTGTCGGGCATCTCCTCCTCCTGCGTGAGCCGGAAGAAGATCGTGAACAGCGATGCCAGCCGCGGGTCCGAGCGGTCAAGCGCGTCCTGGATTCCCCAGAGACTCCGCCGCTCACGGGTGCACAGGCTCATAAAGCCCTCCGTGGGATTGGTTGGTGGTATGTCCCTGTTTCCACCTTGCCGCGAAATTCTAGATCAATGAGCTTCATTCCACAATTTGGCCAAGACTTTTACTCGCTTGGCCTCACCATTGGGTAAGAGCCAGGAACTTATGGCCCTGGCGCAGATCCAGGCCTCGACCTCAGCACCCATCCCACGGATCGGCCAAAGCACCAAGCTGCCTGCTGATGGACCGGACCGTAAGGCAGTGCGGCACGAGCGCCGTGTTGGTAGATCTTCCCGGCGGAGCGGCGTCGCTAGCGGTCTGGTCGCAATCGCCAATGAAGTTGGCACAGCGCGCGCGAATTAGCGGCCGCTCGAATAGGGGTCCACGCCGCACCTTCGAGCGCTCACCTTGACGACCAGCGCCAAGCGGCGATCCCGCGCTCCGCGAGCCAGTTGGGCCCCACCCGGGCACAGCAGCCCGGCCGGCCAGCAGAGGACGCTGTAACGATCGTAACGCAGGTGTGGCACCGGTGGCCGCCAGATGGCGTCACGATCGTGGTGATACGCCGTCGGGGTGCAGCGGCGGTCTCCAGCCGCTGCCTGGAATGTACTCTCGCACGACCCTCGCGGGCACACCGGCCACGACGCAGCGGTCCGGCACCTCGCCGCGGACGACGGATCCCGCCGCGACCACCACGTTCCTGCCGATCCTGGCGCCAGGAAGGACGATGGCCCCGGCGCCCAGCCAGGCGCCTGAGGCGATGGAGACCGTATTGTTGCTCGGCCACTGCCTGCCGATCGGGACATCTGGATCGGTATATCCGTGATTCTGATCCGTGATGAAGACATATGGGCCGGTGAACACGTCGTTCCCGACTTCGACTGAGCTGTGCGCGACAATGTGGCTGCCGCGCCCGATCACGCAGCGGTCGCCGATCCTCAGCACCGGCCGGGGTCCAAGATCTTGACCAGGGACCATACCGGCGCACATCGTCACATGCATGCCGATCACGGTGTCCTCGCCGACCTCGATCCACCGCTCGCCAAACACGGCACCGGTAGGAAACGCCATGCTGCTGCCAGGGCCGAACCGGGCGAACCGCCGGCCGGCGGCGGTCTCCGCAGTGATCAGCGCCGCTGATTGCACAACCTGCCAGCCCCGGTGCAGCAGCCCGGCAACAACGTCGCGCAGCAGCGCCCGCGGTGCGCGCCAGGCAGGCCAGGGCACTGGCGTCTCACGCCACGACACGGCGGCTACCGTATCGGTACTTGGCTAGAGGCGGCGAGCTGACCACAGGCCCCGTCGATCTCGCGGCCGCGGGTATCGCGCACGGTGACGGGAAGCCCGTGCGCCGCCAGACGCCCCGCAAACCGGGCCGCCACCTCCGGCTCCGGCGCGGTCCACCTGGATCCCGGCGTTGGGTTGAGCGGGATCAGGTTGACATGAGTGAGCTGGCCCGAAAGGAGCGTGCCCAGCATGTCGGCCCGCCACATCTGATCATTTACGTCGCGGATCAGGGCATACTCGATCGACACCCGGCGCCGCGTCGCGGCCGCATACGACCACGCCGCGTCGAGTACCGCCGCTACCTTCCAGCGGGTGTTGACGGGGACAAGCTCGTCGCGTAGGTCGTCGTCGGGCGCGTGCAGCGAGACGGCCAGCGTGACGGCCAGTTCTTCGGCGGCGAGCCGCCTGATCGCCGGCACGAGCCCGACGGTGGAGACGGTGACCGACCGCCGCGATATCCCGAGCCCATCCGGCAGCGGATCGGTGATCCTGCGCAGAGCGGAGATGACGCCCCGATAGTTGGCGAGCGGCTCACCCATCCCCATGAACACCACATTGGAGACCCGCCCTGGGCCGCCGGGCACCCGGCCCGCCGCCAGCGCCCGGCCGGCCGCGACGATCTGCTCGACGATCTCCGCGGCGGACAGGTTGCGGGTAAGCCCTGCCTGGCCAGTCGCACAGAAGGGGCACGCCATGCCACAGCCTGCCTGCGAGGAGACGCACACGGTCACCCGGTCCGGGTAACGCATGAGCACAGACTCGAGGTAAGCACCGTCGAAGGCCCGCCACAGGGTCTTGCGCGTGGTTCCGGCATCGCACGAGAGCTCCCGCTCAGCGCTGAGCAGCCCAGGAAGCAATGTGGCCGAGAGGCGCTCGCGCGACCGGGCGGGAAGGTCGGTCATCTCGGCCGGGTCGCGGGTCAGCCGGGCAAAATAGTGCCGCGACAACTGGCCGGCCCGGAAGGCCGGCTCACCAAGCCCGGTCACCGCCGCCCGCCGCCCCGCGGGATCGAGATCCGCGAGGTGACGCGGTGGCCGCGGGCGGCGGGCCTGCGCCTGGGTCAGCCCACCGGGACCAAGCGTGTCGTTCGAGGCAATGCCCGCGACCGGCATCAGCCCCGGGCCGGCCCCGGGCGACCCCGGCGCTGCCTGGTCCGGGCCCCCGGCGGAGGCACTATCACGGCTCGCCACGCTGGCTCCGTTCCCTTAGCCCGTCCGTCCCCAATGACAGGCAGTTGAAAACCCTTGACGATGTGGCCATAATCTATGCGGTGACCTGCGACAAGTAAGTAGATTTCAGCCATGCAGAGGCTGCGCAGGGGGCCCGCTCCAACTCAGGCACCGCTGGTGATCCTGGAAAGTTCCAGCCCTTACCAGAGCCGCCGGCTATCCGTGCAGTACGACGGGGTGACTACGGCAGCCTACCTGCACGGCGACACCTCGGCCATCGCCGCGACCTGGATCGCCAACCACCAGCCCGCGCCGCCGACCACGGATCTGGGCAGGCTGAATGCGGGGAAAGCCCCGATCATGCCGGCCGTGCACACCAAGCATCCGCAGGGACGGCCGCCATTTGACCCGCGGACATTGCAGGCGCTGTGGTTTGAGGAGGGCGACGGCGTCGCCCTCCTCGAGTCGGCGCAGTTGCTCGCCGTTATCCCAGGCTGGGCCGACATGACCCGCGGCATGCCGGGCTACAGCAGGGATGTCATCGGGCAGACACCGTTCGGGTGGTCACTCGACGACGCCATGGAAGGGCTCGTCCCCCGCCTCGAACGGGCCCGCGAATTCTGGCAGTGGCGCGCGGAACAGGCATCATGGGACGGCTTCCAGCAGGCGATGCTCGGACATCTGATCGCCCGGCTCGGCCCGGGTGCCCACTATTTCGACGCCGGAAACGGCAAGCAGCCGCTGGTCGGTGTCACAGAACGGCCGCCCACAGCGTCGCGGCCGTACACGGTGCTTTCCACAGTCGGGATGAGCTGCCAGCGCATGCCCGTGGTCGAGCAGTTCGTCGAGGATACAAGCAGGTACGCGCGCATCGAACTGTGCCTGGCTGCCACCCTGCCAAGCGCGGAGGCCGCGCGGATCTTCCTGTGGCTCGCGCCGTACCCGTGGCGGTCTGTCACCTGGTTCGGCCCGGGTCACAGTGTGCGCTGGTACGACGAACCGGCAACGTTCCCGCTCGGCGGCGGAAACGAGGCGGTGCTGCTGCTAGACGAGCCCGGCGGCCTGCCCGGGGCCGAGCCGCCGGACCTTTCCGGCTTCTCGTTCGCCGGCGACATGGTCCGCTGGCTCTGGATCGTCCCGATCAGCGAGCGCGAGCGGTTGCTTGCCAAGGAGCGCGGCTCGGCGAGCCTGATTGCCCAGCTGGCGGCGCAGGGCCGCAGCTTTGTCATCGAGCCTTGAGACGCTGGTGCACAACTCGCACATGTCGCGCCGGGCGGCAGCCGTTCGGATCCAGTTCAGCGGGCCCCGGCGGGAACGAAGACGGCGAGGAGCAACCACGTCACTGGGGCGTTGATCAACAGTGAGTCCAGCCGGTCGAGCACCCCGCCATGACCCGGCAGCAGCGTACCCATGTCCTTGATCTCCAGATCCCGCTTGATCATGGACTCGACGAGGTCGCCCAGGGTCGCGGCCGCGACCGCGGCGACCCCGAGAACCACGCCCTGCCAGAGCCGCCCGCGGAGCAGGACCGGCACGAGCACGGCGCCCGCGACCACACAGGCAACCACGGAGCCGGCCAAGCCTTCCCAGGTCTTCTTCGGGCTGATCGCCGGTACGAGCGGGTGGCGCCCCAGCAGGATGCCGGCGAAGTACCCCCCGACATCGCTGCAGACTGTGACCGTGAGGAACACGACCATCCGGTTGGGGCCGTCGCGAGAGGCCAGTATCAGCACCGCGAAGACGGCCATGAGCGGCAGGTAGGCCAGCACGAAAATGCTGGCGGTCACGTCCCGCAGGTAGCCTGCCGATCCGCCGGTCAGCCGCCAGGCGATCACCGCAACCGCCGTGAGGGCGACGGCGGCAAGCGCGGCTCGGGTGCTGAGCAGGTAAGCGCAGGTCCAGATTGCCGCGCACCCGACGATGAGCGGAGGCAGCGCAACCCGGATATCGCGGGCCGCCAGCGCCCGATTGAGTTCCCAGCCGGCCAAGCCGATGGCGGCGGCCAGGTACAGCAGGAACGTTGCCTTGACCGTGTAAAGAGTGAGCAGCACCCCCGCGCCAAGGACGACGCCAACCCCTACCGCAACAGGCAGGTTACGACCGGTCCGGATCCGCTTGCGCTCCCGGCCTCCGCTGGCGCCATCTGGCCGGTCGTCAGGATCCAACTAGACCTCGAGAAGCTCGGATTCCTTGTGTTTGAGGAGCTCATCGACCTGTGCGACATAGGTGTGGGTAAGGTCGCCCAGCTCCTTCTCCGCCCGGCGGCCCTCATCCTCGCCCGCATCACCGTTCTTGACCAGCTTGTCGAGCCCATCCTTGGCGTGGCGGCGAATGTTGCGGATCGCCACCCGGCCGTCCTCCGCCTTATGCCGTGCAATCTTGATGTACTCCCGGCGCCGTTCCTCGGAAAGCTCGGGAAAAACGACCCGGATGACCGCGCCGTCGTTCGACGGGTTCACCCCGAGATCGCTGTTGCGGATTGCCTTCTCGATCGCCGCAAGTGACGACTTGTCAAATGGTTGCACCACGACCATGCGCGGCTCGGGGAGGTGGAACGAGGCAAGCTGGTTGACCGGGGTCTGCGTGCCGTAGTACTCGGCCGTGATCTTGCTGAACATGGCCGGGTGCGCGCGACCCGTCCGTATTCCGGCGAAGTCCTCCTTGGCGACCGCGACAGCCTTCTCCATCTTCTCCTCGGCTTCGAGGAGGGTATCGTCAATCACTACGGCTCCTGTGCATCGTGATCCCGCTGCCAGGAGGCTACTGGATAACCCGGCGTGCCGAAGCCCGCCGACCGCCTCCCGCGGCTCGCATCCATCGTCCTCCGCTCCAGCGCACGGTACCAGGATGGCACGGGCCGCCGTCGCTGCCAGGGCTACGCACCGGCCGGGCAGACCAGCGTGCCGATCTTCTCACCCCGGATCGCGCGGACGATGTTCCCCTTCTCCATCAGCGAGAAGACGACAATGGGCAGGCCGTTGTCGCGGCAGAGGCTCACGGCCGTAGCGTCGATCACCTTCAGGCCCCTGGTCAGCATCTCGCCATAATCAAGCCGATCGAACCGGACCGCCTCGGCATTCTTCCGCGGGTCGCAGTCGTAGATGCCATCGACCTGGGTTCCCTTGAGCACCGCACCCGCCCGTATCTCGAGCGCTCGCTGCGCCGCGCAGGTGTCGGTGGAGAAGAATGGGGCCCCGAGGCCCGCACCGAAGATCACGACGCGGCCCTTTTCCAGATGGCGGATAGCGCGGCGCGGGATGTACGGCTCGGCTACCTGGCCCATCGTGATCGCGGTCTGCACGCGGGTGTCGATGCCGAGTTTCTCCAGCACGTCCTGCAGCGCCAGGCAGTTTATGACCGTACCGAGCATTCCCATGTAATCAGCACGGGCACGGTCGATGCCCCGCTCGGACAGCACCTCGCCACGGAACATGTTCCCGCCGCCGATCACGGCTGCGACCTGCACGCCTTCCCGAACGGCCGCAGCAACCTCGCCGGCGATATGGACAACCGCGTCGGGGTCGATTCCCGGCGGCCTACCACCCGCGAACGCCTCACCTGAGAGCTTGAGGACCACCCGGCGCCAGTTCCAGTGCACGCCGTGCGCCAGCGGCTGCGAGGCGGGCACGAAATCCGGCTGATCCGACAGCGGAAACGCTCCCGGCCGTGGACCCACGGCGCCTTCGGGACCGAGCACGGGACCCGGGCCTGGATGCTGGGTCACTTCCGGCTGGGCGTCCCGGTAATGACCCGGCCCGGACTGCACACTTCCTAGGTGGCCCGGGCCGGCGTGGCCCGGGCCGGCGTGGCCCGGGCCGGCGTGGTGCGGACTAGGGCCAGCGGCGGAAGCCGGAGCGGGCAAAGACGCCCGGCCGGGGATCGTCACGTCACTCTCCTGCACGGCCATGGCATCCCTCTCCCGTCACTTCCGCCGCTATTCACATTGTGGGCCCTCCGGCGTCACGCTTCGCCAATCTTGAAGCGAACGAAGCCGCGCACGGTGGTACCAGCCTCGGCGAGCAATTGCCTGACCGTCTTCTTCGGATCCTTGACGTATGGCTGCTCGACCAGGGCCACGTCCTTGAGGAACGACTTCAGCCGCCCTTCGACGATCTTCGGGATCGCCTGCTCGGGCTTACCCTCGTCCCGTGTGATCTGCTCCGCGATCCGGCGCTCCTTCTCCAGCACCTCCGCGGGTACGTCCTCGGTTCGCACGTAGGACGGCCGCATCGCGGCCACCTGCTGCGCCACATCCTTCGCCAGCTGGGCGTTCTCGGCGTCGAGCTGTACGAGGACGCCGACCGTCGGGGGCAGTGACGGATCCGACTTGTGGAGGTAGCTCGCGATGTATCCGCCTTCAAACCGCGCGAACCGGCCGAGTTCGACCTTCTCCTTGATCGCGGCGCTTGCTTCCTCGATGCGCTGCTGCACGGTGCTACCCGGCTTCACCTCGGCACCGAGCAGGGCAAGCCGGTCCGATGCGCCGGTACGGACGGCCGTGGCGAGGATCTCGGCAGCTGCCTGCTGAAAGCTGTCGTTTTTCGCGACGAAGTCCGTCTCGCAGTTCAGCTCGAGCAGCGTGCCGGTGCTTGTTCCCTCGACCTGGGCTGTCACGAGGCCATTAGCTGCGACCCGCTGCGCCCGCTTCGTCACATCCTTTGCGCCTTTGAGGCGCAGCACGTCGACTGCCTTGTCGACATCACCGGCGGCCTCTTCAAGGGCCTTCTTGCAATCCATCATTCCGGCGCCGGTCAGCTCGCGGAGACGCTTGACGTCCGCGGCCGTGACGTTCACCATTTCTTCGGCCTCTCGATATCTCGTCAGGGGAGGTGCTCCCACGTTGTCGCATTGCTGGTTCGTGCTGGTCGAACTTGGATGCCAGCGCCCCCGCCGGGCCGAACAGGTGTGGCGGATGCCCGCAGGGCACGACGAGCACCGGCCGCCGGTCGGCGCTCAGGTCCGGCGGACAACGGGCACTGCTGGCGGTGGCCACCCGCCGTCACCAGCGCGCGCGTCCTCTGCGCTGCGCGGCTTACGCCTCAGGTCCGGAGTCCGTCTCAGCCGTGCCTCCCAGGGGAGCTTGCTCGCCGTTCCCGGTGTGGTGAGCGGTTTCTCCGGCGCCGCCGCCCGCCGAATCCTGGGCACCCTCTCCCGCATCAGATTCACCGCCCGCCGCTACCGGAACTCCTGTTACAGCGCCCGGGTCCCCATCCCCGGTGAAAGCCTCCCCGGCCTCGGGCTGAGTACCTCCGAGCAGCTCACGTTCCCACTCAGCGAGGGGCTCCTCGACGCCAATGTCGACGCCTGTCACATCGATGGCCGGTTTCTCCTCCCCAACCGCGGCGCCGGCACGCGCGATCAGCCCATCGGCGACCGCGTCCGCCACGACGCGGGTCAGCAGCGCAACGCTCCTGATCGCGTCGTCGTTCCCCGGGATCGGATAGGTGACTTCGTCCGGGTCGCAGTTGGTGTCAAGGATCGCCACGACGGGGATGCCGAGCTTGCGGGCCTCGCTGACAGCGATGTGCTCCTTCTTGGTATCGACCACCCAGACGGCGCTCGGCACACGCGACATGTCGCGGATACCGCCGAGCGTGCGGTCGAGCTTGTCGCGCTCCCGCTTGAGGTGAAGAAGCTCCTTCTTGGTCATGCCCGACCCCGCGACGTCGTCGAAGTCGATCTCCTCAAGTTCCTTGAGCCGCTGCAGCCGCTTGAAGACCGTGGCAAAGTTCGTGAGCATACCGCCCAGCCAGCGCTGGTTCACGTAAGGCATCCCCACGCGGCGCGCCTGCTCGGCGACCGCCTCCTGTGCCTGCTTCTTGGTGCCGACGAACAGCACGGTGCCGCCGTGCGCGACGGTCTCCTTCACGAATTCGTAGCCAGCGTCGATGTACTCGAGCGACTGCTGGAGGTCGATGATGTAGATGCCGTTGCGCTCGGCGAAGATGAAGCGCTTCATCTTCGGGTTCCATCGGCGAGTCTGGTGACCGAAATGAACGCCGCTCTCCAGCAGCTGCCTCATGGTGACGACGGGTGCCATGCCCGCAGTCCCTTCCTCTCGTGCGACGCGCCGTCAAGGCGGCCGCGTCCCGGTTTCTTCCTGGCGCCCGTGCGCACCTGCCGCCAGAATCTGCCTTCCGCAACCGGCGGACCGAGAGGTGCGTCCCGCCGTACCGGTCCACAGGGCGGACGGCGGGCGGGCGCGCGAATTAAGGCCGTTGAAAGCCGGTGCACAGTCTACCGGTTCCCGGCCGCGGATCCCGTCGGGCCCCGCGGGACGGCACGGTTGGCAGGGCGAGCCCAGGCGAAGGGACGGGCGAGGTGCTGACCGCCCCGCCTCGGCAGATGTGATGGCGAACTCCCGGCCGGGGCCGGATGACAAGTTGCCCCCATCGCGTTCTCACGCGCGCGGGTGCGCCTGGCGGTAACTTGCGATCAACCGCTCGGGCGAAACGTGGGTATAGATCTGCGTTGTAGCCAGCAGTGCGTGGCCCAGGATCTCCTGCACGCTCCGCAGGTCGGCGCCCCCCTCGAGCAGATGGGTCGCCGCCGCGTGTCGTAGCCCATGCGGGCCTGTCTCGGGAACTACCCCCGCCGCACCGAGTGCGGCGTGAACAATACGACGGACCACCCGGGGATCCAGGCGGCCACCGCGCGCGCCGAGCAGTAGTGCCTGCCCGCTGCGCCCGTTGACCAGCAGAGGCCGTCCCGCCCGACACCACCGACCGACCGCGCCCAGGGCCGGGATCCCGACGGGCACGGTCCGTTGCTTGCCTCCTTTGCCAAGCACACGGACGGTCCCGCGGTGCGCATCCACATCAGGCAGATCGAGCCCACACAGCTCACCCACCCGGATTCCGGTCGCGTACAACAACTCGAGGACCGCCGCGTCCCTGAGCGCAGTCGCCGACTCCCCCGCGTGCGCGGCGGCGCTCCCGAGGACGGCCGCCATGTCACCGGCGGCAACAACCTGCGGAAGCGCACGCGGTGTTTTCAGGGTGCCGAGCAACGGGCCTGGATCGGCGACGAGCCAGCCGCGCCGGTTTGCGAACCTGGTGAATGTCCGCACCGCCGCGCCGCGCCGCGCCAGGGTGGAGCGTGCCTGGCCGGCCGCGTGCTGCTGAGCGAGCCAGCCACGGATGGCTCCGATGCCAAGGTCTTGCGGCCGGCCGGCACCTGTCCGCCACGCGTGCTCGAGGAGCGACTCAGCGTCGCCGAGGTACGCGCGAACCGTGTGGCTGGAAAGCCCGCGCTCTGCCACCAGGAACGTCCCGAACGCGGTCAGGCACTCCTCGAAGATCGCGGGCAGCGGCCCGGCCTCCCCGGCTGACTCAGCGGGCGCACTCCGGCTGGCTTTCCGTGTCGGTCTGCGGCCCGGCGGCCCCGGGCCAGCGGGCATTGAGCCGTCCAGCTCCGTCTGCCCCGACTCCGGCCGCCCGGTGCCTGCTTGCCCGGTGCCTGCTTGCCCGGTGCCCGCTTGCCCGGTGCCCGCTTGTGTGGTGCCCGCTTGTGTGGCGCGCTGCATGAAGCTCACATGCGCCACCGTGCGCCGCTGCGGCTGGCAGAGTCAAGCACCGCCGTATCATGCGAGCCGTTACCACTCGCATGAAGGGATGTGTCGTGAGTTGTGCGGACGGAAGGTAGATCCAATGCTGGCTGCTGGAGTCAAGCACCGCGCTGTTTAGCGAGCCGCCAGCCACGCGGCCCGCGGGCAGCGAACCCGCCCGCCGCGAGCAGACTCAGGCAGCTGAGGGTGGTATCGAGGGCCACGCCGGCAGCCACCGCGATCGTCGCGGGGCCCGCACCACCACGGGCCGGTAAGGCTTCCAGCACCCGGGCCGTCACCGGATCAAGCTCGGCGGCCGCAACCACGGGGCCAGGCAAGGTGAGATGTTCGCCTATGTGGGCCACGTGTTCAAGCACATCGTCGGAGCTGGTCACGCACACGGCACCCCACTCCCGCATGATCCAGTGGCAGCCGGCCGAGGAATCGGACGTGACGGGCCCGGGCACGGCCATCAGCAGCCGGCACAGATCCCTGGCATGCCTGGCCGTACTCAGTGCGCCGCTACGACGGCGCGCCTCGACCACAACGGTGCCGCGGCTCAACGCCGCGATCACCCGGTTCCTGGCCAAGAACCTTGCCCTGGTGGGATTGCGCCCCGGCGGCCATTCGCTGACCAGCAGGCCCTGCTCGCCGATACCAGCGAACAGATCGTGATTACCGGCTGGGTAGGGGTTGTCGACACCGCACGCCAGGATGGCAATCGTGGTCCCCTCCCCGGCGAGAGCCCCACGATGCGCGGACCCGTCGATCCCGTACGCGCCGCCCGATACGACCACCCAGCCCCGGCCGGCCAGGCCTGCTGCCAGTTCTGCCGACACGTACGAGCCATAAGCGGTCGCGGCGCGGGCACCGACGATCGACACCGACCGCAGGCAGCTATGACGTAAATCCGCGTTCCCGCGCAGCCACAGGGCATACGGTCGGGCATCGCCGAGAACATCGAGCTGTGTCGGCCACTCCGGGTCCCCGGGGCAGACGAGCCGGATTCCGGCGAGTTCGGCGGCGCCGAGATCACGCTCGCCCGGTATTTCGGGCAGGCGGGCACGCCAGTTCCGCAACGACCGGCCGATGCCCGCCGCCGTCGCGGCGTCCGCATCGTCCGCCGCCGCGGTTCGCGGCAGCGCGTCGCCGTCCCTGATCGCGGCGACGATGGCCTCGGGGCTGCAGGTCCGCAGCAGCGCCCCCGCGGTTTTGTCGCCGGGTTCAATGAGATAGGTAAGGGCGGCACGAGCGAGGCGCTGCCGGTCGGTTGCCCGGCTCACTGTGTCGCCCCAAGCCATAGCCCCAGCGCACATCCCGTCTCGTCCCTGGTAGGCCGCGCCTTTCCGGCCAGATCAGCCAGCGTCCAGGAAACCCGCAGGACGCGGTCGACGCCCCGGGCACTGATCTGGCCAAGGTCCATCGCGTGCTCCAGCCGGGCGAGGGCACCGGATGCCGGCGGGAACCTGCGGCGAAGCTCGCATCCCGGGATCTGTGCGTTGAGCCGCCACGGCGTACCAGCGAGGCGGTGCGCGACCCGTGCGCGCGCCAGCTCGACGCGTCTGGCCACGGTCGCGCTCGTTTCTGCGAATCGCCGGTCACTCAGCAGCTCTGCCCGGCCCACGGGCAGGAGCTCGACCTTGACGTCCACGCGGTCGAGTAGCGGGCCAGATAACCGGCCCAGGTACCTGCGCCTGGCCGTCGGCGTACAGGCGCAAGCCGCCCGCAGCCCGCTGACACGCGCGCACGGACACGGATTGGCAGCCAGCACAAGCGTGAACCGTGCCGGGAAGCGTGCCGTCAGGCCACAGCGCGCCACGACGACCTCGCCCGACTCCAGGGGCTGGCGCAGGGCGTCCAGCACGTCGCGGCTGAACTCGGGCGCCTCATCAAGGAAGAGCACTCCCAGATGGGCCAGTGACACCGCACCCGGACGGATGATCCCGCTCCCGCCGCCGACGATGGCCGCCTTCGTAGCGGTGTGATGGGGCCCGCAGAACGGTGGTTCCGTGACAAGCGGGCGGCCCGGTGGCAGGGCCCCGGCCACCGAGTGAACGGACGTCACCTCCAACGAGGCCGCGAGGTCGAGGCGGGGAAGGACTGTCGGTAGCCGCTCCGCGAGCATGGTCTTGCCGGCCCCTGGCGGCCCAAGCATGGATAGGTGATGGCCTCCGGCCGCGCAGATCTCGATTGCCCGCCGCGCGACGGGCTGGCCGAGTACATCAGCGAGGTCGGGTGCGGCCGGGTCCCCCGATGCGGCCAGGTCCGCGCCGACACCTGGCATCGCGTTCGCCCGCGATCCTGTCCAGGTGCCATTGGCCCGGCCAACCTCAGTTCCGCTCACCTCCGCGGCGCTGGCGACGGCCCGGCCGGCACCCGCCGGACTCGCCGCAACCACGCCCGCGCCAGATCCCGCCGACCCGTGTGGTGATCCCGGGAACGGTCCGCCCTCGATGACCTCCACCGGCTCAATGTCCGCTGGACACTGCTGCCCCCGAAGGTGGGTGAGCAGGGCCGCGAGCGAGGGAACCGCCAGCACACGCACCCCGGGCATCAGGGCCGCCTCAGGAGCGTTCGCCCGTGGTACGGCCACCTTGGTGAAGCCAGCCGCCACCGCACTCGCGGTGGCTGGCAGGACACCGCACACCGGCCGCAGGCGACCGTCGAGACCGAGTTCGCCAAGGAGCACAAACCCGGCAAGCGCGGCTACCGGCAACGCACCAGCCGCCGCCATGATCGCGACCGCGATGGCGAGATCGAAAGCGCTGCCTCGTTTCGGCAAGCTGGCCGGGGACAACCCGACTGTGATCTTGCGTTGCGGCCACTCGTGGCCACTGTTCATGATCGCCGACCGAATCCGGTCGCGTGCTTCGCGCAGTGCCGTATCCGGGAGCCCCACGAGCAGCATCCCAACGAGACCGTTAGCGATGTCGGCCTCAACTTCGACGGTGTGCCCCTCCACGCCGACGAGCGCGATCGAATGGGTGCGGGCAAGCGGCATCTAGCCCACCCCTCGGACGTGCTCGATCGCGTAATTCCCCCCACGGTCGCGCGTAAGCCCGACCACATCGATCCTGATCCCGTCGAACAGCACGTCGTGGGTGGAAATCCAGCGGACAGCAAGGCGCCTGAGCCTGGATCTCTTCTCCCGCGTGATTGCTTCGAGGGGGGTGCCATAACGGGGCCCCGAGCGCGTCTTGATCTCGCATACAACCAATGTGCGGCGCTCGGCAGCGACGATATCCAGTTCGCCGTCCGCGCAGCGCCAGTTGCGGCCGAGGATCCTGAGGCCCGCGGCCTCGAGGAAGCTCGCGGCCACCTGTTCGCCCTGCCTGCCAAGTACGTCCTTGGGATGCATTGCTACCACCTCCGCCTTCGACGGTGGCGGGAATCAGCCGGGGAAGACAGTGCGATGGGACCCGCTGTGGATGGCGGCTGACGTGGGCGGTCGCCTGTGGGCAACCCGGCCAAAATGTCAGACCCCCGTGCACTCAGCAATCTCAGGGGCTCTCGGCGGGCGCGCCTGCACCACGCACAGGCCTGCAAGCAGTAACTGGCCGCCGGATGACCGGGACGATCAGCATAGCGACCGGGACAGTACAGCTGTAGGACACCGGCCTGGCATCGCATCGCGGATGTGGTCACAAAAGGCTGCGGCGCGGACGCTCATACCCCCAATTTGATCGTCAAGATCCGTCCGGCTCGGCTACGCGGCGCCTGGCGCGAGCGGCCGGTGGACCGGTCCGCCCGGGGATGGCCGCACTTTCCTCAGGCCGGGAAACCCGGCTTTTCCTCGGGAAGCTCCAGGTCGCTTTGCGCCAGTTCCTCGATGTTCACGTCCTTGAATGTGACAACACGCACGTTCCGCACGAACCGCGCTGGCCGGTACATGTCCCACACCCATGCGTCCTGCATCGTGACCTCGAAGAACACCTCACCATTGTCGGCCGTCCGCACGTTGAGCTCGACCTGGTTGGTGAGATAGAAGCGGCGCTCGGTCTCGACGACATGGCTGAACAACCCCACCACGTCGCGATACTCGCGGTAGAGTTGCAACTCCATTTCGGTCTCGTACTTCTCGAGATCCTCTGCGCTCATGGTGTCCCCTCCGATCAGGCGGCCGGACTACGAGGCGCCGGAAGCCTCCTCGGCCAACTCCGCCCTGGGCTGCTACCCAGCCCCGGTAGCCGCGCTGCCATCCGCGGCCGTGGTCATCCTGGCGCCGACAGTGCTGGCCACGTCCGCCATCCCTCCATTGTCGGGCATCAAAGGTGCGCGTGCGCCGCGCCTTTGAATCGCTCCCATCACGTTCACATAGCTGAACCGGTGCTCCGGGCAGGGACCGTGCCTGGCGAGCGCCTCCGTGTGCCGCCTGGTCGCGTAACCCTTGTGGTCAGCGAAGTCATACACCGGGTACAGGTCATGTAGGCCCGTCATGATGCGGTCCCTGGTTACTTTGGCCACCACAGAAGCGGCGGCGACGCAGGCCGCGACCTGGTCCCCTTTCCACATCGCTAGCGCAGGTGCGGTGAGACCGCTGACCGGAAACCCATCGGTGAGCACGTACCCCGGCCGGCAAGAGATGCCGGCGAGGGCCCGGCGCATGCCGGTGATGTTGCACACGTGCAGCCCCAGGTGGTCGATCTCGGCAGCCGGGATCACGACCGTGTGCCAGGACAGTGCATGAGACACAATTTCACGGTAGACCTGCTCTCGCGCGCCCGGGGTAAGGGCCTTCGAGTCCGCCAGCAGCGCCACTTGCGGATCCGCTGCGGGGAACACCACGGCTGCTACCACCAGGGGACCCGCGCACGCGCCCCGGCCTGCCTCGTCGATACCGGCGACCGGCGCTAGGCCGGCCCGGGCCAGGACGCGCTCATAGGCTGACAGACCGACTCCTCGCCGCGGTGTGTAACCAGGCGGTCGCAGAACGGACCGGGGAAGCGGCCCAGCCGACACGCCTCCGGCAGCGTCCGCGACCATGCCAGCCGGAGCGTCCGGGGCACAGCTCGCGATCATCCTGACCGCGGCGCCCGGAATCACGTCGGCCGCGACCTCTTGCGCGCAGTCCGTAGCCCCGCCCACCGACAGGTCCGGGACCGGATCCGCGGCAGAATCCTTGACCGCGCCGGACACCGCGCCACATGCGGACATCCTTCGTTCCAGGCTCGTCATGACACTTGGCAGGGTACGTCTAATCGCCCGGTTCCTCGCCAGGATCCCACAATCAGGACGCGGTTGCAGGCGGGGAAAACGGGCGGGGAAAACGGGCGGGGAAAACGGGCGGGGAAAAATCCGGGCCCGGATCGCCTCTGGCAGCACAGCCGACGGCGCCTTGGTTGCCTCGGCCGTCCGCCAACCCGCGCGCGGGCCACGTCACTATGGCGCGTGACCTGCGGACGGTCGCTGGCGCATGCGGAGCCGGCGCCGCAGCAGCGTCAGGGGAAGGGCACCAGCGACGCCAATCACAAGCGGCCCGGCCGGTGCCGCAGCGGCGAGCGCCTTCTGCTGGAAGGTGGCCGGAATGGACAAGATACCGAGCCGGTTGACCGGCCACACGAGCACAAACGCGCGCCCGATCACCTTGGACTGGGGGATAGATCCACCGCCAGGGTCACCGCGATGCTCACGGGAGTCGTAAGACACGGCCCTGTGATCACCCATCACCCAGAGCTCGCCAGCCGGAACGGTTATGTCGAACCGCAGCAGCGAAGGCGCGTTCCCGGGGTAGAGATACGACTTCTCATCGAGTGGGGTGCCATTGACCGTGACGCGGCCCCGAGCGTCACAACATTTCACCTGGTCGCCCGGCAACCCGATAACGCGCTTGACGTAGTCCTTCTCACCTGCGGTGACGCCGAACGCGGAGCCGATCCAGTCGGCAAGACGCCTGATGGGATTGGACGGCGCCGTGGTCTGCGGAACCGTCGGGTCCCAGGAATCCAGCCCGTTGAAAACGACTATGTCGCCGCGATGGATGCTGCGCAGGTGATACACGATCTTGTTCACCAATACCCGGTCACCGATCTTAAGAGTGTTCTCCATCGATGCCGAGGGAATGTAGAACGCCTGTATCGCGAATACCTTGATAATTACGGTAAGCACGAGCGCTATCACGACAAGTACCGGCAGCTCACGCCAGAAGGAACCCTTCCGCTTCGTCGCCGCCTGCTCCTGAGCACCGTCGTCACCCGGACCATGCCCCGCGGCCTCGTCCTTCGTGGCGGGACTGTTCATCGGCGCACCCCTCATCCCAGGGCCAACCGGGTGGCCGTCCCCCTCGTGGTCTCCCCCGTCAACGTCCCGCTCTATGCCGGCCGGCTCAGGTGGCTGCATCATGGCGGGTCGGCGTTGCCCATGCTCGTCGTCCATCGAATTGAGCCTATCGCTGGGCCAGCGTGCGAACAGCAAGAACGCCGGCGCTCTAGCCATGCCCGTGCAATGGCTCGCTAATCCGGATCACAAATTAAGGTCAAGCTCCCAAATAGAGGATGGAAGATCATGGGGCCAGCGATCACGCGTCACCCGGGACGGACTTGCATGGAAACGCCGGCTTCCGCCGAGCCACCGGACCAGCCACATCGCGGGTACCGCCGTGACAAGACCCCCGGCCAGCGGCAGCGCTGGCGCCCTGGTGCTGGCGGCCTCGAGCGCCGCCTGCTCGAACGTCCCCGGGATGGGCAGCGTCTGGACCTGTGCGACCGGCCAGATGACGACGAAAGCCCTGCCGACCACCGCATTGATTGGGATAGTGCCGTCGCCGGGTTCCTGCATGTGGTACCTGGAGTCCGCGGAGTCGGCGCGGTGATCGCCCATTACCCAGACCCGGCCCGGCGGAACCACGATCTTGAACGGCTGCAGCGACGGGCTGCTGCCCGGGTAGATATACGCGCCCTCGTTCAGTGGAACCCCGTCTACTCTGACTCGGCCCTCGGCGTCACAGCACATCACGTGGTCGCCAGGTAGGCCAATGACCCGCTTTATGTAATCCGTCCCGCCGGTCTCAAGGCCTACCCAGCGCAGCACGTCGTGGAAAACACGGGGGAACAGGCTCCCGGACGGCGCCGAAACGGCCGCCGGGTCCCACGAGCCCTGACCGTTGAACACGACGATGTCGCCGCGGTCAATCCCGCGAAAATCGTAGACGATCTTGCTGACCAGGACCCGGTCACCGACCTGGAGGGTGTCCTCCATCGATCCAGACGGGATTCGGAAGGCCTGGACCGCGAATACCTTGATGAGCAAGGCCAGGACAAGAGCGACCGCCACCAAAAACGGGAACTCGCGCCAGAACGACCGTCGCCGGTCCGCAGGTGCCCGGGCGGGTCCGGCCATCGGTCGTGATTGGACGACGGGTCAGCGGCCGGTGTTGTCGCGTCGTTCCCTGATTCGCGCCGCCTTGCCACGCAGCGCCCTCAGGTAGTAGAGCTTCGCCCTGCGGACACGCCCGCGGGTCACCACCTCGATCCTGTCGATCGACGGGCTGTGCACCGGGAATGTGCGCTCAACACCCACGCCGTAACTGATCTTCCGGACCGTGAACGTCTCACGGCTCCCACCGCCCTGCCGACGGATCACGACGCCCTGGAAGACCTGGATCCGCGATCGGTTGCCTTCCTTCACGCGCACGTGCACCTTCAACGTGTCACCCGGGCGGAAGCTGGGGATGTCCGAGCGGAGCTGGGTCTTCTCAAGCTCGGCGATCGCGGTGTGCATGACGGCGTTCCTCTAGTTAATGGCGCGTTCGCGGGCGTGCGTACCGCCCCGGACATGGCTTAGGGTTTTGCAGAACCCGCCCCGGCTGGGATCACCCGGCCGGACGGCGGCTTTCAGTGTGCCACATGTTCGGAGCGCACCGGAAAGCCAGCCTCAGACAGCACCTCACGGTCCCGGTCATCGAGCGCGGCGGGATCGAGCATTCCAATCAATTCCGGACGCATCGCCGCGGTCCGCCGCAACGCAGCGTCGCGCCGCCACCGCGCAACCGCCGCATGATTCCCGGAGAGCAGCACAGCCGGCACATGGCGCCCGCGCCAGACTCGCGGTTTCGTGTAGACCGGGCCCTCGAGCAGCCCCGTCATGCCGCCCGGCGCCGCCTCCCGGCTGGCCGCCGCGGCTGCACCCGGCGCGGGAGACGGGGTTGGAGCCGGGGTTGGAGCCGGGGCAAGAGACAGAAAGGAGGCTGGAACACCGCACCCACCGAACGAGTCGTCCGCGACCGACTCCGCGTTGCCGAGCACCCCAGGCAGCAGGCGGCAGATCGCCTCCACCATAACCAGCACGGCGGCCTCGCCACCAGCAAGGACATAGTCGCCGATGCTTACCTCGTCCACCGGCATCCGAGTTCTGGCCTCGTCGATGACGCGCGCGTCAATCCCCTCATAGCGCCCGCAGGCGAACAGCAGACGCGGTTCCCGCACATAGCGGGCCGCGACCTGCTGGGTGAAAAGGGCACCGCTCGGGGTGGGCGCGACCATCCTCGGCGCAACTCCCGGATCGGCCGCTGCGACCGCATCCAGTGCCTCGCCCCACGGCCCGGCCTTCATCACCATCCCCGGACCGCCCCCGTAGGGCGTGTCGTCAACGCTGTGGTGCACGTCATGCGACCAGTTCCTGAGGTTGTGCAGGTAGACGCGGATGTCGCCACGGACCGCCGCCTTGCCGATGAGCGACATGCCCAATGGCTCAAAGTAGCCGGGGAAAATCGTGATGATGTCGATCCGCATGACTGTCAGGCCGGATCGCCGGGGTCAAGCAGGCCCGGCGGCGGATCGATGAACAGACGGCCTGCCTTCAGATCGACCTCTGGCACGATGGCGGCGACGAAAGGCACAAGAGTCTCCTCCGCGCCCGGCGTGCTCGTGATCACCAGGAGGTCCTGACCGTGATGACGGACGTCTGCCACGGTCCCAACACGACGGCCGGCAACGGTGACGACATCGAGCCCGATCAGCTGATGGTCATGGAACTCGTTGGGATCGTCACGGACGGGCACCTCGGCCGAGTCGATGACGAGCCAAACGCCGTGCAACCGCTGCGCCGCGTCACGCTCGGTGATGCCGGAGAAGCTGACGATCAGGCCACCCGCGTGCGGCCTGGCGCTGGTGACGGTCAGCGGGCCGAGCGCTTCGGGCTGAGTGGCGAGCACGCAGCCCGAAGCGAACCTCTGACCTGGGTCGTCCGTACGAACCTGGACCGCGACCTCGCCGCGGATTCCGTGCGGGCGGCCGACACGGCCGACGACAAGGAGCATGCCCGTCAGCGGACCTCATCCAGATCAAGCAGGTCGACCCGGACATAACGACCACCGGCGAGCGAGCCCATCACCGTGCGCAGGGCACGGGCGGTGCGGCCACCACGGCCGATGACCTTCCCCAGATCATCGGGATGGACCCGCACCTCGAGAACCCTGCCACGGCGCAGACCACGGCTGGTGACCCGGACATCGTCTGGATATTCGACGATGCCCTTCACGAGATGCTCAAGGCTTTCCTCAAGCACATCAGGCTCCGCTGCCGACCTCGTCGGCCGCGGCCGCGGCACCAGCCGTGGCATCGCCATCGGCCTCGGCCGAACGCGTGCTCGCGGCACTCGTCGCCGCGTTGCCATCCTCAGCCGACTGGCCCGCGTCGGGTGGCTTGTCCTCGGTCGGCCGGGCGTCAGCGCCGGCCCCGGCGGACGCAGCCCCATCGGCCACCGCCTTGCCAGTCCCGGGCTTAGCGGCAGCATCGCCCCGCGCCGCCCCGGCTGCCTTGGCCGCCGGTGCAGGCCGCGCTTCAGGCTTCGCTGCCCTCGTCTCGGGTCTGCGGCGCCCCTTCGGCGTAGTGGCGGCGCTCTCGGACTCGCCGTGCGTTTCCTTCAGCGCCGCGGCAAAGGCTTCTTTCTTGTCCGGCGTTGGCGAAGCCGTCTTGAGGGTACCCTCCGGCTCGTTCTCGCCTTGGAACCGCTGCCAGTCCCCGGTGATCTTGAGAAGGCTACGTACCGGATCGGTCGGCTGTGCTCCGACCGACAGCCAGTACTGGGCGCGCTCGGAGTCGATGTCGATGAGCGAGGGCTCCAGCTTCGGATGGTACTTGCCGATTTCCTCGATCGCGCGCCCGTCCCGTTTGGCACGGGCGTCAGCGACGACGACGCGGTAGTACGGCGCGTGGATCTTTCCCATACGCTTGAGTTTGATCTTGACAGCCACGGGTGTGGTCTTCTCCCAGGAATCTCGGTAAGAGCGGCGTCCTGCCGGGTGGGGACCGGTGAGACCGCTCCGGCGGTACCGGGCCCGCGGGTCAGAGAGGGTCCCGCGGCCCAGGTGGTCGCGGTCACATTGTGCCAGACGCTCCGCGCGTGTGTGTAATCGCAGCCGACCGCGCCGGTCTGCGCCGTCGCCGGTTTCATGATCCCGGTATCTTCTGCGCGAATGCTTCAGCAAAGTTACCGGGATCTTGAACGAACCGCACGGGCGCCGTCTCGCCGTGCTGCCGCTCGACGTCGCCGGTCCAGGCGGCCCGGTCCAGGGCGCCCAGCCCCAGGCACGTTGTGCAACACGCCGGTCCGCAGGGACCATGGGCGTGACAGCGCGCGTCATCCGTTAGGGACCAAGGTCGGCCACCGGCGGCCTGGTGCTGGCCCTGGCCTGCCACTGGCGCCTGGACTGGCACTGGGACCTGGACTGGCACTGGGACCTGGACTGGCACTGGGGCCTGGACTGGCACTGGGGGGCTGGCATCACGGTGCGCGGCCCGGGCCCCGGGCCGCCTACGTCCGCTTCTGATTCTTGCGCGTCTTGAACGCCGCCGGGAGGTTTTGCAGATCCGGCAGATCAGCGGGACTCGGCGCGTTGCTACCGAGGCTGCCGGGCAACCCCGAGGCCAGGTCGCCGAAACCGCCAGGCAGGCCCGCGCCGGCACCGCCGATCCCGGGTAGCCCGTGCGGCAGTCCCTGGCCGACGCCGCCCGAAGACCGGGCGTCACCTGAGGATGCAGCCCGCTCGGCCGCACCGCCGGGACGCCCGCCCTTCGGCTTCTTCTTGCCCTTCTTGCCCCGCGGGTTCTTAACCGGCTTGCGCCGCATGCCGGGCATCCCGGGCATCCCACCGCCGAGCACCTGGCGCATCATCTTCTGCGCCTCGAAGAACCGGACGACCAGATCCCCGACCTCGCCGATGCTAACGCCGGCACCACCGGCGATACGCGCCCTTCGTGAACCGTTAATGATCTTTGGACTGCGCCGCTCCGCCGGGGTCATCGACCGGACGATCGCCAGCACCCGGTCGAGCTGGCTGTCGTCTATCTGGCTGAGCATCTCCCTGTTCTGCGCCGCGCCCGGGAGCATGCCGAGCAGGTTGCCGATCGGGCCAAGTTTGCGGACCATCAGCAACTGGTCGATGAAGTCCTCGAAGGTGAAATTCTCTCCCGAGACGAGCTTGCCCGCCATCTCGGCGGCCTGATCCTGGTCGAAGGCCCGCTCCGCCTGCTCGATCAGGGTGAGCATGTCGCCCATGTCGAGGATCCGAGAGGCCATCCGGTCGGGGTGGAACAGGTCGAAGTCCTCGAGCTTCTCGCCGGACGAGGCGAACATGATGGGCCGGCCAGTAAGTTCCGCGATGGACAGGGCCGCGCCACCGCGGGCGTCGCCGTCCAGCTTGGTAAGGACCACGCCGTCATATCCGACACCATCGAGGAACGCCTGCGCGGTTGCCACGGCGTCCTGGCCGATCATCGCGTCGACCACGTAGAGGATCTCGTCTGGCTGGACCGCGTCCCTGATGGCGACGGCCTGGCGCATCATCTCCTCGTCTATGCCGAGCCGGCCCGCTGTGTCGATCACCACCATGTCGTGCAGGTGAAGCTTTGCTTCCTGCACGGACCGCCGGGCGACCGCCACCGGATCGCCGATGCCGTTGCCCGGCTCTGGCGCGAAAACGGGAACCCGGACGCGCTCACCAAGGACCTGCAACTGGCCGACCGCGTTCGGCCGCTGCAGGTCCGCCGCGACCAGCAGCGGCGTGTGGCCCTGTTCGCGCAGCCAGCGGGCCAGCTTGGCGGCGAGAGTGGTCTTACCTGAGCCCTGCAGCCCGGCAAGCATGATCACGGTCGGCGGAATCTTGGCGAACTCGAGCCTGCGTGTCTGGCCGCCGAGGATCTCGATGAGCTCCTCATGGACGATCTTTATGACCTGCTGCGCCGGGTTGAGCGCGGCGGAAACGGCCTCACCCCTCGACCGCTCCTTTACGCGCGCGACGAACTCCCTGACCACCGGGAGTGCCACGTCCGCTTCGAGCAGCGCGATACGGATCTCGCGGCAGGTCGCGTCGATGTCGGCCGCGGACAGGCGCCCCCTGCTTCGCAGCGAGGAGAAGACCTGGGTCAGCCGGTCGGATAGCGTCTCGAACACGTGTCTTTGCCGTCCTCGGGCGAGTATTGCGGATCGGC
>Ga0335081_10002604_pt1 | contig 28437 bp, 18 predicted proteins | sample Lox_Sample_35_FD_206713 | JGI IMG/M metagenome (GOLD analysis project Ga0335081, IMG submission 206713) | Soil microbial communities from Loxahatchee National Wildlife Refuge, Florida, United States - Lox_Sample_3.5 | ecosystem: Environmental > Terrestrial > Soil > Wetlands | place: USA...
GGTCATTAAACGGAGAGCCTACGGCTTTCATGATACGGAATATTTCTGCTTAATTATTAAAAATGCGTTCGCTACCAGCAACTAATTTGGAGATGAACCAAATATTCTTTATAATGAATGGTGCAATGATTACGGACAGCGTTGAGACCTATAACAGAAGGTGTTTGCATACTCAAAAAGATGAGGCGTGAGAATATTCTTTCCTCATCAATCACGTACTTTTCGAACAAATCCTTTTTTTAAAAAAACGTGTCAAGATTTTAATTGGATGGTATAAGCACACGTACACCAATCTCTTTAAAATGGGAGCTGTGCAGTGCAGAAGATTGACAGGCTGATTTCCGGTGGCACCATATTGGTAATGGATGACAAGGACCATACAATCAGGAATGGAGCTGTAGCGATTGAAGGAGAGAAAATTATCGCCATAGGAGAAAAAGAAGATATCGAGAACCGGTACACCGCTTCTGAGATAATTAATGGAAAGGACTCTCTCATTATGCCCGGCCTTGTCAACTGCCATAACCATGCGCCTATGACATATTTCCGGGGTTTGGCTGATGACCTCGAACTCATGGACTGGCTGAACAATTATATATTCCCCGCCGAGGCGATGTTTGTCGATGAGGAATTCTCCTATCTGGGGGCGTTGCTTGCATGCGCCGAGATGATCAAATCCGGGACTACAACTTTCTGTGACATGTACATCTTTGAGGACGAGGTCGCGAGGGCGGCGAAAATGGCTGGCATAAGGTGTCTCCTGGGCGAGGTGCTCTTTGATTTTCCATCTCCCAACTTTAAGACCGCGGAGGAGGGTTTGAAATACTCCGAATTCCTCATACAAAAGTGGGTTAATGACCCACTGGTAAATATCATGCTGGAACCCCACGCCCTCTATACGTGTTCTTTCAACCTTCTTCGAGAGTCAAAGAAGCTTGCAGACAAATACGGGGTGTACCTTGGCATGCATTATCTCGAGAGCATGTCAGAAAGGGAAACACTTAAAGAAAAACATGGGAAAAGCCCAACCCATTTCTTAAGGGATATGGGCTATCTCAGCGAGCGGTTTATTGCCTTTCACTGTGTATACCTGAAAGAAGAGGATATGCGGATATTCGCGGACTATGGCTGCAAGGCAGTTCACAGTCCTGAGAGCAATATGAAACTTGCCTCAGGAGTCGCTCCCGTACCGGAAATGATAAGGGCCGGTGTTACCGTTGGCCTGGGTACGGATGGTTGCGCGAGCAATAACAATCTCGATATGTTTCAGGAAATGGACACGGCCGCCAAACTTCATAAGGTTGCGAAGCTTGATCCAACTGTAATGGATGCTAAAACCGTTGTACGTATGGCTACCTGTGAAGGTGCCAAGGCGCTTGGTATGGAAAACATTGTAGGTTCGCTTAAACCGGGAATGAAGGCGGATATTATAATAATCAACCTGAACAAACCCCATCTTACTCCGCTCTATAATGAATATTCACATATTGTTTATAGTATGAATGGGGCCGACGTTGACACTGTATTGATAAACGGCAAGGTAGTGATGAAGAACCGAAAGCTTCTTACACTTCACGAAGACCAGATAATGGCCGCGGTAGAAGCGACTGCGATTAAAATCAAAAAAAAATTCGGCACGAATTAATCATGGAAGATACCGAAGATAATAACCGATTTGACATCATCATCGAAGGTGGTACGCTTCTGACCATGTCAGAAACCATGGATGTAATAGATAATCCCGTAATCGGTATCAGAGACGGGAAGATCGCATTCATTAAGCGAGGAGCTATGAATGGCGGAAATCCATGCACCGCAAGAAAGCTCATCCGCGCTCATGGCTCTTTGATTATGCCCGGGCTAATCAATACGCACACCCACCTGCCTATGGTATGTTTCCGTGGGCTTGCCGATGATCTTCCCCTCATGGACTGGCTCCATAACCATATATTCCCGGCCGAGTCAAAATTCGTGACAAGAGAAATGGTTTACAAAGGATCCATGCTAGCCATTGCAGAAATGATTCTTTCCGGAACCACGACCTTTTGCGATGCCTATTTTTATGAAAGCGAAGTTGCCCGCGCAGCCTTTGATTCAGGCATACGGGCAATTGTATCTCAGGGATTCATTGATTTCCCCAAGCCAACTAACCCGGCAAACATTGATGATATAACGGAGAGATTCATAAGCAAATGGCGTCCAAAAGCGCCTTTGATTATACCCGCGCTTGCCTGTCACTCGCCTTATACATGCTCTCCTGAAACCCTGATAAGCGTAAAGAGCGCAGCACGCAGAGCAGATGTACTTTACAGTATCCACGTCTCAGAAACAAAGGAAGAGGTTGCCATCGTGAGAGAAAAGTTTGGAAAGACGCCTGTCCAGCTTCTTAAGGATATGAATATACTGGATGACAGAACACTCGCCGTTCATTGCATCTGGCTTCACGATCACGAACTGGAAATTCTTCAGTCTTTAAACGTGAAAGTGTCACACAACCCGGAAAGCAACATGAAACTGGCTGCTGGCTGTGCGTCCATCCCAATCTTTATTGAAAAAGGTATCGTGGTTGGTCTAGGAACAGACGGTAGTGCCAGCAACAATGATCTGGATATGTTCAGAGAGATGGGCACTGCCGCCAAGCTGCACAAGGTCATCCAAATGGATTCTACCGTGATGGATGCCAAGTCAGTCTTGAAGATGGCCACGATTAATGGGGCAAAAGCCCTAGGCTTGGAAGACCGGATCGGCTCCATTGAACCCGGAAAATTTGCCGATCTAATCATAGTAGATACGAGGAAACCGCATCTTTCGCCGATGCACAATTACTACTCGCAACTTGTATATGCCGCGTCAGGCGCAGATGTTAAGACAAGCATCATTGGAGGTAAGATTGTCATGCATAACAGAGAACTCTTGTTGGTAGATTTACCTTCAATCATGCAGGAGGTAAGGAGCATAGCTGAATTAATCGGGCTAGATAATTAGTTTCCGCAGGTTGGCAGGTTGGTAGACGACTGACAGCAGAGTATTCGCAAAGAAATACATATCGGCAATTGGAGGCAATGGCGAGAAGTTGCGGAAAAAGGCGAGAGATTATCGAAATATTTATTTCATAACAGTAACCGTACGCACGTGATGAAAAAAAAAGCTAAATCCCATAACCACTCCGAGATGATGCTTCTCAAGCGCGATCCTCTCCTTAAGCCTTTTGCATCGGTGCTACGTCAAAGGCGTGAAAAAATTGCGGCAATGGAACGACACCTTACGGGTGACCGCATATCGCTTGCAGATTTTGCCTCTGGTCACGAATACTTCGGTCTACATCGTCTTGGTAGTGACTGGGTGTTCCGAGAGTGGGCACCCTATGCCACTGCTATTTTTCTCGTCGGTGACTTCAATGGCTGGCGTAATGAGCCAGAATTTGCCCTCTCTCGGGTCAGTGAGGGCGGAAACTGGGAACTGAGGCTGCCCAGCGCCACACTCAGCCACGGACAGTTTTATAAACTATCTGTGCAGTGGTCTGGCGGGCAGGGCGAGCGCATTCCCGCATACGTTCGCCGCACAGTCCAGGACCCGCATACCAAGCTCTTCGCTGCCCAGGTGTGGGAACCGGAAACACTATATCAGTGGCGCAAGGTGCCATTCTGTCCAAGACTCGGAGCGCCGATCATCTACGAAGCGCACGTAGGCATGGCCCAGACCGAGGAGAAGATCGGAACCTTTACGGAATTCAAGGACAAAATCCTACCTCGTATAGTCCATGCGGGATACAACACCCTGCAACTGATGGCCATTCAGGAACACCCGTATTACGGTTCTTTCGGGTATCACGTCTCTAACTTTTTTGCTGCGTCTTCCCGTTTCGGCACGCCGGAAGAACTGAAAGCCCTGATTGATGCCGCCCATGAAGCGGGCATTTCGGTGCTCATGGATATTGTTCACTCCCATGCAGCCCGTAACGAACAAGAAGGGCTCAGCCGCTTCGATGGCTCACTTTGCCAGTATTTTCATAAAGGCCCTCGGGGCTTCCACTGGGCATGGGATTCCCGCTGTTTCGACTATGGCAAACCTGAGGTCCTCCATTTTCTGCTCTCCAACTGTCGCTACTGGCTGGACGAATACCACTTCGACGGATTCCGCTTCGATGGCGTAACAAGCATGCTTTATCATGACCATGGTTTGGAAAGAATCTTTACCTCTTACCAAGATTATTTCGGGACGAATGTCGATGATGATGCCCTAGTGTATCTCGCCCTGGCCAACAAGGTCATACACACCGTTAATCCTAAGGCCGTCACCATTGCTGAAGACGTAAGTGGCATGCCGGGGCTCGCCGTACCCATCGAAGAAGGCGGCTATGGTTTTGATTACCGTCTCTCTATGGGTATTCCCGATTATTGGATTAAGCTTGTCAAGGAAGTGCCTGACGAGCAATGGCCTATGGGAGCCCTGTATTATGAACTGACCAATCGCCGCGCAGATGAGAAAACCATCGGCTACGTTGAATCCCATGACCAGGCGCTGGTCGGTGACAAGACCCTTATCTTCCGTCTCATAGATGCAGACATGTATGATCACATGAACGTCTTTACATCCAATTTAAGGGTGGAGCGTGGCATGGCACTGCACAAGATGGTCCGCCTGGTCACCTTGGCTACTGCCGGCAGCGGTTACCTGACTTTTATGGGCAACGAGTTCGGCCATCCGGAATGGATAGATTTTCCCCGCGAGGGCAACAACTGGTCATACAGCTATGCGCGCCGCCAGTGGAACCTGCGCGATGACGAGAAGCTTCGCTACCGATTTCTCGCAGAATTCGATAAGGCCATGATACGTCTCGCAACCGAATACGCCCTTCTCGAAGCACCGGACATAAATTTGGTCCTGGAGCATCAGGCGAATCAATTGTTAGGATTCAAGCGCGCCGGCCTCGTCTTCCTTTTCAGCTTTAATCCTCGACAGTCGTTCCCCGATTATCCCGTTGACCTTGACCCTGGTGAATACACACTCATTCTGGACAGTGATGCGACGAGTTTCGGTGGCCATGGGCGCATCGAGCCACAACAGACCTATTTTACCCGATCCATACCACTTCCCGATGGTGCGATGCGTAATCGCGCTACCGTTTATCTGCCGACCCGCACGGCCCTTGTCCTTCGCCGGATACGTCGATAATCAACGCTAATCCCAAAGTCTCCCACAAAACTGAGACCCAGAAGACCATCAAAGCCAGTTAACGTAGGGTCATCCGATGTTATCACGGACCCCACATTCTTCCTCGCGGCATTGCCAAGCTCAACTTTGTTGACGACGAACGATATGCCTCTCACTTTTCCACAGTTTGCATGAAGTTTGATCGGTTTACTTCCCTGGGAAAGATCTGCCTCAATTTCCTCGACAGATCTTCTGTCTCAGCTATATCTGCACCCGTGTCAAATACCACCTTAGCCTTCACTCCGCCATTGAGCATGGCTTCAATCAGGATCAGCTCCGACCACGATTTTTCAACATGGATTTCAGCATTCGCCTCTGCCAGCTGGTGTTCCCCCGCGATTCTCAAATTTTCGGGCTTTTGAGAAGCTGCGCCCGCGGGATCATCAGAAACATGTATTGTCCCACTTTGGTCCGCCCACCCGTACATGTTGGCAGATGCACTCTTCAGGTAAAACAACGCAGCGAACAAAAAGTGCGAAAACTATGAACCATCGCATCTCTGCACCGCTTCTTCTATTTCGATAGTTTTTAAGATTACGAAGCAGCACCTGAACGCAGATGAGGGAAACTCTCCACATGTAAAGGATAGAAGATAAAGAAGACCCTGAGTCAAAACAAAAACTGTATCCCGGGTCGTGAATGTGCCCTGCTGATATGGACTGGATTTAAAGTAATCTTTATGGTTAAGCGAGCGGCTGCCCGCCATTCAGCCTCTCATAGATCGTCACATACTCGGCGATCATGCCTCCAAGGTCGTATCTTTCCCGAGCCTCCTTCATGATACGTTTTATTTGTGATTCCCTGATCTTCAAAGATCGCCTGTGAAAGGTAATACTTCTGGTCAAGCCGTACCACAGACCTCCCGGGTCATAATCTCTAAAAAGGAAACCATTACCCACATCCTTAGGAGATCCATCTCTCTTTAGCCTGAGTTCTCTTATCTTGTCATGATATCCGCCTGTGTCGCGGTTAGTAGCAGTGGCCCCGAAGAGGTTTCCTACCTGGTCAATCTGCCCGCAAGGTTCATAAAGTGAGGCTCCGAAAACATCATTCGCAGCGGCGTATCCCAGCATGGATAGACTTTCGCTGAAGGGCTGAAAGGTAATTTTTCCGTTTGATGCATAGGCAATTCTCCCTAAAATCTCTGCATGCGTGCGATCATTCCCCACACCATCAGCCACAATCGCAATTTGCGCATCGCCGTTTACTGTCACAAAACGCTGCGCGACGTGCTCCAAAAGCTCCACTCCTTTCTGGAAGGGATCGAGCCGTGACGGCCAGAAGAACAGAATGGCATCCGGATTGACCTGAAGCCCCGTCCTCTTCTGAAATTCAACGAGATTTTTTTTCTTCGCCTCCATAAAAGGATCATCGGGGCCGTACTTCCTCACACAGTATTCACATTGCTCCGGATACATCGAATGGGAAGGGGCATTGATAATGGCTCTCGCAGAGTCCTGATAATATTTTGCCTTCACTTCCTTCCGGACGCTCGGAGGTACAAGGAATCTATCCATAAAATAATCATCGACGACTTCTTCTAGGAATCGTTTCCCCACAAAATTGATAATGGTCGCATTCTTTATGGCTGTAGCCTGACAGTCTATCGCTTGCTTGCCTTCGTATTCCGAAAAAAATACGTAACCGGCTATGTTTGCGAGATTAATCCCCTTGAGAAGATCTAAGGGCACGTTCTCGGTAAACACATTATGTACTGTATGCAGAACAGGTATTCCGGTTGCCTTGGCATAGGCGGTTATGGCGCCTCCGGCCATCCAGTCGTGACTGTGGATGATAACCCTGCCTCCATGCTTTGCCCTGACTTCCTTGATCAGATTATTGACGATCTCTTTTTGAAATTCCGCCGCGGTCATCAACGGATCACCCGAATAGGCACTAAGGTTGTCCGCAAAAATTGCGGAGCTGATCAGATGAATCTTCTCCGGATCGATTTTGTATCTTATTTCCCTCCACTGTTGCTCATCCAACTTCAGTTCTCTGCGAAACCTTTTTTTCAGATTCAAGGTTACCAGATGGACATCGATACCCCTCTCAGTGAGACCCTCGCACAATGCGGAAATTACTTCTCCCTGGCCGCCGCTTTTGCCGGTAATATATTTCGCGAGAGCTCCCATGTCTTGCGGCAGTCTTGCCGTCTCCGGCGTTATCATCAGGAGAGCCGTTTTGCCGCCATGTTTTAAGATATGGAATCTTTTTACGAGCATCTGGATGTCGTCTATCTTCCTGGTCAGGACATGAGCTGGTTGTCCTATTGATCCGTCATAAGGATTAAGATAGAAATGAACCGCATGGCCCTCACCGCTTTTTTCATGAAGGAAATAGAGATGATCAGATGTGGTTAACTGCCGCCATTTTGTCAGAAGCTCTCCCCCGGCTCTTCTCACATCCTTCTCCATACTTTCGATGTCTCTGAACAGATCTTCTTGCGCGGGATTGCTGAGCCATCCAAAACTTTCCCGTTTCTTATCTTCCCAGGATGCCGCGCATGCATCGCGCAGTGATATGACAGGACAGTCAGCATCCAGGAATCGACCAGCGGTCTCCGATGGATTGCTCATAATAATATCCGGAAATTTTGAGAGGGCTGCCGGCAATCCCTTCCAGAACTCGAATATGCCTTTGTCCTCTCGAATATATTCGCCTATATGCTCCAGTTCATAGCCTAGTAAGACGCTTTCGCCGTCGACTTCTGCAATGCGCGATGCATACTCGTCGGGAGAAACATAGGGATAAGGGAATCTGAAAGCAATCTCATCGCTCAATTGCCTGTTCCTGGGAATGACAATCAAATTGCTTCCCTTGGCCCTAAGAACTGCATTTGAAGATATGGGCCCCCCCCTCTCCGCGAGCATTTCGTCTCTCTTCTCACAGAGAATCGCAATATAACCCATATCTGCAATAATTGATGCGATACTGTCATCATACATAAGTTCTGTATTCTTGAATGTCGTCGGGAGAACACCAAACGTTTTATGAATTTGCTCCCTGTGAAGCATTACCTGATCCCGGAATTCCCGTTTATGGGGATCTGCAAACAGGCTTGCGAGAGAATGATAATAGGTTTCATCGAGCAACTCCACCTGGCTCTTTTCCCTACCCGCCTCAACCAACCCCTGCAAGGCCTTGATTACATCTGGCTGGTAAAGTTCGGCCTGCTCGAGAAATATACCGGACATGCTGAATGTAACCTTGAAACCGCCGTAGCGACAGATAAGATCGGTGAACATGGCTATGGCGGGCAGATAACACGTTTCCGAGACCTTGGCGAAAACGTCCTTGTCCTTATCTTCCCACAGGAACTCGCTCCTTTCCGGATGGAGCCGGAAAGGCTGATGCAGGTGAAAGCAAAATGTGGTTAACGGCATTAAACAACCCTTCTTCTCTGCGTCATTGCCATTGGCAATGATGTATTATATTACTTTTCATTGTAGCTGTAAACCAGAGTGTTGTGCACCTCAATATAGCAAACTTCCTGTTCGACCATAGCCCGTATAATGGTGGCACTAATGTACTGTCGGATTAGATTTCCCTCAGCGCATCAAGCAGCAGATTTAACGTCATCTGAGTCACCTATTAGTCATACAAACTAAAGATGCATGATTTGATATGTTTGCTGAACAATTCGCCTTGTGTCAGCCTTGTGTCAGATTGTTGACATGGATGCTGACTTCGTGGGATAATGTAATGGAGATGATCGATGAACGCAATCTGAAACAGAACCAACTGAAAAATACCGACGCAAAAAGCACTCTTCGTAAGAGCAGTCTACCCAAGATCAGCTACCCTCCAGACCTGCCTATTACCGCAAGAAGGACCGACATCGTCAGGGCCATAAGAACGCATCGTGTTGTCGTTATAACCGGAGAAACAGGCTCAGGAAAGACTACACAGATACCGAAGATGTGCCTTGAAGCCGGACGAGGGCTCTCGGGAGTCATAGGGTGCACGCAGCCGAGGAGGGTGGCCACTGTTACCGTGGCCCACCGTATAGCCGAAGAGCTCGGTGAGGAAATTGGCCAATCTGTCGGTTACCAGATACGGTTTGAAGACCGCTCAAGCAGAAACAATCGTATAAAGCTCATGACTGACGGGATTCTTCTAAACGAAGTACAGAATGATCAATACCTTCGCCGGTACGACACCATCATAGTGGATGAGGCCCATGAAAGAAGCCTCAATATCGATTTCGTCCTGGGCATGCTCCTGACACTCCTCCCGGAAAGAAAGGACATCAAAGTAATCATCACGTCAGCGACCATAGATACGGAAAAATTCTCCCGCGCCTTCCAGGCGCCAATCATAGAGGTTTCCGGACGCACGTATCCTGTTGACGTTCGTTACGAGCCGCTCGACCATGACCTCGAAGAATCCGGCGAGATCACATATATTGATGGCGCCGTGACAGCTTTGGAAAAGATCATGAAACATGGTTTGGAAGGCGATGTGCTCATATTCATGCCCACGGAGCAAGATATACGGGAGACCTGCCAACTTATCGAGTCAAGGTTCGACAAACGAGCCTCTGTCCTTCCCCTTTTTGCCCGCCTGCCATGGACAGAACAAAGACGCGTTTTTCAATCTTCTTCAAAAAGAAAAATCATCGTAGCCACTAATGTTGCTGAAACATCCATCACCATTCCAGGAATCAGATACGTAATTGATACGGGACTAGCGCGTATCTCCCGGTATAACCCCCGCTCCCGTACAACAAGCCTGCCCGTCAAGGCGATTTCGAGAAGCAGCGCCGATCAGCGGAAGGGAAGATGCGGCCGCGTTCAGAACGGAATTTGTGTGCGTCTCTTCGCTCAGGCCGACTATGAAAACCGACCGCTTTTTACGGAACCGGAGATTCTCAGATCAAACCTGGCAGAGGTAATTCTAAGAATGCTTTCCCTCAATCTGGGCGATATATCAACGTACCCCTTCATTGATCCACCACACAAGAAGAACACCAAAGATGGCATGGATATTCTCTGGGAACTCGGGGCAATCACGATGAATACAATTAGTGACGAGCAGGGCAATGGCCGGAAATATTCCCTGACGGAAAGAGGAAGGATGATGGCCCGTCTGCCCATTGACCCCCGGATATCCCGGATGATCATTGAGGCGCAGCATGAAAAGTGCGTGAGTGAAATCCTTATTATCGCCTCAGCACTCAGCATCCAAGACCCGAGGGAACGCCCGATGGAATTCGAGAATGAAGCGGATAAAATACATGCCTCGTTTGCCGACCCTTCCTCGGATTTCATGGCCTTGCTGCGCATATGGCATCAATACCACGGCTTGAAGGGATCTGCGAAAAGCAGGGGCCGGATGAAAAAGTTCTGCCGGAAGCATTATCTTTCCATAAAGAGGATGGCGGAGTGGATTGACGTATATGACCATCTTAAGGTGATACTGGATGAGCATGGATGGAAGATAAGACAGAGTAAAGAGGCTGACGACAGAGTCCCCTACGACGGCATACACAAATCGATCGTAAGCGGCTATCTCTCCAATACCGCAGTGCGAAAAGAAAAGAATGTCTATGCGGCAGCGAGAGGAAAAGATGTTATGATCTTCCCCGGCTCCGGGCTATTCAACAAAGGCGGTAGCTGGATCGTCGCTGCAGAGATGATCGAGACTTCCCGGCTATTTGCACGTATAGTTGCCAATATCAAGGTGGAGTGGTTGGAGGAACTGGGAGGCAGCCTGTGCCGACGAACCTATTCAGAGCCGCACTGGCGCAGGGATCGTGGCGAAGTAATTGCCTATGAACAGGTCAGCCTGTTCGGATTGGTGATTGTGACGAAAAGGCCCGTTTCCTACGGCCCCATTAACCCAGCCGAAGCCTCTGAAGTCTTCATCCGTAAAGCCTTGATCGAAGGCGACCTGAGAAGGCCCCTCCCTTTCCTGCTTCACAATCTGGAGATAATCGAGCGAATATCCAATATGGAGGATAAAATCAGGAGGCGCAACCTCTTGGCCAGCGAAGACCAGCTTGCACGCTTTTATCAACAAAGGCTCCCAGGAATATACGATACCAGAACGCTTCAGAAATTAATCAGAGAACGGGGAAGTGATGAATTTCTCCGGATGAAGGAAGAAGACGTCCTCATTTGGCGTCCGGACGCGGATGAACTCGCCCTGTACCCGGACAATGTCATTCTTCATGGCCATCGATTTGCGTGCGCCTACCGTTACGAGCCGGGTCATCCGGAAGACGGTGTAACCATGAAGGTACCTTTCTACATGATTTCGACTGTTCCTGCTGCCTCTACCGAGTGGATTATACCCGGTCTCCTGAGAGAAAAAATTACGGTCCTCTTAAAAGGTCTGCCCAAGGAGTACAGGAAGAAACTTCAGCCCGTCACGAAGACCTGCGATATCATCATGGCGGAAATGAATGACAACAGACACCCCGTGATTTCGACTTTGGGCAAGTTTATTCATCAGAGGTTCGGTGTGGACATACCGTCATCATCATGGAATGCGGATGCCATGGACGACCACCTGCAATTGCGCCTTGCTGCTGTAGATGGGAACGGACTGGAACTGGCTGCGAGTCGCGACATCAATCTCCTCCAGAAGGACATTATCGCGGAAGCTGAATCAAGGGCTTTTGAAAAAGCACGTAGGACTTGGGAAAAGACAGATGTGACGACATGGGATTTTGGAAATCTTCCTGAGGCCATCGCTCTCGAGAATGGAGACCGATTAGAAGGCTATGCATACCCTTGCCTCGAGGCCGGCGATGGGTGCGTCACGCTTCGTTTACATAAAGAAAGGCGTACCGCGGAGATATTGCATAAGAGAGGCGTTGCAGTGCTTTACACCATTTATTTCAAAAATCAGTTGAGGCATCTTAAGAAGGCCATCGCTCTCAAGGACGACATGAAGCAGTGGGCTGATTCGCTAGGTGGGGCAAGACGGCTTGAAGATACCATCCTTGATAAGGTGACATTTGATCTTTTCGCCAGAAACATCAGATCACGCGATGCATTCATCCGGCATGCCGAGGACATTAGAGTCAGTATTCTAACTCATGGCCAGGATATGATCAACAGATGCAGGCCCGCCATAAAATGCCATTATGACACCTCCACCTGTCTTAAACATCTCGAAAATACCAATCGCACAAATAGACCGGCCATCAACTATCTCTCGTATCTCAGGGAAGAGATGGATCAGTTAATGCCGATCGATTTCTTGATGCGATATGATAGTGAGAGACTTATCCACGTTATGAGATATCTGAGGGCGATTTGCATTCGCGCCGAAAGAGGAATAACCCACATGGAGAAGGCATTTGCAAGGATTAGAGAGGTAGATATTTTTTCCGCTGATTTGCAAGGGATGTTAAGCAGCGTAAATGCTGGTATATCGGAGGAAAAATTGAACCTCATTGAAGAATACCGGTGGATGATTGAGGAATACAAAGTGTCCTTATTTGCCCAGGAAATAAAGACCGCCTTCCCCATTTCCAAAAAACGTCTCGAAACAAAGAAGCAGCAAATTGAACGCATCATCTGATTGCACGGAGCCACGACTTTGAAGTTGATTCTCGTCAGGCATGGAGAGACCCTGGCAAACAGAGAAAACAGGGTTCAGGGTACAACCGATATCAAGCTCAGTGACTATGGTCGCATGCAGGCTAAGAAACTTGCAGAGTCACTCAAGAGCGAACCGATTGAAAGGATCGTGTCAAGTCCGTTAAGACGCGCTTATGAGACCGCAAGAACTATCTCCAAATTTCACGGTGCCATGATCGAAACCGACAGCGATCTTCAGGAGATGAATCATGGGGATTTTGAGAATTTGACGATCCAAGAGCTCAGGGAAAAGCATATATCCATTCTCAGACAGTGGGAGACCAATCCTGCATCGATCGTCATGCCAAATGGAGAATCGCTTCATGATTTGCAGAGACGCGCATGGGGCGCCATTGAGGAAATTGCCAGGAGTGCACGAAACGCTATCGTTGTTACTCATAATATGACAATCAGGACTATTGTTTGTAAGATTCAAGGCCTCGATATGTCGCACATTAGAAAGATGCGCATCGATCTCGCATCCAAGACTCTAATAGAGTTTAGATCAAGAAAAGGGGCCATTCTGATGTTAAACGATACCAGTCATCTGAAAGAGCTATGACTCGGGCTAGATAAAAAGGCCGTGAACGAACCTGAAAAAGATTTAAATTTAATACAATAAAACCTGACTCTCTAGGAACCAGTCCCTCGCAGATATTTATCAATAAGTTCGTCGATTCTTTCACGATCCCAGCCGATATAAACATCTTTTTTTTCAATGATGAAGGCCGGATATCGGCGTAGACGATGTATCAAGGATTTGTATATGCCGCGCGGCGACTGAGCATCGGTCAAGCGGATCTGAATTCGATGTTTGTAGAGTCGCTTGAGCTCATCTATCCGATCGGATATCTTTATAATTTCCTCCTTTAACTCGGCGGGATAATCTTCAATATCCCCCCTGTTCGCCTCCTTCCCAAGCCCCGACTCCCGGAAGACGGCTTCGCACCTGGTGCAGTGGCTGTAGGTCGTAAAAAAATTGCTTACCACTTCTACGGAAATCGTTTTCATATAAATAGCGACCCTAAACAGTCCAAGAACCAATAACAAGCGCCAGAGCAATTTTTCAAGCTCGAATCTGGGTTTGGACTTCACTTGCTACATCAGTATTTTAGGAAACTGATACCAGTTCGTCAATGAAAAAGTGAACTGAAAAAATGACACGTTTCTGGACCTTGCACATTTGCTGAATCGGAGTGCGAAGATCCTTGTGATATTAGCCCCGGAGTTATTACGAGTGATTTTTCAGATAACCGCTGATATACCGTTTGACATTTTCCTTAGGCTGGAAAATTCCAAAATGACCTTCACAGAGTATGTCCGCTTCAATGGCGAGAAGCTTTTCCATAGATACTTTCCACTTGCTGATATCAGAGCCGAAGATGTCTAAAAATGGCCCATGAATGTCCTGGCCAAATAATATGCGCTTCCCCACCCTGTCAAGAAATACAGACAGTGAACCTGGTGTATGCCCTGGAGTATGGAGGCAGTGTAGTTCCTCCTCCCCAAACCGAAGGATTTCGTGTTCTCCCTCAAGCCTTCTGTCGACGGGTGTCGGCGAGAAAAAGGTCCCGTAACAACTGGCGGCCGTTTTTACACTATCGCCTTCTTCAACGGCATCCGCATCGAGGTCGTGCATTACAATCTTGCATCCGAACTGCGTTCTGAAATGCGAAGCCGAACCTATATGATCGATATGGTTGTGAGTCAGGACAAGCGTCGAGATCTTCTGGGGATTGAATCCGGCGTCTTTAATGTTCCTCTCGAGGATACGAGAACTCCCGCCTGCGCCGGCATCAATCATCACCAACTCGCCGCAAAAATCTATGATAAACGACGTGGCATCATCACTGCGCGAGACATCGGAACCACCGATAAGATAAACACCTTCTGCTATAAGTTTTGCCTTTCCCATCGTCATTACCCCGTATTTTGTGAACGCGCGTGCCGTCCCACGAATCAAAACGACCGCGCGGGGCGGTGCCTAGAGTCCCTCCGCTCCTCTTGCAGTCGGGATTGTCATTCGATAGTTCATGCCCGTCTGCTCCGTCTGTTTCCTGGCCTCGTCTTCCCCCATGCAGGCATACCCGTTTGGTATGTAATCGTGGATTGAATTGCATAGGCATTCCCAACTGCAGATACACAGAGTAATATGGAACAAATATACCTCAACATGTTTTGCCCTCCTCATGGAGAGCCCCGATGAGATCATTGACATCGGCCATATTGTGTCGTTTAAGATATTCTTCTATGCCGTCGATGATATCGATCGTAACACGGGGATTGATAAAATTAGCCGTACCAACCTGCACAGCTCGGGCGCCTACGATAAGGAACTCGAGCGCGTCACGGGCATTAGCTATGCCCCCAACCCCGATCACAGGTATCTTTACCGTCTTCGCCACCTGCCACACCATTCTCAGTGCAATCGGTTTTATGGCAGGACCGGAAAGTCCTCCGGTGACATTGGCGAGATGGGGTGTCCTCTGTTCAATATCCACAGACATACCCGTCAAGGTATTAATCAGCGATACTGCGTCTGCTCCTCCCTTTTCAACACTTTCCGCTATCGAACAGATGTTCGTAACATTAGGCGTAAGCTTGATGATTATGGGAAGGTCTGTTAGGCGTCTCACCTCTTTCGTCACAGCGTGGGCCATGTCCGGATCCGAACCAAATATTATTCCACCCATTTTCACATTTGGACAGGAAATGTTGACCTCCAGACCTTTCACCCCCTTTGCTTCGGACAACAGCTCCGAGAGCTTTTTGAATTCATCAATCGTTTCACCAAATATATTCACGATGACCGGCACATCGAACTCTGTGAAGAACGGCAGCTTTTCCTTTATGAATGCACGTATACCCGGATTTTCTAATCCAATAGCATTGAGCATGCCGCATGGCGTCTCCATAATCCTCGGAGGTTTATTTCCGGCTCTGGGTTCTAAAGATGTACCTTTGGTGATTATGGCACCTAGACGCTGGATATCAAGATATGGAGCGTATTCTTTGCCGTAGCCAAAAGTGCCGGAAGCAGTCATCACCGGATTCTTGATGATCAAGCCGCCAATATCAACGCGCATTTCCGGCCTGACATTTTTCATAAATTTATTCTCTTCTCTTCATCCTTGCTGACTTTAAATCCATCTAATATCCCTAATGTTGAACACCGGCCCGTCTATACAGGCACGCGCATAACCCTCTATTCCTTCAACATCATTCAACGGCACCGTACATCCCAAGCAGGCTCCAACACCGCATGCCATACGTTCTTCCATCAATATCTGACAGGATACAGGATTCTCCGCCAGAAGCTCTCTTAGTTGTTTTAACATCGGTCGCGGGCCGCATGCATAGATCCGCGAAGTTCCGGACTCATATGATGATACGTCCTCTGCAAATTTTTCCGTTATCATTCCCTGATAACCTGCCGAACCGTCATCTGTACTTATAAAGACCTTTCCGCAGATCTCTTCGAGTTTTTCCATTCCGACAAGATTCCCTGCCTTGCTCGCGCCGTAATAACAGACGAGTTTCACGTCTCTCGCAACGGTCTGCCTTCTGTAATGCAAAGCGAGATATGTGATGGGAGCAACGCCTATCCCCCCGCATATAAAGGCAACCTTGCCGGCTTCCGGATAGATATCAAATGCCCGGCCATAAGGACCAAACAATTCCACGAAATCGCCTTCTTTGAGCCTTGACAATAACACGGTGCCCTTTCCTACAACCTTATAAAGTATCACAACTCCAGCCCCGTTTCCCGACCTTTCAAAATGATAAACACCGAAAGGCCTACCCAGGAGAGGATCAATGCGCCCTGCCTCCCGCAGCATGACAAACTGTCCGGGCATGGGCGTTTTAAATGAATCGGGCAGTTTGACACTTAGTAAGAAATGCCCCGTGTATATTTCCTTGTTTTTAACAACTGTACCATTCATGGCGCGGTTTATGTCTTATGCTTTAGTAATAAATTGCAAACATTTTTTCAGGTTTGCACACAAAATCATGGCATCCTCACACGACTCAGTGTAATAACGCCGCCTTATGTCTGTAACCTGGAACCCGAACTTTTCATACAACCGTTTGGCACCTTCATTGGATTTGCCGACTTCGAGGGTACACAGGCTGAGACCTTCGCAACAGGAAAGTCTGATCATTTCTGCCATGAGCATTGAAGCAACTCCCGATTTCCTCAGATCCGCCCTGACACAAATTTTGTGAACCTCAAGTTCTCCGGCGATGACCCAGTAGGTTACGTATCCGGCGATTTCATCACGCAACGCTTTGCACACCGTGGCCACGAGGTTGCGCGATATGGGTATTTGAAGCTCTCGCAGGAACACATACCTGGACCATGGATTGAAAAAAGATAAATTTTCAATGGCTAAAACCCCATCGAGGTCTTCCATTACCATGTTTCTGATTTTAAAATTTTGCTCCATCTGGCCTGGATGCACACATCCTGGGAAATACTGTTGGGAGGGAAATGACATGAGATTATTTCGTTGTCTCAATCATGCGGGCCGGTGCATGAATACGCACCTTAATTATCTATTCCACCTTTTTGCTTAACACCTCGCTCGCTAAATAAATGTTTTTCTTGCCATAATCCTTTATGTAAGAGGCAAAATCCTTCAGCTTCATTTCCTGCCTCTTTTCATCAAGTTTCAAGAGCATAGGTAGATTAACACCGGTCACAACCTCCAGTTTACCTTCCTTTAGGAAAGAGAGGGAAATGTTTGCCGGCGTGCCGCCGAAAAGGTCCGTCAGTATCAATACGCCCTTGCCTTGATCGAGCTTTTTAACGCACTGGCTTATTTCCTTCTTTATATCCTCCATCCCCTTCTCCTGGTCCACGGAGACGTGGCCCACGCCCTCGAATTTCCCCTTTATCAACTCAGCAGCCTTAATAAGCTCAATGCCGAGGTTGCCATGGGTTGTTATGAGAACTCCGATCATCCTCCATCTCCTGCAAGCCTTCCATCGATGCGTAAGCTAATTTATTACTTCATAATTGTCAAGGCTCATTTATCGTTTGCACAGGTGGAGAGAAATCGCTTAGTTTAAGGACAAGTTAAGCGTAACAGTATAGCTTCCTTGCACAAACACCCTGCAATACCTCATTACCCTAGACACGCAAAGCTCGGTTGTCTATACTCACATCCCTCTAACCTGAGCACTTGCGGAAATCACTATTAGCGAGAATGGAGATATCCTCACATCCTCGGCAAATTCAAACTATACACCTCTGCAGGTTACCGACGCGGTTTTGCCAGCGCCCTTTATTAAAAAGTATTTGACTAATAAGCCGACTAGGGATTAATAATAAACATCTACGTAAGAAAGATGTTTTTGAAGCTTTCGTAAGAGATAATCATTTTTTCGAAAAGAAGGAAGGTAAGTAGCGATGACATCCAACCAGAAACTTTTAAAGTGGGTAGAGGAAACAGCCCGTTTTTGCAAGCCGGATCGCGTGCATTGGTGTGACGGGTTAGAAAAGGAATATAATGAATTGTGTGATCGCCTTATCAAGTCTGGCACTTTCATTAAGCTAAATCAGGAGAAGAGGCCAAACTGCTACCTCTCCAGGTCCGATCCCGCAGATGTGGCAAGGGTTGAAGAACGCACCTTCATCTGTTCGAAAAAACAGGAAGATGCAGGGCCGACAAATAACTGGCATGATCCCGATGATATGAAGAAGATCCTCATCGGGTTATACAGCGGATCCATGAGGGGAAGAACCATGTATGTGATCCCCTTCAGCATGGGGCCGTTAGGGTCCAATATCGCCCATATCGGCATTGAGATCACTGATTCGCCTTATGTAGTCTGCAATATGAAGATCATGACACGCATGGGAAAGGCTGTTTTGGACATTCTGGGAAAGGACGGAAACTTTGTCCCCTGCCTGCACTCAGTGGGCAAACCTCTTAAACCCGGAGAAAGGGACGTACCATGGCCATGCAATAATGACCACAAGTATATCGTTCACTTTCCCGAGACGAGAGAAATCTGGTCTTTCGGAAGCGGTTATGGCGGCAATGCACTCCTGGGCAAGAAATGCTTTTCCCTTCGTATCGCATCGGTTATGGCCCGAGACGAAGGATGGATGGCCGAACACATGCTGATATTGGGGCTTACATCCCCGAAAGGTGTGAAGCGTTATATTACCGGTGCCTTCCCCAGCGCTTGCGGCAAGACCAATCTTGCCATGCTGATACCGACACTTCCCGGATGGAAAGCGCAGACCGTGGGAGACGATATTGCCTGGATGAAGTTCGGTGCGGACGGAAGGCTCTACGCCATAAATCCTGAATACGGTTTCTTCGGCGTCGCTCCGGGAACGTCCATGGAATCCAATCCGAATGCCATGCTAAGCATGACCAAAAATTCTATCTTTACCAATGTCGCATTAACGCCTGACGGTGATGTCTGGTGGGAAGAAATGACAAAGGAAAAACCGGAAAGACTAATTGACTGGAAGGGACAACCATGGACTTCCACCTCCAGTCGCGTGGCAGCCCATGCCAACGCGCGCTTCACAGCCCCGGCAGGCCAATGTCCTGTCATCGACCCGGCCTGGGAGGATCCTAAAGGCGTCCCCGTCTCCGCATTTCTATTTGGCGGCCGGCGGGCTACAGTCGTACCTCTCGTATATGAGGCCTTTAGTTGGCAGCATGGCACCTTTATGGGATCAGTTGCCAGTTCGGAAAAAACGGCAGCAGCAGCGGGAACCATCGGTGACCTGCGGAGAGATCCCTTTGCAATGCTGCCTTTCTGTGGCTACAACATGGGCGACTATTTCAAACACTGGCTCGACATGGGAAAAAAGACGGACGTAAAAAATCTCCCAAAGATTTTCTACGTAAACTGGTTCCGCAAGACGTCTGACGGTAAGTGGCTATGGCCGGGCTACGGTGACAACAGCCGTGTCCTCAAATGGATCTGCGAAAGGATCGACGGAACCGGCAAGGCCTTGGAGACACCCATCGGTTATGTTCCTGCCCCTGGCGCAATCGATCTTTCGGGGCTTGATGTGTCAGACCATGACATGGCTGAGCTTCTCAAAGTCGATGTTGAAGCCTGGCTCGACGAAGTGCAAAGCATAAAGAAGCATTATGATCAATTCGGAGACAGGCTGCCACAGGGACTCAGAGATGAATTAAACGCCCTTGAGCAGAGACTCTTAAAACAGAAGAAATAGTTTCTATTCGTCGAGTCAAGTCTGTTGCTTCACCGAAGATCCAAATGAGTTTCTCCTGGTGGGACAGGCGCGTTGCAGCCAACGGTAGCAAGGTCTGGGGCAACCAAGTCTCCTGCCCTTATTTTCTGAGCAATTTGATCTTCCATATTCCTGTACCATGGTTTCCAAAATTACAAAAAAATGCACCAACTGCGGAGCAGAGATCCAATGCTACCATAATCCCTTTCCCACAGTGGATATCATTATAGAATTCGATGACCGGGGCATTATTCTCATTTCGCGCAGAAATTATCCCTTCGGTTGGGCTCTGCCCGGCGGCTTTGTCGACTATGAAGAATCGCTTGAGGACGCCGCAAGAAGAGAAGCGAAGGAAGAGACCGGGCTCGACATAAAACTAATCAGACAGTTTCATACGTACTCAAAGCCGGATAGAGATCCCCGCCACCACTCTATATCCACCGTATATATCGCAAAAGCAAGCGGCGCACCGCGCGCTGCCGATGACGCCAAGGAAGTGCGCGTATTTACCAAAGATGCCCTGCCTGCAGCTATCGCATTCGACCATAAGGAAATATTGGATGATTATTTCAGATTCCGTGAGGCGACGCTTGAAACAACTCCCAAAAGCGACGGGTCAGACGTCGCGTATCACGAGGAATAGAGTGCATCGTACAATCCCGACTTGCGTATGATACGTCTTGATACAGCTGCACGAAATATCTCCTCACGCCCCCATATCTTTACATTTTTTTTCGCCCTTGTAATTCCTGTATAGATAAGCTCCCGAGTAAGCACAGGAGAATCATAATCAGGAAGAATGAACAGGACAGTGTCGAACTCCGACCCCTGACTTTTATGAACAGTCATGGCGAAGACAGTTTCATGCCCAGGCAACATTACGGGTGGAAACTTTCTTATATTTCCCCCGCTATCTCTAAAGAATGCCCGCAATTCATTGTCCTGTCCGCAGTCAGGCAAGATGACGCCCACATCTCCGTTGAAGAGCCTTAGATTATAGTCGTTGCGTGTAATCATAATCGGCCGCCCGCTATACCATTGTCCTTCAGGTTGTAGAAGATTTGCCTCTCTGAGAACCCGCTCCACAAGCCGGTTTAGGGCTACTACGCCAAAAGGCCCTTGTCTCACGGCACAGAGAATACGGAACTCTTCGAAAAAGTCCAGCACATCTTCTGCTGAATAGTCATGCAAATCAATGGCTTTTAAGTATTTCTTAAACCTTTTATTTACAACATCTCTCACTCTCGACGCCATAGTATCAGGCCCTCGCACATCGGACCAGGAGATGTCCCCATATATTCCCGACCTCATAATGCTCATGGCACTCAGGCCATTACCCGCGTTAACTTCTTTACACGCCCGGCTTATCCCCTCATCCTCTGCAAAACGGTAGTTCTTCTTAAGCCCTACGATGCAGTCCTGTACGCCGGCAGTGCTGCCGGCATCAAAACCGGGAAGAACATGCCCCGTAAATGCTTTAAACGTGCCGGCAAAATTAGCTGAATAAGACTTGGGTTCCCCACCGCCGCAGATATCTCCCAGGATCGCACCTGGCTCTACGGAAGACAGCTGATCTCTGTCTCCCAGAAGAATCAATCTGGCCTCCGGCGGCATTGCCTGAACGAGTTTGGACATGAGTGGCAGGTCGACCATGGACGCCTCGTCCACAACAACCAGATCAAACGGGAGAGGGTTGCTCTTGTTGAACCGGAAGTAGGGAGAATTTCTCAAACTACCGAGAAGCCGGTGAATAGTCCTCGCATTGTCAGGAATAGCGGCCTTGACTGCATCTGGTGACGCTAATTTTTCCCTGTTCTTTCTGATCGACTCCTGGAGGCGAAACGCAGCTTTTCCCGTAGGTGCGGCAATGGCTATGCGCAGCACCTTGCCCTTTGACTGCTCAACGAGAAGAGCCAATACCTTTGCTACGACAGTCGTCTTACCCGTTCCGGGGCTGCCGGCGATTACGCAAAATCTCTTGAGGAAGGCTGTAACGGCGGCTATCCTTGGCTGTCCGTCATCATCGGAAGTCCTAGGAAACAACCTTGATAAACTCTCTCTAAAAAGTTCGATATTTCCTTCTTTAATATCACGATCATTATTCTCATCGTCCCCATTTTGGATCCGATCTTTGATGAAATCAACAAGTGCCCTTTCATATTCCCAATAGCGATGAAGATAGAGACGCGACCGATTGTCGAGAATGATGGGTTTATAGTCACCGGGTCTTCCCACGACCTTGCATCTCATAAGGGTATCTGACCATTTAGCGTATGCCGGTAATACAATCGCATTCGTACCATTGTCGTTGTCACTTACGGTCCTTCCCTCCACGGATGGAAGGTCAAGGCATATATTCCCCTCTCTCGTGGAACGGCTGAGCAACGCGGCAGCGAGCAATATCTCCGGCACCTGGCTTCCTGAAAGTCGCCACATGAAACGTGCAAAGTAAACATCGAGGTCGGAAAAATATTTGTTATTTAGGCTAAGCTCTGCTTCGCTCATGATGAATACCTATTCGTAGGAATCCAGTTTTCTTGCAACGCCGTTAAGCTTCCCCAATCAAGGTCTCTGTCAAGCTCTGGATAAGGCTTTCTTTAGGTCGGTCATAATAAACTCCGTACTCACGGCCCCAGGCAGGATCCATCCCGCGGAGGAATAAATAATATACTCCCCCGAAATGCTTATCATACCTGTAAGCAGACATCCGCAGTTGCAGAAACTTGTTCAAGGCCACCGTATAAATGTGATATTGAAGAAAGTAAAAAGACTCCGTCATCAAGCGGGAAAGGGCAGCCGTATCGTAATCCGTCACCTGGCCGCCTAGGAAGTTTGATTTCCAGTCCACTAAGTAAAACTTGTCTGCGTACCTGAAGATCATATCCATGTAGCCTTTCATGTATCCTCTTGCAGGACTGAACCGCAGCTTCTCCATAATCTCGGGGATTGGCAGGATGCAGTCCGTTCTACAACATGATTGGGCAATATTATAGATTGACCTGAGTGCTTCCGGAGAAATGTGCTTAAGCGGAAAGTAGAATTCGACTTCATTGATGCGGTCCTGAACGGTTACAGATGCTAGCTTCAAGCCGGCATCTTCTCGATCAAGAGGAATGTTGACCACATTTTCCAGCATGGAGGTGACTGCATCAACCCACTTGCTGTCAAAACCGTACTCGGGAAGTTTCTGGGAGACAAGGACTCTTGCCGCAGATATATCTTTTTGCGTATAGTCAATGTGCTCCATGATCTCATGAAGAAAACTCCCTGCCCTTGCACCCCTGGGGAATGCGAAAATGTCAGATGCCTGAGGGCCAGTTACATCTTCAGGGGGGACATCCATGTGGGGACTGAAATCCCGGTCCGGCAGATCCTCAACATGTGTTCTCTCAGATGCGAGATAAGAGAAACTAGCTATTTTCCAAGATCTGTCAATGATCCGCGGAAAATGACGGCACCCTGGGAGGTCGCCTCTATCATAGGGCGCACAATGTTTACCCGCTGCCTCAATAGGCATTTCGTATGCATCTATGGTCCCTCCAGATTTTGTTACAATATCTCCGATGTCGCGGAAAAGCTCAGTTTCCGTCAATTTACAATAACGTTCATCGGTATTATCGATGACGTTGTCGGATGAATCCGATGTACCCCTGTGAAAAAGATATGCAGGCGCAGAAGTACCTGCATCGTTAAATTTTCCCCAAATCAGATAACATCTATGCCTTGCCCGGGTCAGTGCAACATATAGAAGACGGACATTTTCAGCCAAAAGCTCATTCCTCGCATTCTCCTCACTGCGTTGCCGGTTGGCAGAACCAACATCACAAGTTAATCTCCATTCATTCTGTTCATCATGAAAGCGCAGGATATCGCCCTCGACATTTGAACCTCCCCATACAAAGGGACAAAATACGACAGGATACTCGAGGCCCTTGCTCTTATGGATGGTAACCACCTTCACGGCCTTTTCATCGCTTTCAAGCCGAATCTGGTCTTCATTGGATCGCAACGTTCGTGAATCCCTTTGCTTTATAAACCACCTCACGAGTGCCATCGGTCCCAGCCTCTTTCCAACAGATTCGCCTTCTAGAAGTTCCGCCAGATGCAGGACGTTGGTTAGCCGACGCTTACCATCGGGATATCGAAGAAGGCGCTCTTTCACGCGTTCTACAGTCACAACTTGCCTGAACATCTTGATGAAACCTTGGGCATGCCAAATTTCATGATAGTCCCAGAAACGTTCGAGCCATATCCTCCATTCATTTTCATCTTTTTTGAATCTATCCAGATCCGTTCCATCTGATCCAATAATATCCGTAGTCAAGGCGCCCCTTACAAGTCCTTCGTTATCCGCATTGGCAATACCCTTCAAGACTCTTTCCATCTCCAGTGCTTCACGGGAATCAAAGATATTTTCCTTAATATGGAGAACACTGGGGATGCCCATCTCTGAAAAAGCGTCCTGAACGAAAACGGCCTCCCTGTTCGTCCTTACCAAAACAGCAATATCTCCCTCATGGATGGGTTCATTGCCGATAAGGGCCTGCCCTGCCCTGCCCAACTCAAGCAATCGCGCTATCTCCGCAGCCACGCAACGGCAAATCAGCGGTCTTGCGCGGCCTTTCGCTAGGCCTTTCGCTGCTTGTGATGCACCTTCTCCTTGAACTATCCACAGATGCAGCGGCGCTTCATTCTTACCATTCACTTTGAGATATCTGTGCTCTTTACCAGAGGCCGCTTCAGCCGGCTGAAAAGAAATCCCTTCATAGACGAAAGCCTTATGCCCGTGTGAGAAGAGAGTATTGATAGCTTTCACCAATCCGGGTTCGGATCGCCAGTTCTCGCTAAGGGCATATTTCGTGTCAACAACGGATGCCGCCTTCATGTACGCAAACACATCCGCACCACGGAAATCGAATATGGTCTGCTTGGGATCCCCTATAAGGAACAGGTCCCCGCCTTCCTCTCCAAAGATGGTATGAAAAATTGCGTACTGAATCGTATCTGTATCCTGAAATTCGTCAATTATCGCAGATTTGTATTTGCGCCTGATCGCTGCTGCAAGGGCCCGACCCCCCGCTCCATTCAGAGCCCCACGCATTTTCAGCAGGAGGTCATCGTAAAACATGATATTACGCAGGCCTTTCCGGGCGGTAATTTCTCTTCTGGCAGTCAGGATCATTTCAGTCCTGAGAAACAAAAGATGTCTTTCCATGAGATCTATAACCGCACGGGCCGCAGCAGCAACGTCCCCGCATACGGCAAAAAATTCATGACGCGGCGGTGCCGCTCCCTTCTTCGTTGATGCGCTGATTCGTTCCTGCGTGAATTTTTCAAACACTCCAAACAGCGTGGGGTGTTGCTTGTCGCAAGTAAGAAATCCTTGCATGGCCTCCATCATGGCAGCTATTCTGCCGCCATAAACATTGGCCTTGAGACTTTGGCTTTTAAGCTTCTCAGTGATCTCTTCCCGTGAAGTTGTCCAGATCTCCCGAAGTCCGTTGACTTTCTCTTCGAAAACCGCAAGCGAGTCGGCGATTGCGCCGATGCCCGGAGGGTCAGCTTCGGGAACAATCCTGACATCAGGGTTCATGGCGTTATTGTCCAGTAATCTGAGAAAATATCCCGGACTGAAGCCCCGATTCATGGCATATTCGACAAGCTCCGGAATTGAATCATAGAAATGAATTCTCCAGAAGTCCTCCACTATCTCTTTCCTCAAATCTTCCTGGTTTGTCACGATTTCCACATCAAAGAGGGCGCCGCTCTCGAAGGCATTTTCATAGAGCATTCTCTGGCAGAAGCCGTGAATCGTAAAGATTGCGGCCTCATCAAAATCCCTGATTGCTGCGGTGAGCCTCTCAACGGCCATCTGCCGATCAACTGCATGCTGATATTTTTCCAGAAGCCCTTTCAAGAAAGCTTCATCACACTGCCCTCTCGCAAATGAATCCAGGGCATCCTTCAGTTTTCTCCGAATCCGGTCCTTCAACTCCTCTGTAGCCGCGACGGTAAAGGTAACCACGAGGATCTCTTTAACAGGCAGCCCTTTTTCCACTACGAGGCGGACAAAAAGGCATGTTACGGCGTAGGTTTTCCCCGTACCTGCCGCGGCCTCAATAAGGTTCCTTCCATCAAGGGGACTGTTAATAGGATCAAATTGTTTCATGCGTCCAAACACGTCCTGTTTGCTGTCATCAGTTAGGATTGCAGATCTTTTTGCTGCGTTATAAGCGGCGTAAAAATTTTTTCTGCAATCCCTTGAAACTCTTTGTCAAGGGGGTCCACACTACGGAAGCAAAGTCCAAAATACGGATCCTCGCATTCGCCCGGCCTTCCACCGAAATCGCTCCCCTCCCAAATCTTCCTTGCCTCCTCTCTTCCTGCATCCTTCGATTTTCCCTTTATGAGAACCGCTTGCGCGTACGCCCATGAACTGTCCGGAAAAAATTTGAGCGGTTGGGATAGGCCTACCCGATACGTCTTGAGCAATATTTCAAGTATTCCCTTCGCATCTTCCACCGGCGTGTATTCCCACGATTCGCTCTTCCCGAACAGATAGCTCCGGACCGGGTAGCCGTTTCTTCTAACGGCGTTAATCACGAGGTGCCGCAACCATGCCTGCAAGAAGTCACTTGCCTTCAGTCGCGCGTACCGAAAATGGGTTACACCTCCTGGATGGATGGAATCGACACGGCCCGTCAACACTAACCCAGAAATCTCCATGGTGATATCCATTGGAGACAGTCTCTCTGTATTTATATATGGGCGAATACCATTGACAAATACGGTTACATCGCGAGCCACACTCTCATAGTCACAAGAACCAACTGTGCCGTAGGGAAGCTGCCCCGAGGCTTTTGCGACCGCAAAGTAGTCGTATAGGTTCAATCCTGCAAGGGCCTTCTGCACGAGAGTCTGTTCAAGAACGTATTTTTCGAGACCCGTAAGTTCAAATAATTCCTGTTCCCGAAGTCGTTCTGCTTCGTCATCAAACGTCACGCCAAGACGTTTCTGTAGAATGAATCTCGCCGGATTCGCAAAAAAATTTACGAGATCATTTAAATCAACGGCTTGCCATTCGTCTCCCGGTTCAGAAAGCGCGCCGTCTATAAAAATAGAAGGAGGTGTACTCGGATTCACGAGACTGCGCGCGCCTCCGCAATCCTCCTCAGAATAACTGAACAGTCTCGAATCGCCCTTGAAGTATTGGGGGTTGAAAGCCTGTAGGCGATGCTTTGTTACCACATGCAGAGATATGTCCTCCCCGCAGATCTCAAAGCCCTGTTTGATGTAATCCAGAAGCTCACTTACAAGCACCGATGGAGGCAGCGGACTATTATCCTCGCTGCTCTGGCCGATATAGCTTATGTACAACTTCTCCCTGGCCGACAGAATGGCTTCCAAAAAGAGAAAGCGATCATCATTACGCCGCGATGGATCGCCCGGCCGAGGCGATTTCAACATCAGGTCAAACCCCACTGACCTTGACTGGCGAGGAAAGCTGTTGTTATTCATACCCAGAAGGCATATGATCTTAAAGGGAATGCTCCGCATGGGCAGCATGGCACAAAACGTCATGCCACCCGTCAGGAAACCCGATCCAAGCGTTTCTTCCGCAAAGACTTGTCTCAAGTAATACTTCACTACATCGATCCCTATCGCTTCGCAAAAACCTGCAGTGACCTGCATGATTTCCAGGGACCTGAGTTTCTGTCTGAAAACGTGGAGCCCTCTTTCAGATTCCATGTCATTATCAACTTGAAAGAATTTATCCAAGATGCAAATCAACATCGGCGACCAATCACTGATAGTCATCGCGCGGCCCAGATCGCTTGCCTGCCTAAACAGTTCATCTGTGAAAGCCAGAAACCGGCCCAGGACTGCAGCCCCACCTCCCTCAATGTTATCATAAGGCAGGACCCCTTCAAAAAGCAGATTGTCCTTTTGGGCCATCGCGTAACCCAATAGCAGTTGCTCCAGTCCAGCCTTCCACGTATTTTCCGGAATACCTGGTAGTCCCATGTTCCGGCGATCGTTTTCGTCACGACCCCAGTATATCCGTGCATCTGCAACCCACCATCTAATCACCGCCACATCCTTCTCTGAGAAATCAAACTTCCTCTTGACATGGGACGCTTCAAGGATGGAAATAATCCGGGAGACTTCAAACCGGCTTCCGTAGAGGTCTAAAATCTCGAAGAAAGTATCGGTAATCTCGACTTCTGTTTTCACACTGATATCGGCTATGCTGAAGGGAATGCGCTGTTTCTCGTCTGATTCCGTCATTACAGTAATATCAAAGACGGCCCGTATGAAAGGTGCATATGCCTCAATATCCGGTGTCATTACCAGGACATCCTTGGGCATTAGCGAGGGATCTTCTTCGAACATGGCCAG
>Ga0335081_10002605_pt1 | contig 28436 bp, 23 predicted proteins | sample Lox_Sample_35_FD_206713 | JGI IMG/M metagenome (GOLD analysis project Ga0335081, IMG submission 206713) | Soil microbial communities from Loxahatchee National Wildlife Refuge, Florida, United States - Lox_Sample_3.5 | ecosystem: Environmental > Terrestrial > Soil > Wetlands | place: USA...
ACGAAGCCCACTTCGCCGCCTGCGCCCGCTGCCGCGCCCGCCAGCGCCTGCATCGCTCCATCGATATCTCACTCATCATTCTCGCTACCATCTCGGCGGTGCTGTTCCTGCTGGCCTTCATCGTGATCCGCCGCTACTCGCCGCAGCACGCCCTGCTGCTCGAAATCGTCGCGCTCGCCGGATTTGCCTTCTCCGCCCTGGTGTGGGTGATTGTCGCCATTGTTACGCCTGTGCCGATGGTGGTGCTCGACGCGGCCAAGACGCGTGCCCGCCAGCTCTCTGACCGTTTGCCGCCGGAGATCAGGGACCGGCTGCCCGACGAGCTTAAGCTGAAGTAGAGGGAGCAGGGCGCAGGAGGCAGGAAGCAGGAAGCAGGGGCCGGTTTCGCCGCGAACAAATGACGCGACGCTCAACCCACCATCCACAGCCACAATGATCCGATCATCAGCGTAGCAACCGTCACCGGCGCTCCCAGCCGGAAGTACTCGCGAAACCCGACGTGGACTCCCTCGCCGCGTGCGCCCTCGACCACAATGATGTTCGCCACCGAGCCGGTGATGGTCAGATTTCCGGCCAGGGTAGAAGCCATGGCCAGCGCCAGCCATCCGGCATGCGGGTTGGGAAAGCCCGGGATCAGCGACTTAAGCAGCATGACCGCCGGGACATTGCTCACGACATTCGAAAAAATGGCGGTCACGGCGACGAAGCTTGAAATGCGGTGCAGATTCCACATGGTCATCGGACGCAGCAACGTGGCCGTGAGCCCGGCGCGTTCCGCCCCGCCGACGATGATGAACAGTCCCAGGAAGAAAGCCAGCAATCCCCAGTCGATCTCCTCGTAGACCTTGTGCGGGTCAACCGTGCGCGTGATGAGCAGCAGCGCCGCGCCCACCGCGGCCACCATCGCCGGCGGGGCTCCGGCAAAAAAGCCCGCCAGCACCAGTATGAGCACGACCACAGGCTTGGTGGCCGGAGGGCGATGTTCGACGCGTAGCGCGGAATCTGGCCTTGCCTTATCCATGCCGTTGAGGCGCCCACGCAGGAATATCCAGTGAATGATCGCCCAATCGACGAACAGGCCGAGCACTGCGACCGGGGCGAGATGAGTGATGAAGTCGAGATACGAAATTCCCGAGACCGAGCCGATCAGCATGTTCTGCGGATTGCCGGTGAGGGTGGCAACGCTGCCGATGTTCGACGCCGTAGCTACCGCCAGCAGGTAGGGCAGAGGAGCGAGCCCAACTCGCCGCGTAATGCGCAGCACAAAAGGTGTCATCACCAGGCAGATGATGTCGTTGACCAGAAATGCTGAGAGCAGGCCGCTGGTGAAGATAACCGTGGGGAGCAGGTGCTGCGGCTCGAGGCGCTCGATGATCCATTCTGTCACCCAGTCGAAGAAGCCCGCCAGGTGCAGGTTGGCGACGATCAGCATCATCGAAAACAGCAGCACCAGGGTGGCGAAGTCGATGGAAGCGATGGCATCCTGGGTGCGCACAATCCGGAAGGCGAACATCAGCACGGCGCCGATGATGGCCGCACCCGGGCGGTCAATCTTCATTCCCGGAAATTTGCCCAGAGCGAAAACGGAGTAGCTGCCGAAGAAGATCAGGTAGGCGGCGAGAATGCGGGCGTCGGAGAGCAGCGCGGGGCTGACGGCGTGCATGTCAGGCTTGCAGACCGCCGGTCAGGCTGCTGATCTTCTCCACGCGATGCTCGATGCACCAGTTGGTGAGGGCTTGCACGATGTTCTCTGTCGCCACCGGGTCCCAGAAGCTGGCGGTGCCGATCTGGATGGCGGTGGCGCCTGCGAGCATGTATTCGATGACATCGGTGGCCGTGGTGATGCCCCCAATGCCGATGACCGGGATCGCGACCGCGCGCGCCGCCTCGTAGACCATGCGCAGCGCGATCGGCTTGATGGCCGGTCCGGAGAGACCGGCGGTGATGTTGGCGATGCGCGGCTTGCGGGTCTCGGCGTCAATGGCCATGGCTACAAATGTGTTGACCAGCGAGATGGCGTCCGCGCCGGCGCGCTCCGCCGCCAGCGCGACCTGCGGAATGCTGGTGACATTCGGCGAGAGCTTCACGATCACCGGGCGCTCCGCCTTGCGCGTAGCCGCGAACACCAGCTCCTGCAGGATGTCGGGGTCGCTTCCGAAGCTGATACCGCCGACCTCGGTATTGGGGCAGGAAACGTTGAGTTCGTAGGCGGCAATGCCCTCGCCGTCGTTGAGGACGTTGATCACCTCGATGTAGTCGGCGACCGTCGCCCCAAAGACGTTCGCGAAAATCACCACATCCTTGTGGCGGCGCAATCGGGGCAGACGTTCGGAGACGAACTCGCGCGCGCCAATGTTCTGCAGCCCGATGGCGTTCAGCATGCCGGCGGCGGTCTCGAAGACGCGCGGTGGCGGATTGCCCGGCATGGGTTCGCGCGACAGGCCCTTGACCACGATGGCGCCCAGCTTGTCGAGGCTGACGATTTCCTCGAACTCCACGCCGTAACCCAGCGTTCCGCTGGCGGCAATGACGGGATTCTTCAGCTCGATGCCGGCCAGGTTCACCTGCAGATCGGGAAGGCTGGGCTGCGGGCTCACCGGGCGCCCTCTTTCCGGGCCGCCAGGGCCTCGCTCAGAACCCGCCCGATGGAGGCGCTGGGAGCGTTGACGCCCAGCAGCGATGCCAGCGTGGCGGCCATGTCCACCGGCTCACAGTGCGTGCGGTAGATTCCCGGACGAAACGCCAGCCCGTAGAAATAAAGCGGAACGTACGTGTCGTAGGTGTAGGGCGTGCCGTGGTCGCCTCCGCTTGGCCAGCCCACATCGAAGGCCGTGGGAACGGCAATTACGTACCAGCCACCGTAGGGCGAGTAGCTGTGCGCGTATTTGCGGCCTGTCTCAGTAGGCGGCAGATCGTTATGTTCGAGTTGAAAGCGCGTGTAGGCGCCGCGCACGTGCGGATCCTTCATCAGGACTTCGGCGACTGCACGCTCGGCCTCGGCCTGCTTCAGATTGCTTTTTGCGAAGGCAGGCTCCGAGAGATAGAGGATCGGCCACTCGACTTCCTTCACGTATTCGCCGGCGCCGAAACGCGCTGAAAAATCCTTGTTGATGCCGGCGCGAAGCGCCTGAGAATCAAAGTTCGAGGCCGGCAGGCGCAGCTTCGAGGCATAGGCCGGCAGTGGCGCCATTCCATGATCAGCGCTCAGCACGATCCAAACGTTTGCCAGGCCGATCTGCCCGCCCAGAAACGCGGTGAAGTCGGCGAGTTGACGGTCGAGCGCAAGCGCCATCGCTTCCATTTCCGGCGCATCCGGCCCCACCTGGTGGCCGAGAATGTCGTTCGCTGAGAGGCTGATGGCGAGCAGGTCGGTGTGGGGCCCGCTGCCCAGCTTTTGCTGCGCGACCAGCTCCCGCGCGAAGTCGAACTGGTAATCGTTGGCAAATGGAGTCGCGCCTACCACATCGTAAAAGCCTTTGCCCGGTTGCGGAGCGGTCGTGCGCAGCACCTTGCCTGCCGCATCCTTCCATTCGCGATTCCAGTACTTCTCTGCAGACTTTTCCTGGTTGAGCTTCTGCACCCATCCGGGAAGCTCTTCCATGTAGTAGGAGGAAGTGATCCAGGCCCCGGACTGGCGGTCGATCCAGTAGGCCGCGTCGGCGGAGTATCCTCCCGGCAGAATGGCCGAGCGGTCTTTGAGCGAAATCGCAAACACCCGTGAGCGGCCGCCGGTCGCGAGCTTCAGCTCGTCGCCGAGAGTGTCGGCACGCAGGTTGCGGGGTGACGCGCCATCGCCCGAGGCTCCAACCAGCCTGGTTGCGGGATCGCTTACCGAGGTGACGATCTTCTGCCGCGCGGGATCCCACCACTGATTGCCGCCGATGCCGTGCCCGTCGCTGTAGGCGCCGGTAAAGAGCGTGGCGTGTCCAGGCGCGGTGTGAGTGTTGGCGTAATCAAAGTCGCAGTTGACGAAGGCGGCCCCGCGATCGAGAAAAAGCCGAAAACCGTTTTCGACGAACCGCTCGCGGTAGCGCTGCGGATAATCTCCGCGGAACTGGTCGATGACGATGATAACGATGAGCTTGGGCTGGCCATCGTACGCCGTGGCCGACGCCAGCGAAACCAGCAGGCACAGCAGAACCGCGAGGGCGCAGGTGCGTCGCAGGGGGAGTTTCATGGGCGGATTTAGTGTACGACAGAGGGGTGCGGGATGGGCGTCGAACGGGAACAGAACGAGCAAAAACCCGAGGGTCCTTCGCGACCGTTTCCCGCGCTGGAGAAAACGCGCGGGAACCCTCGGTCGCTCAGGATGACAATCTTTTTGGGAGTACGGGTATTGTGCAGGCCTGAAGGCCTGCTCCACCCAATTTTTCTTCCGCCGCCGTTTCCGGTAGATTAGCTGTTTCTATGCTCGACCTTGCATTTGTCCGGGAAAACCTCCCTGTGATCGAACAGGAGATGCGGCAGCGGGGACTCGATCCCGCCGAGATCATCGGCCGCTTTGGCGAGCTGGACGCCCGCCGGCGCAAAGCTATCACCGAAGCCGAGAACCTGAAGGCCAGGCGCAATCGGGCTTCCGAGCAGATCGCGCAGCTCAAGAAGAACAAGCAGGATGCCACCGCACAGATCGAGGAAACGAAGACCCTGCGCGAGCAGATTCAGGAGCAGGAAAAAGCCGCGGAGCAACTCGATGCCGAACTGCGCGGACTCCTGGTCGGGATTCCCAACGTGCCGCACGCGAGCGTGCCCGTGGGCAGCAGTGCGGAAGACAACAAAGAAGTCCGGCGCTGGGGCGAGCCTCCCAAGTTCGACTTCGCGCCCAAGCCGCACTGGGAACTGGGCGAGGCGCTGGGCATTCTGGACTTGGAACGGGCCGCCAAGCTGACGGGGGCGCGTTTCGCCGTCTACTGGGATCTGGGTGCGAAGCTCGAGCGCGCGCTGGCCAACTTCATGCTCGACTTGCACACTCGCGAGCACGGATATACCGAGGTCCTGCCCCCATACATGGTGAATGCCGACTCGATGTACGGCACCGGTCAGTTGCCCAAGTTCGAAGCTGACCTGTTCAAAGTGCCGCACGGCGACAAGAACCTCTACCTGATCCCCACCGCCGAAGTGCCGGTCACGAATCTCTATCGCGGCGAGGTGCTCGACGCGGCGCGCCTGCCCATCTCGCTCACTGCTTACACGCCGTGCTTCCGCAGCGAGGCGGGCTCGTACGGCAAGGACGTGCGCGGCATCATCCGCCAGCACCAGTTTCAGAAGGTCGAGCTGGTGAAGTTTGCGCGGCCGGAGCAGTCGTACGATGAACTGGAAAAGCTGACCGGCAACGCCGAGACCGTACTACAGAAGCTCGGGCTGCACTATCGCGTGATGGCGCTCTGTACGGGCGACATGAGCTTTTCGTCGGCGAAGACGTATGACATTGAAGTCTGGTTGCCGGGTCAGCAGTTGTTTCGCGAGATTTCTTCGTGCTCGAACTTCGAAGCCTATCAAGCGCGCCGCGCCAACATCCGCTACAAGCCCGAAGGCAAGGGCAAGACCGAATTCGTCCACACCCTGAATGGCTCAGGGCTGGCCATTGGGCGGACGTGGGTGGCGATTGTCGAGAACTATCAGCGGGCGGATGGGACGGTGGTCGTGCCCGAAGCGCTGAGACCCTATCTGGGAGTGGAGAAAATCACGAAGAATAGGCTCGGCGGGTGAACTGGGATATCGTCGGCCAACCCGCGCAATTGCCGGGTCGAGTCAGTCATACTATCTCCTATCCCCCTGTGTCCTCTGCGTTTAATCCATGAACGCAGGCGCGCGCATTGCCAAGACTGGCTGCCGGAATCTACACTGAATCCAGCTTATGGGGCGCGCATGGCGGGCGATTACGAGCTTTATCTGGTGGAGTTATGACCGTGGCAGTATCCAGTACGACGTCATGGTTACTCTGATCCTGCTGTTCATTTTTCTGGCGCCACGGAAGATCAACTTCAAAGACAAACCGATTGAACGGACGCCGCATCCCACCCGGGTTGTTCTGATCCCAGACGCGGATAACGGCTACATCTATCAGGTGGATGCCGCCGAAGCGGCCGGCAAAGACCCGGCCGTCGTGCAAGTTTATCTGCAGCGCGTGATTGAGCCCATCATTGCGGGTGAGGTGGAGATTGCGCGCTACGAGCCGGTGCGCGACAGGGCCGGGCGCGTCGTGGCGTACAAAGTTTGGCTCAGGCAGTGAGCAAGAGGAGGCCGATGAGAGCAAGATCGCTGCTGGTGCTGGTGTGGGTGCTGTCGGTTGTAGGTTTGGCTGGTGCGGCGGAGGCGCCGCAGGGGGTGGCTTCCGCGGCCGATCTAGAGAAAGTGCTCAACCAGATGGATGCTGCGGCAACCAGCTTCAAGACGGCCGAGGCCGATTTCATCTGGGACCAGTACACCAAGGTGGTGAACGAAACCGACGCGCAGTCGGGCACGGTGTATTTCCGGCGGTCGTCGAAGGACATTGAAATGGCGGCCGATATCACGCAGCCGGCGCAAAAGTATGTCCTTTACCAGAACAGCACCGTCAAGGTCTACGAACCGCGGATCGACCAGCTCACGGTGTACAACACCGGCAAGAACCGCGCGGAGGTAGAGGGATTCCTGGTGCTCGGTTTTGGCGGGCGGGGACATGACCTCGGCAAGTCGTTTGATGTCAGCTGCCAGGGATTTGAAGACGTTGCCGGAGTACGGGCCGCCAAGCTGAGCCTGGTCCCAAGAACGGCCAAAGGCAAGAACATCTTTGATCACATTGTGTTATGGATCGATCCCGCGACCGGCGTTTCCGTACAGCAGCAGTTCGTGGAACCGCAGGGCGACTATCGGCTCGCCAAGTACAGCAATATCAAGCTGAACCAGAATCTTCCCGCCGACGCCTTCAAACTAAAGACCACGGGACGAACCAAGACCGTTAACCCCCAAGGTTCATTTTGAGCCTGTGGTTTTCGGCCCGGAAGCAGAAAAATGTAGCCCGTCGCCGGAATCCGGCGATATACTCGATACTTGGACGGACTACGGGTGTGTTTACCCGACCTGGCGCCCCGAGGGCCCACGGATTCATGGCGAAGCTTTTTACGATCCCGGTTCTTCCCCGACGCAAGACAATCCAGCGCCAGCACAAGCCAGACCCGCGGTACGTGGAAGGCCAGCGCGTCCTGGTGCAGGCGATTCGCTATCTTACCCAGACCGACCCGCAGAACAATCGCCCCGCTATCCACTTGCTTTCAGAGCATTTCCGCACGCAGTTTCGCATGAGCGATCACCCGCCGCTGGAGTAGAGCAGAGCACCCGGATCCACCTGCAATAGCTAAAGATGTGGCGCGCTACGCCCCTCGGGCTGACTTTCCGGTGATGCCGGCGGCGGCAAAAACGCACACCACGGGGAAGCATTGCAGCGTATACCGTGGCTCCGGATTCTCAAGGGTCATGAGGAATGCACAACGCAGAACGACCCACAAAATCAACAGCCCGCCATAGGCTGCTCGCTTCCGTGTGGCGCCCAGCAGGGCTGCCAGGAGATAGGCCAGGTTGATGGTCCCCAGGAGCATTCCGATTAACGAGTCTTTGGGATCGCGTCGGAAGCGCCACCAATGTGAGTCCATGGGCAGGGCCTCGGTTCGCGGACGCAGCCACATATCGGCCAGGCGGGCCATCGGCAGTAACAGATAGTAACGCAGGGGAGCGTGGTGAATGCGCTCCTCGGCCAGGCTGGCGAACTGCGCATCGAGGTCCGGAGTCATGCGGCAGAATGGGCCGGTAGCGTTGTACGCGGCGAACAAATGCTCGGTCGCGGCGCGCTGGTTGGCGGAGTCGAATGCGCGCGGCGGCAGCTTGGTGATATCCAAAGGCTCGCCCGGAACCGGCCAGTAGACATCGTCCACGGAAACGTAGTCCACCAGCCAGGTCTTGATCCAGCGATTGAACCCCATGGGCACGAACTCCCAGGGATTATTGGCATAGCGCGGCGCCAGAGGCTGGAAAATGTGGAAGACGCGCCAGTTGCGCAGTGTCCAGGGAATCAGCGGGGCCAGCGATACGACTGCCAGCAGAACTCCAACACCGACCACCCGTGATTTTGCCGGAGATTGCCAGAACTGAAATACGAGATAGGCGCCAATTCCAGCCAGCAGGATGCCGCCATCGGGCCGAAGCAGAATGCTGCCGGCAATGGCCAGCCCGCAGCAGATCCAGCAGGCTGTGCCCCCCTGTTCCCGCGCCTGGGAAAGCGGCAACCCTTTGACCGCGAAAAGCAGCGCCAGGGCGGTAAAGAAGATCGCCAGCACTTCGGTCAGCGGCGTGGCGACGTAGTTAGCCGTGAAGGGATTCAGAGCGTAGAGCAGAAAAGCGGCCCGTGCCGCCCGTTCCGAGGCCGTCAGGCGCGCCAGCGCGGCGACCACGTAACAGGTGCCGACGTCGAAAAGCATCTGCCATACCATGACGGCGCCGTAGTGATCGAGACCGGCAAACTTCCAAATCAGGGCGATGAACGCGGGATAGCCGGGCAGCCGGATGAGCGTCAGCACGGGCACGCCTTCTTCGGTCATGGCGAAGGCGCCATGCTTCAGCCAGTTGCCTGCGATGTCTCCATAAATGAACGAGTCCCCGGCAACAAAGCGGAACTTCCAAAGAAAGAAAAGGCGCAAGGCGAAGGCAGCGGCGGTCGCCGCCAGAAAAAAGCCGGGATGACGGCGCACGAGTTGGCGCACGGCCTAACTATAGAGTAGGGGCCCCGCAGGTCCAAGCAGAGTGTTCGACAAAGCGGAAGCGACGAAGCTGGACGATGCCCGGAAAAAACCAGGCAGCGGGAAGCTGCATCCAAATAGGAAAGCTGGAAAGGGCTGATAATCTAACGTTTGACGTGGCTTAACCCCCGCCTTACGATTAATCTTCCTCCTAAGCATGGCCAGAGCCATATTTCATGACCCGCAACGCAAGCGATGGAAGCGCTTGCGCATAGCGTTCGACATCGCCGCGGCAGTGATATCGCTGTCGATCGTGGTGTTTGTTCTGACGCTGATCCATAGCGAACCCCTTCCCGGGCTGCGGCTTGCCGATCAGAAGCGCCCGTACCATGCCATCAAGGAGAAGGAGCGCAAGCGGCCTCCCAAGCGGGTCACGACCCATCGCGGAAGCAAGACGCCGCCTTCACAGGTCGTGCTGAATTCCGAAGAAGGCATTCGCGGGGCTTTCTATGTCACCTGGGATGCCGGCAGCTTCTCAGCGCTCAAAGCGTATTACCCGCAGATCGACCTGCTGTTTCCCGAGTGGCTCCATCTCATGTCCGCCGACGGCCGCTTGCAGGGCGTGAGCCTGCTGAACACCTTTTTTGACGTGGTGCAGGATGGCAAAGCGCAACCCGTTGACGACAAGGTGATGCCTTTCCTCAAGGAGGCGAAAGCAGAGACCGAGGTTTTTCCCCTGGTCAACAACTTCCAGCCCATCAGCAACGAGTGGCTGGACATCAGCGGCTTTTTGGCGAGTCCGGCGGCGCGTACCAACTTCCGCCGGCAGGTCATGATCTTCCTCGGCTCTGACAAATACCGGGGTTTGAGCCTGGATCTGGAGGGTTTTCCTGAAACCTCACAGCCCGGATTCCGCGCGCTGGTAACCGAACTGGAAGCGGACCTGCACGCGCGCGGGCTGAAACTTTACGTCAATGTGCCCGCAGGCGACGATGACTTCGACTACAAGTACCTCGCCGCCCATTCCGACGGGCTCATTCTGATGGACTACGACCAGCACTCCGGGGGGAGTGAGGCTGGCCCGATTGCCAGCCAGGACTGGTTCATAAACAACCTGGAGAACGTCCTCAAGCTCGTTCCCAAGGACAAGCTGCTGTGCGGAATCGGCGCTTACGGCTATGACTGGGTGGGAAAGGTCGGGGGCAGCATTTCGGTGCAGGATGCCTGGCTGACAGCGCACGATTCCGAGGCGGAGATCGAGTTCGACAGCGACAGCATGAACCCGCACTTCGCATACAGCGATGAAAAGAAGCAGCGTCACGACGTCTGGTGGCTTGACGGCGTGACCGCGCTCAACCAGATGCGCGCCGCCCAGAAGCTGGGAATCAATACTTTCGCTCTCTGGCGCCTGGGTTCGGAAGACCGCTCATTGTGGGCGGTATTTGATGTTCCCGCCGAAGCCAACGCTCCCGATAAGCTCAAGTCGATATCGCCGGGCTATGACGTGGATATGGAGGGCAGCGGCGAGATTATCCGCATCGACCAGCGTCCGCTGAAAGGCGAACGCAGCTTGACTGTAGACCCGGCTGGTCTGATCACGGACGAGAGCGTCGACACTCTTCCCCTTCCTTACCAGGTTGTGCAGTACGGCGCTAAGCCGAAGTCGGTTGCCATTACTTTCGACGACGGTCCCGACTCCACCTTCACTCCCAGGGTTCTGGACATTCTGAAGGCGAAGGGCGTCAAGGCCACCTTTTTCTTAATCGGGGCGCAAACGTGGAAGGATCCGGGAATCGCCCGGCGAATTTACCGCGAGGGGCACGAGATCGGCAACCATACCTTCTATCACCCCGATATCAGCAACATCTCCAAACGATATATGGAGTTTGAGCTGAACATGACGGAGCGGCTTTTCGCCGCCAAGCTGGGGGTGAAACCGTTGCTTTTCCGGCCGCCATACTCGATCGATCAGGAGCCGGACACCTCCGATCAGGTGCGGCCGCTGGAGATCGCGCAGGACATGGGCTACATCACGGTCGGGGACAAGATCGACCCCAGCGACTGGAAGGACAATCCCCACCGGACGGCGCAGCAGATCACGAATGACGTAATGGCGCACTTGCCGCCGTGCAAGCCCGCTGATTGGCTGCACTGCGGCAACATCATCCTGCTGCACGATGGCGGCGGCGACCGCACCCAGACCGTCAAGGCATTGCCCATGATCATTGACGGGCTCCGGGATCGCGGTTACAGCATCGTGACCGTCTCCGAGCTGATGGGCAAGCAGGTTGCCGACGTGATGCCTCCCATTTCCGCCGACGAGCGTTGGGCCGCCCGTGTGGACAGTTTTGTCTTCTGGCTTGGTGGCCTGGTAAGCGCCGCCATCGTGATCGTCTTTTTCGTGGGCGACCTGCTCATGACTTTTCGGCTGTTTTTCGTGGGAGCGCTCGCCATTTTCGATCGCCTGCGAGAGTGGAAGAGCGGCCAGAAGCCTCCCAGTGATTACCGCCCAGCCGTAGCGGTGCTGATCCCGGCGTTCAACGAAGAAAAAGTCATCGTGAATACGGTGCAGGCGGCTTTGGCATCGGACTACCCTGCGCTGCGCGTGATCGTGGTGGATGACGGCTCGAAGGACGGTACCTATGAGGTCGTCTGCGAGGCCTTTCAGCGTGAGCGCGAGCGCGGGCAAGTGGTGGTGCTCACCAAGGAAAATTCCGGCAAAGCCGAAGCGTTGAATTTCGGATTGGTTGGTCTTCAGGAGGAGATTTTCGTCGGCATTGATGCCGATACGATTATCGCGCCGGATGCGATTTCGAAGCTGGTAGACCACTTTGCCAACCCTGACGTCGCCGCGGTGGCGGGAAATACGAAAGTCGGCAATCGCGTGAACCTGTGGACGCGCTGGCAGGCGCTGGAGTACATCACCAGCCAGAACTTCGAGCGGCGCGCGCTCGACGTGTTTGGGGCGGTGACGGTGGTTCCGGGCGCAATCGGCGCCTGGCGTACGCAACTGGTGCGCCAGGCCGGCGGATACCATCCGGATACGGTCGCGGAAGACGCCGACCTTACCATGTCATTACTCGAGCGCGGTGGACGCGTCTACTACGAAGACCGAGCTCTCGCCTGGACAGAAGCCCCCACCAAGGCGAGCGGCCTGATGCGGCAGCGTTTTCGCTGGTCCTTTGGCATCCTGCAGGCGGTGTGGAAACATCGGCGGGCCTTCGCGCGCAAGGGCGCGCTCGGCTGGGTGGCGCTGCCCAACATCGCGATTTTCCAGATCCTGCTGCCGTTGGTGTCGCCTTTCATCGACATCATGTTCCTCCTCGGCGCGCTCAGCTATGCGGTGAACCGCTATTTCCATCCCGATGCCGCCGATCCCGCCACGTTCATCAAGCTGGTGGTGTTTTTCGCCGCCTTCCTGGTGATCGACTTCATCGCGTCGGTGATCGCGTTCGCGCTGGAGCGCCGCGAAGCCGGGCGCGGCGAAGACGCGTGGCTGCTGGCGCACGTCTGGTTGCAGCGTTTCGCCTACCGGCAATTGTTCTCGGTGGTGTTGTTCAAGACCCTGAAGCGCGCCATCGATGGCCGCCCGTTCTCCTGGGAGAAGCTGGAGCGCACGGCCGCCGTCTCTCGGATACGCCGGCCTGTCGGAGCAAGCCGCGGATCGTAACAGGCACTCAACGAGCGCGCCCGGGGGACCCCTCGCGGGCTTATTGGCAAAATCGACTTGAGAGGCCAGTCCGCTGCGACCAGACGCCAGATGCTAGAATCCAATGTTTGTTGATTCGCTATCATAGGAGGATGTCATGGCGACTGTCGAAGCGCCCCCGGTCAAGGCCCGTGTAGCTCCCGGGCCATTCCGCAACGAGCCGTCTACCGATTTCAGCAAGGAAGAGAACCAGAAAGCCATGCGCGCCGCCATCGAGAAGGTCCGCGGCGAACTGGGTCGCGAGTACGACCTGGTGATCGGCGGAAAGCGTGTCAAGACGAAGGATAAACTGCGCTCCATCAATCCGTCGAAGCCCTCCGAGCTGGTGGGCTCGTTCTCGAAGGCGGGAGCGGCGGAGGTTGAGCCGGCAATGACCGCTGCGCTCAAGGCGTTCGAGAGCTGGAGCCGGACGCCGGTGGAAGAACGCGCCGGTCTGTTGTTGCGAACCGCGGAGCTGATCCGCAAACGCAAGCACGAATTTTCCGCGTGGATGATCTTTGAAGTCAGCAAGAACTACGCCGAAGCCGACGCCGATACCTGCGAGACTATCGACTTCCTGGAGTTCTATGCGCGTGAGGCTTTGCGCCTCGATAAGGCTGAGCCTCCGGTGCAGCTACCGGGCGAGCGCGATTATCTGCGCTACGTTCCGCTCGGCGTGGGCATTGTAGTGCCGCCGTGGAACTTTCCTGGCGCAATTATGGCGGGGATGACCACGGCATCGATCGTCGCCGGCAATACCGTCATCCTGAAGCCTTCGAGCGATTCGCCGGCCATCGCAGCGTTCTTCTTCTCGCTGCTCGAGGAAGCCGGCATGCCACCGGGGGTGGTTAACTTCTGCCCCGGCGCGGGCGCGACCTTCGGCGACGCCCTGGTCTCGCATCCCAAGACGCGTTACATCGCCTTCACGGGATCGAAGGAAGTCGGCCTGCGCATCAACCAGGTTGCGGCCACACAGCAGACAGGCCAGATATGGATCAAGCGCACCGTGCTCGAGATGGGCGGCAAAGACGCCATCATCGTGGATGCCGACGCCAACATAGAGTCAGCGGTCGAAGGCGTGGCGGCCTCCGCCTTCGGCTTCCAGGGGCAGAAGTGCTCGGCGTGCTCGCGCCTCATCCTCGACGAGAAGATTTATGACAAGTTCCTCGGACTGCTGAAAACGCGGGTAGAGAAGATCACGCTCGGCGACCCCACGGAGAACCCGGGAATGGCTGCAGTGATCAACGAAGGCTCGATGAAATCCATCCTCGGCTACATCGAGCAGGGCCAGAAAGACGGGCGGCTCATTACGGGTGGCAAGCGCGTCGCGGGCAAAGACGGCTACTTCGTTGAACCCACGGTGATCGCCGACATTCCGGCAAAGTCGAAGCTCGAGCAGGAAGAGATTTTCGGGCCGGTGCTGGCCGTCACCAAGGCGCGCAACTTCGATCATGCGCTGGAAATCGCCAACGACACCGAATTCGGCCTGACCGGTGCTGTCTATACCAGTTCACCCGAGAAGCAGAAGCGTGCCATGCAGGAGTTCCACGTGGGCAACCTGTATATCAACCGCAAGTGCACGGGGGCGATTGTGGGCGCGCATCCCTTTGGCGGCTTCAACATGTCGGGAACCGACTCCAAGGCCGGCGGACCGGACTATCTGTTCCTGTTTACCCAGGCCAAGAGCATCGGAGAGAAACTCGCGTAACCCGCTAAACTTCATTGACATAGGCGAGCGCGGGCATTAACGTTACCGCGTGTTTTCAGCGGCTGATGTGGGCCGCTGTAGCCCGTCTCATTACAATCTCTCGCGGGTAAGGACCCCAGATGGCAAGGATTCTTTGCGTGGATGACGAGCCCCACGTCGTCACGCTCAAGTGCGCGATTCTGGAGCAGGCCGGCCATACGGCGACGGCCTCAACCTCGGCGCGCGATGCCATCAGTAAGCTCCAGCACGCCCCTTTTGACGCTGTGGTGACCGATTGGCGGCTGGGCGATGGCGATGGCCGGGGGGTGGTCGCGGCGGCCAAGAAGCAATCCGCCATACCGGTGGTGGTCGTCTCCGGCTATGTTGCGGAAGCCTTCCAGTCGGAGCCGGTGGCGGATCTTTATCTTGAAAAGCCGGTGAACCCGGAAGAACTGGTTTCCATCGTGAACCGGCTGCTCAGACAGAGCGGCAACGCTGGTCCCCAGCCGGACTAGATGCGGCCAACACGTCCTCCTACCCGTGGTACCGCTCATAGACAGTTTCCAGTACTTCGGCAGTACGCCGGGCGAGAGGACCAATGTCCAATAATCGGCGCGCCCGTTCACGGCCGCGTTCGGCCATGTTCCCGGCCAGGGTCTTATCCATCACAATCCTGATTACAGCATCGGCCCACGAAGCCGGGTTACCAGGCGGCAGCAGCATGGCTGCACCCTCGCGGCCCACGCACTCAGGAATGCCGTCGACATCGGAGGCGACGATCGGCAACCCAGTGGCCATTGCCTCAATCAGCACGCTGACGAATGCACCACGCCGGCTGGGATGCACAAAGCAGTCCATGCCAGCCAGAACATCCGCCATATCCGTGCGATAACCGGCAAAAATCACTTCCCGATTCAATTCAAGCTCGGAGACGAGTTTTCGCAACTCAGCAATGTATGCTTCGTCCTCCTTTTGAAGGGTTGATCCGACAAGCAGAAACCGTGCAGCCGGAACTTGCTTCTTCACCAGCGCGGCCATACGGAGGAAGGTATCCTGGCCCTTCATGTGGGTGATGCGCGCTGCTATGCCAACCACCGGCGCTGCCGGGTCAAAGCCAAATTCCCTGCGCACGCGGTCTCTGTTTCCGCCGCTGAATTGAGAAACGTCTCGGCCATCGGGAATGATCCAGAGCCGGTCTGAGATTTCGGCTTCCGGCACGCGGCCTTGCGTTACCAGGCTGTCGCGTACAGCCTGCGAGATGCAGATGATGCCATCGTATTTGCGAAACTCGGGCGCCGGGTGATTGATCATGTTTCGCACGTGGACGACAACCGGCACGCCCGCAGCCGCACAGGCAGCCGACACGAAAGCAGCGTGGAAATGCAGGTTCACGTGCACAAGCTGAATTTTGTGCCGGTAAAGCAGGCTCAGCAGTCTGCTCATTGAGAGCAGGCGACGGAGTCGCCAGGGACGTCCGAACTCGAGCGCCATCCTGTAGACTGGAAATCCTTCCTTCCGCAGCAGCCTGTCCAGCGGGCCCGGACCCTCCACCATAAAATGTGGCTTCCATGCGGGACCGAGCTCTCGGACTGCGGCCAGAAGAGAAAATTCGCCGCCGTACGACTCGCGATCTGGGCTGGTTATGCGGCCGCTGACGAAAAGGATTGATTTTTCGCGGTCGCTGGTGCCCATGGCGATTTGCCAGTCCTTCAAAGGCGCTGTTGATAGAAGAAGGGTGTGTCCTCACCGTCTAGAAGAATGGGCTGGTAGGCGGGATTCGCCGTCACATCGCGGGCCAGCGCCACGCCCCATTTTCCCTTGCGGCTGACCACACCTATTCCATGCCAGGGTAGCAGGCTCTGTCCGCGATTTACCATCCAGATTGCCAGACGACGGGGACGGCATCGGGTGGTGGCATGGACGGCATCTGGAAAAAACAGTGGCCGCGGATCGCGTTCGTGCAGCATGGCATCGCGCGCGAAGTAGCGAATCATCGCGATATGTACCGCGCGTTCAAGATCGCGATACTCGGGAGCCAGGGCGCCGCTTGCGCTCTGGTCTAAGAGCTCCGAGACTTGCTGCCGCGGGAAGCCACGAAGATCCATCATGCCGAGCGTCTTGCTGAAGCTGTCTTTCCATTCTGCGGTATGTCGTGATTCGCGCCACCAGCTGAGCGCCGCCGCCTCGAACTGGGCCTCGGCCTGGCAAGCGTTCTGGACGCAATTGGTTTGCAGGACCTCAAAATCGTGCAGATAGATGAAACCGGGTGTCTCCAGGGACTGGACCAGACGAGCAAAGTAGCTTTCGTAGCTGCGCACTTCGTTCAAGGTCACCCCAAATATGCCGGCGATGTAGGAGCCATCGTGAATAATGTGGATCTGCAAGCCGGGAGAGTAGATGGACTTGGCTCTCAAGTTGAGCTGATGCAGTCGCACCAGGGAGGCAAGTTCAGCAAGATCCGGCAATCGTCTGAAGCCGACCTTGCCTGGGTTAGGTACCTTGAAGGGAAAAGCCATGAGCGTGAGCTGCACCGGTTTTCCCGCTTCTACACAATTGCCGATGGCGCCACGCAGGTCGGGGAGACATGCGTCGAGTTGCATGTCTTCAAGGCTGCCTTTTCGTACCGCGCTCGAGGTTAAGAGTGCAAGGATCTCCTCTGTTATGCGGCTGCGGGGAGAAATCGCGGGTCGACCCGCAAGCTGTGGCGTTACCCTCGGGAGGTCACAAACAACTGCTTTCTCCAACCAGGAGTCCAAAAGCACGGTATGCGCGAAGGCAGGTTGCATGGCCAATTTCTGTCGCCGTAGGGTCGGCAATCCGATATGGTGTGCAACGTACCTGCCATGCTTTCGGTGAGAGCGATGCGAGGTCGGAAGCCCTTGAAGATGCTGAAAGCAATGTTCTTAGTGAGGAAGAGGGGGCATTGTCAGAGTTGGACAGGTTTACTCTGGAGTGAAAAGTGTTGCGATTTGTGAGCCGAACCGCCGTCTCTAACCCGGCCGCACCTCGGATGGGGTAGGCGGCGCGGGCGTACCGTGCGCGGCCGCCGTCGCCGCGGCAGCTTCGGCGAGAATGCGGTGGTGTACGGTGAACAGCGCCAACTCCAGCCGGTCGGAGACGCCGATCTTATCGTACACGTTGCGCAGATAATTCTTGATCACCTGCTCGGTCGTTCCCAGCTGTTTGGCGATTTCCTTATTCTTGAAACCCTGGACGATCAAAGCAACGATGCGCAGCTCCTTGGGAGTGAGCCGGTCGCGCACGCGAGCGCCGACGAAGTCATTTTCGCTGACAATCTCGCTGGGCGCGCGCATGTCCTGCACCCAGGTGTCGCCGCCAGCCACCTTGTGAACGCAATCCACCAGCGCCTGGCCGCCGATGTTGCGATACACCATGCCGTGCATGCCGGCGCTGAGATAGCGGGCCGGCTGCTCGCCGTTTTCCGCGATGACTACCAGCCGGGTCTTGCTGCGCCCGGCCTGCGCGGCCATCTCCTTAAGATCGGGCTGCAGCGCGGCAGCAAAAATGAGCACGTGAGGGCGGAACTTCTCCAGCGCCATCATCATCTGCTCGGCTGACTGCGCCTGCGCCATGACGCGCACTTCGTCTTCCACGGCCAGCACTTTGGCCGCTCCTGCCCGAAAAATCGCCTGGTTATCCGCCAAAATGATCTTGAGCATGCTACTCCGTGCTGTTACGGACGAACCGATATTGGTCGATGACACATGCCATGCCGCGCAGCGTTTCCCGCGCACTCGCTTTCGCTCTGGGAACCCGCCGGTTCGATTCGGCCCGGACTACCCGGCCTGCGCAGCGTATCTTCACGTCACGCGCGGTACCCAGCACCTGGCGTGGCAACACGATTTCGAAGGTGATCTTGGAACCCACTTTCAGGGCATTCTCGGCCTGGACGTATAAACCCGCCGCGCTGACGTTGGTTGTTGTCGCTCTGTGTTTGCGCGGGGAGCGGTCGGCCGAGATGGTAATGGGCAACTGCAACGGAAAACGTTGACCTGTACGTGCTTCGTGCACGGCGCCTCCAGCGTCACCAGACTCGCTCGTCTTGGCCGCCGTTGTCATAGGGGGACGGTGTTCTGGTTTATACCACGAAAACCCAGGCCGGGACAGTGGAAGCATCAGTCCCTGCACCCGCCGAACCAACGGGGGCGGCCAGTTTGGCGGAAAGCCTCCCAGAAAGGGCAGAGAGCCGTTTCAGTCGGTAGCCGAGCCACAAGCCAAGATTCGCAGCGCACCCAAAAAATTAAAGCGCTTGCGGGGTTAGAACGCCCCTCCTCCTCCGCCTCCAAAGCCTCCGCCGGAGAACCCCCCGCCACCCGAGAAGCCGCCTCCAGTCCAGCCTGATCCGGTGGAACTGGAGCGCGGCGCTGATACGAATACATCGTGCGCCTGCGTCGACATGTAGCTCATATTGTTCGTGAACAGAATGGGATTAAAGCCGTAGCCTCCGACGGGAGAAGGTCCCGAATACCAGCTCGGGGGGTTCTGGATGATGCCGGCGAACGCTTGCGCCCAGCGGTGCTCTACTCCCAGCGCCATGGCATACGGCAGAAATTTCTCGAAAGTATCCGGCGGCATCTGCTTGAGGCGCTCTTTATCCACCCGGTTCATGAATTCCTCGAAGCCCAGGATCTGGACATACGTTCGCGCGCCCTTCAAGCTCTTGGCGGTCATTTGCCGCCCGAAAAGATAGACGATCACGGCCGAGACGATAACCGCCAGCACGCTCCACACACCCGATTGAAGCAGAGGAAAATGGCCGAAGTGATTCAAGAGCAGCAGCACAACGACAATGGCCACTACGGTTCCAATCAGGTAGGCGTGCGCCGAATCGGGATCCACCGTGTAGAGATCTTTCTGTTTTAATTCGTAGAGGATGTCTTCCTTGATGGACGGAATCGCCGTGTAGAAGTGGTTCTTCAGCGTGGAGAGGCGCGTGCTCTCTCCGCCGCCGCCATAGAGACTTTCCAGCATGACTTGCTCGTGCGCCGCCAGCTGCTTCCATTCCGAGCGCGGCTTGAGCAGGTGGAAGATGAAGTCCCGGCCGCTGAAAAGAAAATGTTGCTCCGTGACCTCCTCGATCTTCAGGTAGCCCTTGACGGCGAGGTCTACCAGTGTGCAGGTGATATCGCGCGGGGCGACGCCGTCGTCGACCAGCGCGCCACATTCGCCGGGCGTCATGCCCTTGGGGGGCTCGTACATCGGCGCAACCGAAATACCCGGATCAGGGTCACGGCCCACGGTGTACCACAGTCCGAACATCACCAGAAAAACGATCAGCGGCAGCAACACCACGGGATTGCTCTCGACGAACCACCACGCCCGCGTCAATCCGCTCGGTTCCTGCAGAACGCCTTTAGGGATGAATACGTCGGCGGTGAGCCCGGCGCGCATGGGCAGGGGATTGGTGGTCTCGACGCTGGCCGCGCCGTCCCGAACTTCAGACATCACCTCCTGCTGGCGCGAGCCGTAGATGCCGGTGAACCCCTGCGCGCGCAACTGGCCGGCCGCGTTGGCCGGAAACATGATCAGCGCTGTGGCGTGATCGATCGATACCGGCCAGTCATTCCCCGTGACGTTCCAGTAAAACTCATCGTGATCCGGGAAGAAGCGCGTGCCGTTCTTTACCTCGTAATCGATCTCGATGGTTTTGTCCGTATCCACAGCGCCGGGGACGTAGATCTTGAGCTGCCGGTAGTCTCCCTGCCGGTGCTGCTCGTAGCGGAGCGCATTGCCGCTGTCGGCATCCTTCACCGCCGTGACGTGCAGGAACAGCGTGAAATTCGATCCCCGCGGGCCTGGATATTCGATCGGGATGGTGCGGTAGATGCCGTTGTACTGCCCGGTAAAGACAGCGGTGATGCGCTCGGTGACGAAGGCGGAGCCATCCTGATGGACGTCAATCGTGGCCTGAAAATTTGCAATGCGCCAGCTGCGGGCGCCGGCGGGAAGAGCGAGCGAGAGAAACAGCGCAGCCAGAGAAGCCAGGGTGATCAGGCGGCGAACCGCTCTTGCACGAAAAGGCATGATTTAAAACTTTACGGCCACGTTCTCGCGATCGGCGGGAGCGTCCACCTGGAAGAACTGCTTCTGCTGGAAGCCGAACATGCCGGCGAGAATGTTGGTGGGGAAGCTCTGGATGCGGGTGTTCAGGTCGCGCACCACGGCGTTGTAGTAGCGGCGCGCATTCTGGATGGAATCTTCCATCTCGTTGAGCGAGCCCTGCAGCTGCGTGAACTCCTGCGAAGCCTGCAGTTGGGGATAATTCTCGGCCACCGCGAACAGTCCGCGCAGCGCCTGCGTTAACTGTCCCTCGGCGGCACCGGCCTGCTCCGGACTGGTGGCCGACATGGCCATCGAGCGCGCCTTGGCGACGTTCTCAAACACACCCTTTTCGTGCGCGGCATAGCCTTTGACGGTTTCCACCAGGTTGGGAATCAAGTCATGCCGCCGCTTGAGCTGCACGTCGATGTCGGACCATGCCGACTCGGCGCGCACCCGCAACTGCACCAGGCCGTTGTACATCAGCCCGATGATCACCACGAGGGCCACGACCACGAGCAATACGATCAGCCCCGGACCCATGCATCCTCCATAAGCACTTCTCGCGGAAGCTAACACACGCGCGGCACGGGCGCAACTCGGGATAGGAATGCCGGTTGCCCTAGGTGTCCACCGGAATCAGCTCGAGAGTTCCCTTGGGACCAGCAATACCGGCGCGAAGACTGGGGCGGTCGGCGAGCGAGACCGGCAAAGTGATACCCAATACACCCAAAATTTTCTGCGCTTGTTCTGGATCCGGGCTGCCAAGTTCGAAATGCAGCAATCTGCAACCAGCGGGTGCGTCGTCGGCAGGATGCGTCGAGTCGGGGTTCCACTCGATCAGAATCGGCAACACGCCGCCCAGATCGTTGCCAAGACGCAGCAGCTTCCAGCGCAGCCTGTGACCGTCAGGACGCTGCCGTGAGTATTCGCGTGGTCCGTCGAAAGAAAGGCCGGTCCAGCGGAGACCTTCCGCAATTCCTGCGAGACCGGGTGGATGCGCCATCCACCCGACCAGGCGTGGCTCGCTGAGATCGGGCAAGTTGGGGAACCAGGAAAGATCTTTCTGCGCGGGATCCGGCGCCAGGATTTCCAGATAACAACGCGGGCCCAGGGAGAGCAGAGCATTGCGGGTGCCGCGTCCTGGGTGCACGCCGCCATAGGCAGCGCAAACGCCAGTGGGCTTCTCAATCCAGGCAATTCCACGATTGAGTTCGTTTACACCTACTACCAGATGGTCGATAACCGAGAGACTCACTGCATACTCCTTCGATCCTGCACAAGCGAGAAGAAGGTCAGCAGCAGGCCGAATTCCAAGGCAACAGCTCCCGCCGCCAAGCCCTGCTTCCAGCAAAGGAGATGCGAATAAGCCGGGCGCCTGGCGGAACCGCACTCGAATCCGGCTTGAGGTTACAGTTCAGCCAGGCCATGCAGCCGCCACTCAGGCTGACACCTTCCCCTGCGCCGGGCGGCTTTCTGTTTCGGGAAAGATGTCATAGACGTAATCATGGGCGGCGAGCGCGACCTTGCTCAGCCCGCCCGCTTTAATGCGCCTCACGATTTCCTCCCGCGTAAGGTCGAAGATTGCGTCCAGAATCACGGTGCTCTCCTTTGGGCTCGCCTGCCCCACGACGAAGAGCACACGAGCGCTGTGCTGTATGTACCGCGGGGAGAGCAGTTGCCTCTTCAGGAGGTCCATGATGAGGGGCGCCTTGCTGCGATCGAACCGTCCTGGGTCGTGGCGGCGATCCATCTCGGCGAAGAACTCCGCAGTCCACTCGTTGTGGTAGTCCCATATCTTATTGAAGAGATCGTGGGTAAAGCGGGTGCCGGCTTTTACCGGCTCGGCATTCTTGCCTAAGACCACGCCGTCTTCAGTGAGGGCGGACCGCTGCAGGTGGCCATCTTTGGTGATGGCGGCCTGGTGGCGCGCCAGCGTCCAGAGCCAGGAGACGTTGATGCGATAGGTGGCCAGATCGTTCATGAAACGCAGCTTCAGTTCGTAGTCGTCGATGGCGGCGGCAAAGTTGCCGTTCAGAATCTGGAATCCGTAGTTCGCGGCCATGTAAAAAGAGTGTTGTATGTGCTCGATGGTGATGTCGCCTTTGGGCACGCCGTAGATGTCATCCCACAGTTTCTGGGTGAAGATTTTCTCCGGCGCGTCCACCGAATCTCTGGTGATGACACAGGGCGTGATTTTGCCCTGAGCGTTTAAAAGACCGCGGGTTTGCAGCAGTTGCCGCTCCGCATCACTCAACCCGCTGGGCACCGTGGGCACGAGCTTGCCCTTCACGTCCGTCGTTTCCAGCGGAGCGTCGAGGATCTTCTGCAAATCACCGGCGTGCGCCCGCAGAGGAGAATTACCGGCGGCGACGTAGGCGGGTTCGGGGCTGGCGACCCAGCTTTGCCGATATGCGTCGTAGAGCTTTCCCTCGGCGCGCCCGGCGAGGATATCGTCGAGCGTCGGCGCGCCTGCCGGCGCCTGCCCTTCCGGCACGAAGACCAGCCCGAGCAGGCGCTCACGCAGTTTGTCGACCACCATCGCGCGCAGCGCCAGCGGGTTGTAGCGGGAGCGGCCATAGGGATCGCTCGGCTGGTAGATCATCACCGCAGCCATGCCGCCGATGGGAGCGCCCTGGCGGAGTTCGCCGTTCTTCATTCCCGACATCAGCATCATCAGCGCGTTGTAGCGCTGATAGGCGATCATGGTGGGAACGGCCATGCCGACCGTCTGCGGATCCGGGAAAACTCCCTGGGGGTCGTCCTTCCACATTTCGATGATGCTTCCCGTATAGTCCCAGCGGCCGACGTTGGTCCCCAGCAACCTGCGCCGCAGCACCCAGGCGATCGCCGCCAGGGTGCGGCCCGCATTCCCTTCCTCATAGAGCACCTTGATTTTGAGCGTGCCGGCCGGAACCCCAATCATGGTTTCCAGCCGCGACAACAACTTCTCCACAATCAGAGCTTCCTGTGGAGTTTGAATCTTAGGAATGTAGTAGTAGACGCCGGTTCCGGCGCGCTTCAGCGCGTCATAGCTGTTGAACGTCCACAGAACGGCGATGGCGATCAACCCCGGGACGGGTTCGCCATCGACGGTGATGTAGTCGAAGCGAATATGGTTCCCGGGAGGCCGGCAAAAGCGCGTTGGCCACTGCGATGGCGGCTTGTTGATCCGGTACTGGCGCTGCTGGCCTTTCTTCACCACTTCATAGGCGCGATTCGTCCACTTGCCTTCGAGAATTTCCTTGGCGTTTTGCAGAGCGGAGAAAATCCCGATGGCCTGGTCCTTACGCGTGCCGTCTGGCTGGAAGTGAGGCGGTGACGCATCCTCCCAGTCCGGCATGTTCATGGGCGCGGGACTGTTCAAGGCATTGAAGGCCATGTCCAAAGGATGCCAGGGGCCGGTTAATTCCAAGCCGGGGTTGTCGAGCGGGTGCGCGTCTTTCGAGATGGGCACTTCGTCGTTCAGCCGCCAGCGCAACTTGCTGTCTTTGCCGATGAAGTTATCGACCATGCCCTGGACGATCTGGCGAAATGTCCAGGGCTTTCCACTTACCGGATCCTCGAAGGCGTTCTCCCACTGCGGCCAGCTGTACTTTTTCCTGACCGGAGCCGGGGACTCGAGCAGCGCGCGGCGCGCATTCAGGGCCGCGGCAATTTCCGGGACCAGTTCGCGGGTGAGCGTGGCGATTGCTTCTTCCACATTGACTCGCCGGCCATTCACCTGCTTGGTTCCGAAGAGCTCTGGAAACTTCTGAAGAATATCTTCACGAATCATGGCTTGCTTCCTCCTCAGCTCTGTTGCACGGCCGCGATAAGCGGCGGAAACGAAACCGACAACTATTGACTATTGCCTGCGGAGCGTCAAGCCCAAAGCCGGACTGGCAGGCGCGCTCGTCTCGCGCGGGCGTGGTTACCAAAGGCCGAGAATCGCGCTGCCACCTGTGCATCGTCCCATCAGGATTTCCGTGCGCGGGTTGCCCGGAGCCAGCGCAACTTTTGCCGGCAGGCGCTGTTCAAGCGACTGAAGGATCCAGATGAGCGGCCTCATATGGACCTTCAGTGCTCCCCACCAAAATTTCTGAACTTGGGAGGTTGTATGCAGCGTTTCGCTTCCGGTTTGCTTCTTTCTGCCCTGCTGCTGCTGGCGGCGCTCAGCGGTTGCAGCGGCAGTTTAAGTAACTCAACCCAACCACAGCAGAACAGTATGGTGGTGGTCACTGGCCAGGATTCACCGATTCCATCCGTGCTGTCGTTCGTGGTCACCATAGACAGCATTACCCAGGGTACCGGTTTCAGCAACGGCATGGTGACGGGCGGGCAGACGGTGTTGAGCACGCCCACCTCGGTCGATTTTGCGCGCTTTCTCGGGCTGCGCACGCTGCTGGGACTGCAGTCCGTGCCTCCGGGCACTTACACGGCGGCGCAGATCGTCATGGAGAACCCGGTCGTCTCGGTGTTGAACCTGGGCCCGCCGGCGTCAGTGAGCACGCAGGCGCTGCCGTTTTCTGCGGGCGGAAGCACCATCACCCTGAACGTCGCCCTGAATCCTGACATGTCGGTTTCGGCCAACGGGCTGGGCGGCGTAACCATGCACTTTGACTTGCGCAATTCGCTGGTCACCGATGTGAACGGCAACATCACCAGCCTGAACCCGGTGATCACCTTCCGCGCTCTGCAGGTCCCCAGCGATCCCGATTGGGAGATCGACGAACTGCGCGGAACGGTAGTCTCAGTGAGCGCTCCGAATTCCTTCGTGCTGCAGCGCGTGAACGGGCGGCAATTCACCATCGACGTGAACGGCCAGACCGACTTTCAAGGCGTGGCTTCGAGCATCAATAACCTGCCAGTCGGAGCGCTGGTGGAGCTTGCCGGCCAGGCACAGCAGGATGGCAGCATCCTCGCCGATAACGTGGAAAGCTACACCACCGACCGCGAATTCCTGGAGGGCATCGTGCTGAACACGACTCCGTCCAACGGGCCAGCGACCAGCTTCACCCTGCTGGTACGCGACCAGATTCCGGTCGTGCAGGGCATTGCCATCGGCAATACGACGAACGTGGCCATCAGCGGCAACACCATCTTTGACATCTACCATCTGAACCTGCCCATCGCGCAATTGCTCTTTAATGATTCCATGATGGTGACAGGCCAGGCGGTGGTCGCGGGCGGAACTGTGGACAACAGCACCAACCCGCCAACGCTCGATGCGCGACGCATCGTGCTGCACCGCCAGGGCATCGACGGGCAGGCTGTCGCGGGCACCGTCAACCTCAACACCGGAACCTTCCAGTTGCAGAACAACGGCTTCTGGGGATACGTGCTCAGCGCGCCGGTGCCGGTGTTGACCACGCAGTTCACGCAGTTCATCAACGTGAACGGCCTGGGCGCCATCACTCCATCGATGAAGCTGCGGGTTGTTGGCTTGCTGCTGCGCGATGGCAGCGGTAATCCGCTGCTGGTGGCTGGACGCGTAGAGAACCTGCCGTAGTCAGCTACAGGCAGCAGAGGGCGCAGGCAGACGAGGCTGCCTGCGCTTTTTTTTTTATCGCTCGGCTTTGCTGATTCCGAGTTCGGCTGCCGGCGGGTGGACTGCGGCGAGCTTCTGCAGCAGCGCGCCGACATGCGGCGCATCGAATATCAGGCCCCGATTTTTCTCCAGGATGAATCCATCTGCGACAGCGCGTTGGAGTTGTGCAAGCAGCGCGTCATAGTAGCCATCTACGTTGAGCAGTCCGCAGGGCTTATTGTGGATGCCGAGCTGCGTCCAGGTGACCGCTTCGAAGAATTCTTCAAAAGTCCCATAGCCACCGGGCAAGGCAATGAAAGCTTCGGCGAGGTCGGCCATAAGGGTCTTTCGTTCGTGCATGCAGCGGACAACGTGCAACTTGGTCAGCCCGCTGTGCCCGATTTCGCGTGCTACCAGCGCTTCCGGAATCACGCCGATGACTTCGCCGCCGGACACCAACGCCGCGTCCGCGAGCACACCCATCAAGCCGACCTTCCCGCCGCCAAAGACGATGCCCACGCCTTTTTCTGCCAGAGTGCGGCCTAGTTCGCGAGCTGCCGCCGTATAAGCCGGTCTTGCGCCCACACTCGATCCACAGAAGACGCAAATGCGTTTGAACCCGGACATTCCTCAGGCCGCGCTGGCGTCCAGCGCCTGACTCAGGTCGGCGAGAATGTCGTCGACGTGCTCAATGCCGATGGAGAGCCGCACCAGGCCGTCGGCGATGCCGAAGGCGCGCCGCCGCGCCGGGGCAACATCGCGGTGAGAGGCGGTTGCCGGATGCAGGGCGCTGCTGAAGACATCCCCCAGGCTGGTGGAACGCACCACCAGGCGCAGCGCGTCCATGAAGCGGAAAGCGCCTTCCTTAGTGTTGTTGGCGAGCTCGATAGCCACCATGGCGCCGGCGTAGCCCGGGCGCAGGGTCCGCTTGAGCTTTGCGCGGCCCTCGCCGGTGTCTAATCCGGGATAGTGAACGCGCGCGACACGGCGGTCGGATGAGAGCTTTTCGGCGATGGTGCGGGCATTCGCACACTGGCGTTCGACGCGCAGCGCCAGCGTTTTCAATCCGCGCAGGATTTCGTGTGCGTCATAGGGGCTCATGATGCCCCCCGCCAATTTCATGACACTGCGCAGCAGATTATGTTGTGCCTCCTCGCGCGCCACCGCGACCCCGCCCATCACGTCGCCATGCCCGCCCAGGTACTTGGTGGCGCTATGAACCACGAGGTCGGCGCCGAGATCAAGCGGGCGGCAGAGATAGGGTGTGGCGAAGGTGTTGTCCACGATCAGTTTGGCGCCGACGGAATGCGCAATTTCGGCGCAGCACGCCAAGTCGCATACCTTCAGCAGAGGATTGGAGATGGTCTCGGCAATCATGATGCGCGGCTTCGCCTGGCGGGCCTTCTGCTCAAGCGCACTCAGATCGGAATAATCCACCATGATGGTGTCGACGCCGAAGGAGGTGAAAACGTTGTTGAGCAGTCCGATGGTGGCCCCGTAGAGGTCCTGCGAAGCCAGCACCGTGACGCCGTGCCTGATATCGCAGGCCAGCAAGGCGGCGTGCAGCGCGGCCATTCCGGAGCCGAAGGCGCTGGCTGCAAAGCCTCCTTCCAGCGCATGCACCGCGTTCTCGAGAGCGGTGAGCGTCGGGTTGGCATAGCGGCTGTAGACGTAGCCTGGCATCTCCCCGCCAAAGACTTTGTCTACCTCGGCCATGGAGCCGTAGGTGTAGGTGACGGCGGCATAGATCGGTGTGGTTACCGGAACGGCCGCCGGAACCTGCCGTTCACCGGCATGGACTAGCCGGGTTGCGATATCAAGTTGCTTGCCGCCCATGATTCAAACCTCCAGGTGTGCGCCGCAGCGAGCGAATCAGCCTATCGGGCGCATGGGCGCGGGTCAAGATGTCGTGTGGTGACGGGCGGGGCTGAGCTGGGCGGGCCTTTTACAAAACTTTACCTGCCACGGCGCAACTTTCGTGCCCATAATCGCGTTCCAAACTTAAGCGACGCGTCCGAGATCCGGGGGGCACTGCGGGCAAAGACACTCCGCGGGTTTGCCGGACGCGTCGTTTTTCTGAGGAGAAGACGAAACAATGAAGAAGAGTGCAGTTTTGTTCTTGATCGCCGCATCCGTATTGGCGGCGATGAGCCTGGGCGCAGCCGCCCAGAATCCGCCGGCGGGCGCACCGGCGGGAGGCCAGGAAATGCATCATGGCATGCCGAGCGTGGACCAGCGCGTGCAGCACCTCACCAAGGCTCTCAGTCTCAGCGCCGACCAGCAGACCAAGGTGAGATCCATTCTCCAGGACCAGCAGGGCCAGGCGGAATCCGTGCGGCAGGACACATCCCTGTCACAGCAGGACCGCCACGCCAAGTTCCAGCAGATTCATGAGGCCTCTACGCAGAAGATCCGCGAAGTGCTGAATGACGATCAGAAAGCCAAGTTCGACCAGATGTCCCAGCATAGAGGGCACATGGGTAAGCACGGCAGCCAGGGCGACGCAGGTTCCTCGGAGAAGCAGTAACCGGGTACGGCGCCCTTCTCGATGGGTGAGGTAGAGACGCAGCGGGCTGCGTCTCTACAGGTACCCGTCTCGGCAGCATCCCCTCCCTGGCCAATTCCTTTTGGCGATGCATAATGCGGCAATGGAGCCCGCCTCCCTAAGTTTGAGGGCACGCCTCGCGGTCGTAGCCCTTGTCGCAGCCGTGTTGAGCTCCGGTTTTGCGGAGGAGGCGAATCGCTACAATCCTGACGCCGGTCCGCACAAGGTCATGACCGTGG
>Ga0335081_10002606_pt1 | contig 28431 bp, 26 predicted proteins | sample Lox_Sample_35_FD_206713 | JGI IMG/M metagenome (GOLD analysis project Ga0335081, IMG submission 206713) | Soil microbial communities from Loxahatchee National Wildlife Refuge, Florida, United States - Lox_Sample_3.5 | ecosystem: Environmental > Terrestrial > Soil > Wetlands | place: USA...
AAACCGTGAAGGATGGCGAGCGGAGGCGGCGGGTCACCTGGAATCTCAAGATCCACGGGCAGAACCGACGAAACGCCTCCGGCCGACATGAAGCCGCTCCCAAACACACCCCCAGTGATGGCACATGCGCCGACCGCCACAACTCGTTTGGGAGTGGGCATGGCTTCGTAAGTCTTGAGCAGAGGTACACGCATGTTTTCGCTGACCGGGCCTACAACCAACAGCAGGTCGGCGAATCGCGGGGTTGCTGTAAAGAAGATTCCAAGTCGATGCGCGTTATAGAAAGGATTGTTGAGATGCTTCACTTCGTGAAGGCATGCGCCGCAATCGCCGGCGTCGACGACCATGATGTGGAGGGAGCGGCGGTAGGCGGCGGGCAACGGGACGTACTTTTCGCGGCTGGCCGCGACCATTGTCCATTCATAGTCCTGCTTCCATTCCAAGGGATATGCTCCGCCGAAACGGCAGCGCTGACAATGCACGCAAGTCCGGAGATCGACTTGTGCGGAGCTTCCCTGGGCAACGATGGCATTGACGGGACAGTCTGCCGCCGCAAGCAATGCTTGCTCGGGCGAAGCAAACTCGGTCGCTACGGGTCTTCCTGGAGTCACGCCCTGAGCCGACTCCACGATTCCCGGGTAGCGCGTCGATCGAATGCCGTTCCACAAACCATGCCAGAACCAGAAGCTCATCTATTTACTCCCGCCGCTAACGGTCACACTCGGTTGCCGACAAAGCAAAGGTTGCCAAGATAATGGGGAAATCCTGGAATGCGAAATCCTCGACAGCCACATGGAACCCGAGCCAATTGTTAAAGGAAGGCGTGATCGCACGATAGCGTTCCACCAAACCCGAAGGATCTAATCTGACCCAATGCAAGGCCGCCCCGATGGGAGCTTCCGCCCATCCAAGCGCCGCGCCGGAATGAGTGGCTTCGCACGGTGCAGATACGGATCCCGGCTGCAAGGTATCGATGGCTTGACGAATCAGTATTGCGGACTGCGCTGCCTCTGCGAACAGCACGCGAAGCCGAGCATAACCATCGCCTTCGTTTTCTCGCGGAATTTCGAATTGGTATTGCTCATAACCGCCATAGGGACATTCACGGCGCAAATCATGGCACCTGCCCGAGGCGCGGCCGACAGGACCCAGGAGATTCAGATCCCGCGCTTTGTTTAGGTCGACCACACCGACATCTTCCAAACGGTCGAGAAAACTGCTCGTGAAATGAAGTCGATCCTCGAGAATACGCAACTGGTCGACAGCGAGGTCGACTGCAATGAGGAGATCCCGAAAGTCGTCGCTCGTGAAATCGCGGCAAATCCCCCCGGGTTTGTTGAGGCCGAAAAGGTAGCGGTGTCCGGTGAGACGGCAGGAGGCCCGTAGAAGCTCCTCCTCAATGATGGCCGCCTGCGAGGCAGCAACGGCAAGGGCCGTGGATTCGCAGATCCCAGTAATCGCCCCCGCATGATGCCGCAAGCGCTCCAACTCAGCGAGGACCACGCGCAGATGCAGGGCCCGCGGCGGAACTTCGACGCCGCAGATCTTCTCGATCGCGCTTGAAAAAGCAAGTGAGTGAGCAAACGAAGACGTAGCGGCAAATCGTTCGGAGAGCAACAGCGCCTGAGAAACCGGAACGCCTTCCGCAATTTTTTCCACGCCACGGAATTTGTAAAACAGGCGAGGCGCAGCGCGCAGGACGTCCTCGCCAACGGTCTCGAGAATGAAATGAAGAGATTCTCCGAGGCCACCTTCATACACCGGGCCCACAGGCATGGCAAAGGAGCCTGGGTCCTGAACAACTAGCAGCGGGCGCCAGTTCGGATTCGGGCGGCGCCGCAGATGCGGCTGATGCACGTCCACGGATTTTCTCTGCGGCTTCCGGTGTGGTGCAGCTCCTTCTGGCCAGATTTGGTCGTGCAGAATGAAGTCTCCCAAGCGGGGATGGTTTTCGAATTTAAGGCCGAAAAGATCCTCTGCCTCTCGTTCGTGCCAATCCGCCGCGTGAACGACAGCGGTGATGCTGGGAACCGAATTATTTCCAAGCGGAAACTCAAGAACGACACTGACCCACCCAGAGCGTGGCGCGAGGAAGAGATAAGAGAGGCGCCAATTCTGGGCAATCTCTTCCACTACCAATCCACCAAAGGAGCATCCGATCTCCCAATATAAAAACAGGGAGAGCGGGGGCAAGGATTCGGGATCTTTTAACAAGAGCGATAACGCCACTCCTTTGTCCGCTCGCGAGATAGAAACAACGGCAGAAAAGCGCTCTTGAACGGCCGCAGTCAAGACTTCTAGGTCCACTCGTTCCAGAGGGAGCGTTGGCGAACCCGATGCACTCATTTCAGTGACCTCCCAATTGTTGCGCTGCCAACTGCAACAAGCGATGCACCGGCGCTGGGATGTAGATTCCCAGCACAGCAACAGGCAAGGCCGCTACCACGACGGCGAAGCGGCACGTCGCCGGGATCTCAATCGGAGCCTGGGGCACCTCCGGTCTGCCAAAGGCCATGCGGTTAACTTGCAGCATGATGCCGATGAACGCTATGGCGATCAAGGAAGCCAGAATGGCTACAGCCGCGGGATGGCCGCCTCGGATTCCCGCGGAAAGAATTGAGAACTCACTTAAAAAGATTGGGAATGGGGGAGCGCCAGCGATGGCCAGAGCAGAGAAAATCAGAGCGGCGCCCGCGAAGGGAGAGACCCGCAGCAAACCCCGAACAGACTTGATGTCCCGAGTGCCCATAGCGAGCAGCACGATTCCGGCGACATAAAAGCAAAGAGATTTGGTGATGGCATGGTTCAGCAGTTGGGAGACCGCTCCAAAATCCGAAGATTGAGTGGCAAAACCCGCAGCTGTCAAGATGATGCCCATGTGTTCGACGGTCGAATACGCGAACATGCGCTTGTAATCATGGACCTGGAGAAGGAGAAATGCAGCGATCGCCACAGAAATCAGACCGATCACGATCATCCACTGGCCCAAGCGTGCGCTGGGCGAGACAAGCAGAATGCCCAAGAAACGCAAGATTACGTAGAGCGGAACGGAAGTCTTGACCGCAGACAGCACCGCGCATACAGGAGTTGGAGCTTGGCTGTGGGCGTCGGGCAACCAAGTGTGCATTGGTGCAAGACCGGTTTTTGAACCGAATCCTACGAGCACGAGCAGGAAGGAAAGCTTCAGCAGTTCGGGAGGCATTGTCTGAGCGTGCTCCGTCAGCCCACTCCAGGTTTCTAAGCCGCCCAGACCGATCGAATGATAAGCCCAGAAGAGCACCAGAAAACCAAGCAGCGCAATGGGCGCGCCCATAATCGTGAGTACGGAAAATTTCCAGGCCGCTTCGAGCGCCCCACGTGTGTTTTCGAAGCTGACCAGCAGCACTGCGAACAGGGTGACAAGTTCGACTCCGACCCAGACGAGATTTACTTCTGCGAGCGAAGGAACGACGAGCAACGAAAAGACGAAGAGATTGTAGTTGCAATAAAACCACCACAACCGGTCTTTGTGGTCCCCGTGCTGCATGTAGCCGCCGGAATAGATAGCCGCGACCGCACACACGAAGCTAACCATGGCGAGCATGAGCGCGCTCAATCCGTCGGCTGCAAGCCAGCCAAAAGCGGCGGAGACGCGGCCGTTGGCGATTACGTTCGACGATATCATCAGCGCGAGAAGGAACTCCGCGATCGAAAGGATAGCGGTTACACCCCAGGCCGCTCTTCGAATGGGAGGCAACCAACACAGAAAGGCGGCAAGTAGGGGAAGCACTACGATTGCGATTAGCGCCATCGCACCGGGTCCTCCTTCAATTCACTCAGGGCGGCTGGCTCCGTTGTGCCTATTTTCTCTTCGATATTCCGCGTAAGGAGACCCACGATGACCGCAATCAGCACCACGTCGATAGCGACAGCCAGTTCGGCAATTAAAGGAAGCTCGGAGGCAATCGCAATGCCTGCCAAGAACGCGCCATTTTCCATCGCCAGAATTCCAATCAATTGCGGGATAGCCTCTCGCCGCGCGACCAGCGAATACGCGCCAATCAACACACAAGCCAATCCAATCGGGAGGTTGATAGCGATGACGGGATTTCTTGAAGCGGAACTGATGGGGCCGACAAGGAGTTCAGCGACAATGGCCAATAGCAGAGCAAGCAACAGCGAGATGGGAATATTGAGAGCTTGCTCGATCTCCCGGCGTTCATAAAGTTCGGGAGCCAGGGTTCTCTTCAGCACCCACGGGATTAAAATTACTTTCGCGCCAATCGTGATCGCTCCCAGGGCCCAAAGATGAATGGATCGCTCGTCGAAGGCGAGGAGAAAAGAGGAGGCCGCCAGCAAAAGCGACTGGGTTACGAAAAACCGCACGACTCCCTGGACCTGACGCGTTCCGACCATGGCGAATGCACAGAGTAAGATCAATCCAGCACTCAGTGTATTCAGCGAGGCGCCGATGGGTAGTTGCGCACTGTGCACGAACCCCTCCTGACTCTAAGAGCTGACAAAAATACTTACGATCATGGCCGCCACCGAAATGATGAAAGCCGCTCCCAGGAATTCGCTAATGCGGAAGAGCCGCAATTTAGAAAGCGAAGATTCGATCACCACCAGGACCACCGCAAAGCACAGGACCTTCAGGAGAATAAGCGGAATTGCGGTTGCGACTTGAACAAGTTCGCGGCCGTGCGCGAGGCCCCAGGGAGCGAGGAGCACGTTCAGAAAAATGCATGCGAGCACTAAGAATTTCATCTGGCCGCCCCACTTCATCAAGGCGGCTCCGCGGCCTGAAAACTCTAAACCTTTGGATTCGTCAATCATGGCGAGCTCAAAGTGGCCGGTGGGATTGTCCACGGGGATTCGTCCACCCTCGGCGAGAATGAGCATCAAAAAGGCGATCAGCAACAAAACATGCGAAGGCGAAAAAAAGGCGGCTGCATTCGCAATCCACTTTTGTTGCACGATGTACGGAATAGTGGACTGAGCGACAAAGGAAACGGTGAAAAAAACGATCATGAATACCGGCTCGGCGAGAAATCCCACCATGCGCGTCCGGCTTGCGCCCATTGGGCCGTAGGGATTTCCAGTGTCTACTGCTGCTAGGGCCGCGAAAAATCCCCCGAGACCAAGAAAAAATCCTCCAGCCAGCATGTCGCCCATAAAGGCGAAAGCCAACGGATAGTCTGTAAGCACAGGAATCAGCACGGTCACGAATATCGGTGTGACGAAGACCAAATACGGAGCGACTCGGAAGATCCAAGTCGTTTCCGAGGAGACGACTTCATCCTTGTGAAAGAGTTTCCAAAGATCACGATACGGCTGAAAAATGCTGGGTCCGCGCTTGCTCTGCACGATTTCTTTGAAACGAGAAAGCACGCCCGAATATAGCGGAGCGAAACAGAGGACGAAGAAGACCTGAATCACATTGTATGCAATGGTTTGTCTCATCAGGCGCCACCGCTAAGAGCATGTCCGATTGGCATTCGCGCAGGGACACGGAAACGTCTCGGGGGACAGCAAGCAAAAGTTTCGAAGAGTCTACCTATTAGCAGGACGCCGGAAGCAGGAACGACCGGAGGTGAAAAGGCAAGCTTATTAGTTCTCTGCCCGTTCTGACAGATTATCCCGACTCCACCCATGAATACCCTCGTGCAGGGCCCATCCCTGCGCAAAAGTTGGGAGGAGTTATCAGCCGCTGAATCACGCGGCGTTTTATCCCGAGGTGAACGGGGAGGCAAACTCCCTTGCCAACGACATTGAATCATAACGGGGGCGTTCCGACAAGTCGGTTTGGGACATTGCAGTGACAGGCATGAAGTTCTCAGAGGCATTGGTTATCTTGCTCCCCCGCTGCGACGGGCAATTTCCCGTCTGACGTGTTCCCGCATGTGCCCCGGCAGCCCTCCGCTTCGTGCGAGGTCGCGCAAATCTGTCAACAGAAGGTTCGGCAAGAATCGCAGGGCGGCTCCCACAGGGGTATGAGGATTGCGCACCAGGGCCAGACGAACGAGATAGCGAACCGACCACTTCGCGTCCTCGGCCACTTTGATCACGACGTGGGGCGGCACATTCGTACGCCAGAGGACGCGCACCACCTGCGCTTCCGTCAGAAAGGGATTCCGCAGAACAATCGGAAGCACGTCGGAATGCCCTTCGGCCAGCAGCGCACCCGCAGCGCGTGCGGGGCCGCGTCGCGCCAACAAGAGTTTTTCGCCGAGCGGAAGTTGTGTGACGCGGTCGGTCACGAGTTCCTCGGCGACGCAACGGATTTCGGCGGGTGCGGAGGGATGCATCGCCACCCGCACGAGGTCGTAAGCGAAGAGTTGTCGCAGAAATGTCAGCGCCTGCTGGCGCGGCGTATGAGCGTGAATGACCAGCGCCAAACGTACCGCTTCGCTGCGAACCCATTTCCCGTTCCGTGCGATTGCGTCCAGGACCGCCGCGGGCGTATCCACGCGGCGCAAAAGAATCTGAATGTGCTTTTCTTCCAAAGGGAGGCTGGATAGCGCCGCCAGAAGTTCGTCCGGACCGGCCTCGTGGAGCATTGCCGTAATCCGGTCGGTCTCAGGCGTTTCTGCGTGGCGCAGTTCAGATTCCGGTTTATTGGTCATCTGTTGGTTCCATCTTCACTGACACTGGTCAAAGGCAATTTCCCGCTGAGAATAAATTCAATGGCCCATGCGAGACCGTTGTCCGCGTTCGAGCGCGTGGTTTGCATCGCTGAGCCTCGAACCTCTTCGCCCCCTTGCCCCATGGCGATGCTGAGAGCGCCTGCTTGAAACATAGGGATATCGGCTGGTGAATCTCCGACCGTTGCCACTTCAAAAATCTGGGCACCTTCCGTGAGGGCAATTGCGCGCGCCGCCGTGCCCTTGTCTGCGGATGGATGCGTTACGTCGATGTGGTGGGGCGGCGAAAGTACTACGGATGCGCGTGCTGCGAATTGCTCACGAAGCTCAGCCTCACACGCCGCGAGTTCGCCCGGTCGGCACACCATCCCGCTAACTTTAAGGATGGGAGCGGAGACTTCGGAGAGAGTGACGTACCGCACCGGATCCGCGCGCAAGAGTTCGGCGTTCTGGCGTACCTGGGGCCTGCTAAGCCTGGGGACAAACCATTGGTCTCTCGTATACAGCCAGACATCGAGACCGCGCTTCTGCATATGCTCAACCAGATCCTCGACGGTGCTTCGGTCGAGCTCCCATTCGGCGGTCGCCGTGCCGTCTGCATAGAACAAGATGGCCCCGTTCAATCCGGAGCAAAGACACCGGATGTCCAGCCGGCGAAGAAGCCAGGTCATGCCAAAGGGGGGACGGGCGCTTGACAAAGAGAATTTAACCCCGGCCTGGTGCAAGCGCGCGATCGCAACGTAGTTCACTGGCGACAACTCCCCCTCTGGAGTGAGGAGCGTGCCGTCGACATCTGAAATCAGCAATCGGATCCGGGGCGATGCAGTCATGATCGTTCCCTTTCTCTGGTCGTACGTTCTGTAGGCCATCACGTCCGCAGTGGGCGTTTCAGACGCCCGTGCGGCGGTAGCCACCCCGAACGCCATGTTTCGAAAACACCAGCTGCCAGAGCTGGCTTCGGCGCGATCGAAACGAGCCTGAACAGGTCAGCAGGTAATATCGCCACATGCGCCGGAAGCGTTCGCCGTAGTTCTGAGAGAGAGAGGGCCATGCTGATTCGAAATTCGCGTACCAGGCCATCAGGGTCTTGTCGTAGTCCGCGCCGAAGTTGTGCCAGTCCTCGAGAACGAGCAGCTGTTCAGCGGCACGGAGAATTTGGCTCCCGGAGGGCACGACGCCGTTAGGAAAAATATACCGCGCCATCCAGTGATTGACGACGCGTGATGAGCGCAAGGTGCCGATGGTATGCAGGAGGAAGAGACCATCCTCGGCGAGGTGCGTACGCGCGGACTCGAAATATTCTCGATAGTTCTTCGGCCCTACGTGCTCGAACATGCCTATCGAAACGATGCGGTCGAACACTTCTCGAATGTCGCGGTAGTCCCGAAGCTGGATTTCTACGGGAAGTCCTGCACACGCGCGCTTCGCGAACCCTGCCTGCGCTTCCGAGAGCGTGATGCCGACGACTTCCACGTCATAATGCGTGGCCGCATATTTAGCAAACCCGCCCCAGCCGCAGCCGATGTCGAGAACGCGGATGCCCTTGCGCAGTGAAAGCTTCCGGCACACGAGCTCGTGTTTGGCGTGCTGCGCTTCGTCCAGGGTGCAGCCTTCGCGCCAATAGCCGCAGCTATACGCCATGGTCGGTCCGAGCATGGCGGTGTAGAGGTCATTGCCGATGTCATAGTGAGCTTTGACATTATTGCGGGCCAGTACGCGCGACTGCCGGTTGGTCACAATGGCCAGCAACTGGCGTGGGGAGAGGACGTTGAGAAAGTCCCATTTCTCATCGAGTCGCGAGGCGAGAAGCCGCGCACTAAGCTCATCGAGCCGCCCGCATTCCCAATCTCCGTCCATATACGCTTCACCGGCTCCCAGGGTGCCATGGAGCGCGATGCGTCTCAGGAGGCGTTCGTCACGGACCTGCGGGTCCCAAGGATTGGGTCCGTCGAGCGTGATGCCGGCTTCGTCGAGAAAGGCTTGGAAATGATTTCGGAACCGGGAAACGGGTCTTTGATGCAAATACTTTTTTTCTGGCTTCACTCCCTGCAGACTCTGCACGCCCATACATCCTCCTGTGGTCAGGGCGCCGCGCGGTCCAGGGAAATGGGGACTCCGCGGCGCGATTTGTTTGCCGCAGGAGTCATCGGTCACAGGTGAAGTGACAGTTGAGGCGAACTCCACCGCCTATCCAGATTGTCGGTGGGGCGAGGGCCGCACCACTATTTACTTCGGGTCAATGATGACGTGCGCCTCCCGTCCACTCCTTGGAACGTCCATGTGCTCCGTTTCGCAGAGTGCCGAATCGCCGCCTTCCGCGAAAAAGAGCCAGGAACGAAAGCCTAGTTTCCACTCTCAGCTAAGACGCGAATCTCCTGTTCGGCGGCGGTGAGCCGTGCCAGCTTCGCTCCTACCGCCGACGCGCCTTGTGCTTTCGCATCGCGCGCGTGGTCCAAGGCGCTGGCCGCGATGCGCGCCACTTCGTGCAGAAGTTTACGAATCTCGACCTCTAGCTGCCCGCGGCTATCCTGAAGTCGATCCACTACGTCGGATTGCACGCGCGCACTGTTCATTTCCAAGAGGTATTCTAGAAACGCCAGCGCCTCGCGCTCGATGACGGAGTATGCGCCAACCAACCCAAGAAATACGTCGCCGATATAACGCAGGGGCGAAGCGGGCTGAGCGACGTGGATCAACTCCTCGAAACGGAAGCGCGAAGCCACACGGAAGCCTTTTTCCGAATCCAGAGCGTTCGGCATGCGCCCCAGTTCAGGAACTTTGGACTGCGAGAGCTTCCGCAGGAATTCGTTCCCGATGGTTACGAAACGCGAAGCCACTTTGCAGTATTCCTCTTCGGCACGGGCCTGTTCTTGGCCGAGCCAGGGGAGCACTAGCCGGGTCGCGACGGCCTGCGCCGCTCGCATCGCGTCGCGGCGAAAGTGGGGACCGTAGCGCTTCGGAATCTTGAGGATTTGTTCTTGGTATTGTGCCGATGCTAGGCGGCGTGTATCGCCTAGAAACTGCTTGCGGCGCTCAAGAAACAGATCGGAGAGGCGGTGTTGCTCAGCTATGAACAGATAGCTGATTTCGCGAAGCGACTGCTCCGCCCCGCCGATGGTCTCCCGCATGGCGGCAATGCGCCGTTCCGATTCTTCTATGGGACGAACAAGCGCTTCCCGCTCTTCCAAAGTGACCGCTAGCAGTTCATCGCCAAGCCGCCGTAGTCCACGTTCCCCTGCTGCCCGCACGAGTGTGCGGCCGGATTCATCCGCGAGTTTCCGCAGGCCGGCAACGAGCGCATCCCAATCCCAGTTGGCCTGTTTTTTTTCAAGCCGCTCGAAGGCGCTGATCTCGTAGATCGGCCCCACCGGGCGGCCCAGGCGTTTCTCCAACACGTTCCGTGTGAATGGCGCGGCGACGCGCCGGTCCTCTTCTGACGTTCGGTCGGCTTTGTTGAGGACCACAAGTAACTGTTGGACTTGCTTTCCGACTTGCTCGACCAGCGTCAACTCCTCACCCGCGATGGGAGGGTCGGCTCCGACCACGACGATGGCGGCGTCGATGTGCGGAACAAACCCATGCGTCGCCGCGGTATTTCCTGCGAAGACCGATCCCAGGCCGGGAGTGTCCACGAAGCACATGCCGTCGGCCAGCAGCGCGCTCGGAACGAAAACTTCGACTCCCGCGACTCCTTTCGCGTTTTCCGGGTTGTGTTCCTCCGAAACGTAGTCCATCAGCTCTTCGGGCGCTATATCCGTCCAGCTACCTCCTGCGAAACGGACACGCGCCCGGCGCTTTTCCCCGTAGCGGAGCACTGTGGGCACGGTAGTGATCGGCACGACTCCGGCCGGCAACACGCGGTCCTCCACAAGAGCGTTCAGCAAGGTGGACTTCCCACGTTTGAACTGCCCGACGCAGGCTACATAGAATCGGCCTTCGGCGAGCCGGTCCGCGAGGGCCTTGGCTTCTCCGGCAACACGCTCGGAACCCAATTCGAGCCCGAGATTTGCGAGACACCTTAGTCTTACCGCCGTGTCACCGGGTTCGGACGACCGTGTTGTCACGGTGTTGCGCCCTTCGCTTTGAGCCGTGATCGCTTTTTCAGAAAGAGCCGTCATTCTGCGATTTCCGTTCGTTTTGGTTTTCGCACGCGCCGCATGGATGTGCTTCTGCCGTTAAGCGCCGCGGCTTGGGCTTCTGCCATCGAGCGGTCCCTGGCAATGGTTCACGAGATAATCGACATGCAGCAGTTTTGTCTTGATGCGGCCTTCGAAGTGGTATTGACAGTCGGCGGCGGCACCACACATCCTCACAATGGCTCCTGGAAGCATCGCGCTGAAATCCAGGATGTCTTCGCGAAAACCTTCCAAGTCGAAGCGCGACAGCCCGAATTGCCGGATCGCGAATTCCAAAAGCTCTTTCGCGGCGGCAGGGGGCATCGCGCCGACATGCAATCTTTGCCGGTCGTTCCAATACAGTTGCGCGCCGTGTCCCAACTCCGTGTAGGTCCATCCCGTGGCGATGGCGTAAACCGGGGTCTTCTGATTCCACATCAGTTCCTTCACGATGCGCGCCAGCAAGTGCGACATGGGGGCCAGGTCTTCGAGGAAGATCCAGTATTCGCCGGCGCCAGCAGCGCGATAGAGCAAGCCACGCAGACGAAGACTCGATTGTTCGTTCACCCAATGCGAAAACGAAGCACCATAGCCCGTGTCCGCCCGAAACTTCGCGCGAAACAGGGGATCCTCGGCTAGTCCCTGGGCGATGCTCCGAAGAACGTCCTGAGGACTTCCGTTGCCGCTAGCGCATATGCAGCGCCGGGCGACGCGCTCCGGCATCTGAGAAATGGCTCTAGCGACCAAGGTGCTCTTCCCCGAATTGGAGGCTCCCCAAATCAAGAGGCTTTCCCGTTTGCGAATGGCTTCCTGCAGGCGTGTCAGTTCGCCTTGCCGGCCGAGGAACGGCCCGGTCTCCGGAACGATGGCGAGCGAGGACCGCGAGGCACTCATGGTGTGGCTCTCCTCGTGTCACGGACGGGCCACGCGCTCTTCGGCGGATCCTGTGTGATCTTTGCGGCTCTTTGCGTATTCATAGCGAGAGAGATCCTTGTGTCACTCACTGCGCGCGGAGCCCGTCCTGATGGACGTACTTGATCACTTCCACGTCGGAAAGGGCGATCAAGCCTTCGTCGACCATCTCGTCGAGAAACGGAATGAGCTGGCGAATTTTTTCCTCGGAATCCACAACGCTCACCATGACCGGCGCATCGTGAGAAATGGACAGGAGGTGGGACCGGCGGATCAAGGTGCTAGCCCCATAGCCTTCGATGCCGCGATAGACCGTCGCACCAGCCACGTCCAGCTCCCGGCATTTGTTCACGATCGCGCGATAGAGAGGCTGGTCGCGCCATTTGTCGTCTTCGCCAAAATAGATGCGGAGCAGTTTGGCTTTTCCTTCGAGTCTCATGCGCGTTGCTCCTTTCTGCGCTCATGGTCCACATAGTCGTGCGTGTACTTAATGATATCGACGTCGGAGAGCACGACGAGTCCCTGCTGGACCATTTCGTCGAGAATAGGCATGACTTTCCGAAGTTTCTCCTCGGTATCGATCACGGAAAGCATCATGGGCCGGTCGTGGGACAATCCCATCGAGGAACCCTTGTGGATCCGCCGGTTCGCCCCGTAGCCGAGAATTCCTTGGTACACCGTGATGCCCGCGATGTCGTTCGAGCGCATGCTCTCGACAATCGCTTTGTAGAGAGGTTTCTCATGCCATTTGTCGCTCTCTCCGACATAAATGCGCATCAGCTTGGCTTTGCCTTCGCGCCGCAGGGCGTGCTGTTGCTCGTCGCGGAATTCCTTCTTCTTAGCGATCTCCGCGGGCTTGACGACCGTGGTGTCGTGCACTTCGATCAAGCCGGTGCCGGCCATTTCGTACAGTTTCGGCAGCAACTCCTCGACCTTCTCCGCGCTCTCGATAAATTCGATCTTGATGGGTAGGTTCTCAGTCAGGCGGAGAATGCGTGTGCTGTGGAGGTGATGGTCGGCGCCGAAACCGGCCATGCCGCGCACGACGTTGGCCCCGGAAACCTGGTGGTAAAACAGGTAGTCCAGGATCGCTGTATACACCGAACTGCCGTGATACTGATGATCTTCCCCGACATAGATAATCACCTTCTTCGCAGGTCCGGACTTCAACATTGCGTCTCCTCTCCAGGAATTCCGCGCTGACATACCAGGAACTCCGCCGCCCGGCCCAGCACGCCGCCGCCAGCATGTTCTCCCCGGCCGGCGTGTTGCGCGTAGTCGGCGAGGTCTCGTTCTAACCCCTCCCAGGTTCTAGAAAGCAATTCCGCAATCATCTTCCGGCCTTCCGGAGAGAGCTCTCCCGCGATTCTCGTCGCATGATGCAGGCAAAGAGTGCCGTGTAGGCGCATCCACTCGAGGAATGCCGTCGTCTCCATTTTTCGTGCCAATTCCTTCAACTTGTCGGATTCCTCCTGCATCAACCTTTCGCAGAAGTCGCATGGCATTCGGGCGGCTTTGGTCCCTTCCCTGCGGCGCGTCCGCAAACTTTGCAAGAGAAGGTCCGCGGCAACGAGCCCTGGGCCAGCTCTCGCCAAGGCCCAGGCATGGTGATTGCACAGGTGCTTCGCACTTGGTATGCCGGTCTCTTCAGTCAGCCGTGTCTGGCGTTGGCGCAACATCGTGCAAATCGGACAGGTTCCGTGCGCGACTGCCTCGGCGACTGTGTATTTGCGTACCGCTTTGGCTCCATTCATGCGCTTAACCTCCCAACGATCACACCCAACCAGACAGCCAGAAAGCCAATTAACACGCTCAAGAATATGTTTAGCAGGGCCATCGACAACTCGCCCTCCTGCATCACCCGAAAGGTCTCATACTCGAAAGTCGAAAACGTCGTGTACGCGCCGATGAACCCGACGGGAATCAGATAACGCCAGTTCGGGCTCCAGTGCGTCCGCTCGGCTAGCAGCGTGATCATGAAACCAATTAAGAACGAACCCGTGCAATTGATGAAGAATGTCCCGTAGGGAAAGCGTGTTCCAATTTTCGCGCTGATAAAGCCGCCGACCCAGAAACGCGCAATCGCTCCCAGAAACCCCCCTATGCCTACCATAAGATACTTGCCCATCGCCCCTCTCGCCCGTACTGTTGCCGCGTGTAATCACAACCGCACCAGCCATTTCTTTCAATCCGCGGAATTGACGGAAAGAAGCTCTTCGCTTCCGGTGGGCGCGCCGCCAAGGCTCCGCAGATCGCTCATGAGTGCGCTCTCCTCCTCCGAACCGGGCACCAAGCCCGCTAAAGCTCGTTCTGCCTGCGCGCGGTACTCGTCTGCAAACGATGAAAAACGCCTCTCGAATTGTTGAAGAACGGAGTTGCACCAGCCCCAATAAAGCCCGCCATAAACCGCGAGTCTTTCGTTCAGCGATTGCTCCAGTAAGGACCGCACTTTATGCCGCACGACGGCCTTTGCGGCCGCTTTACCGAACAAACGGCTCCACTTCGGAGGCGCAAGCCGCAGATCGTGCGGACTGAAATCAAACACGGGCATCGCCCGGATAGCCGAAGTGAATTCCTCATCCGACGGTCCGTGCGGCAGGCTCAGCGCCCCGGCCGCTCGCTCCAATTCTGAATGCAGGTCGTGCGACAGGGTTTCCAGCACTTGGCGGTATACCTTCACCTGTTCGTGGACGTTCCGCACTATGCTTTCAAAAACCACCAAATCAACCGTCGCGGTGCCCTCTTTGTTCCTCTCCCATTCTTCGCAGAGTTTGTCAGCCGCTCGCTCCAGCAACCAATCGCTATTTCGCGAGAACCAATTGATTTCTCGCTCCAGTTGTATTCGCTTTTGAGAAACCTGCCCGGTCATGCGGCGCAAACCTGCTTCCACGTCGCGCAGGAGTTGCGGATCCGTGCCGGATACTCCGCGGCTTCTCCGGACGCGCAGGGAAAGCGCCGCCACCACCGAATCCCGCAACGCGCCGATCTTGCGTTTAATGGAAAGTTGCTTCATCTCGCGGCTGCGTTCGAACAACGGATGAATTTGGGCTTCGAACCATCGCCCCAGAAGCGCTCGTTGGCCGGGCATAGCACTAACGGCGTACACTGGAACGTCGAGATGACATTGCTGGCTCACGTGTTCCTTTACATAGCCAATCATGTGCTCCGTCTCTTGCTCGGATAGTAGGTCGGCCTTGCTGAGAAGAATCTGAACGGGTATAGCGGCCTCCTGCAGCGTTTCGATGGTCTGCAGGTCTTCCATAGTGAGCGTCGAGCCTCCGTCGATCAGCACTACACCCAAATCGCATTTCGGGAGATAGGCCAGCGTCTCTGACGCCCCGGATGTTGCCAGAGAACCCAGTCCAGGTGTGTCCACGAGCGTAACGCCTTCGCGCAGTCTCGGCGAAGGCAGGTCGAGGACAATCCGTGTCACTCGCTTCTCGTTATGAGGATTCTGCTTTTCGCTCGCGAATTCCAGAAGCCGGTTCACTTCCAAATTCTGGGTGGGCCTTTCCGCAAAAGTAACCGTCAGCCCCGGAGCCGGTCCGAACCGGATACGTGTCGGTACCGCGGTGATCGGCGTGACCCCCACTGGCAAAATCTCTTCACCCAATATCGCGTTGAGCAAGGACGACTTACCCGCGCTCACGCGCCCGAAGACTGCGACCTCTAGACTTTGGTCTTCCAAACGATCGGCGATTCCGGCGATGGAACTGCGGAACTCCACCAGCCCTCGCTCCGTCACGACACGTTCAATTTTCGCGAGTAGTTCTAGCTCGGACGTGGTCTGTTCTAAGCGCCGCAGGCGATTCTTGAGATCCTGTCCCGCGCCCTGTAGCAGGTACTGGTTCACGCGCGCGACCAGCCCGCGTAACTCGCCGCTGATGCCTTCCAGTTCCGTCGCCAGCTCTGGAGATAGGTAGCCGTATCCGCGCATGTACGGCGGCCGAAGTTCTTCCGCCGCGATATCGATGACGGTCAACGAGGTGTAAACCGCGCGGCTGGTTGGGCACCACGCATCGGGTCGCGGAATTCCCTGACCGTCGAGAACGCGAGCGAGCTGCGCGCGAATGCGCGCAAAATAGTCTTCGATGGTCCGCCGTTGCGCGGGCGTGATGTCCTGGAGGTATTTCGGAAACGCGGCCTTTGACGCGGCAGAATTCAATATTTCTTCTGTCTCGCCAATGACCTTATCGATGTACTTGCAGGTAACAGCGAGTCGGCGAGCCTGAAATTCGTTCAGGGTCGCCAGGGAGTTAGAGTCTCCGGAAGTCATGCCGCCCTCACAGTCCGAGTGATTGTGCGCAGTCCTATTGCGCGCAGTCGCTCAGTTCGTGATCTTCTTCCAGGATTTCTCGCGGCGGGAACTTCTGATTTTCGCAGACAGCCCCACCAAGCAAGAACGCCTAGTAGGAGTCATCTGCCCGATCGGGCGGTTACGGGTGAACTCCAACACCCACGTTTTTAGCCTACAAAACACTCACGTCGCCGTCAAGCGTTTTTCGAGGGGATTTATACCCTTGATTTTCTAACCCAACCACCAACTTATTTCTGCTTTCAAGTCTGACAAGAGATCGTAAGTCTCCGCGCACAGATCAGCTATCGGACTCCACGAACCGTCCTCATGATACTTTGCCCTCAAAGCGTTCAAAGTTTTCAGCAAATCCTCTGCTTTTTTCTGCAATCTTTTAGATTCTGTTTTCGTCATGAATTTCGTCTTTTCACATTTTGGGAGCTACGCGTGAAATTCCCTTTTCGAGCCGTGGACGCATTTCAGCGACGTGGGAAACAGACAGCCGGACGCCGGACCGCGACCGACACTATCTCTCATCGACGGCTGCGTCCCGGATTAGGCTGCACGTTGCGATGGCCGGCGAGCAGCGTCAATGCCTGCTTTGGCGCCTGCCATTCCTCCTCCGAAATCAGGTCGCTGCGCCGGCCTTCGTGTTTCAGAGCATAGCGCTGCAGATTTTCCGCCACTCGACGGAAGGTCTCGCTTTCGTGGATCAGAATGTCCTTTCCAATCGTTGTGCTCCGCAGAGCACGCAGAATTTCTTCCAGGTGTGTGAGGCAAAAGTGCCTCGCGGGCCTTTTTTCGGTGTTCGCAGCGCTCTCGAAAGCCGCAGCGAGCTCCTGGATCGCTCTTCGTCCTGCCGCCGCCGCTCTTTGGCATGCCGGGCAATTCTCTACAGCGGCGACGGGGGGGCCGCTCACGCCGTTCCTCGCATGATGCGAAGCTCGGCCCTCGGCGAGGTCCAGCAAATCTTGGCTAAAACGGAAAAGCAATCGTGGGTACGCGCTACAAATTCCTTGCGGGGACGCTAGATTGGCATACTGCCAAGTATGCATCGCGCAAAAACCTCCGGCTTCGGCGTGCTCGCGCTGGACTTCTTCCGAAACGCAAAGATCGTATTGATACGTGCGCAGGAAATCGAAGACCGCATCCACGATCCGGTCGCAAACCGAGCAGTTCAGCCGCAACAACGAATCCGATCGTTGGTAATTCCCCGCAACCTCGTAAGCGGAGGAGCCGGGACGTTCTCTGTCCGTGGCGCGCTGGGCGATCTCTCCGCGCAACACTTCCACGCGAGCCACCAATGCGTCCTGGTCTCCGACACCGCTGCCCACCAACATCTCCACGGCCCGATCGCATGCCTGTAGGAGAAAATCCTGCTGCTTGTGCGAAGTCACATACGCAACAATGTCCTTTTCGAGAGCAGCCAGGCCGCTCTCCTCGAAATGGCATGCGTCCGAGTTCATGCGGGCGGCCAGCGCATCCCGCGCGGAAACCGCATAGATCCGCACCTCGGCTTCGGCGAGTTCTTCGACTACCTTCGCCTTCACGAAGTCGATCACACGACTCATCTCCTCCGCGGGAACCAAGTCCATCTTGTTCACGACGACAAATAGCTGGCGCACGGACGAGCGACATTGCCTCAGATAACCCAGCTCGGCGGCGGTCAGGGGCGCGTCGCAACTGGTGACGAACACGATGGCGTCAGCGCTTGGAAGGAAGTTCAGGGTCGTCGCGGTGTTCTCTTGGACCGCCGAGCCGAGACCAGGCGTGTCCACAAAGAAAAACCCGCGCTGCAGAATCTCGACGGGAACCTGGACCTCTGCCATGGCGATCCGGTTGCGATTCCCTGGATTAGCGCGTTCGGTAATGAAGTCCGCCAGCTCGTGGACCCAGATCTCGCGCGTCAGATTGCTTTCCGCGTAGCGGAGAATGACGCGTTCCCGGGTCCCATAACTGACCGTCGTCACCGCCGAGGTGACCGGCACAATGCCGGAAGGAAGATAGTCCTTGCCGAGAATGGCGTTCATAAGCGTACTCTTTCCTCGGCTAAATTGGCCCACGACCGTGAGATAGAAACGGTCGTCGGCGAGCTTCTTGGTCAGCTCCAATACGGAATGCTCAAGCGTTTGCTGTTTCGTTCGGTAGGCGGCCGCGTTCGCTTCACGCAGAATTTGCCCCAGTGCGTGCTTCCAGGCTTCATAACCGGCGAGCGCTGCGCGAGATTCCGAGTGTTGCGCAGCTTCTCCCTCAGCCTGTGGGATGTTCTTGTTTCCCATGGTCCCCTCTTTCCCGCGGCCCGACTTTCTCCTCCGAAGATTGAATGCTGGCCAAGATTCGCAGCACTTGATCGGCAAAAGGTTCTCCGCGCACCAAGAGCCGGCGCGCTGCAAGTTCTTCGGCAATCAGTTGCCGGAGGTGGTCGTAATTCCGGTGGAGGCATTCGTGGATCTGAATTTGCGCGAACCAATGCGCCCGCGCCAGCGAATGAATCAGGAAACGCGCCGCCACCTGTTTTTCTTCTAGGGGGGCGCTGTCCACGGCAATCCTCGCCGCAATCAGCGCAATGTCTTTGTCTTGGTCGTTGAGCAGAAGGCGCAGCTCGTTCCATTCCTCGAGAGAGAAGGACAGCTCCGAAAGAATTTTCAAGACTGCACGCCGCCTTCGGCGCTCAGACGGTTTCTCCTCTCCCTCCTCCGTTTGTGGGAGAGCGGCTCGGACGAGAGCTGGCTTGACCTTTCCGGCAATTCGGCTGAGTGCCTCGTCTGCCGAGGGACGGCATACGTCGTCGCCAAGCGCGCGAATGAACATGTCCACTGCGTCCACTCGCTCAAATTTTCCGAGCGCTTCAATCGCCCCGGGCAACATCCTGCGCTGCGCGAAGTTCTTCAGGAAGTCGTAGACCTCATCCGTACGCCATTCTCCCAAGCAGCGTGCCGCTGTGTTTTCGACAGCTTCCTCTCCAAAACGAACCTCGAAGTCAGGGATGTGCCGCTTCTGCGAGAGGTATTCGAACAGCACCTCTTTCGCGCCCAGTTGCGCAAGCGCCTCGACGGCTCTCTGGCGCGGCTGAAAGATGCCACGCGGGTCGCCGTGCAGGAGATATTCCCGCAGCGGTTCAATAGCCCGCTCACCACAGCCGACGAGCAAAGACACCGTCAGCTCCCCGCTTCGTAAAGACTCGAGGTCACCGACGAACGAACGGATCTCCTCGCCTGTGAAGTCCCTGCCTGGAGCGGGAATGTCGGTCCTGTTCATGATAGCAATGCCTCTGGTTACGCCTGCGCATGCGCTTGTGTAATCGGATGCTCATACGCCGAGCGGCCCGCATAAACCGCGTGCGTGCCGAGTTCCCGCTCGATCTCCACCAGGCGGTTGTACTTCGCCACGCGCTCGCCCCGGCATACCGAACCCGTCTTGATTTGACCTACGCCCGTCGCGACAGCCAAATCTGCAATTGTCGTGTCGTCGGTCTCTCCAGAACGATGGGACACCACCGAGGTGTAACCGTGACGACTCGCGAGGTCTATGCAGGCAAGCGTCTCGGTGAGCGTGCCGATCTGGTTCAGCTTAATGAGGATGGAATTTGCTATCTTGCTTGCGATTCCCTCTGTCAATATCTTCGTATTCGTTACGAAGATGTCGTCCCCAATCAGCTGGATCTTTTTACCGAGTTTTTTCGTGAGCAGGCGCCATCCGGTCCAATCGTCCTCCGCCAGTCCGTCCTCAAGTGAGAGAATTGCTGGGAACCGCGTCAGCCAGTCCTCCCACATTTCGATCATTTCGTCCGAATTCCTCCACCCGCCGTCAGACTTGCGAAACGTGTAGCTCCCCTTCTCGTAGAACTCACTGGCGGCCGGATCCAGGTGGATGGCAACCTCCGTTCCGGTTTTGTACCCCGCCTTCTGGATGGCGGCGAGGAGAAGTTCCATCGCTTCCACATTCGAGCGCAGCTTGGGCGCGAATCCGCCTTCGTCTCCCACGGCGGTCGAGTAGCCGGAATCGTGAAGAATCTCGCGCAGAGCGTGAAACGTCTCGACGCCCGCACGCAGCGCTTCAGAAAACGACGGAGCGCCGACCGGCGCGATCATGAACTCCTGGAAGTCGACGTTATTGTCCGCATGCTTCCCTCCATTCAGGACGTTCATCTGGGGCAGCGGCAGGATGTAGCGCTCCCGGTCTGCAAGTGACCGGTATAAGGGAAGGCCTTGCTCGGCTGCTCGAGCCTTCGCAAAGGCCAGGGATACTCCGAGAATAGCGTTGGCCCCGAGTTTTGATTTGTTAGGTGTGCCGTCGAGTTCAATCAGCATTGCGTCCAGCGCCGCTTGGTCCGCAAAATCGCACCGCGCGACGGCCCGTGCAATCATTTCGCGTACGTTCGCGATGGCCTTTAGCACTCCCTTTCCGCCGTAGCGTTTCGGATCGCCGTCGCGCAGTTCAACAGCTTCTCGCTTTCCCGTGGACGCACCGGAAGGAATTTTTGCATCTCCGACCGCTCCGCTTTCCAGGCGCGCGCGAACCTGAATGGTGGGATTTCCGCGCGAATCGAGAATTTCAATGGCGTCAAGCTCCCTGATTTTTGACATGGACCGTCTCCGTGCTGGATTTTGGAACAACTCCTGTTTCGAGCACACCAATCAAAAAATCCTGAACTTCGCGTGGCACAGGCATGGTTCGCAAGCGTTCGACCGTCCGCTCCACCGGATACGCGTAGCTGTGTAATACGACGGATCCGCCTTCCCAAGCTGCGTAGGTTGCGCGCGGGCTGCCGCTTTTCGACTGCCCGATGCTTCCCGGATTCACGACAACCCGGTTTCCCTCCTGTCGAAAAAACTGCACGTGAGTATGGCCGACACAGAGAAAATCCGTCCCCGCTTCGTTGCATTCGTTCGGCCAGGTCTTGGAGGATGCCGAACAGTAGGCGTACAGCGGATCGGAGGGAATCGCGTGGCAAAGGTAAAAGCTCCAAGCCGCGCGCTGAGTTTTCAGAAACAGCGGCAAGTCGGCGAGATATTTCTTCTGCTCCTTGTTCAAGACCGATGCGGTGTACCTCTGGACTTCCTCCGCGTAACGACGGAACATCACCGAACATCGCGGATCCCGGTCAAATCCCAAGGCGTCGTCGTGATTTCCACGCACCACGAGCGAAGCCTTTTCGCGCACGAAATCGACCACCTCCGCAGGCTGTGGACCGTAATTCACCAAATCTCCCAAAACCCAGAGTTCGTCGTAGCACGCGGGCAGCGCCCGCAACGCCTCAAGGTTTCCATGAATGTCCGAGACGATTGCGATTTTGGGAAGATCGCTCGAAGTTCGGTCCCGCGCTGCGGCCCCAGAGGAAGGAGACTCCCCGACACGATCCGTGTCAGGAGTCATCATCCGCCCCCAGTAATTCGTTTAAGAAGGACAGCAGTCATGCCGTCAGATTGGTCATCCGGAAACCTTCCCCTCACTTCGAAAATCTGGTGATATAGGTCTTCGCCATAACTCGTTTCCAGCGGCTCACCTTCGAGCAGCCTGAAGGTGCGCGTCCCATCTGCCAGTCTTTCGGCGCGTAGGAAGATGGCGTCCCGCATTTTTCTGGCGAAGAAACCGTGGGCGAATTCATAAAGATGCGTCACGTAGAAGACCTTGATGTGTTTCTCCAGCAAAGCGCAGACGACCTGTTTCGCAATCTCCGACCCCTCCCGATCGTTCGTCGCCGCAAAGGATTCGTTGAAGAGTACGATCGAGTTGGGCACGATGTGGTCCGCAATCTCACTCAGTCTGGCGGCCTCCTCATCAAACTTCCCGCTCTTCATCGTTGTATCTTCTTCGCGTTTGTAGTGCGTGAACAGGGCGGGGCACACTCCGGCCTCGAAGGCCTCGGCGCCCACGAACATTCCGCATTGCATCATCACCTGGGCCAAGCCAATGCTGCGCAAAAAGCTCGATTTTCCGCCTTGGTTGGCGCCCGTAATAATCGCAAGGCTCTTGCCATTGGCGTCGGCGGTGTTGCTAACGGCTCGGCGCTCCAAATGGAGCGACAGACATACGTCATAGAGACCGGTAAAGCGGTGCTTGCGTTCGTCCGCAGGCGCCGGCAGAGGAAAGCAGACTGGTTCTTCCTTGGCTGTCAGCCGTCCGTGCAGATTCAGACAGCAGACATAGAAGGCCAGCTCCGTCCGCAGCATCTTGAAGAAGCTCAGCACGTGATCCGCGGATTGGGCCAGCGCAATGGCGACTCGGCTGATCGCCCGATGACGCATATCCCCAAGAATCCGAGCGCCGGCTTCGTCGCGCTCGTAAAGTCGAAAAGTGTAGCCCGGGAGCTTTTGTCCAAGGAGCCGCTGAAACCAGTTTGGGTCCTTGCCGCGAACCAAGCGGAGGACGTAGTTCGTGCTCTCGTTCCACTCGCCAAGTTCCGTGCTCAGCAAAATGCCTCTACGGAACTTCAAATCCGCCAGATAGGTCTGAATGTTGGCCAGATAGTCATCGTCCAGTTCCTTTGCGAGCATGGCGAAGAGATTGCTGAAGGCTTCGGATTCGAATTGGCCGGTTTCTTGACTGGCGATATCTCTCAGCTTGCGGAGCATAACGGACAACAGTTCCAGCAAGTCGAGCGCGTTGTACAGCATTGAGCTCGGGTAATGGGTGGACATGCTCCAGGAGTGCTTGAGCGAGGCCTCCAGGGTCTGGACCGTCAAGTGGTAAAGGGACCATGTTGCTGCAGGATTTTTCAAGCAATCCTGCAAGGCCCTCTGCCGGTACAAGATAGTGTTCTCGTCGTTCTGAAATCCAGTGAGAAGCGCTCTCCGGGCAACCTCCAGCAGAAACTCGTCATCGCCTGCCAAAGCGTGCAGCAGCGTATTCAATTCCAGATCTTGCATTAGGGTCCGCTCGTGACTGGACAACTGCTTCTGCCGGTAGGCTTCCCGATCGCGGTACGCGACATGGCGCGGCAATTCATCCAGGCCGAAGTCTCGATCGCGATGCATCAAGAGCGCTTTCATGCCTTGATTCGCTCCTTCAACTGGTCATACGTCACGCCATATTTCCGGGCGATGGCCAGAGCGTACGCAAGGCCATCGGCCGGTCTGCGCTCCAATTTGTAGGTGCGCACCGCGGGATGCGCCGGATCGACCGCGCTGACGACGCTCACCATTTTTTCGTCGAAAGATGCCAGCTCATCGAGGAAGGTAACGCAGACGCCGAGCACGTCCAGCGCGGAAATTCTCTCCATGATCTTCCGTCCCAAATAGAGAGCGTCCTTGAGGGTGGTCGAGGCGAAAATTTCGTTCATCACGATGAGGCTGTTGGGCGTGGCTTCGTCCAATATCTTGCGAATGCGAATCAGGTCGTCTTGCAGCTTGCCTCGAAGGTTACGAATGTCCTCCACCCGTTCGAAGTGGGTGTACAGCCGGTCAAAGAAGAAGAGGCGGGCCTTCTCCCCGGGCACGGGACAGCCCAATGCCGCCAGATAATGCATCTGGCCGAACGTGCGCGCAAAAGTGGTCTTCCCGCCTTGGTTCGGGCCCGAGACGACAAAGACGCGCTCCCGGCCGCTTAGGTAGAAATCGTTTGTGACAACGGCTGTCTTCCCGTCGAAAAGCTTGCCCGCCAGCGCGAGATCGAAAACGCTCCGGCCGTGAATCTCTTTCGAGGATTGTGATACCACCGGATGGCAGAAACGTAGGTTTTTGCGCCGGAACTTTTCGATATAAGACAGATAGGCAACGTAGAACTGCACCTCGCGATCAAAGTGCGAAATTGTTTCTTCCAGAAACTCCGCGTGTACGATGCAGAAGTCGTCGAGGGCGGCGAACGTGCTTGGGAAAAGAAGCGCCACTCGATCCTGGATTTGCGCTTCGATATGGTTCATTCCTTCCCATTTCCGCGACTCGAGCCGATACTGGCTCGCCGTGCAGTTGCTGAATTTCGCGAAAGTTTCCTCGACCGCGGAGCTGTAATCGCTACCCCCGTCGCCGTGGCGAACCGTAACGCTTCCGTCCTTGATTAGCAGACAGTAGCGAATGGCGGACAAATCTGCTTGAAGCCCACGTGCTTCCGACGCGAGAGCACGGAAGGGGATAGAAGCGACATATTGCGTCAAGTATTCGCAGAAGACACACAAGCCCCGTGAGTTTATGGCGCGCGTCAATAGATCGCGCGCCAGTCCTTGAACGGCCTCGCAATAGATTTCAACCGCGCCCAAGAAGCGCCGCTCCTGCGCATATTTATAGCTATCGAGCTTCTTCGCTTGCGCAAGGTGTTCGCGCATCGCGCGCATGTGCGTTGAGAAGGACTTAATGGTTTCCATCAATTCTGAGTGTTCGAGATCTCGCATGACCTCCTGACGATACAAGATGCCGTCCAGATCCTTGGGAAGCGTGTAGTAGAACGGTGCAAGGTCGTAGTCCTTCCAGTCGGCCGTGACGGCGTCGATGATTTGATCCAGATTCAAATCGCGAAAGAACGACGGAGCTTCGTGGGTCTCGCTTGCCGGGACGTTTTCGGGTGCAATGAAGAGGATGCTGTAGAAAGACATGCTTCTCAGGCAGCTTGGCTGCCTCTCGGCCACGCTCGATGAAGAACCTGTTGCGCGCAAGTCCACGCTCGAAACTCCGTTTGGTCCAGATTGCTGTTCGGGAATCGTGGCGCAGGATGACAGGACTCCGCGACAAGAATCCCTTGTCAGGAGTCATCATCTGTCCCGGCCTACCTTCGGGAAGGACAGCGGTTATAAGGCGAACTCCCTCGCCCTCCAAAATACTAGCACGACGGCAGACACTGTCAACGGCAGTTGGACTCAGGCGCAGCGCAGTTCGTAATTCGCGAGTTGCGAGAAGCAAACGCTAAACAGGGCTCGGTCTAAGCGCTCTGCGCCTGGTGTGTGTTCAGGTGACCAGATTCGAGCTGAAGTGCTCCAGGATGGGTTGAACCGCCACATGTGCAGGCAGGGTTCCGTACGTTTGACCGCCACCCCCAAACAGACGACTGGCGCAAAATGCTTCGGCGACGGGCGATGCTCCATAGCGCAGCAAAAGCGACCCCCTGCAGCGCGATCGCCGCTTTTTCTGTTAACCTTCGCGCCTCCCGCTCCGATTCTAGCCCACGACCCTCCCTGATCTGCCGTGCGTGTTTGGCTAACGACGCTCCGAGGTCGGCGGTGAAAGGGTTCCATCGCGGGTCTGCTCCTGCTGCGGTTCGAATCTCGCTGACAACAGTCTCCAATCGCTCCGGCTCCTTCGCAAGCGCCCGTAGCACATCCAGACAAATCACATTCCCCGATCCTTCCCAAATCAAACATTACGATGGTCTTGGGGAACGATTTGCGAGACCGTCCGGGCTGTGCGCCCAAAGGACGCGCGCCCTTCTATCATGCTAACGGGTTTGGCCGAGCACTGGCACGCGAAGGAACGGGTCTTTCCGAGATTCGAGAGGTAGAGGTTGATCATTGACAGTCGCAGAGAAACCTCTTTCTCAACCCACAACCCAACCCACAACATGAGATGTCTTGTACGACTTCCGCGTAGTTTGGCAGTCCCCGCGGTCTTGTAAGTTGTTGTAAAGCCAATCCACGCTACGCTGTCACGGCAGAGGTCGCGAGTTCGAGTCTCGTCGTCCCCGCCATTTCTTCCAAAAGATCCAGGCCAAATTCACGAAAACCACTAGGCACACAAAAAAGGCCAGGTTTTGCCCCTTTTTGTGCTTAGCCAGCACGGCCCGGGGCACCTCGCAAATATGCCTTGACACGTATATGCTCTGTGGAGTATACGAAGAGCATGGAATCTGTATTCGAAATCATTGCGGAGCCGAACCGCCGCGCGATCTTGACCCTGCTGGTCTCGTCACAACAATCGGTTGGAGAGATTGAGCGTCAACTTCGTATGCCGCAGCCGGCCGTGTCAAAGCACCTGCGCGTGCTGCGCGAGGCCGGTTTCGTGGAATCCACCGTGGACGCACAGCGCCGTCTCTACCGGCTGAAACCCGAACCATTTCAGAAGGTGGATGCCTGGCTGGAGCAGTTCCGCAGGTTCTGGTCCGATCACCTGGATGCTCTGGAACGGCACCTCGACCGCATGGAAGAATCATCACCAACGAAAAGGAAGACGAGGAGAAGACGGCGCGGCCCACTCCGCGATCGTGACAAAGGAGAAACGAAATGAAAATCAAAGTAACCAGCGTATACGTGGACGACCAGGACAAGGCTCTGCGCTTCTATACCGAAGTGCTGGGTTTTGCCAAAAAGACCGATTTCAGCCAGGGCCCATATCGCTGGCTGACCGTGGCTTCGACCGAGGAGCCGAACGGTACTGAGCTACAGCTGGCGCTGAACAACAACCCCGCAGCCAAAGCGTATCAGCAGGCGATCTTTCAACAGGGTCAGCCCGCGGCCATGTTCTTCACCGACGATATCAAGGGCGACCATGAGCGGATCAAGGCCCGCGGCGCCGAGTTCACGATGCCGCCCACCGACGTGACCGGCTCGACCATTGCGATGCTGAAGGACACCTGCGGCAACCTCATTCAGCTCACCCAACTGGCGCGCTATTCGCACTAGGGAGATGAAAATGACCCATCTCGAGCAGTACATACCAGGCCCGGCCAGCGGGGCGCAGGTGCGAAAGGACGGAGAGAAGTGGACGCTCATTCTCGTAAGAGAACTGCGCCACTCGCCGGAAAAAGTATGGCAGTCGCTAACCGATCCGGCGCAACTGCGCGAATGGGCTCCCTTCGATGCCGACGGGAAACTGGATACAGTTGGAGCCACGGTGAAGCTCACCACTGTGGGAGCGCCCAAGCCGCTTGTTTCCGAAACGACGGTGACCCGAGCCGACGCTCCCAAATTGCTTGAGTACAAGTGGGGCGGCTTCGATATGCGTTGGGAACTTGAAGCCATCGGCGGCGGGACGCGTCTGACGTTGTGGACCAATATCGGTCACCGCTTCATCGCCATGGGCGCTGCCGGGTGGCACATTTGTTTCGACGTTCTGGATCGCCTTCTCCGCGGAACTCCCATCGGCCGCCTCGTCGGCCCCGACGCGATGAAGTTCGGCGGCTGGCAGCGGCTAAATGCAGAGTACTCAAAGCAGTTCGGCGTTGAGGCGCCCGATTGGCCGCCGATTGCGCCGAAGGCTTGATGATGATCAACCAACGAGACCAATCGCAGGAAATCGGACAAGAATTTGAGGCATGGAGATCCAATGAATCCATCGGAACGTATTGACCAGTTGATCGCCGAACTCACAGACTGGCGCGGCAAAACTTTGGCCAGCATCCGCAAGAGCATTCTTCAGGCCGACCGGGAGATCATCGAGGAATGGAAGTGGATGGGAAGTCCAGTGTGGTCTCGCGACGGGATCATTGCAGTCGGCAACGCCCATAAAGATAAGGTGAAGCTTACTTTTGCCCACGGTGCGAGCCTCCCAGATCCTGAAAAGCTCTTCAACGCGGGCCTCGCAGGCAATGCGTGGCGAGCAATTGATTTTTTCGAAAGCGACAAGATCAATGAACGTGCTCTAAAAACTCTCGTCCGCGCCGCCGTTGATTACAATCAGATCATATTGCGGAGGAAAGCGCCCGCGGGCGCCCGGGCGAAAGCACATAAGCGTAAAAAGTGAAGATACTGCGACTTTTTGTAAGTAATTCTCTTTGCGGTACTGTCAGAAGTTGGCGCATGACGCTGCTCGATTGTCTTCACAGTCGCGGACAAGAGTTCGGACCGCCAAGGACAGCGCTCGAGAAGCTTGGCAACCGTGGCGCAGTTGGCAGTCCCCGCGTGTCTTGGACGTTATTCCAAAACTTATTCATGCAGCGCTGTCACGGCAGATCCCGAGAGTTCGAGTCTCTTCATTCCTGCCATTTTCTATCAAGTTCAAGCAGTCACCGCGAAGCTGCAAATGCACCTTCGCCTCACGGCTTACGGTGCGCTTTTTGGCGTGCCGGCAACCGCCTCGGCTTTTTGTTCCTCCTGCTTCGCCTGCGCCGTCTGGCCAGTTCGTCGGTAAATCGCGGCCATCAGCTTGTGAGGTTCCGGTTCCGCCGGGGCAAGCGCGGCGGCCTCTTCAAGATAACGAAGGGCGTCGGAATCTTGCGGCGCCGTTTCGGATTGCGCGGCCATTTGCATAGTGCACTGGTAAAGCAGCGATGTCGTGCTGGCGTCGCGCGAATTGAGCTCGTGCGCATGCCGGAGAGTTTCATAGGCAGCATTCGTGTCGCCCAAATTCCACAGGACGGCTCCGTACAGAGCACTCAGGGAATACAGGTCCGGCCAATGCTGTGCGGCCGGTTCCAGCGAGCCGCGCGCTTCCTCAAAGCGTTTCAGTTGGAAATAGGTATATGCCAGGTTGTACTGCATTTGGGGGGAGCGTGGCGCAAGCTCCGCCGCTTTTTGCAGCGGCTTCAGGGCCTTTTCCAGTTCGCCGTGTTGGCCGTAGAGAATTCCCAGTGCGGTCAGGAGCTCCGCGTCGTTGGGATCGTAGAGATGGTCGCATGCCGGCGTTTT
>Ga0335081_10002607_pt1 | contig 28428 bp, 27 predicted proteins | sample Lox_Sample_35_FD_206713 | JGI IMG/M metagenome (GOLD analysis project Ga0335081, IMG submission 206713) | Soil microbial communities from Loxahatchee National Wildlife Refuge, Florida, United States - Lox_Sample_3.5 | ecosystem: Environmental > Terrestrial > Soil > Wetlands | place: USA...
ACGGCGCGATCTCGCGGGCGCGCAATACCAGTTCGGCGCCCGGCACATTGATGCCGGTCGGGATCGATACGCGGGAATATTCGTCGTACGGCCGGCTGTCGAGCACGACGATGTCGGCTTTGTCGCGAATGAGCTGCTCGAGCTCAGCCGCCGAAATACTCGGCGTGCCGGCTTCGTGCTCGATGTACTCACCGAACGCCTTGCTCGGCACATTGACGCCGGAGAAGACCTCGAAGCCGGCCGCCACCCAGGCGTCGACGCCGCCGTCGAGCACGGCAACATCCGTATAGCCGTTGCGCGTCAGCACCGCTGCGGCACGTTCGGCAAGGCCGTCGCCGTCGTCGCACAGCACGATGCGGGTGGTACGGCGGGGCACCAGCTGGGCGAATTTCAGCTCCAGCCGGCTGAGCGGAATCGAGCGCGCCAGCAACATATGGCGCGTGGAGAAGATCAGCTCCTCGCGCACGTCGACGAGCGCAAGCTCGGCGCCGTCGCCGATCATGCCGCGCAGGTCGGCCGCTTTGACCCGAGAGACGCTCACTGCCGCCGGTTCACGTCGCCTGTTGCGGCGTCATCTGGTGCACTTCGCCGGTCTTCAGGTCGAAGCGCACGCGATTGATCATGTCGAGATTGGTGCCGGTGACGCGGACGAAGCGCGAGTAATCGGGATAGTCGATGGAGTGGATCTTGCCGTCCTGGTAAATGCCGGCGTGGCCCGGCTCGAGGCGATATTTCTTCACCGGCTTGAGCTTGGCATGCTTCGGATCGCCGCCGTTGTCCTCGCGCTCCCATTCGGTCATGTCGGTATAGTGGGTGGCTTGGCCGTAGATCGCCCAGGATGCGCCATGGTCGTGCGGCGGCGACACCCGCGCCTTTTCGTTGATGTGGGCCAGCACCTGGAAGCCGAGCTTCGGGTCCTCGTACAGCACGTGCAGGCCGCGCGGCGCCTCCTCGCAGTGCTTGCGCACGAAGTCGGGATTGCGCAGCAATTGCTCGAGCCGCGTGCGCACCTGCTCGCGGCCGTCGGGGCCGGGATCGCGCGACAGGATGGAACGGCAGTCGGAGATGAATTGGTCGAGTTCATAGGCCATGGCGGTCACTCCCGAGAGAATTCTGCTTGGCGGCCAGTGTCGCGCATCTTGGCGCCCGGCGCCAGACGGTTTGGATAGAACCGCGGCAGTCGCTACATTACCGCCATGTTCGGCCTGCCGAGGATCCATGACCGGCCGCGCAATGTGCGGCTCGACACGCTGGTTCGCCTGCGCTGGTTTGCCGTTTTCGGGCAATTGGGCGCGGTCCTGGTGGTGCATTTCGGCCTCGAATTCGAGGTGCCGATCTGGGCCTGTCTCGCCGTCATCGCGCTGTCGGCGCTGCTCAATGTGGCGCTGCGCATCATCTTCCGCGAGACCCAGTGGCTCGAGCCCGACCGCGCCGCCTGGCTGCTCAGCTTCGACGTCGCCGAGCTCGCGGCGCTGCTCTACCTCACCGGCGGCTTGGAAAATCCGTTCTCGTTCCTGCTGCTCGGCCCGGTGCTGATCTCGGCCACGGCGCTGCCGCCGCGCATGACGCTTCTGATCGGCACCTTCGCCATGCTGTGCGCCACGGTGCTGGTGTTCTTCCACTACGACCTGCCGTGGGACACCGAAGATCCGCTGCAGCTGCCGGAAATCTACATGGTCGGTGTCTGGCTCTCGATCCTGCTCGCGATCGGCTATATCGGCGTCTATACGTGGCAGATCGCCGAAGAGGCGCGGCAGTTGTCCGACGCCTTGGCGGCGACGGAGCTCGTCCTGGCGCGCGAGCAGCATCTGTCGCAGCTCGACGGCCTTGCCGCGGCCGCGGCGCACGAGCTCGGTACGCCGCTGTCCACCATCACCGTGGTGGTGCGCGAGATCCAGCGCGCGCTCGATCCGAAATCGCCGCACGCCGAGGACGTGAAGCTGTTGCGCGAGCAGGCGCAGCGCTGCCGCGAAATCTTGGCCAAGATCACCGAGTTGCCGGCGGCCGAGCCGTTCGACCGCATGCCGATCTCGGCCCTGATCGAGGAGGCGGTGGCGCCGCACCGCAATTTTGGCGTGTCGATCGGCGTGACGCTGGCGCCCGACCGCGGGCCGGAGCCGGTCGGCGCGCGCAACCCGGCGATCCGCTACGGGCTCGGCAACCTGATCGAGAACGCCGTCGACTTCGCCCACCGCCGGGTCGAGATTTTCGCCAATTGGACCGACGACGAGGTCTCCATCACCATCAGCGACGACGGGCCGGGCTTTGCCCCGGAAGTGGTCGACCGCATCGGCGCGCCCTATGTCACGCACCGGCGCCCCCTACCGCGCGGTGCCGACGGCGACGCGGATACCATGTTCGGGCTGGGCTTGGGCTTTTTCATCGCCAAGACGCTGCTGGAGCGCTCCGGCGCCAAGCTCGGCTTGACCAATCAGGCGCCGCCGCTCTACGGCGCCACCATTAATGTTACCTGGAGCCGGGCCGATTTCGAGCGGCCGCTGGCTTCGCCCCCTCTTGAGCCGGCCGCCCAGGCGCCGTAATTGTTAGCTCAGCATTGGCCTGATGCAGGGGGCTGGCGGCTTCTTTGCTGGAGTAGAATTGCCATGACCACTGCGACCATGACCACCGCGACCGCCGCGGCGCTCCCCGCCGAGCGCTCGCTCCTGATCGTCGAAGACGACAAATTGTTCTTGCAGCGTCTCGCCCGCGCCATGGAAGGCCGCGGCTTCATCGTGACGACGGCCGAATCGGTGGCCGACGGGCTCCTTCAGGTGGAAAAGGCGGCGCCCGCCTTCGCCGTCGTCGACATGCGGCTAGCCGACGGCAACGGCCTCGACGTGATTTCGGCGATGAAGAAGCGCCGGCCGGAGGCGCGCGCCATCATCCTCACCGGCTACGGCAACATCGCCACCGCGGTCAACGCGGTGAAGCTCGGCGCGGTCGATTACCTCGCCAAGCCGGTCGATGCCGACGACGTCGCTGCGGCGCTGTTGGCGCTGGACAACAGGCGGATCGAGCCGCCGGAGAATCCGATGTCGGCGGATCGGGTGCGCTGGGAGCATATCCAGCGCATTTACGAGTTGTGCGGCCGCAACGTTTCGGAGACGGCACGCCGCCTCAACATGCACCGCCGCACCTTGCAGCGCATCCTGGCCAAGCGCGCGCCCAAATAATAACGGCTTGGCGCAACCGCTCGCTGGCAAATTTAACGACTGCGTTTACCGGCGGCTAACCGCTGCGCTGCGGTTTGGCGCAGATACGCCGACATTTCGACGATTGAATTAAGTCAAACTTTGCGGTCTCGCCGCGACACTGCCGGCACACGGAAACAGCTTTGCTGGCAGGAACGGAATGTTCGCACCGGAAGGTCTGCTCGGCTCCGACCAGGATGTCGTAGTGAACGTGAACGCCAAGCGGCAAACGATGCCGCGGCTGCTCGTCATCGACGACGACAATCTGCATCGCATGATCATTTGCCGGGTCGCGGCCAAGGCCGGCAATCTGCCGGCCGGCGCCGCCAGCTACGACGAGGCTGCCAGGCTCGCCCAGGAAACAGCGTTCGACTGCATCACGCTCGATCTGTCGCTCGGCAATCATGCCGGCACGGAAATGCTGCATCACCTGTCGATGATCGGCTACACCGCACCGATCATCGTCGTCACCGGCTGCGATCCCGCGACCTGCAAGGAAACCGTGAGGGTCGCCGACAAGCTCAACCTCGATATCTGGGAATGCATCCCGAAGCCGGTCGATCTCGTAATGCTGCGCCACTTCCTCGAGCGGCTCAAAGCCTCGTGGAACACGGTGCCGGTCGCGGCTTAGGCTGAATGTTCCCCGGGCGCAGCGCAGCACACAGTGATGCGCTGCAGAGCCGGGGTCGTCCTGAACTCCGCGCTTGCAAGTCCGAATTTGCGACGATCCCGGATCAGCGGTGCACCGCTACGCTTCGCTGCGCGCTGCACCGCATCCGGGAAAACAGGCTAGAACTCGCCGCTATAAGGCCCTTGCGGGTCGGCCAGCGCCTGCAGCCGCAGCGCCGCGGCGTGGGCGAAGCGCAGCATGACGGTCTTGCGCGTCGCCGCCGGTAGCCGGTGCTCCGGCGCCTCGGCGACCACCGATGCGCCGAAGGCGTCGGCGACGATCAGGCCAGCGTCGTCCGGGAAAATCTCGCAGGGCACTTCGGCGACGGTGGCGAAGAACAGCCGGTCGCAGTGCTGCCGGTAATCGGTCCATTTCTGGTCGGCGCGGAAATCGGCCACCGACGATTTGACCTCGACGATGACGATTTCGCCGTCGCGGCCGAGCGCGACCAGATCGGCGCGCCGCCCCGACGGCAGCGGCAGCTCGCTGACCACGCAATAGCCGAGGGCGTGCAGGTAGCGCGCGGTGCCGCGGGCGATGGCCAGCGCCGTTTGCGACTGCCGGCCGTCGACCGGCATGGCGGCAGCCAGCGCGTTGAGCGTCATCGACAAAATTCCAGGCAAAGGCAGGTTCGACAGCGGACGCAATACGGCTTTACGCACGGCGACAACTCCGACCGACACCACACAACTGGGAACGTCCCCAACGGGGCAGTGCTCATTGTGACGTGCCGGCGCGGTCCGGGAAAGCCCCTGCAAGCGCCGCGCGCGAGGCGCCGATCACGCCGCGCTCGGTGATCAGCCCGGTGACCAGGCGCGCCGGCGTCACGTCGAAGCCATAGTTCGCCACCGGCGAGCCATCGGGCACGATGCGCACAGTCTCGATGCGGCCGTCGATGGTACTGCCGGTCATGGTCGCGACCTCATCGGCGCTGCGTTGCTCGATGGGAATTTCGGCGACGCCGTCGGCCACCGAAAAGTCGATGGTCGGCGACGGCAGCGCAACATAGAAGGGGATATTGTTGTCGCGGGCGGCGAGCGCTTTCAGATAGGTGCCGATCTTGTTGCAGACGTCGCCGTTTGCGGTAACGCGGTCGGTGCCGACGATGACGATATCGACCATGCCGTGCTGCATCAGGTGGCCGCCCGTGTTGTCGGCAATCACCGTGTGCGGCACGCCGTGCTGGCCGAGCTCCCAGGCGGTCAGCGAAGCGCCTTGATTGCGCGGCCGGGTCTCGTCGGCGAAGACGTGGATGGCGATGCCCTTGTCGTGCGCCAGATAGATCGGCGCCGTGGCGGTGCCGACGTCTACGGCGGCGAGCCAGCCGGCATTGCAATGGGTCAAGACGTTGACCCGCTCGCCCGGTTTCTTGCGCTGCGCGATCGCTTCGAGCAGCGGCAGGCCGTTGCGGCCGATCGCAGTGTTGATGGCGATGTCTTCTTCGCAAATCTCTGCGGCGCGCCGGTAGGCGGCGGCGCTGCGCTCGGCGCGCGGCCGGTTGCGAACGGCCGCTATCATCTCGTCGAGCGCCCATTTCAGATTGATCGCTGTCGGCCGCGTAGCGAGCAGCGTGGCACAGGCGCGCTCGATCGCTTCGTCGGAAGCATCGGCGCGCAGCGCGAGGCACATGCCGTAGGCGGTGGCGGCGCCGATCAGCGGCGCGCCGCGGATGATCATGGCGCGGATCGCGTGCGCGGCCTCATCGAGCGTTGTGAGACGGGCGATGACCAGCCGATGCGGCAGCGCCGTCTGATCGATCACGCCGACCGACCAGCCGTCCGGCTCGAGCCAGATGGTGCGCATCGCCTTGCCGCCGACTTTCATAATCCTCCCCTAGCAGATTCCACCCGAGTGTCGATAATCTTGTGCGGTACATGCCGGGAGCCGCCGATGGCCATCGACTACGAAGCCCAATACAACAACCGGGCGCTCGTGCCGGAGCATCCGGAGATTTTCGCCCGCTGGGTCCGCGATGCCGAATTTTATCGCGCCGACATGCTCAAGGCCGACCGCGCCGAGCTCGGCCTCGCCTACGGCGACACGCCGCGGCAATACGTCGACCTGTTCCATGCCGCCGACCGCGCCGCGCCGCTCGCTTTGTTCATTCACGGCGGCTACTGGCGCTCGCTTGATCCGTCGATGTTCAGCTACATGGCGGGCGGCCTGAACGCCCACGGCGTCACCGTCGCGATGGTGAGCTACGATTTATGCCCAAACGTCAGCATCGCCGACATCATCACGCAGATGCGCCGCGCCTGCGTCTTCCTCTGGCAGCGGCTCAACCGACCGATGCTCGCCTGCGGCCACTCGGCCGGCGGCCATCTCGCCGCCGCCCTGGTCGGCACCGACTGGCCGGCGCTCTATCCCAAGGCACCGGCCAACCTCACGCCGGCGGGCTACGCGGTCTCCGGCGTGTTCGATCTCACGGTGCTGTTAAATGTGAGCCAGAACCAGGATTTGCAGCTGACCGCGGACGACGCCCGCAAGGTCTCGCCGGTATTCTGGCCGGCGCCCGCCGGCCGCGTGCTGGACGCGGTGGCCGGCGCGCTGGAGTCGGCCGAATTCCGGCGGCAGAGCAAGATCATGGCCGACGCCTGGCAGGGCGCGGCGAAGACGCGCTACGAGGAGATCGCCGGCGCCAACCATTTCACCGTCATCGATCCGCTCACCGATCCGCGGAGCGCGATGGTGGCGCGTATCGTCGAGCTCGCGCGCGGCGTCACGGCGTAGGGAGCTATTCCGCCGCCTTCTTCAGAATCTCGTCCGGCGTCGAGGACACCACCTCGACGTATTTGGGCACGAATTTGTGGCCCTCGATGTATTTGATGAATTCCGGCTTGATCTCGTTGGCGAGGATCTTGCGGATGCGGGCGTGCTCCTCGATGTCGGCCCATTCGGCGATCAGGAAGAACCGCTGCGGGTCCTCGGTGTCGCGGCACAGCACGCCGTCCTTCACCTGCGCCGACGACTTGTGCATCGGATTGCCGTCCGAGTAGTCGAACGCCTCGAACAGCCGGATGAACTCGGCCTCTTTGCCCGGTATTACGCGGAAATCGTAGATGTGCAGGTAGTTGCCCTTGGTTGCGAGCGGCTCTTGCGCCATGACGCGTCTCCTCGACTGTCGTGTCGTGAGCCTACGCCTGGCCCGGCGGCAAATCCATTGCGCCGGCAAGGCGCCCGGCTATGCTTGGGCGGCTGGAACGGCCCTCGCCAGGACGGTGCCCATGACCGTGAAAACCACCATGCAGACCGCCAACCTGATGCGCGATTACGTATGGCCGGACGACGATCTCACCGTCATTCCGGACTGGGTCTATACCGACCAGGCGATCTACGAGCGCGAGATCGAGCGCATCTTCCACGGCCCGACCTGGAACTACGTGGCGCTCGAGGCCGAAGTGCCGAATGCGGGCGACTTCATCCGCTCCAATGTCGGGCCGACACCGGTGGTGGTGGCGCGCGCCGCCGACGGCTCGATCAACGCGTTCGAGAACCGCTGCGTGCATCGCGCCTCGGAATTCTGCCGCGAGCTTTCCGGCAACACCGGCGAGTTCATCTGCCCGTATCACCAATGGACCTATGACCTGAAAGGCAACCTGATCGGCGTGCCGTTCCGCCGCGGCATGGCCGGGAAGGGCGGCATGCCGGCCGACTTCAAGGTGCAGGAGCACGGCCTGCGCAAGCTCGCCGTCACCACGCACCGCGGCGTGGTGTTCGCGTCTTATTCGGACGAGATGGAATCGTTCCCCGATTATCTCGGGCCCGAGGTGTTGCGTGAATTCGAGGCGACGTTCGACGGCCGCAAATTGAAAGTGCTCGGCCACTACCGCCATTCGCTGCCGGGCAACTGGAAGCTCTATCACGAGAACCTCAAGGACCCGTATCACGCCACGCTGCTGCACACGTTTCTCGTCACCTTCGGCCTGCTCGTGGTCGGCAACCGCTCGCTGATGCTTGCCGACGGCAGCGGCCGCCACGGCGTCATGGCGTCGGCCAAGTCCGACGCCAAAAAGATCGCCGGCGACGCCAAGAAGGAGATGCGCGCCTACAAGGAAGGCATGACGCTCAACGAGCCGCGCTTCATGGACTTCATCGAAGAGTTCGACAGCGAGTGGTCGGTCACCATGGCGACGATCTGGCCGAACCTGATCGTGCAGCGCGAGATGAATACGCTCGGCGTGCGCCAGATCGTGCCGAACGGTCCGCACGAGTTCATCATGAAATGGACCATGTTCGGCTTCGAAGGCGACGACGAGGCGATGACGCGCCATCGGCTGCGCCAGGGCAACCTTATGGGGCCGGCCGGATTTCTCGGCCTCGAAGACAACGAGGCGATCAAGTTCGTCCAGGACGGCATGCAGCGCGTTCCCGACGGTCGGCATCTGGTCAAGCTCGACCCGGCGCAGGCGGCCGGCACCGCCGACACCTTGATCTCGGAGTCCGCCATCCGCGCCATGTACAAGCACTGGCGCGCGGCGATGGGCCTGTGAGCGACACGATGCTTGACGCGCCAAAAGCCGCGGCCAACGACCCGCGCATCGCGGCGCTGCTGTTGCATCGCGAGGTCGAGGAATTCAACAACGCCTATGCGGCGGCGCTCGACGAAGGCCGCCTCGTCGACTGGGCGGAGCTGTTCACCGACGACGCCTTCTACGTCGTGATCTCGCGCGAGAACGCCGACCGCAACATGCCGGTCGGCCTGATCTATTGCGAGAACAAGGGCATGATCCTCGACCGCGCCAATGCCATGAAGACCGAGATGTTCGCGCCGCGCTATCTGCGCCACATCGTCGGCAATGTGCAGGTGCTCGGCGAGGAAGCAAACGGCGATATCCGCGCCCGCGCCAATTACGTGGTCATCCAGGTGCTGTTCGACCGCCCCGCGGCGACGCTGCACCAGGTCGGTGTCTATTACGACAAGTTCCGCCGGGTCGGCGGCGCGCTCAAGCTCGCCGAGCGGCGCTGCGTCTACGACAATCTGTTGGTCGACAACGCGCTCTGCCTGCCGGTGTAAGAGCAACGTGTCCCGGGCGCAGCGCAGCACGCAGTGGTGCGCTGCAGACCCGGGACCTTCACAAGCTCTGATTTGTAACGATCGGCCTCACGTCGCCTGCGACGCGGCGGGCGCCGGCGATCGCGACAGCAGCACACAGGCTGAGGCCGCCAGGATCAAGGCAAAGCCGATCATGTCGTTCACCGTCGGCCGCTCGCCGAGGATGAATACCGAGGCGATGACGCCGATTACCGGGCTGCCGAGCACGCCGAGCGACGCCGTCATCGCCGGCAGTCGCTGGATGATGGAGAACCACAGCCCATAGGCTGTGCCGGTGCCGAGCAGGCCCGACAGCACGGTGGCGGTCACGCCCGCCGCATGGGCCGAATGGAAATCAGGCCCGCCCTCGAAGATCACCATGCAGCCGCCGATGACGACCAACGAGATGATCACCTGCCAGAGCGCCACCGCCATGGGATCGACGATCAGCCGCGCCCATTTCAGATAGACCGTGCCGGCGGCCCAGCTCACGCCGGTGGCGAGCGCCAGCACGATGCCGAGCGGCACGCCGTTCTCGGTCAGCGGATAGATCAGGATCGCGAGGCCGGCGGCGCACAGCCCGATCGCGATCGGCTGCATGCCGGTCGGGCGCTCGCGCAGGAAAATCCAGGCCAGCACCACTGCCCAGATCGGCATGGTGTAGGACAGGATCGCCACCCGCGAGGTCGCGGCGTGCAACTGCGCGAAGGTCGAGAACACGGAAAAACTCGCGACGTTGAGCAGCGCGGCGATGGTCACGTGGACGAAGTTCCTGGCGCCGTAGAGGCGCAAGTTGCGGCGCCGGATCAGGCAGACCGCAAGCAGCATCAGCCCGCCGGCAAACGTGCTCGTGGTGCGCATGGTAAACGGCGGCACCTCGGACAGCGCAATCCGCATGATCGGCCAGGTGATGCCCCAGACGACGCACAGCGCCACCAGCATCAGCCGCGCGCCGGTGTCGTGGTCCGCGGCGCTGTCGGTCACGCGTTCGGGATTTCTCACGAGTCTCTCAAGCCTGCTTCGGCTGGGCGCCGACGAACCAGTCGAGAATCCGCTCGCCGGTCCAGAACAGCACGTCGTGCTTTTGCCGGATCGCTTCGATGGCGCGGCGGAAATATTTCACGCGGTGCGGCGCGCCCATGATGTAGGGATGCACCGACAGCGCCATGACGCGCGGCTGGTCGGCGGCGTCGGCATAGATTTGCTCGAACTGGTCGAGCGCGCGGTCGCAATATTCGGACGCCTTGTGATGCTGGATCAGCATCATGGCGACGTCGTTGCATTCCTGCGTGTAGGGCACGTTGACGATCGGCTTGCCGCGCGTCTTCAGCCAGACCGGCTGGTCGTCGAGCACCCAGTCGGCCACATAGCCGTAGCCTTCCTCGACCAGGATGTCGGGTGTCTGCCAGGTCTCCGTGAGGCCCGGGCCGAGCCAGCCGCGCGGTGCCTTGCCGGTTGCTTTCAAGATCACCTCGCGCACCTTTCGGATATCGGCACGCTCGTCCGGCACCTTCTGCATGTTGCGCTGGGTGAAGCCGTGGCCCATGAACTCCCACTGCCGCTCGACCGCGGCGCGCACGATCGCCGGATAGGCCTCGAGCGCCGAGCCGTTGATGGCGATCACGCCCGGAATCTTGAACTCATCGAATATTTTGACGAAGCGCCAGAAGCCGACCCGGTTGCCGTATTCGTGCCAGGCCCAGTTCGGCACGTCGGGCATCGGCGAGCCGCCGGCCGGTGGGGTGAGCACGGTGCGCGGCATCGGCTGCGTCGGGTCCCATTCCTCGACGTTGACGATGACCCACACCACCATGCGGGCGCCGTGCGGCAGCCTAAGCGGCGGCCGCTCGGTGATCGGCGCATAGGCGATGCGGTCGGTCGGCAGCATCGGCCCCTTTTTCGCGGGGCGCTTGCGCGCGGACGCCTTCGGCTTCTTGGTCATCGGTGAATTATGCCTGGTTCGGTTGCGGGTTTATAGCGCGCCACCATGGCGCCGAGCACGGTCAGCACCGCGGCGCAGACGCACAGCGGCACGAACGCGGTCCACGGCGTGCCGGTCGCGTCCCACAGCGCGCCGCTGACGGTCGGGACCACGATGGCGGTGGTGTAGCTGATGGTGAACATGCCGGCCGCGGTGCGCGGCAGATCGGCCGGTGCACTCAAGAGCGGCGGCAAGTTCAGCGTCGCGATCAGCGTGATCGCCGTGGTGAAGCCGACCAGCGCCGCATTGACCATGATCCAGAACGTCGACGGCACGAACATCAGACCGAGGAATGACGCGAGCAGGATCGGGCCGAAGATCAGGAACGGCCAGGCGCGCCGCTGCAGCCGCTCGGCGAAGAACAGCAGCAGGAACGGCGTGACGATCTGCGCGCCGTTGAGCCAGCCCAGCGCGGCGCCGAGCAGGTGCGGCTTGCCTTGGCTCGCCAGAAAATCGCCGAGGAAGGCGTTGGTGGAAAAATACGCGCTGTTGTTGCTGCCGAAGGTGATGCCAAGGAGCCAGACCAGCGGATTGCGGAAATCCGGCCACCACTTGCCGCCGATCGCGAGGTCAGCGGCCTTGCCGTTGCCGTTCCTGCCACCGTCTTTGGGACTGAGCAGATAGAACACCGGCGGGATCGCGAGCGCCGGTATCGCCCACACCACGAGGTCGAGCCGCCAGCTGCCGCCGACGAGCGGCAGCACCAGCGGAATGGTGAGCACGGTCGCGAACATCGAGCCGATCAGCATGCCACTGGTATAGGCGATGGTGCCGAGCGCGATGTGGCGCGGCAGCCAGGCGCGCACCAAGGTCGGCAGCGCCGGCTGCATGATGGCGACGCCGAAGCCGGTGGCGATGGCGGCGGCATAGAGCGTCGCGACGTCGACCGCGGCGGCGCGCGCCGCGCCGGCCAGCGCCGCGATCACCATGCCGATGATCACCGCCGGCATGGTGCCGATGCGCGCGATCAACAGCGAGCCCGGCACCGCGGCGATGGCGAACAAAGCGAGCGGCAGCCCGACCAGGAGGCCGACCTGGGTCTCCGACATGTGCAGTTCGTCGTGCACCTGCGGAATGACCGGTGGCATGGCCAGAATGGTCATGCGCATGCCGACCCCAGCGAGCCAGAGCACGAACATGAGCTTGATGAGGCGGCCGACAGGAAGGCCGTCCCGGCTTGCGGCTGAATTCATCGAAAGGAAACCCGGCGTGGCGCGCAAACTGCATCAGCGCGGGCGAGGGCGCAAGAAATGGCGCCGCATCGCTGTTTTGCGCTTGTAAGCGCGCCCCGGAACAAATATAGAACATGCGCCTAGGGAACTCGCATGGCAGACCTCGCGGCGGCAGAACGGGCGTTACGGACGACCTTCGGGTTCGAGGGGTTTCGCCCCGGCCAGGGCGACATCGTCGCGGCCATTCTCGACGGCCGAGATGTGCTGGCAGTGATGCCGACCGGCAGCGGCAAGTCGCTGTGCTACCAACTGCCGGCGCTCATCCGCGATGGGCTCACCGTCGTAGTGTCGCCGTTGATCGCACTGATGCGCAATCAGGTGGCGCAATTGCGCGGCTACGGCGTTGCCGCGGCGGCGCTCAACTCGGCGAACGATCCCTCGGAAAACCGGGCGATCCTCGCTTCGGTCGCGCGCGGCGAACTGCGGCTGCTCTACGTGGCGCCCGAGCGTCTGGTGAAAGCCGAAACGATCGAACTGCTCAAGCGCGCCAAGGTCGCGCTGCTCGCCGTCGATGAGGCGCACTGCATCTCGCAATGGGGCCATGACTTCCGCCCCGAATACGCCGCGCTGAATACCGTGCAGGCGGCGCTCGGCGGTGTGCAGACGGTGGCGCTCACCGCCACGGCCGATGCCGCGACGCGGGCGGACATTTTGCAGAAGCTGTTTAAGACGCCGCCCGCCGTATTCGTGCACGGCTTCGACCGGCCGAACCTGCGGCTTGCGATGCAGGCGAAGACCGGTGGCCGCAAACAGATCACCGATTTCATCGCCGCGCGCCGCGGCGTCAGCGGCATCGTCTATTGCGCCTCACGGCGCAAGACCGAGAAGATCGCCGCTTATCTGTGCGAGAGCGGCATCAGGGCGCTGCCCTACCATGCCGGCATGGAGCCGCAGGCGCGGTCGCGTTGTCAGGACACCTTCCTGCAGGAGGACGGCATCGTCGTGGTGGCGACCGTCGCCTTCGGCATGGGCATCGACAAGCCGGACGTGCGCTTCGTGCTGCATGCCGACATGCCGGCCAACATCGAAAGCTACTACCAGGAGATCGGCCGCGCCGGCCGCGACGGACTGCCGGCCGACACGCTGACGCTCTACGGCATGTCGGATATTTACCTGCGGCGCTCGCAGATCGACGACAGCGACGCGTCCGACGCCCAGAAGCGGGTCGACCGCCAGCGCCTCAACGCACTCGTCTCGCTGTGCGAGGCGCCGCGCTGCCGCCGCCAGACGTTGCTGGCGTATTTCGGCGAGACGGCGCCGCCGTGCGGCAATTGCGATTTCTGCTGCGATGGCGCCGAGGTGATCGACGGCACCATTGTGGCACAGAAGGCGCTCTCGGCCGTCGTGCGCACCGGCGAGCGCTTCGGCACCGAGCATCTCGCCAATGTGCTGATCGGCGACAGCACCGAAGCGGTCGAAAAATTCGGCCACGATTGCCTGCCGACCTTCGGCGTCGGCAAGGAATACGGCAAGCCGGAGTGGCGCTCGATCTTCCGCCAGCTCTATGGCTCCGGGATCATTGCGCTCGACGTCACCGGCCACGGCACCTGGTCGGTGACCGAGGCGGGCCGCCGGGTGCTCAAAGGTGTGGACAAGGTCACGCTGCGCAAGGATACGCTCAAGCCGGCGAAGAAGGCGGCGCGCGCCGCCGCCAATGTGGCGGCGCTGGCCGATGGTGCGCCGGGCGATACCGCCTTGTTCGAGGCGCTGCGGCGATGCCGCTCCGCGCTCGCCAAGGCGCAGCGCGTCGCCGCCTATGTGGTGTTCGCCGACAAGACGCTCCTCGACATGGCACGCAAGAAGCCGGCCACCAGGGCCGAGATGGCGTCGGTGCATGGCGTCGGCGAGGCCAAGCTTCGGCAGTACGGCGCCATTTTTCTCGACACGATCCGGCAGCACGCGGCGGCTGACGCCGCATAACCTTAGATGCCGCTCATTCCCGCGAACGCGGGAATCCAGAGCCGAGCTTGCTGGGTCCCCGCTTTCGCGGGGACGAGCGGATACCGTTGATTTTCCGGGCTTTCCGTGTGTTGCACCGCACCCGGCTCTATGTTAGCAAGCCCGCGATTTTCGTGAGCACGCAGAAGTTTTTGCGGCGCTGGCGGACATCAAAATCCCGCTGAAATCCCAGGGGCTTGCGCGGGTTCCCCCGCCGCCGAGCCGGTGGGCTGACAAGCTTCCGAAGAGCACGCGAGAGAGCGCAAACCTTGGCTGCGGCAGAACCGATGATATCCGGCATGGCCGGTCGCTACGCGAGCGCGCTGTTCGATCTCGCCAAGGAGGGCAACGCCGTCGAGGCGGTTGCCGCCGACCTTGAACGCTTCGAAGGGCTCATCGCCGAAAGCGCCGATCTGAGCCGTATGGTGCGCAGCCCAGTGTTTTCCGCCGACGAGCAATTGCAGGCGCTGTCGGCGGTCCTCGACCGCGTCGGCATCGGCGGGCTCACCGCCAAATTCCTCAAGCTCATCACCTCGAACCGGCGGTTGTTTGCGGTGCGCGACATGGTGCGCGCCTATCGCAAGCTCGTCGCCGCGCACAAGGGCGAGGCGACCGCCGATGTCACGGTCGCCGAAGCGCTCAGGGAAGAACATCTCGGAGCGCTGCGCTCAGCGCTCAAAGCGGTCAGCGGCAAGGACGTCGACCTCAACGTCAAGGTCGATCCCACGATCATCGGCGGGCTTGTGGTCAAGCTCGGCAGCCGCATGGTCGACACCTCGCTGCGCACCAAGCTCAATACGATCAGGCATGCCATGAAAGAGGCTCGATAATGGATATTCGCGCCGCGGAAATTTCCGCAATCCTCAAGGAGCAGATCAAGAATTTCGGCCAGGAGGCCGAAGTCTCCGAGGTCGGCCAGGTGCTCTCGGTCGGCGACGGCATCGCCCGCATCTACGGCCTCGACAACGTCCAGGCCGGCGAGATGGTCGAATTCCACTCCGGCGTCAAAGGCATGGCGCTCAATCTCGAAAGCGACAATGTCGGCGTCGTCATCTTCGGCTCCGACCGCGAGATCGAGGAAGGCCAGACCGTCAAGCGAACCCGTGCCATCGTCGAAGTGCCGGTCGGCAAGGCCTTGCTCGGCCGCGTCGTCGACGCGCTCGGCGAGCCGATCGACGGCAAGGGCCCGATCAAGGCCGAGCAGCGCGCCCGCGTCGACGTCAAGGCGCCTGGCATCATTCCGCGCAAATCGGTGCATGAGCCGATGGCGACGGGCTTGAAGGCGATCGATGCGCTCATCCCGATCGGCCGCGGCCAGCGCGAACTCATCATCGGCGACCGCCAGACCGGCAAGACCGCGATCGCGCTCGACACCATCCTCAATCAGAAATCGCTCAACGCCTCGGGCGACGAGAAGATCAAGCTCTATTGCATCTACGTCGCCGTCGGCCAGAAGCGCTCGACCGTGGCGCAGTTCGTCAAGGTGCTCGAGGAGAATGGCGCGCTCGACTATTCCATCGTGATCGCGGCCACCGCGTCCGATCCGGCGCCGATGCAGTATCTGGCGCCGTTTTCCGGCTGCACCATGGGCGAGTATTTCCGCGACAACGGCATGCACGCCGTCATCATCTACGACGACCTGTCGAAGCAGGCAGTCGCCTACCGGCAGATGTCGCTGCTTCTTCGCCGGCCGCCGGGCCGCGAAGCCTATCCGGGTGACGTGTTCTATCTGCACTCGCGGCTCTTGGAACGCGCCGCCAAGATGAACGACGACAACAAGGCCGGCTCCTTGACCGCGCTGCCGGTGATCGAGACCCAGGCCAACGACGTGTCGGCCTATATTCCGACCAACGTCATCTCCATCACCGACGGCCAGATCTTCCTCGAGACCGACCTGTTCTATCAGGGCATCCGCCCGGCGGTGAACGTCGGCCTGTCGGTGTCGCGCGTCGGTTCCGCGGCGCAGACCAAGGCGATGAAGAAGGTCGCCGGTCGCATCAAGGGCGAGCTGGCGCAATACCGCGAGATGGCCGCGTTCGCCCAGTTCGGCTCCGACCTCGATGCCACGACGCAGCGCCTGCTCGCCCGCGGCTCGCGGCTGACCGAGCTTCTGAAGCAGCCGCAGTTCTCGCCGCTGAAGATGGAGGAGCAGGTCTGCGTCATCTATGCCGGCGTCAACGGCTACCTCGATGCCATCCCGGTCGAGCGCGTGCGCGCCTTCGAGGACGGCCTCCTCGGCGCGCTGCGCAGCCAGCATGCCGACGTACTCGGCGCCATCGGCACGTCGCGCGATCTCGACGACGCCACTGGCGCCAAGCTCAAGGCCGCGGTCGAGAGCTACGCCAAGACCTTCGCGTGACGGCGCAATAGGGACCGGCCATGCCGTCGCTGAAAGACTTGCGTAACCGCATCGCCTCGACCAAGGCGACGCAGAAGATCACGCGGGCCATGCAGATGGTCGCGTCGTCGAAGCTGCGCCGGGCGCGGTCGGCGGCGGAGGCGGCGCGGCCTTATGCCAACGCCATGGACAAGGTGCTGGGCAACATCGCCGCTTCGGTGGTCGGCAGCGAAGCGGCGCCGCGGCTTCTGCGCGGCACTGGCAGCGACCGCACACATCTCCTCCTGGTGTGCACCGCCGAGCGCGGCCTGTGCGGCGCCTTCAACACGGCGATCGTGCGGCTCGCCCGCGATCGCGCCTTGGCGCTCACCGCCGAAGGCAAAGAGGTCAAATTCTTCTGCGTCGGCCGCAAGGGTTTCGATCAGCTCAAGCGGCAATTCGAGAAGCAGATCGTCGAAATGGTCGACCTGCGCTCGGTGCGCACCTTGCAGTTCGAGAACGCGGAAGCGATCGCCGAGAAGATCATCGCGCTGTTCGACAAGGGCGGCTTCGACGTCTGCACCCTGTTCTATTCGCGCTTCCGCTCGGTGATCGCCCAGGTGCCGACCGCGCAGCAGATCGTTCCGCCGGTGTTCGAGGCCAATGCCACGGCGGCGCTCGGCGGCGCGGTCTACGAGTTCGAGCCGGACGCCGAGGACATTCTGCACGAGCTCTTGCCGCGCAATGTCGCGGTGCAGATTTTCCGCGCGCTCTTGGAGAACGCCGCGTCGTTCTACGGCGCGCAGATGTCGGCCATGGACAACGCCACCCGCAACGCCGGCGACATGATCCGCCGGCAGACGCTGACCTATAACCGCACCCGCCAGGCGATGATCACCAAGGAGCTGATCGAGATCATCTCCGGCGCCGAGGCGCTGTAAGCATTTTCGTCAAGAGGACCATGATGGCTCAACCAGTCGGACATATCACCCAAGTCATCGGCGCCGTCGTCGACGTGCATTTCGAGGACCACCTGCCGCCAATTCTTAACGCGCTGGAAACCACCAACCAGGGCAACCGGCTGATCCTGGAAGTGGCGCAGCAGCTCGGCGAGAACACCGTGCGCACCGTCGCCATGGACGTCAGCGAGGGTCTGGTGCGCGGTCAGGAGGTGATCGATACCGGCCTGCCGATCGCGGTGCCGGTCGGCGAGGGCACGCTCGGCCGCATCATCAACGTGATCGGCCAGCCGGTCGACGAGGCGGGTCCGGTGCCGCACAAGGAGACGCGCCCCATCCATCAGAATGCGCCGGCCTACACGGATCAGTCGACCGAGGCGGCAATCCTGGTCACCGGCATCAAGGTAGTCGATCTGCTGGCGCCCTATGCCAAGGGCGGCAAGGTCGGCCTGTTCGGCGGCGCCGGCGTCGGCAAGACCGTGATCATCATGGAGCTGATCAACAACATCGCCAAGGCGCACGGCGGCTATTCGGTATTCGCCGGCGTCGGCGAGCGCACCCGGGAAGGCAACGACCTCTATCACGAGATGATCGAATCGGGCGTCAACAAGGACCCGCACAAGGGTTCGGTCGAAGGATCGAAGTGCGCGCTGGTCTACGGCCAGATGAACGAGCCGCCCGGCGCCCGAGCCCGCGTCGGTCTCTCTGGCTTGACGGTCGCCGAATATTTCCGCGACCAGGGGCAGGACGTTCTGTTCTTCGTCGACAACATCTTTCGCTTCACCCAGGCCGGTTCGGAAGTCTCCGCGCTGCTCGGCCGCATCCCCTCGGCGGTGGGCTATCAGCCGACCTTGGCGACCGATATGGGCGCGCTGCAGGAGCGCATCACCACCACCACCAAAGGCTCGATCACATCGGTGCAGGCGATCTACGTGCCGGCCGACGACCTGACCGATCCGGCGCCGGCGACCTCGTTCGCGCACCTTGACGCCACCACGGTGCTGTCGCGCTCGATCGCCGAGAAGGGCATCTATCCGGCGGTCGATCCGCTCGACTCGACCTCGCGCATGCTCTCGGCGGCGGTGGTCGGCGAAGAGCATTATCAGGTGGCGCGCCGGGTGCAGCAGATCCTGCAGCGCTACAAGGCGCTGCAGGACATCATCGCCATTCTCGGCATGGACGAGCTGTCGGAAGAGGACAAGCTCACGGTCGCCCGCGCCCGCAAGATCGAGCGTTTCCTGTCGCAGCCGTTCCACGTCGCCGAAGTGTTCACCGGCTCGCCCGGCGTGTTCGTCGAACTCGCCGACACGATCCGCGGTTTCCAGGGCCTGTGCGAAGGCAAATACGATCACCTGCCCGAGGCCGCCTTCTACATGGTCGGCACCATCGAGCAGGCGGTGGAGAAGGGCAAGAAGCTCGCCGCGGAAGCGGCGTAACGCGCCATGGCCGACCTTCATCTCGATTTCGTCTCGCCCGAGCGCGTGCTGTTTACCGGCAACGTCGATCAGGTCGACTTGCCCGGCGCCGAAGGCGATCTCGGTATCCTGCCCGGCCACGCGCCGCTGGTGACAGCGCTGCGGCCCGGCATCGTCACCGTATTCCGCGAAGGCAAGCAGGACCTGATCGTGGTGATCGGCGGCTTCGCCGAGGTCAGCCCCGCCGGCTTGACCGTGCTGGCCGACCAGGCGGTGCCGCGCGAAAGTTTCGACTTAACAGCATTAGCGAGCGAGATCAGGGACGCCGAGGAAGACGTCGCCGACGCCAAGGACGACGCCCAGCGCGACAAGCTCAGCCGCCACCTCGAACAGCTCAAATCGCTGCAGGCCGCGCTCGCGGCCTGATCGGCCGCCTGTCCGATCGCCCGATCCTGCGCCAGCCAGCTACGCCCGCGAACGGGTTGCATGATGCTACCGCTGCCGGCAATCTGTCGCCGTTCTGGTGGAGCATGATCTTTTCGGAAAACCGGCGCCCACTTTTCCGGATCATGCCCGATCACGGTGCGGCAGGCGTCCGATGAACCGAAAAATCGCGGCCATTTTGGCCGCCGATGTCGCCGGCTACAGCAAGCTCGTCGCCGAGGACGAGGAGGAGACGCTGCGGCGGCTCGCGTCCTATCGCGCGGTGATGGACGACTTCATCGCCCGGGCCGGCGGCCGCATCTTCAACACCGCGGGCGACGCGGTGCTCGCCGAATTTCCGAGCGCCGTCGAGGCAGTGCGTTGCGCCATCGACATCCAGGAGAGCTTGCGCACGCGCAACATGGCCTATCCGGCGAGCCGCGCCATGAGCTTTCGCATCGGCATCACCATCGGCGACGTGGTGGAGCGCAACGGCGACCTGCTCGGCGACGGCGTCAACATCGCGGCGCGGCTCGAAGGCATCGCGCCGGTCGGCGGCATCTGCATCTCGCGCACGGTCTACGAGCAGGTCGCCAACAAGCTCTCGGTGCAGTTCGCCAATATCGGCGAGCAGCACGTCAAGAACATTCCGACCCCGGTGCATGCCTACAAGTTCGACCTGCGGCCGGACGACATCCGCGCCGAGGCGGCGGCAAAGAAGCCGGGCAAAGCTGCGCCGTGGCTCGTGCCGGTCGCCATCGCCGCACCGCTGGTCGCTATCGCCATCGCGGTGGCCGCCTATGTGCTGATGTCGCGGCCGAAACCATTCCAGACTGCCGCGGCACCGGCCGCACAATCGTCCATGCCGCCGGCTGCGGCGCCGGCGCAGCCGAGCGCCCAGGCGCAATCGAGCATGCCGGCACAACCGAGTGCGCCGCCACCGGCTGTGCATAAAGCCGAAGCGCTGGTGCCGGAGACCATTCCCTTCGTTTCGGATCGGGCGCGCGTCACGATCCGCAACGAATATCTGGCGGCGGCCGATCACAAGGCGCTGGCGATCGCCCCCGGCGCGGCGATCGGCTTCACCTCCGGCCAGGCCGACGACGACACCGCGAAGTCGGCCGCCCTCGATACGTGCCAGCGGCGCGCCGATGCGCGGCCGCGGGAGCGCAAGTGCGAGATTTATGCGGTCGGCAATACGGTCGTATATGCCGGCGGCCGGCCGCCGCTGCCGCCGCCGCCATGGGTCAGGCGCGATCCGCTCATCATGCGGCCGTTCGCCGCCGCCGACGTTCCCATGGTGCGGCCGCAGGGCAAGACGGCGATCGAGAAGAATTATATGCAGGGCCGGGAGCCGAAGGCGCTGGCGCTCGGACCGAAGGGCGGCTTTTTCTTTCTCACCAATCAGGAAAACGCCGACGAGGCGGTGCGCCGGGTGCTCGAGCTGTGCGGCCATGGCGCCGGCGTTCCTTGCCTGATGCTTGCGGTCAACGACGAGTTCGTCGTGCCGGTGCCCGCGACCATGAGGGCGGTCGGCTTTTTCCAGCCGGCGAGCGCGCCCGCCATCGCGCCGGAATTGCGCGAGGGCGTTGCGCAACGCCTCGCCAACGGCAGCGGCTGGACTGCGGTCGCGGCCGGCGCGGGGGGACGCGTCGGCGTCGCGGTCGGCGCCATGAACGAACAGGGCGCCACCGGCACCGCCATGGCCGACTGCGCCAAGCAGGACAGCGCCTGCCGCGTCATCGCCATCGGGCCGTTCGCCGTCGAGCCGAAGTGACGCTCAACGGGCGCCATGGCCAGGCTTGACCCGGCCATCCACGTCATGACTCCTCAAGCCCCCGTCAGGTGGGAGAACTCGCGCACCACGCGCTCATAGACCGCGCGCTTGAACGGCACCACCAGGTCGGGAACGTTCCGCAGCGGCTCCCAGCGCCACGCCGAGAATTCCGGTTCGTGGGAGCCGGCGGGATTGGCGACGTCGATTTCGCTGTCTTTGCCGGTGAAGCGCAGCGCGAACCATTTTTGCTTCTGGCCGCGGTATTTGCCTTTCCAGGCCTGGCCGACGATCTCGCGCGGGATGTCGTATTTGAGCCAATCGGCGATTTCGCCGAGCCGCTCGACGGAGCGGATGTTGGTTTCCTCGCGCAACTCGCGCAATACGGCCGGCCATGCATCTTCGCCCTTGTCGATGCCGCCTTGCGGCATCTGCCAGGCGTGAGTGAGATCGATGTGCTCCGGCCCGTCGATACGGCGGCCGATGAACGCAAGGCCGTCTCGGTTGAGCACCGTTGCGCCGACGCAGGGACGATAGGGGAGGTCTTCGAAGCGCATATCAGGAATCGGAAAACAGGAGTCAGGTACAGCAAGGATACATGAGGTTATGCATTCCTGATACCTGACTCCTGTTTCCCGATCCCTGACATCAGCTCGGCTTCGGCTTGAGCGCTACCGCGGTGATCGGAACCAGCAGCAGGCCGCGGTCGGCCAAGGTCTTCGACCATTTGGCGAGGTGGTCGATGGCGACCGGCAGCGCCGACGTTATGCCGACAACGACGCTGCGCTCGCGCGCCGCCATTTCCAGGCGGCCGAGCGCGCGGTCGATCTCGCCGGGGGTCGGCACCGCGTCGATCGCCAGATCGGCCTTGGCGAACGGCAAATTGTTGGCACCGGCGATGCGGCCGGCAAGGCTGCGCGGATTGGAGCCGTCATCGACGAAGATCAGGCCGCGCTTGGCGGCCTCGCGCAGGATCGGCGCCAACGACGGCTCGGAGGCGGTAAACCGCGCCCCCATGGCGTTGACGATGCCGACATAGCCCTGGAACCGACTCATCACCCAGTACAGCCGGTCGAGATTCTGCTGCGGCGCCAGCGACGTCAGCAGCGTTTGCGGACCCGGATCGTTGTCCGGATAGTCGAACGGCTCCATCGGCACTTGCAGCAGGACTTCATGGCCTTGGGCGCGGGCCCGCGCGGCGAGCGCCGCGACGTCACTGCCATAGGGCATGAAGCCCAGCGTCACCGCGCCCGGCAGCTTGGCGATGGCCTCGGCGGTGGCGGCCTCGCTGACGCCGAGACCGCTGACGATGATGGCGATGCGCGGCGCGTCGGGCTTACCGGGCAGGGCCTTGACCGGCTGGGCAAAGGCCTCGGCCGGCCGCGTGCCGTCGGCGGCGATCCTGGGGATGGCGCCGTGGGGCGACGCTTCGGCGAGTTTTTGCTTGAGCGGCGGCGCGTCGGGCGGCGTCTCGTTGGCCGGGATCGATATCTCCTGGCGCGCGCCGGTCTTGCCGTCGATGATGGTGATGGTCCTGGTGGCGCCGGTCGGCGGTGCTTTGCCCTGATCGCCGGTTGCCGGAACCGGCGCCGGATTGCCGTCGCGTTCCGGGTTGGCGGCCACGACTTTCGCCGGGGCCTGGGTTTCGGACGTCTTTGCCGGTGCGCCGGGATGCACGTTGATCGGCACCACGGCCACCGGCTCGCCGCCGAACGGATTGTTGCCCAGCACCGTCCACACCGCGAAGATGCCGAGGAAGAGGGCCAGGCCGCCAGCGATGACCTGCGCCGCCGTGATGGGGAGCCGGGCTCGCCGCTTTTTGAGGTGCTGGCCGAGCGGCGCGTTGAAGTCGTCCCCGGTCATGGGCCGTGCTCGGGAGCGTCGCTGGGGGCCGAAGGCTCGCGAATCATGCGCCGGAGTCTATCACGGCCCGCTAAGGGAGCCGTTTGGCGCCGTCCGGCGGTGTCGAGGGCCAAAAAAAAATTCGGGGCGGCTTGGGCCGCCCCGAACTTATCGTCCTAGTCCTGACCGCCGCTTAGTTCGGAACCGCGGCCTTCGGATTGGGCGGGAAGGCGGCGTTGGTGATTTTGCCGCGCAACAGATCGAGCGCCATCTTCAACGCCGCGTCATCCTTTTCGTCCGGCGGCACGTAGGACTGCGAGCCGGACTCTTCGGTGCCCTCGGCCTTGAGGTGGCCGCGCAGCGAGGCCTCGCCTTTGGTGTCGGTGCGCGACTTCAAGTCGTCCGGGACGCTCTGCAGCACTTCGATGTCCGGCGTGATGCCCTTGGCCTGGATCGAGCGGCCCGACGGCGTGAAATAGCGCGCCGTGGTCAGCCGCAGCGCGCCATTGCCGGCGCCGAGCGGGATGATGGTCTGCACCGAGCCCTTGCCGAACGAGCGGGTGCCGACCAGCGTGGCGCGCCGGTGGTCCTGCAGCGCGCCGGCGACGATTTCCGAGGCCGACGCCGAGCCGCCGTTGATCAGCACAATCAGCGGCTTGCCCTTGGCCATGTCGCCCGGCCGCGCATTGAAGCGCTGCGTCTCTTCCGGATTGCGGCCGCGGGTCGACACGATCTCGCCCTTGTCGAGGAACGTGTCGGACACCGAGATCGCCTGGTCGAGCAGGCCGCCCGGATTGTTGCGCAGATCGATGACGTAGCCTTTGACCTTGTCGGCGCCGAGCTGGCTGTTGAGGTCGTTGATCGACTGTTTCAGGCCGTCGGTGGTCTGCTCGTTGAACTGGGTGATGCGGATATAACCGATGTCGTCACCCTCGGCATGCGAGCGCACCGACTTCACGCGGATGACGTCGCGCACGATCGTCACTTCGATCGGCTTGTCCGCGCCCTTGCGCATGATGGTGAGCTTGATCTTGGTGTTGACCGGGCCGCGCATCTTGTCGACGGCTTGGTTCAGGGTCAGACCTTGCACCGCCTCGCCGTCGAGCTGGGTGATGATGTCGTTCGCCATGACGCCGGCCTTGGCGGCCGGCGTATCGTCGATCGGCGCCACCACTTTCACCAGGCCATCCTCCATGGTGACTTCGATGCCAAGGCCGCCGAATTCGCCGCGCGTCTGCACCTGCATGTCGCGGAAGCTCTTCGGGTCCATGTAGCTCGAATGCGGATCGAGACCGGCGAGCATGCCGTTGATCGCCGATTCGACGAGCTTGGCGTCGTTGGGCTTCTCGACATAGTCGGCGCGAACGCGCTCGAACACGTCGCCGAACAAGTTGAGCTCCCGGTAGGTGTCGGACGCCGCCGCTCGCGCGGAGGCGCCCACCAGCAGGGCATGCGGCTGTGTCGCCAGCAGCGTGACCGCCGCACCCGCCACCGCTCCTAAGAAAATCAGAGATGTCTTGCGCATCATCCGCGAACCTTTTCGCCTTCGTTTATCGCCCACCAGGGGCTGGGATCAATCGGAGCGCCGTCCTTGCGGAACTCCACATAGAGTACAGGTTGCTTGGTCCCGGTCGCGACGGCCGTGGACACCTGCGATCCACCGCCCATGACTGCTACGGGTTCACCGGTCAGCACAAACTGACCGAGATCGACTGATATTCGCTCCATCCCCGCTAGCAGCACATGATACCCGCCGCCAGCGTTGAGGATCAAGAGTTGGCCGTAACTACGGAACGGCCCGGCATACACGACCCAGCCGTCGCACGGGGCAGTTATATCGGCGCCAGCGTGGGTTGCGATGGATATGCCCTTCTGCGTTCCGCCGGCGCCATCGGAAGCGCCGAACTCGCGGATCCGGCTGCCGTTCACCGGCAAACGCAAGTGGCCGCGATTCGCCGCGAAGGCCACGGCCGGCGCAAGCCGGCCCGGATCCTTCAATGCGGCCAGATCGGGACGGGTGGCGTCGGCTTCGATGGAGCGGGCTTGGCTGCGGGCCTCGCGCGTCGCGCTGTCGAGTCCTTGCTCGAGCTTGCCGATCAAATCCTTCAGATTGTCGGCCTGACGGGAAAGATCGGCGACACGCTGCTTTTGCGTATCGAGCGACTGTTCGGCGGCGGCTTGGCGCTTCTGCCGCTCGTCGATCAGCATGTTGAGGCGCAATTGCTCGCGCGCCAGATCGTCGAGCTTGCCGGCGAGCTGGGCCTTCTGGGCGTCAATGTCCTTGCGCACGCGCAGAAGCTCGGCGAGATCGCTCGCCAGCGCGTCGGCCTGCGCCCGCATTTCCGGAACCACGGCGCCGAGCATGATCGCGGTGCGCACGGCTTGCAGCGCGTCTTCCGGACGCACCACCAGCGCCGGCGGCGGCTCGCGCCCGACGCGCTGAAGGGCGGCCAAAATCTCCACGATCACGCTGCGGCGCTCGTCCAGCGAGCTGCGGAACAGCCGCTCCCGTTCGTCGAGCGGCTTTAGTCGCGCCTGAATGGCATCGACGCTGCTTTCGACGTCGCGGACGCGCGCAGCAGTGTCGATGAGCTGCTGATTGAGCGCGCGGCGGTCTTCGCCGATGGCTTCGATCTTGAGCTTGAGCTTGGTCTGCGCTTCGAGCGCCGCGCGCTGCTGGGCGCGCACGGCGTCAAGCTCTTGGTCGTGCTGGCGCAGCGCATCGAGCCCGGTCTGGGGCGGCGAGCCCGGCGCCGGCACCAGCGGCGGCGAAGGGACATTGGCGGCCGGAGCTTGGGCGGCGGGCGCCGGCGGCGAGGCGGCTTGTCCGGCCGAGCCCTGGGCAAAGGCGGCCAGATTGGCGCCGAGCGGCAGGGCAAACACCAACGCCGAGCCGAGCACAAAGCGCGGATCGGTGCGGTTCGCCCGGCGGAGAATCATCGCGTTCAAGGGTAGGCCCAGGCCTCGGGAAGGCAAGATCAAGCCGGCACTATGGGACCGGATTAAGACACGATTGCGCCCAAGCGTCACAATTCGGTGAGAAAAACCCTAGGTTAATCAGGCCCGGTGGTAGGGGTGGCCGCCGAGGATCGTGCCGGCCCGGTAAATTTGTTGCAAGAGCATGACGCGGACCAGCTGGTGCGGCCAGGTGGCCGCCCCGAAGGCGAGCCTGAGCTTGGCCCGGTCGCGGAAGGTGGCCGCAAGCCCGTCGGCGCCGCCGATGACGAAACAGACCTCCGGGCGGCTTTCGGCGCGCCATTCGCGTAACGTGGCCGCCAGCGCCGCGCTGTCGAGCGAGATGCCGCGTTCGTCGAGGACGACGATCACGGCGCGCTCCGCAATCACATTGGCGATGGCGATCGATTCCTCGGTGCGTCGGCGCTCGGCGTTAGCCGCCCGGCTTTCGCGAATTTCAATGATCTCGATGCCGCGAAGGCCGAAGGCGCGGCCGACCACTTCGGCGCGCTTGCGATAGTCGGCGGCGAGCTCGCGCTCCGGCCCCTGCTTCAGGCGGCCAACCGCGGCGATGACGATGCGCATCGGCTCAACCTAGGCTGCACGCGGGCGACCGCTCGCCGCCCGATCGCGGCACCGGTCACTTCGGCCTCACCGCCAGCGCCCGGACTAGCTCGCGCGCTGCACCTGCCGGCCGGTCATCCACATCTTCTCGAGATTATAGAAGGCGCGGACTTCGGGCCGAAAGACGTGAACGATCACGTCCCCCGCATCGATCAGCACCCAGTCGCAGTGCGGCACGCCTTCGACGCGGGCCGCAATGCCGGCTTTGCGCAAATCCTCGACCACGCGGTCGGCGACCGAGCCGACATGGCGCTGCGACCGGCCAGACGAAATGACCATGTAGTCGCCGATCGAAGATTTGCCGCGGAGATCGATGGTGAGGATGTCCTCCGCCTTCATGTCGTCGAGGCGGGCGAGGACCAAATTGAGGATCCCCTCTGCGTCAAGACGCATTATGGAGACCGCTTCGGGCGCACGACGTTCGGCCCGAGAGATTACAACTGTGGACAGGGGTGCTTATCCTTTCGCTCCAGCTTCCTTGTCGCTTTGGTCGGCCTTGTCACTCCAGATCGGCCCGGCTACCCGAATCCGGGTTCGCCTTAAGATAGGCATGCCGGGTTAACGGTTTCAACTGCCTTGCCTTCAAGCAACTGTCATTTTGCGGCGCTTTGACGGGCGCGCGCCGCCCGCAGTGCCGTCGACGACAGCGGCGATTTCAGGCCATGCAGATAAATCCAGGCCGGCGGCTTGCGTTCCGCCAACTCCCGCGCCGCCCCTTCCGGCAGGCGGAAACGCGCCAGCGCGTGGGCCGCGGCGCTGCCGGTCGCGTAGAGGCTCGGTCCGAGCCGGTCGACGATGGCGATCGGGACCAGGCGGGCGATGTCGCCCCAGCGCTGCCAGCGATGGAAGCTGCGCAGATTGTCGGCGCCCATGATCCAGACAAAGCGCACGCCGGGGCAGCGCTGCTTGACGTGGGAGATTGTCGCATAGGTGTAGGCCGTGGGCAGATCGGCCTCGAAGTCGGTAACGTCGATGCGCGGATGATGCGCCAGCGCCTGCGCGGCGGCGACGCGTGCGCGAAGCGGCGCGAGACCGCGGGTGTCCTTCAACGGATTGCCGGGCGTGACCAGCCACCACACCCGGTCGAGGCCAAGCCGCCGCAGCGCCAGCATGCAGGCGGCGCGGTGCGCCGCATGGGCCGGATCGAAGGTGCCGCCGAACAGGCCGATGCGCATGCCGGGGGCATGGGGCGGAAGCACAAAACGGGACGGAGCGCGCGAGCGCGCGGCAGCGGAAGCGCTCATCATGTCTGCCGGAAAGTGCCCCCTCCCCACGCATCCTTCGCCGGCCGCCGTCGCGGTGGTGCGCGACGGCAGAGCGAAACGTTCACGGCCGCGTCTGTCCGTTGCCGCGGATGCGGTACTTGAAACTGGTCAACTGTTCGACGCCGACAGGGCCGCGCGCGTGCAGCCTGCCGGTGGCGATACCGATCTCGGCGCCGAAGCCGAACTCGCCGCCGTCGGCGAATTGGGTCGAGGCGTTGTGCAGCACGATCGCCGAATCGACTTCGCGCAGGAATTTCTCCGCCGCGGCCTTGTCCTCGGTGACGATCGCATCGGTGTGGTGCGAGCCGTAGCGCTCGATGTGGGCGATCGCCGCATCGACGCCGTCGACCACGCCTGCAGTGATGATGGCATCGAGATATTCGGTGCTCCAATCGGCTTGGCTCGCCGGCCTGACCCGAGGATCGACCGCCTGCACGGCGGCATCGCCGCGGATTTCGCAGCCGGCGTCGATCAGCATGGCGACGAGCGGTTTGAGCATTTTCGGCGCGGCGGCGCGATCGACCAGCAAGGTCTCGGCGGCGCCGCAGACGCCGGTGCGGCGCATCTTGGCGTTCAGCACGATCGCCTTGGCCATCGGCAATCTGGCCTTGCCGTCGACATAGACGTGGCAGACGCCTTCGAGGTGAGCAAACACCGGCACCCGCGCTTCCACCTGGACGCGGCCGACCAAATCCTTGCCGCCGCGCGGCACGATGACGTCGATGGCGCCATCGAGGCCGGCGAGCATCATGCCGACGGCGGCGCGGTCGCGGCTCGGCACCAGCGAGATCGCCGCGGCGGGCAGGCCGG
>Ga0335081_10002608_pt1 | contig 28426 bp, 31 predicted proteins | sample Lox_Sample_35_FD_206713 | JGI IMG/M metagenome (GOLD analysis project Ga0335081, IMG submission 206713) | Soil microbial communities from Loxahatchee National Wildlife Refuge, Florida, United States - Lox_Sample_3.5 | ecosystem: Environmental > Terrestrial > Soil > Wetlands | place: USA...
CCGCCCCAAAGAGCGGTAATTTTCCAGTGCACTGTTTTGTCCTCCTCGGTGTTTCTCTTAACCAGCTGAAACATTACCGAGTTAGGGCGGAACAGTGCTATTTAATTTCGGGATTCAGGTTCAACCGATGAAACCAAACTATTGGCGACACGTCGGGCATATGGCGCTAATCGGCGCACTCAAGAAAAGCGGTAACAAACGGCAAAATTATCCCGCTGCGTTAGAGGCGATCGCAGACCTGGGCGATCCTCGGCGCACGTAAGGCATATCCGTGCGGATTGGGTCCGCCGCGCCAGCGGCTACGTTCAAACGGGGTTCGAGGAAATGAGAACGCAAGCGACGTTCGAGAAAACGTCATTTCCTCCAACCGGCGGTGTCTGGCTGGATGGCAGCCTGATAATCCGGATTTACCATTTTTCGCCGCTTCCAAGCGACCTGAACCACGAAGACACCTTCTCTACCAGCTTTTCCGGTGGGATGGCTTCTTGTACTTTCGCAACCAACCTCGCAAGACGATCGTTGAACTCGGTGCCAGAGGGTAGTTATTTACCCATTTTATTTGACTTCAGTGCGCCGACTAGTCGGAATGTTACCGAAACCCTGATGACACTGGCTGCGATGGCCCGGTTCGTTATCGCTGACATTACGGACCTCAAATCCGCATCTTATGAACTGATGACGTCGTGCGCTTGAACAGATTGGCAAGCGTCTCTCTCGGTTTCGCCAATTAAAACACGAGCGGATCACAACTTATGTTCGGGCAGCAAGACTCTCGCGCAGTTCTTTCACCATGCGCGCACAAGTTAGAGCAATGGCTTTCGCGCCAAGATAATACGGGCCACGTGTCGGATCCTCTAAAACCGCCGTCATCATCTCCACAAGGGTGCAAATGTCGTCCAGCTTTTGACGTGTGTCAGTGTCACCGATTTCGGAGACACTGTTTCTTGCACTGCAGACCGGTTCCGCCGCCGCGCGAAGCAGTCGAAAAGAATTCAGGCAGACGCTGTCCGGAGTCTGACCAAAGCTATTCGTGCTTCCCTCGAGAACACGGAGATTGTCCACTAACACTCGATAAATGCGATCTGGTCCCCAGCTCGGCCCGGGCCCCTCACTACTCCCTCCCTCACGATCATCTTTGAATGCGTTGAAGGCTTTGACAACGGCAAGTTTGAGATCATCAGAGGTCTTGAAGACAGCCGCGCGCTGATCTAAACTCGCTCGTTTGCGAAAGCTCTCGATCCGCTCGAGAGGATGCTCCTTCGTCTTTGCGTCCGTCAGCGCATAGGGTATCGACTCTTCGTCTTTGATAAATACGAGTCGCGGCTTGTTGCTGGCTTGTTCATACTCGAGCTCAGTAATCGAAAGGCTTCTGGGGTTCTGCCCGCCCGCCTCGGGTACGTACCCGTATCTCAGACCCAGGATCAGGATATAGGCGTCACAGTTCGCAACATCCTCAAGGCAGCTGTCAACTAGGGCCCTCTCGCTAGCCAGATAGCTATGCTTGATTACGCACTCATCACTGAGAGCCTGACGGACCGCTTCCCGCTCAGCCTCCAAATCCTTTAGCGTGGACGATAAATACACCGCGTAGTTCACGGAGCAATCTCCCTGGGACCAACCTGCTAAATTAATTATCCGCTTTTTCTGTTTGAACGATATTGTGATTTAAGCCACTGAAGGGCTGTCCCGATATCTAATGGGGAGTCAACGGCGACGCAACCAATCGCCTGCAGAACCGTCGTTTCGCAGATACTGAACTCGAGCTTGCCGACGTCACGGAATCCCCGCACGTTGTAAAAATAGAGGCCCGGCAAGTAATCGCGCAGCCGCAGCCCAGCTTCCGGAAATGGCGGATGGAGTTGGCCACGAGAGCCCAGGTGCGCGTGCGGTGCGGACGCTCGCTCAGTCCACTCTCGTCAGCGAAGACGATGGTTCGCCCTTCTTTTTGGGCTTTTTTAATCTCCACCCATCCGGTTCTTGCGCCGCGAAAATCCGAAATGCAAGAATTGAAAGCCGGACTTGTTCTTCACCTTGAGTGCAAAAAGAGTGGAGCCTCGGGCCTGCTCTGATCAGGAGAACGCGGTCCAGAAACGGGGTTCTGGGAAATGATGACGGAGGTTCCGAACAGATTGTCGATCACTCGGAAGTGATCTTAGGCTCGCTTACCACGATTAGTAAGTCGGCTTGTAGGCAGTGATCTCCGCGCTTGGTGACAGTGGAATCGGCGAATCGGCAGGATTCTATAGGCGAAGTAGGCTCACGGGGGCGGGCTAAAAACCCCACGCAAATTCACAGCCTGCAAGGTCCGAAATTCAACCGTTTACGCGACGGGAGTTGCGCGGGCTAAAAATATTAGTTTTCCGCTCTGACTCCCTTGTGGAATAGTGATCCTCGGTGTTATCTATTGGCAAAGAGTTCGGTCGTAAGATCTTGCACCGACGTAGACAGGACATGCCCTAGGCAGAAGCGTGATGGCATATTTCATAGACTTGTTCTCCCCGGAAACGTACGAAGCATTCAGTCGGTCCTCCCGGGACATTTCCGGATTTCGTACCCGCCACAAAAATGTAGCCCAGAAGATCAAACCCGGCGACATATTCGTTTGCTATCTCACGCGACTATCTCGCTGGTTCGGAATGCTAGAGGTAATCAGCGGTCCGTTCACCGACAACACCCCAATTTTTGTCAAAGAGAATGACCCGTTCGTCGTGCGATTCCACGTGCAGCCCAAAGTGTGGCTTGAAATGGACAAGGGTATCCCCATTCACGATGACTTAGTCTGGACCAGTCTCTCGTTCACGCGGGGGCTTGAGAAAAGCTCCTTGAGCTGGACGGGCAAGGTCCGAGGAAGCCTAGTCCGACTTGACGATCAAGACGGCGCATTTCTCGCCGACAAGCTCAAAGCGCAGTCCATTGGTGGTCGCTCTTATCCCCTTACGGAACAAGACAAGCAGCGGCTTACTAGCCACACCGTGAATCGCCCCGACAAAGTCGTCACGGTCTCGGTTCCCGAAGATGCAGGTCCTTCTGAGACCACTGAAATCGTATCGGAGGATGAGAGCCGCGAGTCTACTCGTGTTCAAGCGTTGATCGCGACCATTGGCGCGAAAATGGGAATGTCAATCTGGCTTCCGCGTGCTGATCGTACAGCCGTAATGAAGGTTTGGAAGAGTGAGGATGCCGACGTTCTTGAGAAACTTCCGCTGAATTACGACGACACAACGCTTCGGACAATTGAGCAAATAGACGTTTTATGGTTGCGGGGCCGCTCCATTGTTCGCGCCTTTGAGGTTGAGCACACCACCTCGGTGTACTCCGGAATCCTTCGCATGGCTGACCTGCTGGCATCCCCCTTTATGCCTGCCACTTGAAAGCATGTCTGGGCTTCCATAACGCGGTAATTTACGAGGTTGCCTTCGGCGACTGCTTGCTCGAACGAGTAGTGGAAGGTCGGGAAGCCATCTTCGCATTTAAACAACGCAAAGGTGTTGTGATCGATGTAGTCCGTCGGGGTAGCTGTCAGGCCGAGCTGGAGAGCATCGAAGTGTTCAAATATCGCAAATATCGCGAGGTAACGCTGGTAGATCGACCGATGACTTTCGTCAGCAACGATCAGATCGAAGTAACCGGGCGATAATCGCGAAAAGACCTGAGTCATGCTCGGATATGTTGCAAACTGGATACGAGCACCACTTAGCTCTCCACCCTCTATTCTGGCTAGGCTCTCTTGGGGCAAGTGCGACTTGAACTCCCCCATCGCCTGACGCACCAGCTCCCGACGATCAGCCAGAAAAAGGACACGCTGAATACGTTTCGCGCGCAGGAGAAGGTCGATGAGAGCGATTGTTGTGCGTGTTTTTCCGGTCCCCGTAGCCATTACCAGCAGAAACGACCTGCGTCCAGCCTCAACAGCCTCAGTGACCCGTCGAATGGCTTCGACTTGGTACGTCCGGCCTGCGATTTTCGGGTTGAAGGCGGTGGTGCTCAGAGGCAGGCTGTAACGCTTCTGGTGCGCAAGTCTTTCGAGATCATCTTGGGTAAAAAAACCGCTCACCGGCCGGGGTGGGTAGCGATCTCTGTCCCAGAACAATATGTCGTGACCATTCGCTAGAAAGATGAACGGGTCTTGACCGTTCTGGCGACGAACGAAGTCTGCGTAATCGGCGGCCTGTCGCTTGCCCGCCAAAGCATTGCGAGTGCTACGCTTGGCTTCGACAATGGCGAGAATGCGGCCATCTCGACTTAATAGAACATAATCAGCAAATTGGTCCTCAGTTGGCGGCGATTCAGGTTCCGGCTTGAGTGGGTATTCGGCAATGAGTGTGCCGTTAGAACTTGACCATCCGGCCTGAAGCAACTGTCTGTCGATCAGTTCCATTCTTACAACGGATTCTTTTTCGGGTCTGCTAGGCACATTTCACCGTTGATTAGAGCCGAATTCTGAGCCGAGGCCACGGTCTGCGAACGACGCTAGACCAACTGACAAAAACCTCCTTGCAGGCAATCTAGACTCTGAGATTATCTTATTGCGGGCACGGTTGACTAAGGAGTGATCGCAGCCTGTAATCACAAAACAAGCGTGTGACTGGTAGGCGACTGCAACCACACCATGATTGTGCAAATGTTGCAGCTTATTCCCCAAGTGCACGTGTTCCGATCCACGTCCGACACTTTGATCGAAAACAACGGTCAGAGCGTTGGGGCGTTGCTTTGTAAGCTGGATCAGCTCACTCGCGAACAGGTATTCAGGGGCTCGAACTCCGTGTGTGACCTTCAAACGTATTCCCGTGTTTGGGTCAAGAAACAAGTTGCCGCAAGAAGGAGTACAGGAAAAGTAAGCCTGCCGATTAGACCGGATCGTTAGAACGGCGTTCGAAATGACTTGCGCGCCGATTAGTCCCTCGAACGCTTAGAGGCTTCTTCGTCAGAGACGGGCTCGGTAAACATTGGGAGAACTGACCATGGCCCGAACGACTGCAACCATCGTAAGAGCGACTGTTTTACGATGTCGTAGGAGTCACCGAAGTAGCGCATGCGCATCGAGATTACCTCTGGAACTATCTGCTGACCGGGTAAAGCGCGTCGAACGCGGCGAGCTTCGCTTCATCGGGGGTGTTATACCATCCGCCAACTCTCACCCACTCCGACTCGAAGCTGTCTCTTAATGTGTAGCTAACTGCCCAACCTCCACGAGGGCCCCGTTTCAAGACGATCACGTTTCCGCCCTTCTTCAGGTACAGATTTCCCTTGCTGGAGAATCGCCAGTTGAGAGTAGGCCATCGCAGTCGGCGGCCAGCACGCCCTTTCAAGTCGCGTTCTCTTAGTTTAGGATTAGTAAAGTCGTCCGTGAGGTGTTGCGCACAGATGCAGCCAACCCTGATGCGTATACTGGTCTTCTTATTCTTAAGTTCGTGCTCATAACGGACGTGAGGAAAGCTGCAATTCTGACACTTGAAGTCGCCCGTGCCGTTGTCCGTGATGCCTATCCACACCCACCCTCTGCGCGGCAAGTCGTCACGTAATCGAAAGGTTTCTTTCATCACTGTAGTTCCCATCTGAGGAATTGTACAACCGGAATGTTGGTCTGACCGAAGCCGTGTTGGCTTCACCGCAATCATTGCCAGCACTGACGTGCGTTGGTCGTCCATACCAACATTTAGGTTCGCCGTTTGTTCGCCCATTAAGAGTTGGTGATCGTAAGCACTAGCGCATGATACGGTTTATCTTATCTATCGAGAGGGTCGCCTGTGAAATGCAGGACTTGTGGTGCTCGCGTAGATGACGAGCTGCCGTTCTGTACAGGATGCGGTCAGTCGTTTCTGACACGCAAACGGCAACGGATGTATCCAATCAAAGCACCCGCCCAGATGTGTGGTCGTAATCCGGTCCAGCACGTCCACATACCGAGAAATCTCCCCAAGAGATTTCGTGAAGTCTTAAACCTTGCAAAAGGCGAAAAACCTCTCCAGCTATTCTTTGAGCGGCATCCGATCATACTGCTCATTAGCATCGTATCCCCTCACACTGCATGGGTGTTTCCACGCAAGATGTTGCCCAAGCCCGAGGGTGGTTCTTGGGTACCCGATTTCATGATTTGTGATTGGACATCAGTCGGTCCGCTCTGGACCATCGTGGAATTGGAGAGTCCGACAGCCAAAGTCACCAGTTCTAGGGGCATTTCTGGAAAATGCCGACACGCGCAGCAACAGATTGATGACTATCGTAATCATGTAAGCAAGAACGCCGCGTTTCTTCGCGACGGGGGGTTATTGGGCATTCACGGTAGGTGTCCCGCTTGGATCGTTATGGGGAGGACAGAGGAGCGCAGTACAACCGAGCGTGAACGAATAGCACATTTGAGGGAATATGGTATCGAAGTGGCCTCGTACGACCGTTTGCTCTACGATTGTCAGGAGAGATCCGCAGTGAAGAGGCGTCTCGTCATTGGTGGAAAACGCAGTTTAGAGACTTGAAAGGCCGAAATTCCACTTAGAGTGCTTTGCAGGTGCAGACCACAGTCTTTTGCGACACCGGTCTTATTTTTGCTTGGCTGCTAGAGTCGCCTGAAACTTCTTGGCTGGCACTCCCGCTGCGGCCCGCTGCGCCCAAGTCATTACCGGGCCGCGTTCGCCGTACACGAGAATGACTTGTTCCTTGGTGGGCCGCCCCGCTACCTTGAACAGTCGCAGCCCCTCAGCGCGGGCCTTGCCAGCAGTGGTTTGCTGCTGCGCAATCTTCTTCGCCGCTTTCGCTCGGCCAGCCTTGGACACTTTTCGGTTCTTCTTACTCTTTTTCATTTTTCCTCTCCTGTCACCGTGGTGACTCGCGAACCATAATTGGTTCTCTAGAGAGAAACTACCCAAAACATATCGTGAAACGATACAGACTGGAGTCCGGTGTGAAGTCTCGCGCCGAGTGTCCGGCCCGCGTTTCTCCTCACGGATAGGGGCTGGATAGAATTTCTGGTGGTAGGGGCTGGTCTGGGCCTCTCGTTGCTAGAGACGGCTCTCTCGCGCTCCTCGCGGCCTATTTCGGGAGGGCCGGGAACAAATGTGAGTTGGAGGAGCGGTGCTACAATCACGCAAAACGTACACTGACGAGTTTGAAGCTCTATGACAAATCAGGAGGAACGTCCGCTCACCAAGGCTCGCCAAAAGGCGGGGCATTACGAAATTCTCGGCGAAACATATGCCAAGTTTGAGTTCTTTGAAAACGGCTGGAACCCTTACAGCCGATTTCTAGACGTGGACAAGGTAGACTTCATTCTGAGGAGACGAACGGCCACCGGGCAGAGAATTTATCGCGAGGTTCAAGTCAAGTTTGGGAAGCTATACCCAGTAGGTTCCGCATGGGAACGTGAGCTCTTTGACTTCTCGTCGTGGCGGTTCTTCAAAGAGGACGAATTTGCCAGCCAGATCAACTAAGAGGATTTTTTTATAGCGTACATTCTCGCTTGAGACATTGGATACAACCGAGATATTTTCATCCCCGTTCGTGACTTCGCAAAGGCCATTCGTCTCGGAATTCCCAGCAAAGGCCAGCGCAAGGTATACATCTCACGAGTGAAGGGAGATTCGGAACGTTGGGTTCTTCGCAAGGCACCCCGGAGCTTCTCAGAGATCACCGAGGAGACTTGTCTGGACGTGACCGCTTATCGCCGCAACTTCAGCGCACTACTACAAAAAGCCGACTGAGTGCGCCTCCAGCCCTTCCTCCCTACACGGATTTCCCTTCGTAGCGGACATCAAATCCTAGGGCTTTCAGAATCGCGACAGCTTGGTGAGAGTTCGTGCTGTCGTTTGGCGGTACTCCCGCTGCTTCTAGGATTAGCGGCCGAGCCGGGAACTCCTTTCCTTCCACCACCGTTGTCCACTTCTGCTTCTGTCGCAGCCATTTGAAGCTTCGCGCTGCTTTGATGACGTCCTGTCGGGTAAGGGCCGCAACCTTTGGGCTTGCCACTGTGGCCTCCCGAATTCAACAACAACATCATACACAAATTACACAAATTATTATTCAACGTCAAGCTGTTTGGCTGTCAAAAGGCCAAGGTTCGCCTGTTCGTAAACTGCGGGGCCGAACGTGATGTTCTGGGAGGGCGCTACCCGCAATTGCTACCTGTGATTCCTACCTGCGTTACGGGTAAAATCGCCTGCACGACGGACTTCTATGCGCTCTAAGTGGCTGTATTTCGTAATCGCGGTAGGTTGACACGGTGGAGGTCTGGCCTCAAGACAGACGGCTGGACTCTACACAAGGGACACTAGGGGAGTTGACTTTACTTTTTCACGCGAATGGCGTATCAGCGGTTACGACGGTTACGATTTTTCGGTGCGTGGTGCATTGACTCACTGATCGTCGGCTATTACGACGGAGGCAAGCCGATGTATGTGGCGAGAACGCGGAACGGATTTGTTCCGGCTTCGCTGCGGCAAGTGTTTTAGAAATTGAAGCACCTTGCCACGCCGACCTGCCCCTTCGTAAATTTGCCGGAGACGAGGCCGTCTCGATTCGGCGAAGAACTGAACGCAGAGAAAATGAAGAAAGCGATTTGGTTGAAGCCGGAAGCCGTCGTTCCAATTGAATTCCTTGAGTGGACCGAGGGAGCCCGGTTGCGACATTCGAAGTTTGTCGGACTTCGCGAGGACGAGAACCCCCGAAGCGTGGTGAAAGAGGAGAGAGGTTTATAGCTTGGCTGTCATTCTTGGGCCCAATTTGAGTTCCTCGATGCCGCCGGAATAGCCCGACGCATCGGGCCGGTCATAATAGAAAAATCGACGCCCCAGAGCCATTTCCTGAACCACGCGCGAAGGGTTTGCTCCCAGGTCGGCGCGCCAGACGAAAGGTTTCAGCCGCGGGCCCGCGAAAAACTGCATCCGGGAAAAGAAGCCATCGCGATTAAATTCCGCGGTGAGAATGTGCGACCACTGCAGCAAACGCGCTCGTTCCGGAACGAGCTGCGGAAGAAGGACGTCCTCGACAATTCGCGCCCGGTTCGTACCCGTTCCTGAATAAATAAACCGCTTGAGATCGTGGAACTCCGGCTCAAATCCGGTGAAATGAAAGTGCGCAAGAACGAAGTGGAAAGCGATTTTCGATATGGCTTGCACGTACGGCAGCGTTATTTGAGCCTTGGCCTCTCCTTCGAGCTCCACGGTCTCAGGTGAATCCGCGGGCGCCGCGGCCATACGTTCGAGCGCCAGACCCAGAAGAGCCTGCAGCTCAGCCTCCTGCTCATCCTTTGCAAAACAGGCGACCAGCTGCCAGGACTTCCACTCCTCTCCGAAGCGGGAGAGATCCTGCGCCAACTTGCCCGCACGAAGCGGAATGTGCACCAGCGCTCCGTCCGGCTTTTTGAACACGAGCTGGTCCAGGGGAGCGGCTTCTCCCTCGGATTTCATCTCCCACAGCAGTTCGTGCGGCATGCCCGGGTAAACACCTTTCACCGTCAGAGGAGCCAAGCCTTGCGTGGGCTCGACAAAGATGTTCTTCGACTGGTGACCTTTTCTTCCCTGGACGCCCAAGATCTTCCTGAAGAATGCCTCGCCGGAGTTGCGCAGGAATACTTCTTCAAACTTGCTGAAGCGCCTCTGGCAGTCATAGCAGATAAAATTTCTAAGCCGGATATCATCCTTAAAATTGCCCAAGCCGGCAGGGAGGTAGTGCTCTTTCGGATGGAGCGGCGAAGTGCCAGGGCATAGCCCGGCCGGCGCGGTGTAGACGCAACGGTCATAACTGTTATTTTTGTCCACGATTGGCCTCAGCTAAGTTACTCGACTTCGGCCTTGCGGCGGTCGCGGAGGCCCGGGTCGTTCTCAATCATCTTGAGCGGCAAAGAAAAGTCGGGTTTCGAAGAAATAATCCAACGGCCCGCATAAAGCATTTGGAGCGAGTTCACGCGCATCACGATCTGGGGATGGTACGCCGACGGCGTGCCATCCTCAAACGACCGGACTTGCTCGTTGACGCGGTCGTGATTCGCTTTCATCTCCTGCAAGAAAGCGGCCCATTCTTCCGGGGTACCGCGCGTCGGAGTCTTGCTTTGCATCTTTTTGTAACCGGTTCGGACCTTACGAGCGCCTTCAAGCAATTCCTCGACCAATACCGGGTCGGTCATCGCAAGGCAAAGCGTGGGACTCAGCGGCAAATAAATCGTCACGCCTGGCGAGGCGAGGCCCAGCGCGCCTCGCGCCGGGCCGTAAACGTCGTTATCCAAAACTACGGGATGGTCGCCGAGGTGGAACGGGTCGTCCGGCGTAGTCCCGACCAGATGCCAGTATTTGGCAACGAAATGCCAACCATACTTCCGCGGCGCATCCGCCAACATCTCCATCGAAAACGCCTTGATCTCGTCTTCCGACAGTATTTTGAAATTGGATACATCGGCAGGGTCGATGCCGCGCTTGCGGAGCGCCTCCGCGACACCTTCGTTCACGTCTTTGATACGGTCGCGAAATGCCTGGGTGCGAAGATGCTGCACCGCGCAGAAGCCCGCGATCATGAACCGGTCTTCTTTCGTCAGCACGGTCAAGTTCTGGTTCTCAACAAGGCGAGTCAGAATCGGGCTCACCTGGCTTTCGATGGCGCTGAGCGGCTCCTCCAAGCTCACGGTCTCGCCGTCGATTTCGACTTCGTAGAAGCGTGAACCCGCCAGCACCCCCTTGATATTCGGGGAAAAGACTTTCCCGGTCTTCTTTTCAAAACACCAGACCTGCTCACTGCCGCGCTTTACGGTTGCGTCCTTAACATGTAGGCGCAACAGTGCCTGGGGCACGTAATGTTGTACTTCAGCTTTTCCGTCCAGTCTCATTGCCGTGCCTCTACTTATTAAGGGTAGCGGGTAGGAAGGCTTACAGTGGTTCAGGTGCTTCTTGGCTCTTCCTCAGTGTCTCGTTTTGGTGCGCTACTGGCGGGCGTTCTTTCGTCCTTGTGCCCCGCGGCCTTTCCAATAAAGAACGATTCCTTTGCCGCCCGATCGCGCTTTCGGCCGCGCTCGATCTGTTTTTCCGACCACGGACGCGCCCATCGCACCTGATTTCTTACGATCCAGTAGTGCGACCGACAGGAAAAGCTCCAGTTCCCGATGGAGGGGTCCAGTGAAACGGTCTCACCGTCGAAGGTGAGTTCCCAGTCGGTTGGAGACAGCGGCGTAATCACCTCTCTGCCGCATCCACAACAGCATTTGTGGCCAACGGTTGCGAACGGGATAGAAATGTAAATCGTGCCTTCTTCCAGATCCCGAGGCAGGCTCTCAACAAATTCATGCTTCAGGACCGAGCTAGGCTTCACCGGAATCCTCGTTCAGCAGCAGGTTGCCGTTGACCGTGTAGATGCTGTGATGCTCCTGCTCGAGATCGACATAGAACCCGAACAGCTTCTTCCATTTGATCACCGCCAGGATAGCGTTGAGCGCGTTCAGGTCTGCGATCTGGATGTTGCGCGCATAGTCGCCGTTTTCTGATCCCGGCGCCAACGATACGCGTTTTCTGAAATGGCCGCGGCTCCGTTCCGTCGAGGCAGTGACGCGGACGGCGCCCGCCAAGCTCCCCCCGGCCTCGTAAACGTCCATACCGGTATCTACAAACGGCTTTCCATACTCTTCCAGTTTTTCGACGATGAGCTTTTTGCTGTCGCCCGCATCCATGCAGAGGAAAACGAAGTCCATCTCCCGCAGCTGGTCCACGTTGGTCGCATCGATAAAATATTCATGCGGAATGATTTTGCGGTGCATCCGCGAATACACCTGATGAAAATGCGCGACCTTCGTGAGCTTTTTCCGCAATTCCTCGACCGAAGGTGCGCCAGGAGCGCGGAACGCATTGTGCAGATAAAGCCGGTCACCATCGAAGATATGGATTTCTTTTACGGGAGTTTTGGCCACGAGGTCCAACACATAAGAGCCCGTGCCGCCGAGACCGACAATCGCGATCTTCCCCAGCTCCAATTTCCGGCTAATGCCGTGGATTCCGGCTCGACTGGAAGCGGTATCGCGATAGTTGAAAACAAACTCTTCCTCGTTGCACTCAAGGACCGGAAATGTGATAGGCGAGACGCTCGGGTCGATGGCGCGAGCGGGGTGAGAGATGATTTCGATGTATCTGGTCATCTTCTCGTAGTAGTTGCCGTAGCCCTGAGGCGGCTTATTGGAAAACGAGTAGTTCGCGACCAAGTCCTTATCGATCGGCGCACTCACGCTCCCGTGCGCGATTGCAGCAATCTCCGTACCGTTCTTGTTGCACGGAAATTCACCCGCAAAGAGAGCAACGTGGTTGCTGGGCCTCGCTGTGGTAATGTCGTCGGCCAGGGTAAGCTCAGAAATCAGCGCGCCGTACTTGATCTCCCGCCTTGAATTCACGTAGGGAACGTGATCAACCACCAGATGGTTGCCGCGTACGCTGATGTCGTAGCCCTCGTCCCTGAGCCTCTTCAGGTCCGGGCTATGACTTATCAGTTCTTGTGACATCGAAGATTATTCCGTCCTTGACCTTTACGGATTCCCCTTCGACCAACGTGCCTTGAGGCTTGTCTCCCTGGCCACGGCGGAAGGTGACGGTGTAAACGATGTTCGGCCCTCTGTCAGGATTGGGAAATGCAAGAGCAACCACTTCATCGAAGGTCAAAACGTCTTTCGCCGGCAGCTCGATGGCCCGGCTATTCACGTAAATCGTAATTTGGTTTTCGGGCCGGAATTGCTGGCCTGGTGTCACTTGCTGGGTACCCATGGAATGATCTCCGCAATTCGAATGATTTCACCGGTGACAGACTGTTGCACGGGTGATACAGTCAGTTTAGGGAATTCTGTCTCCCTAGTCAATCATTTTTGCACATGTGAAACAGGAGGTTTTTGAGTGTCCATTTTGAGAATCGGCAAGTTGCTGATGGAACAAAGGGGAATACGGGGAATACGGGAAGTGGCCGAAGAGATTGGTGTTAGCGCAGCGACGTTGTCACGAGTCGAGCGCGGTAAGCTTCCCGACCTCACTACGTTTCAGAAGATCTGCAAATGGCTGCGTATCGATCCCGCTCAAGTCCTAGATGTTCATCTCCCGGAAGGCAAAAAGCCAGTCCAGTCCAAAACGACGCCATCGGTCGCGGTGCATTTCCGCGCTGACGCTACACTCTCGCCGGAAGCCGCCAAAGACCTTGCGGAACTAATCTTAGTCGCGCAACAGGAGGCTTTGGCGGAAACCTAACCCAAAGAATCATGTTCAAGCGCGGCTTCAAATCCTGGTGTGAGGAGACCTCTCTTCAGTTGCGAAAGCAGCTGAGGCTTTCTACGGATGCGCCCCTCGATCCGTTCAAGCTCGCGGGACACCTGGGTGTAATCCTGAAAACGCCGAACGATTTCAAGAAACTCGCCCCGGCCACGCGCGCAAGGCTGCTAGGAAAACACGCCGAGTCCTGGTCCGCCTTTACGATTACGAGCGGACGAAACCCCATGATCGTTTATAACTGCGCGCAATCGGCGGCAAGAACGGCGAGTAATCTCATGCATGAGCTGGCACACATTATCCTTGGGCACCGCCCTGCCAAGCTCTTCCTCAGCGCAAGCGGGATTCCCTTGCGGACGCATGACAAGGATCAGGAGGACGAAGCGGCATGGTTGGCGGGTTGCTTGTTACTCCCGCGGCCCATCCTTCTGGTTATCGCGAGAGGGAAGATGGCGGAGAGCGACGCGTGCGCAGAATTCGGCGTAAGCCGCGACCTGCTGAAGTATCGATTGAACGTATCGGGCGTGAATGTGCAGCTACGCCGCGCGCGAGCGTACTGAAGCTCGCAATGAGCGAAGACCCCTGGCGTTCAGTCCATGCTTGCTCTTGTGGGTAGGATTTGAAACGGTCTACCTCTACTGATCAAGATCGTTGGTGACGAACGATACGGGAAAAGCGACTGGAGTGCGTAGAATATCCAGTTCAGCACGTCGCAATCCGCATCCTATGAGAAGCGCGAGAATCGCGCGGTCTGGACGACGGCAGATCTGGAAAACGAGCTGCTCGATTTCAGGACCTACTTCAACAACCATCGCACATATACCTCACGGGAAGGGCGAACGCCCGATACGCCCGCGTCACGAACAGTCGCCAATCTCCGCTCGTTTCGATGGCAGCCACACTGTCGCGCACTCTATCAAACACCTGTAGCTGCCTGAATTGCAAAAGACTTCTGGCCCGGATGACTCTCATGATGCACAGAGTAAGCACTGCGGCCAAATGAACGTTTGTCCAAGGCTACTGCGGCTTGCCCTTGCAGTAGAATCCTCTCTATTATAGGAATCGATCCCGGGTGTGCCTCCAGACTCGGCGCGAACATCTGACAGGGCTGAATGAATGGGGTTTTCATCAGTTATCGCCGCGAGGACAGCCAGCCCTATGCGGGACGGCTATCGGATCTGCTCAAAACACATTTGGGCGACTCTGTGGTGTTCATGGATGTCGACGGTCAGCCTATCGCCGCGTTCCTGCCAGAACTTGATCCCCATTGCCCCTAAAGACGCGCCGTCGGCATGCCTGCATTGAGGAATCACCGATAATTGGCGTGAATTCTCCGTGAGAAAGGACCCGCATTATGAGCGTTCGTCAGCGCATCGTAAGCTATGAGACTCTTACTGCCGCTTTCACGCCTTACCTTGAAAAGGCTGGAGAACGCACGCCCGGTTTGGAGGGACTGGAAGGCCTGACAGATGCCACTCTGCCTGCGTCCGCAATTTCCGAGATCACTACAGGCTTGCAGGTGCTCGAGAAGGAAAAACGCAATCCGGACGTGATGAGCGGGACGGAAGATCGCATGGCGTCGCTGATCCAGACATATGCCGCACAACGGGCCAAAACGGTTGTGCCGGCGGCAAGTGACGGTCTAGAAGCGAAATTCGACAACAACGATCTGCTCGGATGGATAGGGAGTTTCTTCACGTGGTGGAGAAAGATCCGGCCACACGCCTGGCAAAACCCAGCACCCGCGCCGGACAAAATCGCAGATCGTTTTCGTATAGCTGTGTTTGGCGATTGGGGTACGGGACTTTACGGCGCGCCAGTGTTGGCAAGATCAATCGCGGTGGACAAAGCGGGCTTTCAGGTTGTGCTCCATCTTGGAGATACGTACTACTCTGGAGCAAACGATGAAATAAAGGAGCGTCTGCTGGCGGACTGGCCAAAAGTGGCGGGCGCCGTGAACCGCAGCTTGAACGGGAATCATGAAATGTATACGGGAGGCCATGCTTATTTTGATCTTGCGCTGAAGCAATTCGCTCAACCATCGAGTTGCTTTGCGTTTCAAAATGATCATTGGCTGCTGGTCGGTTTGGATAGTGCTTATGCAGACCATGATATTTACGACCCGGAGATGAGTTGGTTTGAGCCCCTAGTGGCACAGCGTGGAGATCGCAAGCTCGTTCTTTTTTCTCACCACCAGCCCTATTCCCTGTTGGACGTGCAAGGGCCAAAGCTCATTTCCAAACTGGAGAAACATCTCCAGAACAAGGACATTTTCGCGTGGTACTGGGGACACGAGCATCGCTGTGTGCTCTACGACGACCATCCGCTGTGGGGTCTGAAAGGTCGCTGCATAGGCCATGGTGGTTTTCCGTACTTTCGCGACGGAGTTGCTGGCCCAGCTCCAGCCAAACCCGAGTGGGTGCGGCTCGCCTCCAAGAACCTGGTGCCTGGCGGCGAATTGTTGGACGGCCAAAATCCCTATATTCGCGGACATGAAAGCGAGTACGGACCCCACGGCTACGCAGTGCTGGAGTTTGACGGCCCAAGCCTGAATGAAACGATCGTCGATCCTGAAGGTGACACGATACGATCACGACCCTTGGTTCACTAATTCGGGGGGGTGTTGCCATGCCCGACAGTACAAGTGCCATGCCCGGCGCTATACATAACGGGGGGCCCTGGAGCGATGCCGCGACTTTTGTTCAGCGTCTCTCTGAAAAACTGAATTCCTTCGAGTGGACTGGCGCCGAATCGATCAGCTCCGAATTAATCCAGCGCCTAGATAAATCTCTGGAACCTTTTCCCCTCGATCCCGCAAAGCAGATCTTGAACATGCTGCGCAGGAAACGCCAGCTTCGCCCCATGGAACTGGTTGCTGACGCTTTGATTCGTTCCGGACAATCCGCGCCGCACATTCGCCGCCAGTACGCTCAGGCGATGATCGACCAGGGCAACCTCTCATCACCGGTGATGCTATTGACGGCGTTGGCGTCAGATAATTCTGTGTCACTGGGAGAAAGAGCCGAGGCTAAGGGCTTGCTCGGCCGTATCTACAAGCAACTGTATATCAATGGCGGAGATCCGCGAAATCCTCGCCAGCAGGAAAACCTGCGTAAGGCTGTCGCGTCCTACTACGAGGTCTACCAGTCCGATCCGCAATGCTACCTCTGGCATGGCATCAATGTCGTGGCGCTGATCGCTCGCGCCCATCGCGACAACATTTCCCCTGAGATCCCGGAAGACGAAGGCGAGATCGCGCAACGCATCGTGTCAGAAATCGCCCGCAAGGCGGACTCCGACAGCATCACCTTCTGGGACCGCGCAACCTTAGTGGAAGCTAGTGTCGCTTTGAAGAAATTCGCCGAGGCCACCGAGCAGCTTATCTACTTTGTCTCCGATGTGAACGCCGACGCCTTCGAAACCAACAGTCTTTATCGCCAGTTGACCGAAGTCTGGCAGATCACGTCCGATTCTCCCCAAGGAGCAAGCCTGCTTACCATCCTTCGCGCCGGTCAGCTTAGGAGCCCTGGTGGCCAGGTGGAATTGAGGCGCGAAGATATCACCGGAGGGCTACAGGCGGTTTTTGGACGCGACAAATACGAGCCTTTTTCATGGCTACAACGGGCGATGAAACGTTGTACCGGCATTGCGCGAATCGAAGACCTTACGGGAGAAAAACACGGTTCAGGTTTCCTGCTCGATGTCAGCGACTTTTTTGACTCCGCAGCAGCTGATCCCTTACTTCTGACGAATTTTCATGTCATCAATCCCAACGGCGCTTACCCGGGCATCCAGCCAGAAAATGCCGTGGCGGTATTCGAGGCGGCTAACGGGCAATACAAAGTAAAGAAAATTCTGTGGTGTTCCGAGATTCAAAAACTTGATGCGACGTTGGTATCGCTGGAGAAAATAGAGCCCACAAGTTTGTCGTGCCCATTGAAACCTACACCGGAGCCCTTCGATCCTCAGTCCAAACCGCGCGTCTATGTCATAGGGTACCCGTGGGGTGGCCCGCTCAGTATTTCTCTGCAGGACAGCGAATGGCTCGATCAAGACGACAGGGTCCTCCATTACCGAACTCCGACTGATCAAGGGAGTTCGGGCAGCCCGGTATTCGACCAGAAACATTGGACCGTGGTTGGCCTGCACCATAAAGGAAAAAGCGACATGCCGCGTCTGCACGGTCAGACCGGCACATACGAGGCGAACGAAGCTATATCAATAGCCGCTATTCGTCAGGCGATTCGTGAATCTGGGATAAAGCCTTCGTGAACTGAGCCAGCTGCGATACAATGCAAGTTGCGAGGAGCGTGTCGGAATTTGCAACTATATCGACGCAAAAAGGCGACAGCGATAACCGCGATTCAGCTGGACCTCGATACGGAAGGATTCACCTACCAGAAGTGGGGCGGCACACAACGCTGCAAGCGCGGCGATTGGCTGGTAAATAACCAGGGCGATGTCTACACGGTAGATTGGAAGAGTTTCGAGCGTACCTACCGCATGGTGAGTCCCGGAGTGTATATAAAGGATGCGCCGGTGTGGGCCAAACAAGCGGAAGCACCGGGGACAATTCAGACCAAAGAGGGGTCGACACCGTACCAGGCGGGTGATTATCTGGTCTTCAACGATCCTAATGGCGAAGACGGGTACGCCATGACGAAGGAAAAGTTCGACTCGCTGTACGAACTCCCCGAGAAGTGAGCCGGCGAGCACAAGACCGGTGCCGGCAGAACCATCGCAAGCCAACGTAAGAGCCCGTGTTGACCGATCCGGAGCCGAGATTCAGCCGGTTCGTCCGATTTCGGCTCAAGATTCGGCCCGAAATGCATCAGAAGCTGAAACGATTCCCAGCACAACGTCACTACTACAATAGAGACAGTGGCAGTTGGCCTGGCAGACCACAACGATTCGAGCGTAGACCGCCAGCAGAAGAAAGCAGCCTCGCACTAGACCGTTGTCAGCCGGGCATGTGCTGCGGAGGTGATTTCATGGCGGCACCTGACCCAACCCTAATCAGTGCAACACCAAAGCCCCAAATCCTGCGTGTGTTCATAAGTTACGCCCGAGAAGACGAGAAGATCGCCGGCGCAGTTTTCAATGCGCTTCGCACCGCTCTCGGTGCGTTCGCCGATGTATTCATCGACAATAGCCTGCGCTTCGGACTCAGTTTCCTCGACGAGATTAAAAAGCGACTGGATGACACGGATCTTCTGGTTGTGATTGACTCCTCGGCCCTAAAACCGGGCTTCAGCTATATGGGCATAGAGTTGGGATATTTCATGGGCGTCATGGCGCGGAACCAAGACCCCGAGCGTCCGCGCAGGATTGTGCCCATTTATCAGGAATCTCCTCCAGACATGATTGCCGAAAACGAGGGCATCAAGATCGGCATTTCACGCGCTACGCTGGCAATGTCTTTGGAAGAATATGCCGCGATTCTGCAAATCGATTCGGATAACCCGATGGTAAGGTTCCTGGCAGAGTTCCAGGAGATCGCAGACAAGCTGCGTGAAAAAAATGGGTTTCCGAAGGTAGTGAAAAGGCCTGAGGAAGAGGACCTGTGTGGGTTAGTCCGGGCCATGCAACTGTCCATCTTCAGACACCTCAAGACCACTCCTGAGTCTATGTTGAAACCTCAGAAGCAAATCACCATCAAGACAAGCGATTCCGCAATCGATTCCGCCCAAATGGGGCTTCCCGCGGACGCGCAGCTTATTCCCATAGGGACAGGAAATCCCTTGGGGGTGTTTGGGCTTCCCGACCAGGAAATTTCCTGGCAGGAGTTCACGAGATTTGCGAAGAGCTCGAAATATGGCGATACATGGATCGACGCCATTTCAAACGTGTTGGCGTCGTCACTGCAGGGTCAGATGGACGTCGACAATAGCCAGGTGATCGTTTCGAATGATGGGGCACACGCCTTCCGAGTCATCCTAACGACGGGCACTCGTTATTTCAATGGAGTCCGGGAATTCAACTTGTACTTTGTGGAGTATTTGAGGCGCAAAGAATTTGGAGACACAGATACCTCTCTGGCTCTCAAGGGATTGGAACTGTGCTGCCGCTTCCGGTTTTTATTCCTGGAGAAGGCCAGCGAGTTCTCCCAAATGAGTATCCGGATGGGTTCGGCGAGCGCTATTCGTGACACGGTACGGAATCTGGAACGAGAGTTGAATCTGTTCCGTCGGGATGCCTTGGAAGCGGGTCTGGATAAACCTAGTGTGTGGCTGGGTTTTGTAGACTGCGAGATCCTACAAAGGATGGGCGAGGAGTGGCGTCCTCTCGAGGTCAAAATCAGAGAGTGCTGCGCGAAGATTCGAGAAACGAAAGAGAACTCCGATGCGATGGCCGGGCTACGCGAGGCGCTCGCAAATACGATGGAGCAGATGCAAGCACAGATTCAGTCCTTGAATACCCAGCTAATCTGCGGACTAACTGACACTCTCAAAAGGCTTTGTTCCTGTCCGTAAGTCGCGAAATACATCCGGCAGGCTGTGGCGCGTCATCATTGCGAACATACGCCAAAAAAAAACACTAACCGGCGACATTCGGCGCCATAAGCGCTGCACCGCGCCGAGCACATCTGCGCAGTCGTAAAGGAGGCCCTCATGGACCCACTGAAACGGGCGAGACGCTTGAAATCAATGCTGGCGCAAATCGCTCCCGGCGGCGCGATCGAATCGATCCACAGAGCGCCACAGCCTCGCGGTGTGAGCGCAGGTCTAGAGGGCCTCGAGTCTATGCCAGAGCACAAAGCGAACGTCGACTCCGGTCTCCAAAAAATGGTCGACAACCGCGAGCATCAGCTCACCCCTGCTGAACTCTACGGACTCGAAGCCATCGTCATGCCCACAAATCGTCCCGTGGTTTTCGTGCGCGGGGATTCCTACGATCCACTCAGCGAGCCGTGGACCCGGTTAAACGACGCCGATGTGAAAGCGCGGATTAATCCACTGCTCCCGATGATTGGAAGAATCGAGGTGCCGAATTCTCTTCTGCTTCCCTATGCGGGTACCGGATTTGTGGTGGGGCCGAATTTGTTGATGACCAATCGGCATGTGGCAGCGCTGTTTGCGCAAGGACTTGGTTTGAAAATCATCTACCACACCGGCGACGCAGCCGTAAATTTCCGCCGCCAGGTGGACTCAGCGGAGGACGACGAATCTGCTTACCTGATAGTGCAAGGTATAGAGATGATTCATCCCTATTGGGACATGGCGCTTCTGCGTGTGAGCGAACTGCCCACGCCGGGAGCACTTAAATTGTCCGTAACCAAGCTCGACGAACTACTTGGACGTAACATTGTCGCCATCGGATACCCGGCGCGGGATGACCGCAATGACCTCGCCCTACAGGACCGCATTTTCCAGCGCACTTACAACGTAAAGCGCCTTCAGCCCGGCACTATCGGGCCACGCGAAGAGGTGCGAAGCTTTGAGAATCAAGTGAACGCGATGACCCACAATAGCTCAACTCTGGGCGGCAATTCGGGCTCGGCGATTATCGACATAGATAGCGGCGAGGTAGTTGCGCTGCATTTCGCGGGCGAATATCTGAAGGCCAACTACGCAGTCCCCATGTACGAGTTGGCCCGCGATCGCAAAGTCGCGCCAAAGCTCAATTTCGACGGCTCGCTCACGCCAACGAATGATTGGGAGCCAGCGTGGCAGCAAGTCGATCACGCAGAAGACGTAGTGCTCCCGGTGCGTGAAGACGCGTCAAGCGTTCCGCTACAGTCGCCGGCGGTCAGTTCTGCCGCTGGCATCGGTTCGGGTCTCTCGACCACTTGGAATATTCCTCTTCGTGTGACCGTCTCCCTCGGAGTACCATCCTTCATGTCGGGACCAGGTGCGTCGATTCCTGACCTCTCGGTTTCATCTCCGGAGGAAGAGGGCGTCGTTGTCGACACGAATTACGCCAAACGGCCGGGTTACGATCCGAACTTTCTGGAAACCATCGATGTGCCTTTGCCTCGAGTCAGCAAACAAATGGAAGCAGACACTGCCAAGGTAAACACAGAATTCCGAAAGGGCAATGATCCCTTCGAGCTTGCCTATCACCACTACAGCGTCTATATGAACAAACGCCGTCGAACCGCTTGGTTCTCCGCCGCCAACGTTGACGGAAGCCATCGCCCCAACATCGGCAAGCGCCAGGGAGACCGATGGTTTGTCGATCCGCGCATCCTAAAAGCAGAACAACTCGGACAAGAGGCATTCGAGCACGGCATTGATCGAGGCCATCTCACCAGGCGCGAAGACACAGCCTGGGGCACGAGCGTCGCAAGCGCCGTGAAAGCCAACAACGACACGTTCCACTTCACGAATTGCTCGCTCCAAGCTTCGCTGTTCAATCGCGGAAAAGATCGCTGGCAAGGACTGGAGCAATTTCTTCTGGAAAAACACGCAAAGAAGGACAAACGCCTCATGGTCGTTATCACCGGCCCGGTTTTTGCCGCCAACGATCCAGTGTACCGAAATGAGGAAATGGACTATTCCGTCCGTTGCCCAATCCAATTCTGGAAAGTTTGCGTGCTCGTTCGAGAAGCAGACAGCAAGCCCTCGGCAACAGCGTTTATTCTTGGGCAAGAAGACATTACCGATCTTCCGGGGTTCGAGGAAACTTTCGACGTCACAGCCACACAGATCAAAATCGCCGACCTCGAGAAGAGAACAGGGTTGAATTTTGGGGATCTCAAAGATCATGACCATTTTGCCCAAAGTCACGATCTAGGAACCCTAGAATTGCCAGGCGCCGGTCTGGAAGGCCACCGCGTAAAGGTCATACGGAGTGGCGCTGACATTGTCATTTGAAGAAAGCACGCGAGATTGGAGTAAATATGGTTGAAGAGAATGCTGTAGGGGGTTTTGGTACGCGAATTTATTTTATTCCCACACCCGGGATGGATCCGAAGAGCACCCAGATCTTAAAGGGTCGAGGCTATGTGACCCTGAATCTGAAGGGCGCTCATTACCGCTCCACGGGAAATTTGTGGCAGAAAATTTTCGGAGGTAGCGATAAAGTTTCCCTCTCGACGCAAGTGACCCACCGTTCAAGTTCTGGCGTCAATGACATCTCTTCATCCTCCATCGAGGAAGTCCGTAAAATTGACGTGGGGCACCCTTTCTACTTCGGCAGCGGCCGTTTCATTGCGCTCAAACTGCCCACGGATTGCGATGGAATTGAAATGGCGGTCACGATGAGCGCCATAAAGAGCGACAACCTAAGCGGCGCACTCGAGATACTCAATTCCGGCGAATTAAAAGGTACGCTGCAACTCGCGCCTCCTGCTGTTTCTGCGTCGCTGGCGGTTGCCAACGTAGTCAAAAAGCTGCTCACAGCTACAGATCCACAAAACAGCCTCCAAGGCAGCTATGCGGGGCGGCTCGCCACTGCTTCGGCGGACGACCCGGTACGTGATTTCTGCCTGGTGCAGGGGACGATCATTCTGATTTACAGGGAATCTGATGACGATACTTCGTTGGATGATCTGGATTCCGTCAAACTAAGCACTGATGGCGACGGGCTCAAATATGATGGACGCGTCATGGACAACACCTACGTGATGTTCCAGGTTTCGTTCGACCAGCTACGGGGCGAGGACCCATCGTCACAGTGGTCCAGCATGTTTTCGTCGGCGGAGCAAGCTCTGGATCAACTGGTGACCGTTAGCAGCGACACAGACAAACAAAAGATATGGGCCACAGCGTACGCCACGTACCAGCAGGCCGTGAAGCTGCTGATGGCGGATCCTTCTTATACACGAGATGAGGCCACTGGTGTGAGCGCCCTCCACCTGATATCACTGCGGAAGAAATATGCCACGTTCTGCGGCCCAACGGCTTTAAAAATAGAACATGTTCTCTCGATCGAGAATCCTGCGCTTGAGTCGTTGCCCGAAGATAATCTCGAGACGATAGCGAGTGATTATCTTTCTCGACTTTCTCGCGCTAATGTGGCTCTGCCAGGACGCAGACACTGAAAGCGGCGAATACACCTACTCAAAGTCACTGACACGCTCTGTGGTATTGGTGAGGACCACAAACGGGCGTCCGTGCCATCAACCTACGGATAGCACACAGGAGCACCTATGGATGCAGCACAAACAGGAAACATTCTTGTCAACATAGTAGACGGAACGCGGCAGCCTCTTCCCAGCACGGTGTCATGGTCGGCCACGATCCATGATGGCCGCCCGCCTAGTCAATGGAGAATCGTGAACGTCGACAGCACTGGACCAGCAACTCTGATCAAAGAGCTCAGTTACTTCAACAACCTTTTTGACAATTACACCGTTATCGTGAATGCAAAAGACTACGAAAGCGCCGCTTGGATGCCAGTGCGCATTTCACCAGCCCGGCCGGCAGTTGTTGATTTGATGTTGATTCGTAAAGACGCGCATCTTAATTTCAACGGCGCAACCTGGAAGGCCTTGAATAGTGTGCGGCCTCGCTTCGCGGAAATTCTTTCGGCGGGGATCACTGACGGCCCAGATCGTTATGACAGCTTGATGGAACAGAAAGAAGGGCTGCTGCTCGCATGTATTTTAAACCTACTGACAGCGATGTCGGAGATCACCCTACCGAGCGAAAAGAGTCCACTGGACTACTATTGGCAGCCTATTTGGAACGATCCGCAATTTCCGATGGCGCCGGACAGATTCTTCGCATATGTCGATAAGGCTCTCGTTGGAGACGTGATTAAAGCCGCCAAGATGGGATCGTTTGAAGAAGAAAAAGATCCGGGCGCGCTGCATCCAGGAGCGACTCTCAGTTATAAGCAGACGCAATTTGATGTCAGCAATGTGCAGCTCACTTTCCACCAAGGTAATGCCAAGACGATTGTAACTTCGGGGGGTTCCGTGGATTGTGTGGTCATAGAGCCGGACATCGATTATTACAAGGATCTTCTCGCCCATTTCTTCCTGGAAGTATTGCCCAACAAGGTCACTGGGGGCCTAACAGACCCCAGAACGGTTTACCTGCTCCGCTGGATGGCCGGCCGACAAGCAAGGTCAGAGTTCAACCCCCTCTATACCATGAGCATGTAGCAGCAGTGGAGCGCATCGTGATCACGGTTCTTGCTTGCGTGATGCAAAATGAGCAGGTATTTTGATGGAAATTCAAAGACTAACCTAAGAGCTAAGGCGTTCATGACACTCAGTTCAGCATACACGTGGGATATCTTTATCGCCCATGCCTCCGGTGACAAGCCAGCCGCAGAGCAACTGTGCAATCTGCTGACGGAAAAGTGTCGCGTCTTCCTTGATACGCGCTGCTTGGAGCTGGGTGACGACTGGGATGTGAAGCTCGCGGCGGCACAGAATACTTCGTTTCTTACTGTCGTGTTGGTATCGGCCGATACGGAACGCGCGTATTATCAGCGAGAAGAAATTGCCGCAGCCATTGCTCTGGCTCGCGACGATGAAGGCAAGCACCGAGTTGTGCCCATCTATCTTGGCAAACAAGAGATTCTACGCAAACAGATTCCCTACGGTCTTCGCCTCAAACACGGACTTGAGGTCTCTCAAAACTTCACCTTGTTCCAATGCGCGGAGCGATTACTGGACATGCTCAAACGCGTAGGTCCCGGCGCGATTATCCATCCTTCCACGTCTGCCCCGGATACGACCGCAGCGCCCGAGGTAGATGAACGCGGTATCTTTCACCAGCCTCGGCCCAATTGGGTTTCCCCGGTACAGCAGAATCAATGGCGCTACAAGCTAATCGCCTTCGATTTTGACGGAACTCTACTGAGAGGGAAAAATTTCGTGTTTTCGTGGGAGGCGGTCTGGAAAAATCTTGGATTCAGTGTCGGAATTCAAAAGCAGCTGAAACAGGAATACCGGCGACGAAGTGACAAGGAGGGCACCCGAGCCGGCCGAATCGCGGCATACCAGGCGTGGTGTGAGAGAGCTTGCGAGCACTTCCGTAGCCGCGGCCTTACAAGAAACCATTTGAAGGAGCTCGCGGAACCTCTAAGCCTCACGCAGAACTGCCATCAGGCCATAGCAGAACTCCGCCGCAATGGGTTGGCAATTGCCATCATCTCCGGCGGTATCCAAACATTTCTTGAGGATAAGTTCCCGGACTTTCGCGAAAGTCTCGATTTCGTCTTTATCAATGAGCTAGTGTTTGCTGACAATGGTGAGTTGACGGGCGTTCGCCCAACCTCTTATGACTTCCAAGGAAAAGCCGAAGCGCTGGAAATCCTCTGCGAACGAGTCGGGTGCTCTGCGGAAGAGACGCTCTTTGTAGGTGACCAGTTCAATGACGAGATGATCATGCTCAAGGTGGACAAGGCGATTGCCTATCCGCCGAATGACTCAGTCGCCGACAACGCGGCGCGGGTCACTATCTCCGAAGACAACCTCCTGGCTATCCTGCCCCATGTTCTCGTCGCGTGATTGAATTTCTTAACAGACTAGAATCCAGGAGATAGCGTGCCGAAAAGAAAATTTGAACTCGGTACGCTTCGAGTGCTTAAAATGCGACTGCTGCCAAGTATCGTTAGGAAGCAACCCAGTCAGGGCCTTCGACGCCGAACAGAATAGTTCTATGTCTGAGATCGGCCGCCGACTCTTCCGATGATGCGCGTCGTCAAGCTGCAATCGCTCGGAGCCAACTGTGAGATTTCATTGCTCATGACAGAAACTTGGTAACCAATAGCAAAGGCGAGCTGAGCGGACCTCGGTTCAGTAATGTGCGACATGATTTGAAGCAATGTGATCCAGCGTATATCAAGGCACACTCAAAATGAGCTCTGAGATTGGTTATAGCCCGAAGAGAGACGACCTATACTCTCCTGGGAAGAATGCGCGGTTTTTCGATGGTGGGCCGCCGCGATCGGAAGCGATGCTCTGCGCAGAAATGGCACGGCTTGTGTACTGTCGCAGCGCATCGACGTTTGCGTTCGACGAGGAGAGAATTGGGTCGGTGCTCAAGCGTGTTGGCTTCACCAATTACCAGTTTTTTGAAACCGGGAGCACTCACTGCTTGTTGGCGCAGGGCGTGAAAGGACTGGGTGTCATCGCCTTTCGAGGGACTGATGCAGATGATCCAACAGATCTGGGTGATGACGCAGATCTTCTTCTGTCACCCTGGAAGCAAGGCGGAAAGGTCCACCAAGGCTTTGCAAATGCTTTCAATGAGGTCCGACTCGACGTGGAGAATGCACTCCGGCGCATCGCGGGTAGAGTTCTGTTCACTGGCCATAGCCTTGGCGCGGCTATGGCGACCTTGTTAGCAAGCGTAAGAAAACCAAATTGTCTTTACACGTTTGGGTCGCCGAAGGTGGGTGACACAGATTTCGTAGACAGTCTGAATGCTGTTCCCAACCAGCGCTACGTCGACTGCTGTGATCTCGTAGCCCGTATGCCACCAGATGGCTTTGGATTCGCGCATTTTGGGTATCCACACTATATCGACTCTAATCGTCGAGTTACATTCAATCCGAATGCGGAGATGGTTGATGTCGATCAGATTACTGCTCGTGAAAAATACTTTATTGAGTATGCTTGGAAGGACGGGAACGTCGCTGTACGTGATTTGGCGGATCACGCCCCGATCAACTATGTCTTGCCGTTGTCAGCGGAACAGTCTTAGCTTGATAATGTCCAGCCACGCTCAAGAGCACTCCGCCAAGATATAAGATCAAATAACGGCCCCGGAGAGACGAACTCATAAACCGCCGTCGCGAGTGCGCCGACGCGGTTCTAGCGCTGCGGGATCCTCCTGAATGGGACGCAATTTTCCGCTCGTGGCGGGCACTTGTCCGAGTACGCGGCTTAATCAGACTTTATCCACCACTGCAAGCGCCGGCTATTGGTAGTAAGGGGGGCGACCCCCAATGCCTCATCACTAACGAGTGTTCTGTCCATGAAGCATTTCGGAGCTATACTCACGTGACTTGTGGCAACCCATCTGCCGAGTAATTGTGGAGGGTCATGTGAGGAAAATCTTTGTCTCCACGTTGGCTTTCTTCGCATACGGTTCTCGATTTTCGACATGGAAAGAGAGACGCCATAGGGCCCTTCCTTATCTGAAATAACCAGAATGCGAACAGGCGTAGTGAGGAGTGCTTTGTGCACTTAGTGAAGATTCTCGGGGATACCAACAGGGACCTAAAGTACGGCCTATTGCTCAGGCGGAGTGGACAAATTCTTCTCTTCGCTGGACCGGCGATCGTCGCGGGGATCCTGGGTCTCTTGGCGGTGGCATTCCCCTCGCTGGAGAACCCCGGCGTAGCGTCGTCTCTGTTGCTGTTTGTGATTGCTCCCCTAGGATTTCTGTTAAGCATCTTCCTCGCGTTCAAGATCATGTACATGGGGAAGCAATACGAAGCTCGCGGAAAGGCTGCACCGTCCCAGGCCGATACCCGGCAGCCTGTCCTCTATCTACGGCCATTCATGGTGGATGAGGTTGTAACTGGGTTGTTCTGGATCATGCTATTTAAGACGGGCATGTGGCCGTCGTTCTTCAGCGTCGAAGAGCAGCTCGCAGTTGCCGTCGACCCAATCGGCCCACTGGTGGCAATCGGAAAGCCCGACGAGCAACTGCCAACACCGGGTGCCGTTAGGCGCTATTTCGATGACAGCACATGGCAGAATATCGTGCAAACTTGGCTTTCGAAGGCTCGAGTCATCATTCTTCGGCCCGGTATGTCGGAGGGCCTGTGGTGGGAACTCAGGGAAGCCGTTGCCACCATGCATGCTGAATCGCTTCTTCTCCTGGTGCTCAAGATGAAGCAAGCTAACTATCTAACTTTTTCGCAGCTCGTCAATGATCGACTTGGCATCAGACTGCCTAACTTCAACGAAGTATCTCGTTGGCGTCGTGCATCGGGTTTCATCGAATTCAATGCAACTTGGCGGGCGCGATTTCTTCCACTCAAGGCCCCCTTCCTGCGCACCGAACCTTATATGCCTCTAAGAGCCACCTTTAACCACACACTCCAGCCGATCTTTACCAGGCTCGGCGTCAGTTGGCACCCTTCTCCACTTTCCAAGTTTAAGCTCCTGGTTATCGGTCTCGGCGTACTCCTGTTGGTCCTGTTCACGGTGGGGTTTCTAGCGGACTGAAAGAAAATTGGGCTCTGAGCGAGAATTTGGAGAGACCCAATAAAGGGGCGCGTTTCCGTGAGGAGGCTGTTCGGCTACACTCGGGGGAATGCGCGACAACGAATTCACGAAAATCTTAGGCTGGCCGGGTTACCGA
>Ga0335081_10002610_pt1 | contig 28417 bp, 20 predicted proteins | sample Lox_Sample_35_FD_206713 | JGI IMG/M metagenome (GOLD analysis project Ga0335081, IMG submission 206713) | Soil microbial communities from Loxahatchee National Wildlife Refuge, Florida, United States - Lox_Sample_3.5 | ecosystem: Environmental > Terrestrial > Soil > Wetlands | place: USA...
GCACATCATTTTCGCTCCGGCAATCCCTGAGCGATCTCGTTTTGCAACAGACAACCCGCGAGGGGTGGCGCGCACGGAAAGTAAAGATTTATGTGGACGATGTCTTCGGCCATGGGAAACCAGTATTAGTGACGATTACCTCGGATGACTCGGGCACGACGGTTTACGCGGACGGTGTTCTGCGTTGCGCTTAGCGTATTTACAGTTATCTTGCTGTTTCAGTATTGGCGCGTTGTTTGGCATGCGCGACTAGCGCTGCAAATCGTGGATCGCCGTGAAGCGAGGAGAGCAGAGCATCCTTTTCGATGTTCAGGGCATACAGAGGCGGCAGTCCGTGATCAATTGCTTGGGATAGCAGAGAAAGCGCCTGCTTAACTTGTCCCTCCCGCACCAGGACTGTTGCCAAGTCATATTTCGTCACCGCTATTTCCGGCTGATCGGACCCCAGGACACGTCCTTCCAGCTCGAGCGCCTGGTTAAGCTGCTGTTTCGAATCCTCGAATCGACCCAGGTCTCGTTGAAACTCCCCGAGATTCATCATTGCGGCGATGGTTGACAAATTCTCCGGACCGAACACTCGGAGATGAATTGCCAATGACTGCTCTTGCAGCTTCTCTGCTTCGGCGAGCCGATGATCTCCCGCCAGCATGATAGCCAGGTTGTCCATCGTCACCAATGTATAGTGGTGCTCGGGACCGAGAAGGTGCTTTTGCTTCTCCAGTACGTCTTGATTCAGTTTCACGCCTTCTGCACAATTACCCTCCTGACAATCGATGTATCCCAACTCACTCTCCGTCGCGATGGTGTCGGCGTGGTCAGCCCCAAGCACTCGCTTCTGCATATCCAGTAGTTTGCGAGCCAGGGCTTCCGCATCTGCCGCATGACCTTCCTGGAGCAAAGTCCAGGCCAAATCGTGCATGGTGTTCATCGCCTCGCGGCTTTCCCGCAGGCCGGCCGATGCACTGGCCTTAATTCCACGTTCGAAGACGGATTGCGCACGAATAAAAAGCCCCTGATACATGTATGCCCTTCCAATATCATGCATCATGCTCGCCTGGAGCTCGGGGTCTTTCGAGAGTCCGGTGTCGATGTCTTTTGCTGCTTTGTCGAGAAGTTCCTGGGCAGTGATCGAGCCAAGCTTTTCGTTCGGATCAGAAGCCTGGAAAATCCCGGTCATGAACTCTGCAATGCGGTCTGCACGGTCGCGCTCGCGCGTGGTCTTTCGCAATTGCGCGTTTTGGACAACAGCGAAAGCAACAAGTAGGGCAACAAGCACACCCGAGCCTGCGACAATGTACCGGTGTCGCCGCAAATACTTCCGAATACGGTACGACACACTCGCCGGGCGCGCTGCTACAGGTTCATGGTTCAAATAACGTCTGATATCGGCCGCTAGTTCGGAGGGTGTCTCGTACCTGCGCGTCCGATCCTTCTCGACTGCTTTCATGGTGATCCAGTCAAGATCGCCACGAAGCGCAGCTATGAGTCGCTTCGGCTCCGTTGCGCGAGCCTCAGCAGTGGCGGCGGTTATCTCCCGTTCCCTGCTGACCTTTGCGCTGGGTCGCGGCGGGTCTTCCTCTCGCAAACGGCGCAACATTTCATCTACCGGCCTGTTCCTCAATTGCTTGTCGTCAAAGGGCAAACTTCCGGCAAGCAGCACGTACAGAATCACGCCCAGCGCATACACATCAGTCCGAGTGTCCACATCGTGCGCAGCTGGGTCACACTGCTCCGGGCTCATATAGCCAGGCGTTCCAACAAGTCCTCCCACCCGCGTATGAAGTGTCTGCTCGGACCTCTCGAGATTAATGGCTTTTGCAAGACCGAAATCGATAATCCGCGGCATCGGGTTGCCGTCGACTTCCACTACAAGAATGTTGGCCGGTTTCAGATCACGATGAATAATGGCCTTCTGGTGTGCGTGCTGGACTCCCTCGCAAACCTTGATGAACAACTCAAGACGGTCACGGATCCTTAGTTTCTTCTGGTCGCAGTAGTCGGTAATAGGCACGCCCGCGACGTACTCCATTACGAAGTAAGGTTGCCCCTCCTCGGTCGTGCCCGCGTCGAAAGCCTTTGCGATCGCGGGATGATCCATTACCGCCAAGGACTGTCGCTCCGCCAGGAACCGATGAAGTAAGGTGTCGTCGTACATCCCCCAGCGAATCAGTTTCAATGCCACTTGTCGCTGGAACGGAGTCGTCTGCCGGGCGTGCCATACCTGCCCCATGCCGCCTTCGCCGATTCGCTTTATGAGCTGGTAGGGGCCGATCGATCGAAGTGGCGAGCTCTCGAAGGCTCGAATATCGAAGGGCTGCTCTAGTGGATCGCCTTGGGAATCGTGCGCTTGGAGCAAAGACTCGATTTCTTCTCGCAAGGACACGTCCTGCCCGCATGCCTGCTTTAGAAACGCAGCACGCTGGCTAGGATCGCGGTCGAGCGCGGCCCCGAACAGCTCCTTAATCTTTTCCCATTGGTGCTCTGTTTCCACTCTCGCCCCTTTTTATTTCTCTCGCCAACCAGGCCCGCGCCATGCTCCAATCACGCTTTACCGTCGCTGGCGAAATGTCGAGAATTGCCGCTGTCTCTTCCACCGTCAGTCCTGCGAAAAAGCGCAATTCCACAATCCGGTTTTGCTGAGGGTCACGCTCCGCCAATTGTTTTAGGGCATCGTCAAGCGCGAGCACATCAATCTCCTGATTCTTAGCTGCGTCTATGTCATCAATCACTTGTACCCTGCAGTCGTTACCGCGTTTGGCAGCTCGATGGCGCCTTGCGTAATCCACCAGAATCTGGCGCATCAAGGTTGCCGCCACAGCGACGAACTGCGCGCGGCTTTGAGTCTGGAAAGGACCTTGTGCCACGAGTCGAAGATAGGCTTCGTTGATCAAGGCGGTGGTTTGGAGAGTGTGGTCCGGACGTTCTCGTCGAAGGTAATGGTGCGCCAAACCGTGGAGCTCGTTGTAAACCAGAGGCACTAAAGCTTCGAGAGCCTTCTGGTCCCCAGCTTGCCAGTTAGCAAGCAGATTGTGGAGAGTTTGAGCAGGAGATTCGGGCACCGCCACTCCTCCCATATTGATGTACACAATAGCTTTCCTCAAACCGGCAGTCAACCTGGGTAGTGGGTCAGTTTCAAACTGACCCACTACCTCAACCTGGGAGGCCTTGGCATTTCTCTCGAATTCTCCGACTTTTTTGAGCCCGTTTGCACTGGCATTTCGCTTTTACTAGTAGGGCTCGTTAGAAGGCGATTGCCTCATGAGGAGGGTGGTATGTCTTTCGTCGTGAAATTGATGATCCTGGGATGGGCTAGCACGCTGGGGATGATTGCAGTGTGTGCTCTCAACGAATCTGGGAAGCTGTTCAGCATCCGCAAACGAATCGCGGCCTGGCTGGAGCCTTCGCCTTCAGAAGATGCCCGTGTGAACGGGAGCGAAGTCACCGGCACCGTGCAAGCGGATTGAATGTGCGGGGACCCGCATGGGAGAGCTTTTCCCTGTCTAGGTCTAATGCTGGGCGGGCGCCGATGCAATACCTAGTTAGCGAACAGAAAGGGTTGGAATCGTTGTTGGACTTTCGTTCGTTTCCGCGCTGATAGAGACAGAGACGTGCCAGACAGACCTGAGAAGAGCGAGATGTGTTAACTCATGGTTCGCCAATCCGAAGTCCAGAACCTTTGCCTGTCCCCGGTTCGTCACGAAGATGTTCGCGGGCTTAATGTCCCGGTGAATGATTCCTTTAGAATGCGCTGCATCCAAGGCATCCGCAATCTCGATGCCGACATCGAGCACTGTCTCAATCTCTAGGGGTTTACCCGCGATCATGTGGCGTAGGGTTTGTCCCTCAAGCAATTCCATCGCGATGAAGGTTCGCCCTTCAGCTTCGTCGATCTCATAGATTATGCAAATGTTTCAGTGGTTCAGAGACGACGCAGCTTTGGCTTCGCGCTGGAACCGGCTGAGAGCTTGTGTATCGTTAGCAAGATCATCGGGAAGAAACTTTAGCGCAACTCGGCGACCGAGCTTCAGGTCTTCCGCCTCATACACTACGCCCATGCCCCTGCCTCCGAGCTTGCTGAGGATGCGGTAATGGGAAACGGTCTGCCCAACGGGTTGGGACGGTGTAGCCATTGGCGGAAATGTTATGCCGCTGCATTAGGCGGGGTCAACGCTGCGGCTATCTCTGGCAATATGACTTCCTGTGGAACAATCGAAAGATGAACGACGGCGACCGGACGGTATTGGCGATTCAGTCAGCCGAAGGGAAACGGATGATGTCAAAGCGCTCCACTCCCGGCCCCAAGCCCGCTGTTCTAAAGATTCGGGGCAACTGGAAGAATGCGGTGAGGCAATCGCTGCAAAAGAAGAAGCCAGCGGAAGGCTGGCCGAAAGAAAAGCGCAATGGCAACACCAGGAGCGGTTAACTCAGGCTCGAACTATTGCCGCGATTGTGGCGGTCGGACTACAAGTAAAGGCGGCTTTCAATGGTGTGAAAATGTCACACCGAAGGCAGCCTGCGAATTGCTTCCACGAACAAGACGACAGTTTTGTGAATGGTGCGGTAAAGCTGTAACGTCGCCCGTATGCTATAGCACAATCTGCAGTGGCAAGGCTGCCTCGGTGCCCTGATTGCGTAAAGTACATACTTCCGACAGGCGATTACACTCAAAACCCCCTCGGGCCGTGTCAATGAGTGCTATCGAGATTTGTTGCAGCTCAGCGCACAATTGCTACCGAATAACAGCCCCTTATCCAATTATCAGGATTGAATCCGCTCGGAAGTGATTGACGCGCTGTAGGCGCGTGTCAGAGCAGCCTTTTAAAAGGGCATTGCTCTACCACCTGAGCTACGCGCCCACATCTCGAATCTAACACAGTCGAAAGCACGTCAATGAGGGCGGGCGGGAAGCGCACGCAATAAAACGCTCATGGGCCGAGGCGCTGCTCCTTCTACCCTCCGAGCACTGCCCCATGAATCCTGGAACCGATTGTTATGTTTAGTTCCCGGGAAGGTCCCGAGGCTCGCTCGGCGATCTTAAAGTATTGACAATCCACACAAGGGGGAACATACTTCCAATGCTCGGACCCGCCTACTCCTGCGCTCCCCTGGGGAACGGCCCAGCCTTCAGTTCGAAGAGTCGAGGTTGCACGAGTCGAAACGTTTACTGTGGCTGGAAAGACCATCGAGGTGCATCATGACTCGTCATCGCCATTCGTCGGAACATCTGCCAAATCAGATCCTGTCGGCGGTCCTGGTTGCCGCTTGCGTGCTCACCCCCGTCATCAGCGTGGCGCAACGTTCCGGCTCCGGGTCATCCGGACAGAGCGGAGGATTTCAGACTACCAGTAATCCCAGGGATCCGATGTATACCGGCGATCCGACTCAGAACATCCAGCGGGAGCAGAACGCCAGCCTCGTTGTCCGTGTTGTCAGCGATGACAAGGAACGGCTGGACCGGCAGGCGGTTGTGAAGCTCACCAGCGAAGCTCACCAGAGCACGACCTGGCAGACCACCTCGCGCCGCTCCGAAGCTGACTTCATCGACCTGACCGTTGGGAAATACGATGTCGAAGTCAGCGCAGTCGGATACTTCACCGGCCATGGAGTGGCAGATATCAAAGATCTGGTTAACACGGTGACAGTTGAGGTGGCGCTGCAGCGCGATCCCTCTGCTGTGGACCTGGACGCGCCCGATGCTTTGATGTCGCCCAAGGCCACCAAAGAAATGAAGCAGGCGGTCAAGGCGCTTAAGTCGGGCAATTTGAAAGAAGGAGAGAAGCGCCTGGAGGCCACGGAAACGCTGGCCCCTTCGAGCGCGCAATTGCAATTTCTGTTCGGCTACCTCTATTTCCAGAAGAAAGACTTCGAAAAGGCCCAGACCTATCTCGCCAAGGCGGCCGCGCTCAACCCGCACTATAGCCAGGCCGCGACTCTGCTGGGCAGAGTACAGCTTTTGCGGAATCAATACACCGAGGCGGTGCAATCGCTCGAAAAGGCGGTCGAGTCTGATTCCGACAATTGGATGGCCCACAATCTTTTGGCCGACGCTTATCTGGAACAGCACGAATACGAAAAAGCCAGGCAACAGGCGCAGTTGGCCATTGACAAGGGCAGACGAGATGGGGCTGCGGCACAATTGGTGCTGGGGGAAGCGCTGGCGAATCTTGGGAAGGTCCCCGAGGGCATCGCCGCTTTGAGGGCATTCATCGAAGCGCAGCCCAAAAGCGCCGCAACGCCGCAGGCGCAGTCTCTGCTCAAACAACTGGAGCAGCGCCAGGCCATCGCAAAGGCAGGATCCACGGTGGCGGCTTCAGAAGTAACCGCCTCTGAGACCTTGACCTTCACGCCCATGCATGACCTGGACCTGGCGTCCAAGCTGCCCGATACGGCATGGCAGCCTCCGGGGATCGATCGCGCCACGCCTCCGGTTGCCTCCGGCGTAGCTTGTCCGGTTGACCGGGTGATTGAGGGAGCCGGTCAGCGCGTCGAACAGTTTGTAAGCGATGTCGCAAAATTTGCCGCCATCGAAGACCTGCTGCATGAACGCCTGGATGAAATGGGCAATCCCACCAGCCGGGAAACGCGCAAGTTCGACTATGCGGCCGCCATCACCCAAACCAAGCCGGGGGTGGTTCTGGTGGATGAATACCGCACCGAGCATTACGGCATGGATAATCTTCCCGACCAGTTTGCGGACAGGGGTTTTGCCGCACTCGCGCTGGTCTTCCATCCGGCCATGCGCGGCGATTTCGAGATGAGCTGCGAAGGCCTCGGCGACTGGCACGGCCAGGCGACCTGGCTGGTCCGCTTCCGCCAGAGGGATGACCGGATCAACCACATTCAGGGATATCTGGTCGGAACTGCCACCTATCCGGTGAATCTGAAGGGCCGGGCCTGGATTACAGCCGACAAATACCAGATTATGCGTATTGAGTCGGAGATGATCAGCCCGCTGCCGGAAATCCAGCTTCTGGCGGAGCATCAAATTACTGAGTACGGGCCGGTGCCGTTCCGCAAGAAGAACACCGAGCTCTGGCTGCCCAAGAGCGCGGAAGTGTACATGCACTTCCGCGGTCACCGCTACTACCGCAAGCACAGCTTCGAGAAGTACATGTTGTTCTCCGTGGATGAGACGCAGAAGGATAAGGAGGCCAAGAGCAATCCCGGCCCCGGTTCGACCACGCCGAAAAAGCGGAGATGGTGGCAGGTGTAGCGCGCGCGTCAATGTTCGGCTAGCGCGTGTCCGATCCTTGTTGGGGTCTCAGAGCCATCCTTTGGTGCGGGCCACACGTGCCGCTTCCACGCGGTTACTCGCGCCCAGCTTGCTGATGGCTTCCGAGAGATAATTCCGCACTGTGCCTTCGGAAAGCTGAAGCCGGGCAGCGATGTCGCTGCTGGCCATGCCATCCCCGGCAAGTCGGAGCACCTGCCGCTCGCGTTCGGTGAGAGGATCGGGTTCGGTCCAGGCTTCGGTGGCAAGCTCCGGATCAATCACGCGCAGACCTTGCTGCACGCGGCGGACGGCGTCGGCGAGTTCCTCCGCGCGCATGTCTTTCAGGAGATATCCCGAAGCACCCGATTCCAAAGCGCGGCGAAGATACCCCGCGCGGGCGAACGTCGTAAGAATGATGACTCGCGTGGGGACGCGGCGACGCTTGAGTTCGGCGGCGACATCGAGACCGGTCATCTCCGGCATTTCGATGTCAGTAATGAAGACATCGGGCTTGTGGGCGAAAACCGCCGCGAGAGCTTCTTTGCCGTTGCGTGAGCGGGCGACGACGGAGATATCGCCTTCAATTTCAAGCAGGGCGGCCAGCGCGCCCAGCACCATACCTTGATCTTCCGCGATCACAACGCGGATGGTTTTGGCGCCGGTCTTTGTAGGTGGGTTCAAGAAGTTGAGCCTGCACTCGCGCTGGGGGTGAGCGGAAATTCGATGGTCAGGTGGGTCCCGGAGTGAGTGTCGCGGACCAAGGTACCGCCGAGCGCTTCGATACGTTCTCGCATGCCGCGCAGACCGTTGCCTTCAACCTGAAATCCGCCCAAGCCATCGTCTGCGATTTCGAGCCGGCAGCTTCCATTCCTGGGAACGAGCCGCAAGCTGCAATTCCGCGCTTTGGCGTGCCGCACAACGTTGGTCACGGCTTCGCGAACGACCATCACCAGAACGCTTTCCTGCGCCGCACTCAGGCGAACCGGAGAAGACTCAGAGCAGACCTGGACACCGGCAGTTTCGAGCGCGGCCGTCGCCTGCTTGATTTCGGTATCGAGGCTGAAAGCGCGGTAGCCGCGGATGGTGTTGCGAACCTCGGCCAGGGCCTCGCGCGACGTTTGTTCCACTTCCGCAATTTCTGCTTTCGCGCGCTCCGGATCCCGGTCTACGAGTTTCTTGGCGAGTTCCGACTTCAAAATAATTACCGAGAGCGTATGACCAAGAATGTCATGCAAATCGCGCGCGATGCGCTCGCGCTCGGCGACTTTTGCCAGATGCTCGATTTCTTCGTTGGCCATGCGCAGCTTCTTGAACATGCGGTTGCGCTGCGCGAAGTAAATATTGCTGCCGCCGACGACGACCGAGAGCCCGCCGGCATAGAAGAGGAACCATCCCGAGAGGTGCAGCAGCCAGGTTTCGAGAGCGGCGCAGATCAGCAGAGTAGAGAGGCACCGGACCGCGCCGATTTCAGTTTCAACCACAAACGGGATCAGGGCTGCGGTAAAAACGAAGAAGGTCGAAGCGCCGCTGTTGAACGGGGCAAATGCCATGCCCGTAAGCATCATCAGCGCGAGATCCAACAAGGCCAGGAACTTGCTTTTGATCCAGAATGCCGAGAAGTATAGGACTAAGAAGATGACGGTTCCCAGGGCGGTGAATAACCATTGCTTGAGGCTGGCATGAGAAAAGATGGGATCAAGAAAGAAGAAGCAGAAATAGGCCAGCCAGGTGTAGGGTGCCCACCCATGTTCCATCGATTTAGGAACCAGCCTCATATCAGTAAGTCTAGGCTACCCAGCCCAATGCTCAAAGTATCGAGCGTCATTGCCTATGTGTAAGTCTTTCCTTCGGTGTTCCGTTCGCCGATACGGGCTACGCCCAGGCAAACCAGCGTGAATCCAATCAAAACTTCCCAATGGGTGGCAGCTGAACCGTGCATGCCCGCTCCTACCGTTCCCAAAGCCAATTGCGCAAGATGATAGGGCGGGAGAAAAAGCGCAATCTTCTGAATGAAATGGGGCAGGAACATGAAGGGGAACCACAGCCCGGAGCAGAAAGAGAGTGGAAGATAAATCACATTAATAATGGCAGGAGCCGAATTTGGGCCGAGAAAATAGCCCAGGGCCAGTCCCATAGCGCAGAAGGGAAGAGATCCGGCCACTAGCGTCACGACCAGCTTCGCGCCTTCGGCGAACGGCATCGTGACGCCGCCGAACGCGACCCCCAGCGCGAGCAGTATCAGAACGACGGCCGCGCTGAAAATCATGCTCTTGACGAATTTGGCCACAAAATAAGCCGTCGGAGGCATTGGGCTGGCCCGCTTGACCTGGAGCCATCCCAGGCCGCGCTCGGCGGCCAAGGCCCCGGCGGTGCCGAACAACGACGCGCCCATGATGCCGAAGGTGCCGTAGCTGGCCAGAAGGTAGGTTGCGGCATGCCAGCCGGAGATCGTTCCCTGGCGGTTCATCACCAATCCGAAGAGCGTGTAGAACATCACCGGGAAGCCGATCACCGAAAATGAGTAAGCGCGCAGGCGCAGGGACCGCAGAAATTCGTACTTGGTTTCCCTCCAGTAAATCGCAAGGGCATTGGGGATGGCCGGTGTGTGCGTACGGTCAAAGGTTGTAGCTGATGCTGCCATGTTGGTCCTCACTTTTGTAATGCGGCTGACGCCGCGCGATTGTCGTCTGCGGTCAGGGCTAGAAATGCTTCTTCCAGGCCGGCACTCAAGACTTCAAGATGAGAGAGCGCCGGGTCGAGCATCAGCAGTTCGCGCAAGACAGGTTCTGCCGATGAGACCCGGATTTCCAGAGCTTCACGATCACGAAGAACTTCAATTACTCCAGGCAGACGGCGGACCGTATCCGCTTCCAGCCGGCTCACGCAACGGATCTTGCGGCCTGCAGTCCTGGCCTTGATTTCCGCGGGAGTTCCCTCCGCGATGATCTCGCCGCGATTGATGACCGCAACCCGGTCGGCCAGTGCATCGGCCTCTTCGAGGTAGTGGGTGGTCAGCAGAACGGTTTTGCCGCGGGCGACGAGTGTGCGAATTTGCCGCCACAACAGCCGCCGTGCTTCCACGTCCAAACCGACGGTCGGTTCATCAAGAAAGAGAAGATCGGGATCGCCACACACGGCGAGAGCGAACAGCGTGCGCTGACGCTGGCCTCCAGAAAGTTCTCCGAAAAGGCGATTCTTGACATCGTCAAGTCCCGCGAGAGCCAACGTTTCCGCCACGGGCAGAGGCCTTGGGTAATACGATGAGAACAGCTCGATGTGCTCGCGGACCCGCAAGGTTTCCGGCACGGTAGCCACTTGCAACATGGCGCCAATTCGGGTGCGGACCTGCGAGTGAATCGGATTTCCGCCGAACACGCTTACTGTGCCGGCAGCCGGCGACGCCAGACCGAGGAACAACCGGACAGCAGTCGTCTTGCCCGCGCCGTTCGGGCCTAGCAATGCGACCAACTCGCCCACCCGTATGGTGAAATCCACATTGCGCAGTGCCTTTACTTCCCCATAATTCTTGCTTACGCCACGCAGGCACGCCACCGCGGCAGGTAAGAGCGGAGGGCTGATTTCGGAGTGGTCGGCGGTTGCGTTTCCCAAAGCGGCAATCGTCAAAGTCGCAATCGTTGTCGCGTCAATCATGGTCGGCCTCGGTCCTTCGATGTGTCGATTGTGATCATGACCTGCCCGGTGTTCCGACGCCAGTGGAGATCATCACCACGGACTCATGACAAATGTCATGACGGTTTCCGTACAGGAGCCGGCTGATAGCAAAGAAGGACGCGCGGTTGGGTATAATCCCTGTTCGCGGCGGAAACAAGGCGAACGGGAAACAGGGCCGCGCGAGGCGCGATGCGGATACGGAACGACATTGCAATGGCGAGCCTGACGGACGTGGGCTGCCAGCGCCAGGACAACCAGGACTATGATTTGTACTGGGAGCCGGAGAGCCCTGAGCTGTTCGCGCGAAAGGGAAGGCTGGCAATCGTTGCCGACGGCATGGGCGGACACGAGGGCGGGCAGGAGGCCAGCCGCATTGCTGCCGAGACCGTCCGCGATATCTACGCTGCAGCATCGGAGGGAGGTCCGCAAACATGGCTCAATGCGGGCTTCGACGCAGCGCACACGCGCATCCTTCAGTACGCTACAGAGCATCCCGAGCTGCATGGTATGGGAACGACCTGCACGGCGGCTGCGCTCGTCGGAGGTGCTCTTTATTACGCGCATGTGGGGGACAGCCGTCTCTACCTGGTTCGCAAGCATCAGATATCTCGTCTCACCCACGATCATTCCTACGTCGGCAGGCTGGTCGAAAATGGAGCCATTACCGCCGAGCAGGCGGAAAGCCATCCTCAGCGGCACATTCTTACCGCGGCCCTGGGAGCGGGCGCCAGCATTTCGCCCGACTACCCTCTAAGGCAGACATGGCTGGAAAAAGGCGACCAACTGGTGCTTTGCACAGATGGTTTGTGGGGCCAGGTAAGCGAGGAAGAGATCAGAAGCGCGGTCGCCGCGGAACCAACCATTGCCTGCAACCAGCTAGTCACTTTGGCGAAGGAACGAGGCGGGCCCGATAACATCACAGTGCAGATCATCGTCGTGCAAGCCATTGTCGCAAACGGTTGACTGGCCCCGTTCGTGGACCGACAGCCAGGGCGGAACATTGGTCACGGTTCTCTCGCCGCGACGAGCCGGCAATGGTTCGAGGCAATGAAAGCTGGCATCAGGATTGCCATCCAAAACCTGGGAATAAACTCTATCAGAACCATCGAGTTTGTGGCACAATTCCCACGAGACTATGAAGATATCGCAAAAGGGGCTGTACGCATTGCAGGCCATGATGATGCTGAGCCGGCACTATAACCAGGGGGCGATCCGAATCCGCGACGTCGCGTATGAAGAGGGATTGCCGGAAAAATTTCTGGAACTGATTTTGTTGGAACTCAAGAATGCACGCATTGTGGAAAGCGTGCGCGGAGCGAAGGGCGGTTATCAGCTTCGGCGGGCGCCAGCCGAGATTCGGTTAAGCGAGATTATTCGCCTGATTGACGGTCCCCTGGCGCCTTTTGGAGATGCGGAGCAATTGCGGAGCCTGATTGACCGGGATGACGAACATCGGACCTTGTACAAAGTGTTCCTGGATGTGCGCGATGCGGCCGCCAAAATTTTGGATAACACTACACTGGCGGACATCGTGGGGGTCAGGCCGGAAGCGAAGCCAAAAAAAGGACAGCGCAGAAAAAAGAGCGAGGACGGAGATGCTTTGCCGATGGCAGTTCACGCAAACTCGAGTCGAGGAAAAGAGCAATAAAGCTCGTTTTGCTGCTTCCGGCTCGTTGCCGCAAAGCCAAACAATCCAGGAAATTTTGTGTCCGGCGAAGGACCTTTCCCGCAGCGAAAATAGGGTAAAGGCCTGCTAAACTGGGCCACTGGCGCCTCCTTTCAAACCGCGGCTAGTTAGCCGCCTTCACAAAAAAGGCAATCTGTTGCGCTGTGGAACATCCGGACTGTCTAAGAAAAGCCTCTGATCAGCCCATTGTCGAAATGAGCTATTGAAAATACATGGGTTAGCGTCTGCGACATTCCATGGGAAGGTAACAGTTACCATGGCCCCGAAAGTGCCACCTAGAAGGCCGCGTAGGATTTCATGCCAGTCTCCCCCAATGGTGTCGCTTCGCTATTCGTTCGCGCCGACTCTGCCAGGAGCATCTGCGGTCGCGGGCAAGCAACCACGTTCTTTTCGCCAACCCCACTCGACCATTTTTCGTCATCGCGCTTCACTTCCGATTCAGATGATTGTTCGGGGCAAGACTTTATCCCATTCAGCGTCTGGCCTTTTTGGGGAAACAACAGCCGCTTGAGTCTCGTGCACTGGGCGCGCCAGAAACCAGCCACGTCCCCGCCCGCATCATTTCGGCTCTTTGGATTCGAATTTCGTTGCTGAAGTTTATTTCCTAGCGTCAGAGTTGTGCGAGGTTTTCCGTCAACCCGCGTTTTGTACAACATGTTGGAGGATTGAGAAATGGAAGTGAAACGGCTTCATACAGTTCGTCGAGAGCTCAGAGTGATGGGTGTTTTTCTCTTCTTTGTTGCGTCGAGCATCGCTACGGAGGCCCAGACCTATATATTCAATATCGCCAAATTCACAACCGGGAACCAACCCAAGGGAGTGGCGATCGCCGACTTCAATAAGGATGGCAAACCAGACCTGGCGATTGCCAATACCACTGACGGCACCGTTTCGGTGCTTCTGGGCGGTTCGGGCGGTGCGTTCCAAAAGCAGGTGCCGTACCTTGTGGGCCCGGATCCTGTTGCGGTCGCTACGGGGGATTTCAACGCAGACGGCAAACTGGACTTGCTGGTGGTAAATCAGAATTGCCCGACCGTGCCTTGTACCGGACCCGGTTCAGTGTCTTTGCTTCTGGGAAATGGCGACGGCACGTTCCAGACGCAGACGACGACCACCGTGGAAACCGCTCCTACAGCCATTGTGGTCGGTGATTTTAATAACAACGGCAAGTTGGATGCCGCAGTGACGAACGCGCAAAGCAATGATGTTTCGATCCTGAAAAATAACGGCAAAGGCGTCTTCACGGTTACAAGCTACGCTGCCGGCGGCAACGACCAGTCATTGACTGTCGGGGACTTCAACAACGACGGCAAGCTGGACCTGGCGGTGAGCAACAAGGAAGCCAGCAACATCAGTATTCTTCTGGGCAATGGAGACGGGACCTTCGCTTCCCAGACGCCGGTCGTGACCGGAACGTTTCCAGTCTCCATTGTCACGGCTGACTTTAATAAAGACGGCAAGCTGGATTTAGCCACGGCCGACAGTTTTCTGGGTCAAATCTCCGTGGTTCTCGGAAACGGCGATGGAACGTTCCAGAAATATCAGAATTATTCCGTGATCGCTCCCGCCTTGGCAATTGCCACTATGGACCTCAACAACGACGGCATTCCCGATCTGGCAGTGACTTCGAATTCGACCCGCTCGGTGGGAGTCCTATTGGGCAAGGGTGACGGAACCTTTCCAATTCATGTGGATTATCTTTCTGGCATGAACCCGGATTCGCTCGTCCTGGCGGATATTAACGGTGACGGCTATGCTGACATGGTCGTGACCAATGCTGGCGATAACACCGTTACGGTCCTGCCGGGAACGGGCAAAGGCGCTTTTCAGGTCAACTCCGCCTTATCCACCGGAACCAGCACCGAACCCAGCGCGATTACGACTGGCAAATTTACCGGGGGTACTGCTCTGGATGTGGCCGTGGCCAATTATGCGGCGGGAACCGTGAACCTGTACACGAACAATGGCGCCGGAGTGCTGACGCTCAAGAGCACATCCAACGTTGGCCCGAAACCGCTTGGAATTGCGGCGGCAGATCTCAATGGAAATGGCGTAGTGGATCTCGCGACCGCAGATTCGGGTGCGCAAAGCAACAACGTTTCGGTTTTGATCGGTCTGGGCAACGGTACCTTCGATGGTGCGACAAACTATTCAGCGGGCAATAAACCGGTGGCTGTCCTGATTGATGACTTCAATGACGATGGCAAGCCTGATTTGCTAGTGGTGGACGAGAACAGCTCGGAGGTTTCCGTCCTGGTGGGCAACGGGGATAGCACGTTTCAACCCGCCCGTAACTTCTCAACCGGCGGAGGTACGACGCCTTTGGGGGCTGCGGCGGGCGCATTCGTCGAAGGATCCACAGCTTTGGATTTGGCGGTTGCGGATCCCAAGACCAACTCAGTCATCGTTATGCTGAACTCCGGCAATGGTAAGTTCGGGCCACCTACGCCTTTCCCGGTCGGCAACGGCGCGGCGGCAGTAGCTACTGCCGACTTCAGCAATGACGGAATACTGGATCTCGCGGTTGTCAATAACATCGACAACACCGTGTCGATCCTGTTAGGCGAGGGCAATGGTTCCTTCAAAACCGCGGTTGCGTTCCCAACCGCCAATGGACCGGTATCCATTATTGCTGCCGATGTTAACGATGACAATAAGATCGATCTGGAAATCGGCTACAGCAACCCCGGGGGGAACGGCATCAGCATCCTTACAGGAAATGGCGACGGCACCTTTAATGCTCACCTTGACCGCACCACGACGTGGGGAGCAAAAGGTACTGTGGCAGTGAGCGAGGGAATCGCCGCTGCTGATTTGAACGGCGATGGTTTCCCTGATTTGCTGGTGGCAGACATGACCACCAACCTGTTGACCGAATTCCTCAACTCATCGCTGGCCAGCCCGGTGCCGAGTACGTTGAATTTCGGCACGGTGAAGGAAGGGACTACGAGCCAAGCCAAGACGATCACCGTGGACAACACCGGAAGCGCCGCCTTGACCGTCACGTCTGTCAGCACCAGCGGCGACTACAGCCAGACCAATACCTGCACACGCCCGATTCCGCCGGGGAAAGGCTGCAGCGTCAGTGTCACCTTTACGCCGGAGAAAACCGGATCTGATCCGGGCACGCTTACCATCACCGACAGCTCGCCCACGGCTACGCAGAAGGTTGCGTTAAGCGGATCCGGAAATTAGAACTGTATTGGCTGATGCGAAAGCCAGAGCGCCCTCGGCGCTCTGGCTTTTTATTCAGCAGGTCCTGCCAGCAACCTGTTCCCCGGTTTGAAAATCCTTCAGAGTTCTTCGATGGTGACCTTGTCGTTGGTGTAGATGCACATTCTGCCCGCGATTTTCATTGCTTCTTCCACGATTCGGCGGGCCGGCAACTGAGTATGTTCAGCCAGCGCCTGCGCGGCTGAAAGTGCATACGGCCCGCCGCTGCCGATAGCCGCAATGCCGGTATCAGGCTCAATCACATCGCCCTGGCCACTCAGCAAGAAAGTCTGCTCTTTATCGGAGACGAGTAGCAACGCCTCCAGGTGGCGCAGAAACTTGTCAGTCCGCCAGTCTTTGGCCAACTCGACCGCGGCGCGCCCAAGATTGCCGTGATACTGTTCGAGCTTGGATTCGAACCGGCTGAATAATGAAAAGGCATCGGCAGTTGAGCCGGCAAATCCGGCCAGAATCTTCTCCTGGTAGAGCCGGCGGATTTTCCGGGCATTGTGCTTGACCACGCTTTCACCGAGAGTGACCTGTCCGTCTCCAGCCATTACCACGTTGCCGTCGCGGCGCACACAAAGAACCGTAGTTGATCGGATTAAGCGCTTTGCAGCCATAAGAGTAAGGGTTGATTATATCGTGGACGGTTCAGCATAGCTGACTGCAACGGCGCGTCGCTTCGTTCTACGGTCAGCCCCGAACGACTGGTATTCCCAGACTGCACTTTCAGTGCAACTTGAGCGACATCATAGCTGGTCTTCCTGGAATCCAGAGCGTTCTCGAGTGGCTGCTTAGTGCAGGGACGTGGCAAGTTCGAACCGTGTATCATCCATCATTACAATCACTTGCAAGAGTCCACGAAAGTGCCATATCACGCCCTGACGAGAAGAAAAGTCGGACTTGAGCGTTGGGGGAATGTGCAAGACATTGCACTTCCTGGTTAACCATGGTTCGTAAGTTACTGAAAACCATGCTTCCGTTTTGTTGCAAGTTTGGAGAGCAAGCTGCACCAGTGGTAGGGAACCTCCCTCCTTGACGGGATGAACGGGCCGTCCACTTTCAAACTCTTGGGAGTTACCATGATGCGGTTACGTTTTGGGCTTAGCCTGATAGCGATTCTGGCGTGTGCGGCGATTTTGACCGGTTGCGGAGGAGGCAGCGCGAGTTCCAGCAGCTCTTCCAACCCGACGGTCGGCTTGAAGTCCATTGCAGTCAGCGGTCCGGCGACCGCTTATTCCGGGCAAACAGGTTTGCAGTACACCGCCACCGGCAGCTACGACGACGGAAGCACGAAGAATATCACCACCACCGTTACCTGGAGTTCCAACGTCAATGTGGTGACGGTCAATACCTCAGGCGTGGCGACGGCGGTTTCGTCAACTAAAGGCGGAGTAGCTCCGGGAGCAACTCATCAGGTAGTCACACTAACTGCGACTCTAGGATCGGTGAAGGGCGTGCTGACCGGTGGGCTTACGGTAAGCGACGATCTCTCCTCGATTGTTGTAACGCCAGCTGGCCAGACCGTCACAGGCGGCAGCTCCCAGCAATACACCGCGACCGGAACGTTTCAAGACGGCACGACTGAGAACATTGGATCCGATGTCACGTGGAGCGCATCGCCATCAGGTACGGCCACGATTTCCAGCACTGGGTTAGCGACCGGATCCTCGACCATTACGATTCCCAGCGAGGCGACGATCAAAGCCACATCCAATGGGACTCTGCAAGCCGTAAGCGCTCTGGCTGCCGGATCCACCAGTCTTACAGTTGACCCCTGCGCGTTGGTGAGCATTGTCGTAAACTCGCCCGCAAGCAGCCTCACCGCGCTCACCGTGGATCAACTCACGGCAACAGGCACATACCAATGCGGCGGGTCGCAGGTCATAACCAAAACTGCGACCTGGTCGGTCACCGCCACGAACGGCGGTACCGTCAGCATGAATTGGAACAACAGTCCCGGGGCCGCCTATGCAACATATAGCGGCGTGAACCAGAACTCCATAGCGACAATTCAAGCGCAGGTCGGCTCGGTCGTTGGCTCGGTTCAACTTCCGATCGTTCCGGTGCTGGACGAGCTGACAATCGGTCCGGTCAGTCCTGGGATGTTGGGTGGTGGGACGCAACAGTTTGGTGCCACGGGAGTCTACAATGACGGAACGACGAATCCGAACCTGGGTCCGACCGCGACGTGGAGCTCTGTAGCCAACAACATCGTCAGCTTCGGCGCCGGAATGAATGGCATGGCAACCGCAGGCACTCAGGGGGTAACTACGGTTTCGGCCAGTATGGCCAACGTTAATGGGGCCAGCATTAGCGGCTCTACAGTGGTAAACGTGGTCAACTCTACGAATGGCTCAAGCACTTTGGCCGACGGAAATTACGCGTTCACGCTGCTGGGGGCGAACAACGGCCCGGTGATGTATGCCGGCAGCTTTACCGCCCAGGGCAGCAGCGGGTGTTCCCTTGGCAACAGCGCCGCCACCTGCGGGAACATAATCGGCGGCGAGATGGACGTGAACACTCCGGGACAAGCACCCATATACTTGCCTTCGGGTCTCACCGGCTCCTATGTCACCTTTCCCGATGGCCGCGGCCTGCTGACTTTCAACCAGAGCGAAGTGTTCAACGTCCCTGGCGGCGTCACCTTCCGGTTCATCCTTTCCAACTCCGGAACGCTAGGGAAATTGATGGAATTCGACGGGCAAGGGACCATGAAGGGAACCATGTGGCAGCAGACGGGTCCCGTCACCGCCGCGTTGAACGGAAACTACGTTTTCCGGGCGTCAGGGGTTGACGGCTCAGGCAATCCGCTGGGCGAGATCGGCTACTTCAATACCGATGGCACGGGCATTACCGGCGGCACGATTGATATCGATGACTACAGCATTGTCTCAACGAACGTAGCTCTCAGCGCTTCGACTGTGGTCTCGACCGATCAAAATGGAAGGGGCAAGTTTTACCTCACTCAAGGTTCGACCACTAGTGAGTACGCCTTTTATGTGATTACCGCTCCGACCGGGGCACAACCGTCGCTGGCGACATTTGTCGAAATTGATTCCCCCGGCACCGGCGTCACCGCGCTGGCCGGCACCATGGCGCTCCAGCAAGGCGTCGCTGGCGGCTATTCTGCCGACACCTTGCAGAACAGCGGCGGGGACGGCTATGGCTTCCTGCTCGACCGGCCGATCGTTTCCGGAAACTGTGTAACCACATGCCTCGCTGACGAATTCGCGCAGGCAGGCGAGTACACCTTCACCGCGAGCAGTAAGTTTCAGGGAACGCTCGCCGGGGTTCGCGACGACACTAACCCGCCCGGCAACAATCCATTCAATCTCGTCCCCGGCACGACCGTCTGCAATGGTGGCAGTGGCACGGGCAGCAACAACTACAGCTTTGGCGGGAACATTGGTCGTGGCGTTATCCAGACCTGCGGAGAAAATACGTCGGGCATCATTGATAGCAACCGTAGCTATGTGATCTACATGGTTTCTTCAAGCCAGGCGTACGTTCTCCAGAACTACACTACAAACTACCCGATCACCGCTGGCAGCTACAACGCGCCAACCGGCGAGATGGACCTCCAGTCCGGCAACTTCAGCCTGAGCACCCTGAATGGCGCATACGCCCTTGACGCCTCAGGCGTAGTCGTCCCGGGCCTTACTACGGAAGTTATGTGGCTGTATTTTGATGGGACCGGCAACATCAACGGCGTCATTGATCAATCTACGGGTGCGAGCGGGACCAACAAAACGTCCCTGGCAAGCACGATTGTTGCTGTGAACGATTTCACCGGACCTGATCCAACCCACCCGAATTCCGGGCGTACACCGGTTGATCTCACGGCCGACGGAACAAATGATCTGGTGCTTTACCTGGTCTCTCCGCAGTTGGCAGTGGTGATGAACGGCAGTCCGGCTAAAGACGGTATGCTGAACTCGCAGTGATCGGATCATCGCGGCACCTACGGCCTCCGCGCTCTGCGCGGAGGCTTTTATTTTCTGACCTGCCGTAATGTCGGGCTTTGTGCGCTGAATCACACCAACCATCCCTGCCTTAAGCCTATAATTTGTTAAAAAATCTCCCTCGTCAGGAATTCACTTTAGGAGAAACTTTTGCTTATCAAGAAGCTTGTCGTCTTCCTTGTTCTCATGGCAGGATGCGCGATCGCACAATCTGACCCGCAACCGCAGTCACAACCCGCCGGCCATGGAGGCTGGACCCTGGAGCGCGCCACCAAAGATTCCCAGGGCTGTATCTTCGTCAATGATGCCGGCGATATGTACGACACGTGGTGGGGGAACAGTTGTCCGCAGCCAATGCAGTTCACTATCCAATGGTCGGGGCACCATGCGCCGCAAAACACGACATACCGTACCAATGGCCGTCCCTTCATACGTCACGTCACGCGTGCTGACGAGAAAGGCGTGCTGATTTCCGAAGCGCCAATCGAGGCTGGCCTGGGGCGCAAGGTGGAAGACGTCACGATTGAAAAGAACGACCTTAGCCTGGGGCAGACCCAAATCTTCCTGCGGAATCCCGAGGAGACTCCCGTCTTTGTGACCGGCTACATCTCGATTGAGAAAAACGGCAAGGAAGTCCGGCGCTGCGAACTGAACATGGATATCGCCAATTCAGAGCGGATGCCGGCCTGCGTTTATTTCAGCGGAGAAAGCTTCACGCCAAAATTCACCGCAGAAAAAGATCCGCTGTAGCAAAAAAAGCGGCACGCGCACGGCGTGCCGCTCGATCAATGACAACATTTTTTACTGCACGTTCTTACTGCACTGTCACGGTGACGGTCATGGTGTGGATGAGCTTTCCGTCACTGGCGATGAGGGTAATGGGATAGCTTCCCGGCGGTGTCGCAGTGGTGGTGTTCACTGTGAACGTCGGGGATCCGGTGGTATTAACAGTCGCAGTGCTCCAGGCCCCCGTCATGCCGGCGATGCCCTGCAACCCGTCGGAATCAAGTGTGACCGTTCCATCGAACGCGAACGGAACGATATACGTGGTATAGGTGTAGGACTGTCCGGCGGTCACGGTCTGGTAGCCTGACTTCGCTTCCATAACGAACCAAAAGTCCCGCTGCGGGGTAATATTGCACGCGCTTCCCGGATTGCCAGGCTGCGCCCACGTCGAGTGAACGTCCTGCCCGGTGTCGCCCTGCCAGCCGGAGAGGTTGGTTCGCGTCCAACTGGCGGGGACGGGCACGCTGTACTGGTTAGGCGTGCTGCTATTCCACCAGGTGTTGTAATCGGATACCAATGTGGTTTGGAAATCGGTCCAGTCCGAGCCGCCCAGACTGCCGTCGCTCAGCAGTTCCTGGGTCGCGCCCGCATCGAAGATGTTGTTGGTGAGAGTGGTGTTTTCGGTGATGGTGTTGTAGGTTTCACCATTCTCCCAGTTGACGATCGGGATCCCGCCGGCCTGGCCCGTGATGAACAGTCCAACCAGGTCGTTGAGCAAGGTGTCGGCCGTCAAGGTTACCAGGGCCGCGTTGCGCAACTCGATGCCCACGTTGTTAGGGCCCACGTAGGGATTGCCGGCGCAAAACGAGCTGTTGCTGATGGTGACCGGTCCTTCCGTCTGCTCAACGAAACCTCCAGCCAGTAGGTTTTCATTGGAGACGATGCTGTCGGCTGTGTCGTTCTGGTTGTCGGTATCCCAGTGAAAGCCGAAGGTCTGGTTGAAGGCGCTGACGATGTTCTTGACCGTTTGATTATGCGCCGTAGCGAAATGGGTTCCGGCGCTTCCCCAGTTGTAGTACACGCCCTGCGCCCCGCGCCAACCATTATAGAGGGTGCGGTTGTTCTGCCAGAGAGCGTACGAAGTGTGGAAGTCTTCCGTCCCCGTCACTCCGTTGTGATTGGCCACGCTGTTCTGGACTGTAGTGTTGGTCGTGTCCATCAGCCGGATGCCGGAGGAATTGTTCCACCGGAAGAAGTCGGTATCAACCAGCACGTTGGTGGTACTGTTGTCGGATTCCACGTGGACGGCGCCATCGCCACGGCAGGTGTTGGCATATTCAAAAATCAGCCCTCGCAGCACGACGTCATTCATGCGCTGAATCCAGAACAGTGACGGACGGGTTGCGACTTCGATGGTGGCCGTGCTCATGTTGGTTGAGGAAGGCGGCCAGATGTACACGGTGGCATGCGTCTCATCCACGTAGAAAGTGGACTGCCGCATCGCCGTCGAGGTCATAACCTGGGTCAGCGAGTAGCCATTCACGAAGATCATTTCCTCACGGCGGGCGATGTCTTCTTCGGCGTTTGGGTTGCCGACATCCGCCGGGCACAGGCCCCAGGTGTAAGGCCAGGAATTCGTGTACTGGCCACTGGTGCCGTAGGCCTTCCAGCCGGTCCAGACGTCAGCGCCGGAAATGATGACGGTGCCTGCCGTTGCCGCCTGGAAAGTCATGGGCAGAGTGGTGGTCTTGTTCGGCGTGCCAGTCAGATTGACAGCTTCCCGGTAAGTGCCGGGATTAATGATCACCTTGGTGCCAATGCTGGCGAGGTTGTTGGACTGGGCGATCGCAGCGGCCGCGCCAATCGTTTTCAGCGGAAGTTTTTGCGTGCCGGGATTGGAATCGTTTCCCTTGGTGGTATCGACGTAGATGTGAGCGGTTTCAAGACTTTCGTTGACGGTGGCCTGGCTCCAGGCGAGTGTGCTCCAAACAGCTACTGCGAGCAAGAGCAAGATTGTTGTCTTCACGGGGGCTGTTTTCTCCTTCCAAATCTAGCGGCAGGGGAATCATCGAAACCCGTGCCACTCAAGCGTTCTGGGTGATGCCAGAGTACGAAGCGAAGGCCAGGCGGGCAACGTAACTGAGGGTCTAGCATTACTGGCGTGCTATTGGACACTGGCCCAAAGGTGGTTACTCCAGGAGCGCTTCGGTATTGGCGAACCGGCTGGTAATGGCGCACAAAGAAATGGCCGCGGCAGAAGCCGCGGCCTGGGTGATAACGTTTTGTAGAACGCCTACTTGATAGTCAGTTGAATGAACGGCATGACCGCAGGCACACCGGAGCTGTTGACTATCGCGATCATGTAGTATCCCGGAGGCGCCATGTTCGCCGTAGTGGGAGCGGTCGCGGTGATGATCCCGCCGCCCGCAGTGAAGTTCAAGGTTACATAGCGCTGCTCATAATCCTGGGCGTGAGTGGTGGCGCTGGGCCGGATCAGAGCGACCGTCTTAATGGTCGAAGCGTCCGGTGTGCTGATGGTGAACTGCGCCCCATATTTCACTGACGCGGGAGAAGAAGTGATGGTCGGACGAGCCCCGGCGAAAAGATACGGCGGACTGAAAATCTCAACCGTCTCGGCGTAGGTGGTTTTGCCGGTGGGGAAGTAGTCAGCGCCGGCTGAAAGCACACGGCCATCGGGCAACAACGCTGCGGTGGAGTGATATCCTCGAGCGCCTATCTGCGAGGCCATAGTTGTCCATTGACCGGTCGAAGGGTTGTAGATCTCGGCCGGAAAGACGGCCTGGTCGTATCTGAGAACCTGGTTCCCGCCGACAGCGATGAAGGTGCCGTCTGGGAGCACTTCCAGATTGGCATTTTGCCGGGCATAAGCCATGGAGCCCGTGTAGGTCCAGGTCTTAGTGGTGAGATCGAAAATTTCCGCAGTGTTGGTCACGCAGGTCGTCCAGTCTTCCTTGGTGCATAGCGTAGAGCTGGTGCGGCCGCCGATGGTCAGAATCTGGTTCAGCCCGGGCATAAGAGCCGCGCTGCCGTACACACGGTTACCCTGGAAGTTCCAGGAGCCGAGAATGCTCCATGTGTTGGTGCCGGGGTCGAACTGCCGCGTAGTCTGCAACTGGCCGGCCATGACGATCTTTCCCGCTGTGGTGATAAACATGCGCGGATAAGTCTCCACGTTGGCGGGAAGGTTCGCGCTGGTTCGCAGAATCGTCCAGGTATTCTTGGTCTCGTTGTATTCTTCAATTGGCGCCACAGTGTCTGTACCCTGGGCGTTGATGCCGGAGAGCGCCATGGTGACGCCATTCGGCAAGGTCACGTTTGTGGGATACCAGCGCGCGAAATTCATGTTCGCGGCATAGGACCATGTGGAACTACCCGGATCGAAAATCACGGCTTCCGGAATGCCCAGGTCCTCCGATGGTGGAATTCCCGAGAGGCCCCCCGTCACCAGAACTTTGCCATCCTGCATGATGCTCTCGCCGGCGCAGAAGAATTCGTTCACCAGGCCATTCTGAACACTGACCGGAATGTCCACATTGGTGATGGCGTTGGTCACGGGATTGAACAGAATAGCCGGCTCGGTTGTAGAAGTGGCGGTCGGCGGGTACCACCACATCAGAACATTGCCCGTGTACAACATGGCGGTGTGAATTGCGACCACGCCGACATTGAAGGGCGCGGTCCACGAGCCTTGAGACTGCGGTGTTTTCGCCAGCGGTTTATCGGCGGCTGAAACCATCGAGGCTGTGAAAAGGATGGCCGCTGCAACAGCCAGAAACCGGAGAGAACGCGGGGATGGATTGCGGCCCTGTTTGTGGTCCCCTACTTCGGACGCCGGGCGGTAATGCATATTGCCTCCTAACCTGGTAAGAAAAATCAAAAACTGAAGCCGCATTCATTAATCTGCCTCGTGCATTGACAGCTGATCAGGGCGGCCTGCCGAATGAAAACTGGAGTCAACCAAGCGATAAACCCGAGAGAACTCCGCAACCAAAAGCCACGTCAACCACGCTTGGACAGCGGGCGGTGAAGGCCCTCAGTCTAAAGCCATTCATCAAATATAACCTTTTTTTGCCATCGGTCAATCTGAAAGAATTTGCACTTTTTTGCCCCGAGAGTGCCATGTCAGAGTGTGATTTTTATCACAAAATCCGGAGGTAGAATGTGATCCCGATCACAAAATCAGGGAAAAGAGCCGGGAAATTTGCTGTTTTCGAGCTGTGAGGCTGTAGCAAAGGGCAAAAAAATTGGGCCGCGCGGCGCGGCCCAATCACTGCGTTTCAGGTATCGGCGCTACTTGCCGAGGTTGGTCAGGTTGATGAACGGCATGACCGCGGGAACTCCCGACGTGTTCACTAATGCAATCATGTAATAACCCGGTGGCGCAGAGTTCGCCGAAGCCGGCGCGGTTGCGGTGATGACTCCATTGCTGGAGGTGAAGGTCAGTGCCAGGTAGCGCTGGTCCCAGTCCTCCGCATGCGTCGAAGCGCCAGGCCGAATAAGCGCTACGGTTTTGATTGTGGAAGCATCCGGAGTAGTGACCGTGAACTTGGCCCCGTACTTCACCGAGGTCGGCGATGAGGTAATGGTGGGACGCGCACCCGCAAACAGATAAGGCGGGCTGAACATCTCCACGGTCTCCGAATAATCGGGCTTGGCGAAATCATCCGAACCCGCAGAGAGCACGCGGCCATCCGGCAGCAGCACCGCGGTGGAATGATAGCCCCGGCGCGCGGTCTGGGAAGCCATCGTCGTCCACTTGCCGGTCGAAGGATTGTAAAGCTCGGCGGCTTCGACAGGGTCGTTGTACTTGTGGTACTGATTGCCGCCTACCGCCAGCAGAGTTCCGTCAGTCAGCAGCGAAAGGTTGGCGTTGTAACGCGGGTTTGCCATGGAGCCGGTGTAGCTCCAGGTGTTGGTCGTGAGGTTGAAAATTTCGGCAGTGTTGGTAGCCGGGCTTGTGGTCGAATCGTGCCCGCCGACGGCCAGAATCTCGTTCAGCCCCGAAAGCATGGCATAGCTTCCATATACCCGATTGCCGAAAAGCATGGAGCCAATGATGGACCAGGTGTTGGTGGACGGAGTGAACTGCCGGGTCGTCTGCTGCGTCCCGGTCATGACCAGACTGCCGGAAGTGGTGACGAACATCCGCGGATAGGTTTCCACCGAACCCGGAATATTGGCGGTGGTTTTCAGGATGGTCCATTTGTTGGTGGCGGCGTTGTATTCCTCCACCGGCGCGACCAGGCCTGTGGCCGTGGCATTGCTGCCCGAGAGAACCATGACGATGCCGTTTGGAAGTTCCACATTGGTGGGATACCAGCGGGCATACGTCATGGGAGCCGCTGAGGTCCAGGTGGATGTCGCAGGATCAAAAATCTCGACCGCAGAGATGCCGTAGTCAGGAGCAGGAGGAATTCCGTTCAAACCGCCGGTGACCAGCACGCGTCCGTCCGACATGACATTCATGCCGGCGCAGAAGAAGTCCGACGTGCTGGGAATGTTTACCGACGTTATGCTGTTGGTCGTTGGATTGAAGACTACCGCCGGCGGGTTTCCGCCCACCGTGGCCGGATAATACCAGAGCAGAACCTTGCCGTTGTTGAGCACCACCGAGTGAATCCCGACGACGCCAACATTCAGCGGGCTGGTCCACGAGCCAACTTCAGTAGCGGGCTTTCCCTTGGTTTCCGCGGACGCTGTCATGGAGAAGCAGATCAAACATGCGGCAAGCGCTGCGAGAGAGCGGCACAGGATTGATGTGCGGTGGCTCGCGATATTTGTGTTGAGAGACGGCTGAAGTTGCATTTTTCCTCCGAATGCCAAACCCAGTTGAAGATCCGGTTACGCAAGTCGTAAGCCTGTGGTTGACACGACCCTGACTTTAGCTTTTCACTTGTTACTTGCTGTTAATAAAGGGGATAGACACCGAAGGGGAATGCGGTGATTAGCATCAATTATTACAAACGCCGTAGGCTCTGTCAACAAAAGAAGCTGGCCACGGATCGCAGTAACTATATGATAATAAAATACTTACTTCCGTCTAATAGTCGCTCGCGCTCAGCAGTTCCAGCGGGAAGGCCGGACAGGCCCCGGCAGGTTGACTCGCGCCTGCCGCCAGATTCTGGCAATCCGACAATTGCGGCAGTGCAGGCGGGGCCTTGAAGGTCGGACCCTTGTTCAATAGTCCTGGAGCACCGGTGATGGGTTGAAAGTTGATCGGAGAAGCGAGGGCTGGAGATCCCGCCTGAAGAGTGAAGTCGCTGCCCGGACTTACGAACATGGGATCAGCGCTGATGGAATGAGTGTCCTCGCCCAATCCCTGCCATTGGCTGAGATTGTAGTTCGACGACGGCGAGGTGCCGTTATTGGTGGTGGTGTAAAACTGCGGGGAACCGGAGAGGTCCCAATAATCGTTGAAGTCGAAAAAGAACTGATTGGTACACGATCCGTGGGGGCAATACCAATGACCGCCCTGTACCGTGCCCATATCGTAGTATGCGATGTTGCGGACGAACGAGAACGAATAGGGGATATTCCCGCCACGCTGCACCACAAACTGGCGGGTGTACGCCATGATGTTGTTCAACACCACGTTGTTTAACACGGAAACGTTCGCGATCGGCGCAGTGGTCAGATTGTCGAAAACCGCCGACTCACCGATGCGGTACATGATGTTGTCGTGAGCCACGGATTGCGCCTCTGACTGATCAAGATAAGCTCCGTGCGAACCGTAGCCATCCGGATCGAGGTAGTTGTGCTGCACATCGTGAACGATATTGTTCACCATCATGTTGCCGAACCCGCCCGACCCGGCCGCGGCAAAATGCACGCCCCCCATATCGCTGGTCACGCCCTGCCCAAGGTTGAATAGCTGGTTATAGGCGACGACGTTGTCGTGAGCGAAAACCGGGTTGGTGCCGGCGGTAAATCCGAGACCGATGGCCCCGTTGTAGAAGTCTGAGATTTCGTTATAGGCGATTACATTGTTGTGGGCATTTCCAACCCAGACTCCAGTGCCCAGACCGCTGGGCTGTACGCGTCCGCCCGCCTGAATGATGTTGTTCTCAATCAGGTTGTATTGCGGCACGGTGGCATCGCTGTCAGAGCCGGTGGGATATTGGCCAATGCGTAGCGCGCCTGCGCCAATATCGTAGAACGCGCTGTTGATCACCTCGTTGCCGCTGCTGGAGCCTTCGAACTCCAATCCCCATCCCTGCGTGTGGGCAAAGGTGCAGCCGTTGAAGATGACGCCTTGTGCATTGGTGAAGCTTACGGCAGCAGGTACGCCCGGAATTCCCGAGTTATCTCCCAGTCCGCAAACCCCGGTGCAGGTGCCCCCATTAGCGCCCGAAATATTGGACGGGTACCAGTCATCGTTGGAGAAACTTAAACCCTGAAACACGATATTGCTGGCGCTAGTGGCAACGATCAGCTGCGCTTGCTGGGGAGCGATGATGGTATCCGCTGGCGGGTTTTCTCCCGGCTGCGAATAGTACGTCAAGGTCCACGTGGTTGCCGGCGTGGTTGCAGTGCTGGCGCAGCCCGGGCAGCGGTCAAGATACCATTGGCCCGGTACCTGCTGCTGGCACGTCGGATCGCGTCCGATGTTAGGATCGCAGTTTTCGATCAGGTAGCGGTGGTTGGGGAAAAAACCATATTCCGATGCCCGCAAAGTCGGGCTGGTCAAAGTGACAGTGTCGGTGGAAGCATTGACTGACAATATCCGCAACCGGCTCATCGTCCATTTTTCAAAGTCCAGGATTTCGACATCTCCCAGACCCTCGCCATGATAGCTCGCGGCTACGTCCCCGCTGTTGAAGTAGAACTGGTCATAGCACTGGAATCCGTTGCTGACCTGCACGCTGCAATTCGGAGTGGATTGGCTAACCACCACAGGGTTGTTGCTGGCAAGATACA
>Ga0335081_10002611_pt1 | contig 28406 bp, 26 predicted proteins | sample Lox_Sample_35_FD_206713 | JGI IMG/M metagenome (GOLD analysis project Ga0335081, IMG submission 206713) | Soil microbial communities from Loxahatchee National Wildlife Refuge, Florida, United States - Lox_Sample_3.5 | ecosystem: Environmental > Terrestrial > Soil > Wetlands | place: USA...
ATGCCACCGCCTGTTGGTGCTCCGCAACCCAGCCCGTGACGCCTTCGCCGAATTTCATCCGCACGGTTCCGAACTGGATGTATCGGGGGACCTGGGACGCATAGAGGACAAACTCGCCGGTGGCCAACTCCATCAGATACACCAGGCAGCCGTCGCAATTGGAAACCCGCGCCGCCAGCCCCAAAATCTGGCCCAGGACCTCATCCAACGACAAGTCGGAATTCACCAGCCGGCTCACACGGTGAAAGATCGAGGTGTCGGGATGCTGAAAGTTCATGGAAGCCTGGTTGTGGAAATCCGAATCGCCTGGAATTTCACCGACGGGGTGATGGAGACGACCAACGTCCGACAATGGCGCGCGGGGATGGCCTTCACTTTGTTAGCATCGGCGGTTCGGGAGTGTCAACGCTATTGTTAGTTAGACGTCGCGGGGGAAGGATCGCGCAGTAACAATTGTGTCTTCGGGGCCCTCTCTGGCGGTGGGCGCAAGTGGTAACCTGCAGAAAGGTGTTACACAAGGCCCCCGTACTCTTCCCGGTCCTGGTTTTCGCCGGTATCCAATCCCTGGCTGCAATCGAACCCGAGCGCGATTTCTCCGGTCAGTGGGTACTCGATCCGGCCATCAGTAACACACAGGCTCTCATCGAGCCTCTCGAGCGCACGCTGGCGATTACCCAGCAGGAGGGCTCGATTCAGTGCTCCGCGTCCTTCAATGGCACAAGCGTATCCTGGTCATATGCGCTGAACCATGAGGAGACGCGTTACCGCCTGGGCGAGGAATCGAGAAGCAGCGTTGTGAAATGGGAAGGCCCGGCGCTGCTCGTCAATACCCTGGTTTCGGGACCGCAAGGCTATACGGTGATGGACCGCTGGAGCCTCTCGCGCGACCGCTCGCGCCTCTCCATCACGCGGCAGATTGTGCGCGCGGGCACACAGAATGAAGGAACGCTGGTGTTCCGACGCGAAGGCCAGCCGGCAACGTTGGTTTCGTCGAATACGCCGGCACTGAGCCGGCCTGCACCTCCAGCGGCGCCCGCCGAAATCACGGTCGCGGCCGGTACCCACATTCCGCTCACGCTGCGCAATGGCGTGGATACCAAGTACTCGCACGAAGGGGATCGCGTTTACCTCGACACCGCGTACCCGATCACAATAGGTGGCCGAGTGGTCATTCCGCCGGGCAGTTCGGTGAACGCCACCATCACCACGAGCAAAGCGGCCGGCACGGTGAAGGGTAAAGGCGAGCTGTTCATTCGATTTGATTCTCTGACGCTGCCCAATGGCGTCACGCGCGACTTCCGTTCCCGCCTGGCGTCCGCCGACAGCTCCACCACGGGCAAGGTGGATCCGAGAGAAGGCAAGGTGACAGGCGAGCGCGACAAGGCCGATACCGCGCGCAGCACGGCGGAAGGCGCGGGAATCGGCACAGGCATCGGCACTCTGGCAGGCGCTGCAGCAGGAAGCCCGTTAAAAGGCGCAGGCATCGGCGCTGCAGCGGGCGCCGCCGCCGGATTGGCGTCGGTCCTGATCAAGCACAAACCGGATGCGAAGATCCCGGCAGGGTCCACAGTCGAAATGGTTCTCGACCGGGACCTGCACTATCTGCCCACGGAATTGAAGTTCTGACCGGAGCCAGCCGTCTCGCCGGGCCCTGCGTTCACTTCGACGGCAGGATCAGCTCACACGGTCGCGGGTCCCACTTCGATCCGTCCGGTTCGCGCCGGAAGTGATTGCTCGTTACCCAGGGCACATCCAGATATTGCGGATCGTCTACACTCTGCGTGATCACCAGGTAGTCCGAGCCCTTGCGCGAGTGCAGGTCGTAATATTCGGTCAGGACGGTGTTCTCGCTGTACGGCACGCCGTTGTTGCGCAGGTAGCCCGGCAGCAGGTTGGTGGTTACCACTTTCAAAGTGCCGCCCAGCTTGCGCGTGTCCCGCGGCTTCTCATCCTCGCCGTTGAAGATTCCAGGAAAACCCGGCGTGTTGGCGTCGCGCGCGGAAAGTTTCGATGTGTAGTCGCGCGTCGATTGCGGCGTTTGCCATCGCGCCACCGAATTACCTTGCATGCTTGGTGGTGAGCCGGAGCTGCGCGCGCGCGAGAAAGAGAAGAGGCGCATCTGCTTTCCGGCATCGGTTTCGATCTTGAGGCTGTTGTCGTCCTGCCAGGTAATGTGGAGCCGGCCCGGCACTCGCATGACCGCCGCCGCGCCGTAACTCATGCACTGCTTACCCGTGGAGATGTCCTTCGCGGCGTCCCAGGTGTCGGCCACTTTCCGGCCCGCGGCGTTCAGCGGAATGCTGTAATAATCGCCTTTCGGCGCGGTCAGCATGCGCGTGCGCCAGTCTTCGGTAATCAGCGAAACCCAGTAACCGGTGAGGTCGATGGGAGCAGATTCTTTCGCAGTCGGAGCCTTCTGCTGGGCACCTACGCGAAGGGCCAGCGCTACAGCCAGAAGAATTGCCCGCCGCCTCATTTCTTCGCGCTCCCTTCGGTTTTCAGACTCTTGTAGACGGCTTCGGTGAGCATTTCTCCCGTCCAGGAACTCGTGCTATAGCGGCGGTCGTAGTCGCGCGTCGGCCGCGCCGCCTTCACTTCGTCGACCGTCTTCCCCTTCTCGATCAAATCGGCAACGCGGTCGCGGATGATCGTCAGCATGTCCCGAACCTCCACCACATCGGCCTGGTCGCAGAGCCGGCCATGACCCGGGATCACCATCGTGCCGCCCTCCTGCATGATGTGAGGCACGGTCAGTTGCAGGATGTGGTTCAGCGCCTGGATCTCGCCCTGTATGCTGCCGCCGCGTTTCAGATCGATCACGGGATACCCGGTTGTCAAAAAGATATTGCCCGCCGCCACCACGTTCGATCCGCGGAAGAAGACGATGCTGTCCCCATCGGTGTGCGCGGCCTTCTCGGCGAACGCCTGGATGTCTTCTCCGTTGAAGTCCAGCACCGTTCCCGCGTCGAAGGTGAGGCTCGGCCAATTCCCGGACGGCACGCCCGAACCGGGGCTGCTCATACGCGTGAGCACATGGTCCTGCGCGAAAACCGATACCGCCGGCGCTACATAATAAGGACGCGCATCGGGCTTGGCGATCGCGTCATTGCCGCCGGTGTGATCGGCGTCGGCACTGGTATTCAGAATGTAGCGGATGGGCTGCGAAGAGAGCTTGCGAACCTCGGCGAGAATCCGTTCGGTCAGTTGCGGCGGTCCCGTATCGACCAGCAGGACGCCGTCGTGCCCCGGATCTTTGCCCACTTGCACGGCGACGTTGCCGAGTGTGCTGGCAAACATGTAGACGTTGCCGCGGACATGGCGAACCTCAAACTGTTGGGCTGAAGCCAGCGCAGCCAGTCCGAGCACAAGGGCCAGCGCCTTCATGGCTGCTTCTCCACCCGCTGGTTCGGATGTTCGCGGGCAAACTTCGTGTCGAACACCTTGGGCCGCGGAATCGTCATCTGCTTCAGCTTCTTTTGATATTCCGGGTACATGGTTTCGGCGCCGCCACGCGTGGCTTCGAACGGGATCCCGTACTCTTCCGAGAATTCGCGCAGCTGCGTATTGGTTCCCGGAAGGTGGTGCGGAATCCAGCCCTGCGGTTTGGGAAGCTCGGGGTGAGGAATACAGGAGCCATAACTCGCGATCGGTTGAAAAACCTGATACGGATTCCAGATCCAGCTTTCCGATCGCACCAGCGGCTCGCTCAAATACACCGGGTCTTCGGTGATCGTAGTCAAGGTGAGGATCTTATCGTGCAGATCGAAGAATTCGGTGAGGGTCGCTTCATCGGAGAACGCGATGCCATTGCGGCGCAGATAGCCGGCCTTGATGTGCGTGGTCTCGATGTGAAGCGTGTCGCCTTCCCAAACGCCGGTCGAAAACCCGGACCAGGTGTGCGGCGCGAACTCCGAAGGGTGCGGCCGGCCGTCCATCCAGATAGTCCGCGGACCGGTATAGGTTCCGTCGATGATGAACGCCACCATCTGGCTGGTGGTCGGGTCATCGATGGTGGAAATCTTCAAGTTCGAAGGCGCGCGCATGGCGTAGGGAGCGGCGTGGGGGATGCACTGATGCTCCACCACCGAGATCAAATCGGCATCCCAGGTATCGGCGCGCAAGCGGGCCTCGTCGTTGATCGGAATGCCGAGGTAATCGCCAACGGGAGAGCCGGGGTCGGTTCGCTCGAGCACATCCTCGTGGTACATCACGGACCACATGCCGGTAAGGTTGAACCCGACGGGCGTCTGCGCAGGCGCCGTGGCGTTCGCCAGAACCAACAGCGAGCTGACCAGGACAATTCGACGCAGGTGGGCCATGCCATCCTCCACTAACCGGCATATCGTATCACGGGTGGCATTTGGTAGTATCAAAGCGTGAGCGACACCCGTATCGCACGGACACTCTTAGCGCTGATTTGCATCGCGCTATTGGTGCTGGCGACAGCCACGAACCCGACTGCGGCGCATCTCGATACGGCCGTTGTTTTGGTTTTCTGCTTCTTTGTCGTTTTTGCGCTTTTTCTGCTGCTCCGTTCTGACGGTGAACCTCCGGCCCAGCCGCTTTCTTTCTTCGCTTTCCATAGCCCGCGCGCCCCTCCATCGGCGTAGAACCAAATCCAATTTGCTGATCGATTCACCGCGGCCCCGCTAAGCCGCGTCGTCCAAAACAGTGCAGTTGGTTCTTCCCATGGAGGGTTTGTTCAATGAAGTTCCTGGAAGCGTTCGCGAATATCTTTCGAGTCCCCGACCTTCGTAAGCGGTTGCTATTCACGCTCGGGCTGCTGGCGGTCTACCGTCTCGGCAGCCAGATTCCGGTTCCGGGCATCAATGTCCAGAGCCTGGAGGATTTCTTCAATTCGGCCCAAGGCTCGATCTTCGGATTCTTCGACTTGTTTGCCGGGGGCAATCTCCGCCGCCTCACGATCTTCGCCTTGGGCATTATGCCCTACATTACGGCGTCGATTGTTCTGCAGTTGCTAACGGTGGTTGTCCCCAGGCTCGAACGAATCCAAAAGGAGGGCGAGCTCGGCCGCCGCAAGATTACCCAATGGACTCGTTACCTGACCATCGTCCTTTCGATCGTACAGGCATTCCTCATCGCTCAGGGGCTTGAGGGTATGCAGAGCGGAATCGTGCTTGACCCTGGATTTGGCTTCGTGTTGCTGACCATCCTCTCGCTCACCACAGGGACTGCGTTCATCATGTGGTTGGGAGAGCAGATCAGCGAACGCGGCGTGGGCAACGGCATGTCGCTGATCATCTTCACCGGCATCGTCGTGTCACTGCCGCGGTGGATTGGGAGTGTCTACACCAACACTTTCGTCACGCACGAGTGGGACGCGCTGACGTTGATTGTGTTACTCGTGATGATGGTCGCGGTGGTGGCGTTCGTCGTCCTCGTGGAGCGCGCCGAGCGGCGTATCCCGGTGCAATATGCGACGCGCCTCGTAGGCCGCCGCGTGATGGGCGGCCAGCCCTCGCACATGCCGCTTAAGCTGAACACGGGCGGCGTGATCCCGGTCATCTTCGCGTCGTCCATGCTCGCATTTCCGCAGACGCTCACGGCGATTCCGGCAGTGAAGAACATTGCGTGGCTTGCCGGCACGCTGAAGAGTATTCAGCATGGCGAGCCGCTGTATTACCTGCTCTTCGTAGCCGGGATCATGTTCTTCTGCTTCTTTTACGTTTCGATCATCTTCAATCCCCACGAAGCCGCCGACAATATGCGCAAGTACGGCGGCTTCATTCCCGGAATCCGGCCCGGCCGCAATACTGCCGGTCACATGAACCACATCCTGACTAAGATCACGGTGGTGGGCGGCATCTACCTGTCGATACTTTGTCTGATTCCGGAGATGATCATCTGGGGGATCAAGCTGAATCATCTCCCGCTGATCGGCAACTGGATCGACCAGGTGGCGCCGCGGTTTCTATTGGATGGCTTGAACGTCCAATTCTATTTTGGCGGGACCTCGCTGCTGATCGTGGTCGGTGTCGCGATGGACACGATCAATCAGATCGAGGCGCAACTGGTGATGCGCCACTATGATGGCTTCACGCCGCGTTCGGGCCGGATCCGCGGCCGAAGGAACACGTTTTAGTGGAGAGACCCGATGATTGCGATAGCACTCGCGACTTCGTGCGCTCTGCGTGTCGTGGTAATTGCCGGCGTGGGGTCGGGCCTTTCGGCCCGCAGCCGGGCTTCTGCCCGGCACGCCGCGCGGAAGCGCGGCCGCAGCCCAGAAGGGCTGGCCCCACACCTTGACATAGCTATCGCAATCACCCGATCAGTCCACTTGCACGCGTGTTATAGAGTGAAGCTTGCGCATCCACTTATTCGAGTTCGAAGACCAACCGTGGTTTCCGCGCAGGCTTCGCCAGGCGATGCAGTCTTATCTCGCCGTGGCTTACCGGGTGACGCCGCTGCCGAAGTTGTGGGCCGAACAGCTCGCTTCGCTCATGACTCGCGGCCAAAAGAACGATCTGCTCGATCTGGCGTCAGGCGCGGCCGGTCCGGTCCCCATGATTTTGGATGAGCTGCACCGCCTGGGCTTCCACGTCCAGGTTACTCTCACAGACCGCTTTCCGAACCCCGCAGCCAGTCCGCTTCCCTACTGGCCGGAACCCGTAGACGCGCGCCATGTCCCGGCGAATCTGTGCGGGATTCGTACCATGTTCGCCTCATTCCATCATTTCCAGCCTGACGACGCACGCGGCATCCTCCGGGATGCGTTCGAGCGCCGCATTCCGATCTGTGTTTTTGAAGCGACCTCACCAACCGCCGCGGCTACCGCGATCCTGATTCCGATCCTGGTGCTGGTATTGACGCCGATGGTTCGGCCGTTTTCTTGGATGCAGATCCTCTTCACGTACTTAATCCCGATTCTGCCGATTCTGATTTTCTGGGACGGCCTGGTTTCGCATCTGCGCACATATTCAGTGGCAGAGTTGCGCGAGCTGACGCGCGACCTCAAATCCCCGGATTATGCCTGGCAAATGGGAAAGCTTCAGCCTGGCGGAGCGCCGTTCGGCGTTCCGTATCTGATCGGCCGCCCGGCGCATTAATGTGCGTCAGCCGATAAAGGTGTGGACTTGCTGCTCTGTGGAAATGAGCTCGCGGCGGCGCATCGGCTCTCCCACGCGCATGTGCGCCCAGTCGTAGGCAAACTCCTTGCCACAGTCCAGGCACACCACATATGTGCCGGCAACGGCCGAGGCTCGCCCAACTGCTCCCACGCGGGGCAGCGGCGTCTGTGGAAAGGTGGTTCTCTGGTGGCCACACCCGAAAAATGCTCGCAGTATCGCCCTAACCATACGGCGGTAGAGGCAATCCGTAGACCCCTCCGGAAAGGCGCCTATCGGCCTTAGGGACTCACCCGAAACCCGATGAGTCTCCGCAAGTTAACCAACCAACTGGAATCCGGTGCCTCCCTGCTTTTCAAAGCCGCCCTGGATACATCCGGCACCAGTGTGAGTTCATCGGACACAGATCTGCTTTAGACTGGAACGATACAACCATGAACGAGAGCGATCCACTCCTGGCGTCCATGCAGTCCGATGAGCACCGCGTGGTGGGCGGGGTTCAGGTCGATGTGTTCCGGGCCGGCGCCTCCCGCGTCAAGCGCATGATCTATCCTCCGGGATTCAACTGGGCCACTCACCTGGCGCCCATCATCGGAACCGAATTGTGCATGCACGCACACGTGGGCTTCATGGCGCGCGGCCAGATCAACGTCCGCTTTGCCGATGGCAGCGTCTTCGAATTCAAAGCTCCGCAGTTTGTCGCGGTAGAGCCCGGACATCAGGGGTGGGTGGTCGGCGACGAGCCCGCCGTCCTGATCGAGTTCGATTTCGAAACGGAGACCGTGCCCAAGCTCAACATCCCGGCAACTCACCATAAGTAGAACAGGCCTCCTGGCCTGTTTGCACTGCTCCATATGCGTTCCGTTTCCGAGCCGCGACCGCAGGAAGCGGTGGTTGATATACTGGCGGCCATGTTGCGCGACGCATCTCGTTCCATCGGCCGGCGGGAGGCCTTATCCGTCATAGGGCTAGGGGCATTGGCAGTAGTTCGTTCCGCGGCGGCAGCCGAGCCGGCCCTGCACTTTGGCGGGCTCGACCATGTGGAATTCACCGTCTCCGATCCGGCCAAATCGATCGCCTTCTACGCGCGCATCTTCGGCAACGCCGTGCTGAAGAACAACAAGACCACGCGGCGCTACTTGCAGTTAGGCCCGTGTTACATTGCCATGGAACGAGGCCAGGAGATTCACGTAGATCACTTCTGCTCAGGCATCGAAGGCTTCGACATCAGCGGCCTGCACGGCTACCTGGAGCGCTTGGGCATCGCCTACCGCGACTACCCGAGCGGCCGCGACCTGTATGTCACCGATCCCGATGGCACGCGCCTGCAACTCGGCGGCTACCGTTCCTGGAACTCGCTGTTGAACGGCACGGCATCGCCGGAATCGCTTCCCGCCGCCGGCGAGCCGATCTTTCGGCCCGCCGGTTTCGATCACATTTTGGTTAACGTTACAGACGTTGCAACATCCGTCGCGTTCTACGAGAAGATCTTCGGGCCGGTGGTGCGCCGTAACAATAACCGCACTTGGTTTCAAGCGGGAAAAACGCAGGTCGGACTGCTCGAAACGCCTGCCGGGCAGCGCGCGGGGGTGAATCACTACTGCGTATCGGCCGCGCCGTTTGATTACGCAGACGCCACCAGGAAACTGGAGCAGGCAGGCGCTAGCCTGGTTGAACCCGAGGTAAGGGGGGCCCCCGAATTTCGCGACTCCGATGGCTACCTGATACAGGTAATGGGTCCACGGGGGCGCTGATACTCCTGGGCCTAACTTCGGCATACTCGGTTGATTGAGGATCTTCCGTGTGGCACAATCGTGCGATCCTGGGTGAAACAAGATTTGCTCTGAACGGTAACCTCGCGGAACTGCCACGTCTGTCGGCGGAGATTGCGCGATTCTGCCAGGAGCAAAGTCTGGATACTGACGTGGCGTTCGATCTCAACCTCGCCTTAGAAGAACTGTTCACCAACGCCGTGCAGCACGGAGGCTGCGAAGGCATGTCCAACGCGGTGGTGATCCGGCTGGAGCGCGCCCGCGACGGTGTCCGGGTAGAATTCTCCGATCGCGGCGTGGCGTTCGATCCAGCCTCAGCGCCGCCACCCGACCTGGAATCGCCTCTGGAACAGCGCAACGCCGGCGGGCTGGGTATTCATCTGGTACGGAAGATCATGAGCGATCTGCATTACTGGCGCGCCGATGACTGGAACCGGATCACCATGCGAAAGCCCATATGATTCAAGTGACACAGGAGACGCGCGCGGGCTGGCACGTGGTGGGCGTGCGTGGCCGCGCCGACTCGGAAGCCGCCGATGAACTCGAGGGGGCGTTGCGGGCGGCAGTGGAGGCGCATCCGAAAGTGGCCGCGGATTTCGCCGCGCTCGACTACATTTCGAGCGCGGGACTGCGCGCCGTCTTGCAGGCCGCCCGGGCCGCGCAGCAGCGCAACGCCGAATTCGCCGTCTGTTCCCCCAGCGCCCGCGTGCAAAAGGTCTTCGACATGAGCGGCCTGCAGCACGTCCTACGAATCTACGGGGAACTGCCGTGCTGACTATGCTCGAGGAGGTGGTTCTCCTCGCAGTGGACGAAAAAACCGGCGGCTTGCGGTCTACGCGGGAGTTTGGAACTGCCTACGCGCTAGTCGGAGCGGTGCTCTTCGATTTGGCCCTGGCAGGGAAGATCGATACCGACACGGAAGTGATCCAGATCATCGACGGCAAGCCGACCGGGAACACAACCCTGGACCGCGTGCTAGTTGAGATGTCGCGGCGGCGCGATCTGAATACCGTTCAGGATTGGATCGAGCACATCTACCATCGCAAGGCCGACCTGGAAGGCGAGGCGCTCGCCTCGCTCATCCAGCAGGGCATTCTGTGTCACGAGAAATCGAAGCGGATGTGGTTCGTGGATGTCGAGCGGTTTCCCATGGTCAACGATCGGCCGCAGCAGCACGTCAAGCTGCGCCTGGCGGAGGCGATCCGCACCGACGGCATCCCCGATACCCGCGACATCATGCTGATCAGCATCGCCGAGCCCTGCGGACTGCTCAGTTTTGTGGTGGATGATGCGGAACTGGCCCGCCGCCGCGACCGGATTCAGATGCTCTGCAACCTCGAAACCATCAGCCGCAAAGTAGCCCGTGCGATCGGGCGCCTGGACGGCACACTGCGCGCGCAGATGATGCCCAGAATCATCTAGTCGTCGGCGTGGCGTCGGGCCTTCCGGCCCGCAGCCGGGCTTCCGCCCGGCCTCGTCTGCGGCTTCACAGTTCTCCTAGAAAATCAACCGCGCCACCACGCGGATCTGACTCTTGCGCGAACTGCCCGTTGCTGGGTGCCGCTTTCCGAGCCGCGACTAAAAGGAGCGCACCGCATGGCCCCGCCGCGCGTGATACGATGGCCGCCATGCGCTCTTTGACGGCTCTTCTAGCCACCCTCGCGACCGCGGCAAGCGTCCTCATGCTGGTTGCCCAAACTGCTCCCCCGAATGCCGCCGGCATCTCCATCGGTCACGTGCACCTGGTTGTTCCCGATCCACCCGCCATGCAAAAGGTTTGGTTGGACGTGATGGGCGGCACACCGCTTACGGCTGGCCCTCTGACCATGGTGAAACTGAAGAACGCGTTCATCATCATCACCGGCGGCGCCAATGCGGCCGGACGCGAGGGAACCAACGGCTCAGTGGTGAACCACGTAGGGTTCTCGGTCAAAAGCTACGCCTCTACCAAGGCCAAAGCTGAGGCTGCTGGCCTGGCCGTGCGCGAGTTAACGCCCGGCCAGCAGGCGTTCGTGACCTTTCCCGGCAACGTGACCGTCGAAATTCAGGAAGACACCGCGATTAACAGCGACTCCGAGTTCAGCCACTTCCACCTTTCCCTGCCCGATCCCAACGCCGCGCGCGAGTGGTACATCAAGACGTTCGGCGGAGAAGAGGGCCAGCGCCGCAAGGGAGTGAAAGGCGCAAAAGTTCCCGGCGGGTTCGTCGATATCCTACCGGCCGGCGGCCTGGGCGGGCGCGGCCGCGGCGGCGATAGCGCGGCAGCAACAACACCGCCGCCGCCACCGGCGCCATCGAAAGGCCGCGTGCTCGATCACATCGGCTTCGAAGTGAAAGACCTCAAGGCGTTCACCGAAAAGTTAACCGCGGATGGAATCAAACTGGACGTGCCCTACACCGACGCCAGCGCCCGGTTCGGTTTGAAAATCGCATTCATCACCGATCCGTGGGGAACCTATATCGAACTGACCGAGGGCCTGGCCGCGAAGTAACCATCCGATGTTGCCGATTCCCGCGGAAGTCGTGCGCTGCAGCTGGGCACGCGACCCGCTTTCCATCGAGTATCACGATCGCGAGTGGGGCGTGCCCCTGCATGATGACCGCGCCCTGTTTGAGTTCTTGATTCTCGAAGGCGCGCAGGCGGGGCTGAGCTGGTCCACTATCTTGCGCAAGAGACCGGCGTATCGCATCGCGTTCCAGCGCTTCGACCCGCGCAAAGTCGCGCGCTACGACGAAGCCAGGATCGCGGCTCTACTGGCCAACCCGGGCATCGTGCGCAACCAATTGAAGATTCGGGCGGCCGTCCGCAACGCCAAGGCGTTCCTTGCCGTGCAGAAGGAATTCGGCAGCTTCGACCGGTACGTGTGGCAGTTCGTGGACGGCCGGCCGCGGCAGAACCGCCGGCGCCGCCCGGAGGATGTGCCCGCCCGTACGGCAGAGTCCGACGCGATGAGCAGAGATCTGGTGAAACGCGGCTTTACCTTCGTCGGCTCGACGATCTGCTACGCATTCATGCAGGCCGTCGGGTTGGTGAACGATCACGCGACCAGTTGTTTCCGTTACGTCGAATTGAAGTGACACCGGCCGATGAAAGCCGCCACCAATTCGCTCGAACGCGCCCTTGCCATGGTCGCTAAAATCATCGGGTGCGTTTCAATGAGTTGTCAGGCGGTATTCCTTAACTCTGCCAGAGGGGTCCAGACGGATAAGCAGGAACTCCGAGTCTATTCTAATAAAGCTGCGCTCGGGACCAAGTTCATACGCCAAGTCCCAGCTTGGAGACAGTGGGTCGGGCCCCGGCCCTAAAAGCTCCTGGACCTTCTGGCGGGAAAGGCCGTCGAGCAGACGGCGTCCGATCAAATCATCGACCATCCGAAGCCGCGTTGGCCACATCGGGTTGCCATCAAGCGCATTTGTTTTCCAGGAACGTGAGTCGAAACGCGTCTGGTGCAAATAATCCTCCACGCCAGACTGGTAGTATACAAAACGAAGAATCGGCCTACCCACAACGATGGCCGCCACAGCGACCATGACAAGCGGGGGCACGAGCCCAACCGCCCATCGCCTCTTGCTCCTCGAGGACGACTGCTCCGGTTCGCTTCGTGGCGGGATTATCAGCGGACCCATACTGAATTGACCTTATCAATTCCCAATCGGGAACGAAAGACGCCGTTAGCCGAAACTGGCTGAATGCGTATCATACAAGAGCGCTCTCGCAAGAGCGCTCTCGGCTCCACATTGAGGCAGAGTCCCTATTTGCTGAATTGCCTGCCCCCGGGCACATGCGTCAGAAAGGGGCTGAGTGGTCGACGATCGGTAGCGACCGGTGGCGTTAGGTCGTTTAAGTGAACGCTTATGGGGGGCTGGCCCTCGGATTTCGCCTCAGGTAAGATCTTGTTCAGGCACTCAAGCTCCGGGAGGACACATGACGATACGACTATGGTTGGCTGGCGTACTGTTCGCCGGTTGCGTTTTTGGCGCGGATTCGTTAGCGGCGCCGTCCGTGACGTTTCACAAAGACGTCCTACCAATTCTGCAGAAGAATTGCCAATCGTGCCATCGGCCGGGCAACGTCGCACCCATGTCATTCCTGACCTACGAAAACACGCGGCCGTGGGCCAAGGCCATCAAGTCGGCCGTGGCCACGCGGAAGATGCCGCCATGGTTCGCCGATCCGCAATACGGCCAGTATTCGAACGATCGTTCCCTCAAGCAGAGCGACATCGATACCTTAGTAAAGTGGGCGGACAGCGGAGCGCCGGCGGGAGACGCAAAAGACGCCCCTCCGCCTCGATCCTGGCCCGAAAACGGATGGACCACGAAGCCCGATCTGGTTTTGAAAGGCGTGCCCTACACCGTGCCGGCCACTCCGAAAAACAACGTGATCGAGTGGATGACGCTGGTGACACCGACCGGCTTCACCAAAGACACCTGGGTAAGCTCCATCGAGATCAAACCGAGCGAACTGGGAGTGACGCACCATATCTGCGTGTCGTTTGTGCCGCACCGGCCGGGCACGGTTTACAACACGTTTCTTTGGGTGGATAAACAACGTGACGACGCGGGCGTGGAAGTCGCGCCATCCGACCGCAAATTCCTGATCCCGACCGCTGACGGGCAAGGCCAAACCTTCACCCGCGTGCGCAACAATGCTCCGGAAGGTCCGAACAACAGCCCCCAAACCCTGGGCGGCGTGGGTGTCGGGTTCACCTGTTACGTGCCGGGGCGGGCGCTTTCCGATTTCCGCCCGTTCCAGGCGGCTTTGAAGATCCCCGCGGGATCCGACGTAAGCTGGACCATCCATTACACGCCGAATGGCAAAGAGGCTACGGACCTGCCAGAGGTCGGTTTTACGCTGCCCACGAGTGACCCGCAGCGCCTGTTGATCGAAAGCTTCGGCGGTACCGATCCTCGAAAGTTTGCGATTCCTCCCAACGACGGCAACTATGCGCCGGCGCCCGCAGAGGTCACGTTTCTCGAGGACGCGGACCTGGTCTGGATGTCGCCCCACATGCATCTGCGCGGCAAAGACATGATGTACAAGCTGATCTTCCCGGATGGCAAAGAGCAGGTTGTTCTCAACGTGCCTCATTACGATTTCAACTGGCAGCTCGGCTACAATCTGGAGCAGCCGATCCGGGTCCCGAAAGGCTCGAAGCTAATCGTGGTCGCCCACTACGACAATTCCGTGAACAATAAATTCAATCCCGATCCCACGCGCACTGTGTATCAAGGCAACATGACTTGGGAGGAGATGTTCGCGCCGTTCTTCACGATTACGGTAGATAAAGACGTCGATCCGGCGAAGGCCCTGCTGGCGCCGTTTGCAGTGGGTGGAGCGTAACGAATGCAGACACGGAAGTTGCTCGCCTTGATCCCGGTTCTGGCCCTGCTGGCGCTCGGAGCCAGCGATGCGCCCATTACCAAAAACCCGATTCCGGAACCAATCGTCAAGCGCGGCATCGCCGTCGAGATTAAGGATCTGGTGCGGCTGCCCGACACGCGCGGGCTTCGCCCAGCCGATAAGGACGTGGCGCCGGACGCCTGGGCGCGCGTCAGCTACGTGCGCGATCTGCCCGATGGACGCCGTTTCGCCAATGACTCGCGCGGGTTTCTGTACCTGATCGACGCCAGCAATCAGACGCATGTTTATGCCGATGTGGCCGCGGCGTTTCCTTTGGCCGTATATGGGCGCCTGGAAAGCGGCTTCATCGGCTTCGTCTTTCATCCGGAATTTGCCAAGAACGGCCTGTTCTACACCGTGCACAGCGAGACCGGTCCGGGAAATCCGAAGACCCCGGATTTCATACCGATCGGTTACGGCTTGAAGGACGTGACCTATCACAACGTGATCACGGAATGGCATGCGACCAACCCCGCCGCGAATACCTTCGAGGGAACGCGGCGGGAGCTCCTGCGTACGGCTCACGTTGTCGCAAACCTCACCCATCCCATGGGAGCGGTGGAATTCAACCCCACCGCAAAGCCTGGCGATGCCGACTACGGACTGCTCTACACCAGCGGCAGCGATTACGGGTTCAGCAATGGAGGCGGACCGAACGCGAGCAATCCCGGCCAGACGCAGCGGCTCGATTCGGTGATCGGGGCGATTTTGCGCATCGATCCGCGCAGTCCGTCGGTTACGCATGGGCGCAAGGGCCTGGGCGATTACACCATTCCCATGGCGAACAAGTTTGCCGCGCATGGCCCGCCGGTGTTGGGTGAGATTTATGCTTACGGCTTCCGTAACGCGCATCGGCTTTCGTGGGACACGGACGGAACGATGTTTGCCTCCGACATTGGCATGGACCAGGTTGAAGAGATCAACATCGTGCGCAACGGCGAGAACTACGGCTGGATGAAGCGCGAAGGCTACTTCGAGAACGGAAGGTCGCGCGGCGGCGAACTGAACCAACTATTCCCGCTTCCGCCCGAGATTCTGGATGGGCGGGTGAAGGACGGATTCACGTACCCGGTTGCGGTCTACGATCACGACGAGGGTCGCTCGGTGACCGACGGCTTTGCCTACCACGGCCGCATCGCGGCGCTGCGCGGCAAGTTCGTGTTTGGCGATATCTTTGCCGGGCGCGTGTTTGTCTCCGACCTTGCCGCGATGAAGAACGCCGCCCATGACGGTATTCCCAAGCAAGTGGCGCCGATCGAAGAGGTCCAGCTTTACGTGCGCGATGCAAGCGGCAAGCGCCAGGACGTTTTGTTCCGCGAGCTGATCGACCGGACCATGGGCAAGGCCATGCCGCGGGCCGATCTGCACATCAGCCGCAGCCGCGACGGCGAATTGTTTTTGACGTCGAGGCAGGACGGGATGATCCGGATGCTGGTGGCGGATGAGGGCGGCGGGAGCGCCGGAGCGAGCCGGTAAAATCCGCTCAACTGCCATCGGGATAGCCACCGCGGTGCAGAATCATCGGAAAGTGCGGCAGCCCCTCGGGCTTGGGTACCGACGCCCTCCAGCAGTCGGGATAAGGTTCCAGTCCGAGAAACAGGGGCGACCTGCCGGCCGTGGGTTCGCCGACCATGCGCTCCAGCCGCGAGCGCAGCGCGGTGATTGCCGCCCGGCTACAGCGCGTTTGCCAGCGCTTCTCGATTTCCCATACCAACTCGCTGTACCTTGTCTGAAGACGCCGGCCCGCAGGAGTGAGGCTTAGCGTCTTTGTTCTGTTGCCCGGAGATTCGGATTTGACGACCGCCAGGCCGCGCGTTTCGAGACGGCGCGTCGCCATGGCGATGGCCTCCTTCGATACTCCGGACAGCCGGGGAAAATCGCGAACGCGCACTCCCTGCTTCCCAACCAGGCGCAGCACGTTGGCGCTGATCGCCAGCGAGAATTTCAACTCCGACTCGAAGTCGAAAGCGAACGCGAGCAGCACCTTCGAAAGAAGCACGGGTAGGCTGTACTCAGAAGTCGATTCGTCTGCAGGTTTGATCGCGGCACGTCCCTTGGTCTCGGGGCCGTAGCTGAGCAAGTGATATCCCAGGAGCGGTAACGAATCGGGGAGATCCACGCCGAAGCATTCGAGTAGCGACTCCATCGAGCGGCGAACCTGCTCGATGGTCTTTTCGCCGAAACGGTCTCGCCATCGTTCTTCGATGATACCGGTCAATGCTCGCCATACATCCAGAGCCTGCTTTCCTTGGGCTGTGGGAATGACCAGGCGCGCAGCAGGGCCTGCCGGCGGCACATTCGGTCCCAGCAGAACGTAGCCCCACCACTTAATCATGCGGATCAAATACCTTCGAAATTCGATCTTGGTGAATCCCGTTAGGCGATACAACGCACCGGTTGTGATTCCCTCGGGAGGAATGAATCGCAGAAGCTTCAGCCACATCACCATGGACAGGAGCCACGGTGCGGACTTGGAACCGTCTGTCGATCCGTGCCGGCTGGTGCGATGCGGCACCCGATGCTCGAATTCGTTATCGAATTCGATGATGAACGCTACCAGGGCTTGCGACAAGAGCGTCGACAGTGGGAGAGGGGCTTCCATCGCTGAATGGTAATAGGCCTTTCAAACCACTTCCGCGCCGCGTTCCTCGAGAAGCTCGCGCAGCACCGACCTGTGGCAGCGGCTCTCGTCCCGGCAATAGCAACCCACCGACAAATTGGTGTGATGCGAAAGCGCCGCCAGCAGGTCCAACTCGCGGCAGGCATCGTGCGCGCTCATCTCTCGCCGGAACTTTCGGCGGAAGGCTGCCCACTCTTTCACGTCCTCGGCTCCCAGGGCCTTCCGCACCAGTTCGGCGCTAGGCGACAGGTTCGGAAACCAGACGTCGTAGTAGTTGAGGCGCGCGAAGTCGGATTTCGGCACGCCTCGCGGCGGCCGCCGCACAGTCCCGATCCGCAAACCCTCGCCGCGCTTTCGCGGTGTGCCGAGCTGGACGATGAAGATGGACATGAGGCCCTCCAATTCCAGTGTGGCACGTGGGGTTTCGGGGGCACGAGAACCAAGATCGACTAAAGCTGTAGGACAATTCGCAGCCCTTCATCAACCGCGCGCTGTAGGCGCGGCGTGAGCGTGCCGGCATGTTCCGAAAGGAAGCTGCGGTCGAGGGTCAAGAGTTGGGAGACATTCACGACCGACTCGCGGGTGAGGCCCGCCGAGCGCGCCGGCAAGAGGACATTCCCGGGAGCGTCGGCAAGCCGGTATCCAGGCTCGGATCGACGAGGCTCGGGACCGGTCCGCCCACCAGATCTCCCCTCGCTGAATCCTGCTCACCTCTACCAGGGTTCCTTTTTGAAAGACTTCTGTTGGGCGCGGTCGAGTGCGGCATCGACCTTTGCGGGGCGGCGCGAATACACGTCGTTCAGGCGTTCGGTGATTGCATTTCCACCCTTCTGTTTCAGAAAGTCCGCAATCGCTTTGGCGTACAACTCGCTTCTGGAAACTCGAAGGCGACGGGCAGCTGCTTCCGCCCTACGGAAGAGATCATCAGGCAGCGAGACGGCGGTCTTCATACTGAAAGTATGACCCGAGTTATACCTGAGCCGTCGCGGCGCTTCAGCGTGGCGCTCTACCCCACCACTTCCGCCGGCTGAGGCGCATCCTGCTTGTGCTTGCACTCGGGATTCGGGCACTGCCACACGGGGCCGGCCTTGAGGAACTTCTCGATCATGTAGGGGCTGCTGCACTCGGGGCATTTTTCGGCTATGGGCTTGCCCCACGCTACGAAGTTGCAATCGGGGTAGCGGCTGCAACCGTAGAACGTCTTGCCCTTCTTGGAGCGGCGCTCCACTACTTCGCCTTCGGAGCACTCCGGGCACTTCACGCCGATGGTCTTCTGCTTGACGAATTTGCAGGTGGGATAGTTGCTGCACGCCGTGAACTCGCCGTAGCGGCCGGTTTTCAGGACCAGGTTATTGCCGCATTGCGGACACTTCTCGTCGAGCTGCTGGTCCGGCTTTTTTTGCGCTCCGCCAATCTGTTTGGTGGTCTTGCAGTCCGGATATCCGGTGCACGCGAGAAACGTTCCGAACCGACCCTTCTTCAGAACCATCGGACGGCCGCAGTTCTCGCAGTATTCCTCGTCGCCCTGTTCGGAAAAATCGACTTTGTCGACATCGGGCAGGTCGACGGTCAGCTCGCGCGTGTAGGTGCAATCGGGATAACCGGTGCACGCGATGAAGCTGCCGTGCCGCCCCCACTTGATCACCAAACCCTTCTCGCATTTCGGACATTTTTCGTCGATGGGTTTCTCCATCCGCTTGATGTCCGTCATGTGCTCTTCGGCGTGCTTCAGGTCCTGGTCGAACTTCTCGTAGAACTCGGCCATGGCGGCGCGCCAATCGATCTTGCCGTCTTCGATTTCGTCGAGCTCTTCTTCCATGCGCGCCGTGTACTTCACGTCGAAAATGTCGTCGAAGCTTTCGAGCAGCAGGTCGGTGACGACCATGCCGAGCTCGGTCGGCGTGAAGCGGCCGCCTTCCTTCTTGACGTATTCGCGCTCCTGGATCGTCGAGAGAATTGACGCGTACGTGGAGGGCCGCCCCACCCCGTCCGATTCCAGCTTCTTCACCAGCGTGGCTTCGTTATAGCGCGGCGGAGGCTCGGTGAAGTGTTGCTCCGGCTTGATCACGCGGAAACGCAGCTTTTCGCCTTCCGTCACGGCGGGTAAGCGATGCTTCAACTCCTCATCGTCTTCGTCGGTTTGATCTTTGCCTTCCTGGTAGATCTTGAGAAAGCCTTCAAATTTAAGCACGGAGCCCGTGGCGCGAAATGTGTAATCGACGCCGTTCTTGCCCTTCGCCGAGACGTCGATCGTGGTTTGATCGAACACCGCGGGCACCATCTGCGATGCTACGAAACGATTCCAGATCAGCCGGTAGAGCTTCATTTCGTCTTCGGCGAGATGCTTTTCTAACAGCTCCGGCGTGTACACCATCGACGTGGGGCGAATGGCTTCGTGAGCGTCCTGCGCATCTTTCTTGGACTTGTAGATGTTCGCCGATTCGGGCCGGAACTCCTTGCCGTAGCGTTCGGCGATGTAATCCCGAACATCGCGCAGCGCGTCATCGGAAACGCGCGTCGAATCCGTGCGCATGTAGGTGATGAGGCCGACGCCGCCTTCTTTTCCGAGCTCGACGCCTTCATACAAACGCTGCGCCAGCATCATGGTGCGCTTCACGCTGAAGCGCAGCTTGCGCGAGGATTCCTGCTGCAGCGTCGAGGTGATGAACGGAGCGACCGGGTTGCGCCTCTTTTCGCGGGTCCCGACGGATTTGACGACGTAATCGGCGCCATCGACTTGGGCCACTATGCCATCGGCGGTTTCCTGATTGCCGATCTCGGGCGTCTCGTCGTTTTGTTTGATCAGCCGGGCCGTGAGCACCGGCGGCTTCTTGGCCGCCAGCTCGGCATCGATGGTCCAGTATTCCTTCTTAATGAATGCGCGGATCTCGCGCTCGCGCTCCACAATCAGGCGCAAAGCCACGGTCTGCACGCGCCCGGCGGAGAGGCCGCGCCGCACTTTGTCCCAGAGCAGCGGAGAAATCTTGTAGCCCACCAGCCGGTCGAGCACGCGCCGCGCCTGCTGTGCGTCCACCAGGTTGATGTTCACCTGCCCCGGCTTCTCAAAAGCCTGCTGGATCGCCTTCTTGGTGATCTCGTTGAACATCACCCGATAAATACGGGCGCCGCCGTTCTTGCCGTTCTTCTTGTCCTGGAGTTCCTCCTGCAAGTGGTAGCAGATGGCTTCGCCTTCGCGGTCCGGGTCGGCCGCCAAGTACACATTGTCCACCTTCTTGGCAGCTTGCTTCAGTTCCGAGACGAGCTTCTTCTTGCCTTCAATGACCTCGTAGCGCGGCATAAAGCCGTGCTCCACATCCACCGCCAGGTCCTTCTTGGGGAGGTCCTTAATGTGGCCGATGCAAGCTTTTACGACGTACTGTTTACCGAGGTATTTGTTGATGGTTTTCGCCTTGGTCGGCGATTCCACAATTACCAGAGCCTTTGGCATATCGAATAGTCACTAGGCGCCCAGCGCCGTTTCATCGAATGATTGCGATTTTCCCAGTTGACGTTACCACACTTTAACAAAGTTCTTTCCGGGCAACTGTTTCACCAGGCCCAGCATTTCCAGCTCAAATAGCGCCGCAATTAACTCGGAAGGGGAGGTATCCTGAACATTTTCCAGGAGATCGTCCAGGTTCGTTGCAGTCTCAACCTTGAGCGTTTCGAGCGTTCGCCGGGCAAGTGATCCGAACTCGGGACCCAGATTACTTAACAAGGATGCCGCTTGGCCCTCGCCGGTTGCAACCCCCCCGGCCGTCAGTATTTTTTGTTTCCCTTTGTCTATTAGATGACGGCGGGATTCAGCGGGGAGCTCGGCGACCACGTCGTTCCAGTCCTGGATGAGCTTCGCACCCTGTTTAATCAACAGGTTAGGACCCCAGCTCAGCTTCGAAGTAATATTTCCAGGAACGGCGAACACCTCCCTGCCCTGATCCATCGCGAGCTTGGCGGTGATGGCCGAGCCGCTATACTGCGCCCCTTCCACCACCAGCACCCCGACGCTCATGCCGCTGATAATCCGGTTACGGATGGGGAAGTTCTGCGGGTAGGCGACGGCGCCCATGGGGAATTCGGAAAGGATCAGACCTTTGGCGCAAAGCTCGGCGGCCAGCTTGCGGTTCTCGCTGGGATACACGATGTCGACGCCGCAACCGAGAACGGCCACCGTATCGCCGGCAGTGGCCAGCGTGCCCTTATGCGCGGCGGTATCGATTCCGCGCGCCATGCCGCTGGCGATGGTGAGGCCGGCGTTGGCCAGATCGCTCGAGAGGCGTTCCGCGACTGCCAAGCCGTAAGGAGTGGGACGGCGCGTCCCCACCACTCCCAGCATGATCGATTGCAGTAATTCCACGCGTCCGCGGGCAAACAGCAGAATCGGAGGATCGTAGATTTCGCGCAGCAGCGGCGGATAGCGAGGATCGCCGATGGTCACGAGCGTTGTGCCTGTTTCCTTGATCTTTTCATGCTGCGCGGCGGCATCTTCGAAAGCGCAGCCGCTGGCGATGCTCTGCGCCACCGTGCCGCTCACGCCGGCGCCTTCCAGTTCGCTACGAGACGCGCGGAAGACGGCCTGTGGGCTATGGTAGCGATCGAGCAGACGTTTCGAAATGCGCGTTCCCAAACCAGGAACCAGTTTGAGGGCCAGCCAGTGAAGCTCCTCCTCCTGGCTGAGGACTTCGGACAACATGAAGTTGATGCCATCGACTCTAGCAACCGGTGGAGTGAATCGCAAGCCGGATAGTTAATCGTGTCCCGCGAGGCATCTCAGAGCCGCTCCCCGGGTGAAGCCCGGATAGCGCGTTCAAACGCCCAACTGCGAATGTGGCTGATCTGTTCCTTCATGGTCCGCGATAGCGGTATGAGCTTGGCCGCGATAGCGATGAGATCCTGCTCCGTCACCTCTCGCTCTTCGATCCGCGCTTTGGTTACGGCCGAAACGACGCATTGCTCGATCTCCGCTCCGGTCCAACCGGCCGTAAACTGGAGCAAGTGTTTGAGGTCGAACCGGCCAGAGTCCACACCACGCCGCTTCAGGTGAATCTCGAAAATCTGGATCTGCTCCTGCGGTACCGGCATGTCCACAAAAAACACTTCGTCGAAGCGGCCCTTGCGAATCATCTCGGCGGGAAGCAGATCGATGCGGTTGGCGGTAGCGGCCACGAAAAGACCGCGCGCCTTCTCCTGCATCCAGGTCAGGAAAAACGCAAAGATCCTGCCCTGCTCGCCGCCCGTCTCAGTCGACGTGATGCCCATTTCGATCTCGTCAAACCAGAGCACGGCGGGCGCCATGTCCTCCATCATGCGACACCCCTCGACAAACGCGCCCTCGGGCTTGCCGTGCCGGCCGGAAAAGATTTCGATCATGTCCAACCGGTAGAGCGGAAGATGCAGATACGACGCGATCGCTTTCACCGAAAGGCTTTTGCCGCAGCCTGGTATGCCCATGATCAGCACGCCCTTGGGCACAATCTCGCTGCTGAGCTGATCGCGCATTTGGAACAATTGGCGCCGCTCCTTCAGCCACGTCTTGAGGCCTTCCAGTCCGCCGACTTCGCCGAGGCCCGCGCTCTCAGCGATGAACTCGATGTACCCGCTGCGGTTCACCAAAAGCTTCTTCTCTTCGAGCAGCACGGGCATGGCATCGACACCCAGCTTATGCCCGGCCGCGAAAGCCCTCTCGATCGCGTAACCCGCTTCATCGAGTGTCAGCCCCTGGAGCGCGCCCGCGGTTTCATAGAGAGCCGCTTCATCCAACTCACCGTGCCTCGAACGCAAACGCTCCCGTAGAAACTCAACCAGTTCCACCCGGTCAGGCGGCCGCAGTTCCAGAAACACGAGGCTGCGCGCGACCTCCTCCGGAATGAAGCGCACCGGGGAAGTGATGACCACGAATTTTTGCCGATGGAGGCAATCCTGGTAGACGTCCCGCAATCGTCGGCGGACTTCGGCAGAGTCGCGCAGCGGCTCGTGAAAGTCCTTCAGGTGAAAGATTGCCTCGCCGGGGTGGCCGATGATGAAATCCAGGGCAGCACGGGCGTCGCGAGTTCCGGCCTCGGCCGGCGTCTCGTTGCACCGCATTCCTTCCGTAAGGCACCAGGTCCAAACCCGCAGCCCCATGCTGTCCAACAAGCGCGCGACGCGCTGCTCCTCAGACGAGCGAATATACGCCAGCGGCCGACCCGAAGCGAAAATCTCCCGAATGGTACGCGCAGCGCGGCTCTCAATAGCTTGCTGGTTTGTAGGCGTCATCCGACTCTCTCATTATGCGGCAGCACGATCGGCGACTGTGGCGACTCACTTTCCGCTAGCGGATACCATGATTCCTCACGAAAACCGCGTTCGTTTCCAAAGCAGCCAGGCGCAGCCTGCGAGCGATGCCAGCGTGAGCAACATCAGGGACCCGGCCCAGCGATAGTTGACTGAGAACGGCGGGCGCGCGGCGAGCAATCCCAGGAGCAGAAAGATGCCCACCGCGACGGCTGCAATCAACCACTCCCAGCGGCTGCGGATGGCGATTTGCTGCGGGGCATCCGGTTCCTGCCCATAGCGGCGACTCTCGCGCTCCGTGGCTTCCCGCCAACGCAACTGTTCGGATTTCGGAGCTTTCGCAAAGGTGATCGCCAAGGCTCCCAAGGCCATCGTAGTGGATCCAATGATGACCATTGCGCGTGCCGTCGCAGTCGCTTTATTCAGTTCGCCGAAGACTAATGCTCCCCAGGCGAGGCCCCAGAGCTGGTTGGTGTTGGAGAGCGGGATGCCGCGGGCGATGCCGACGTATTTGGCGGCGTACTGCTGAAAGAGGTCGCCCAGCACCCAGCAGAATCCTCCGAGGAAGAGCCAGAACAGCGCGGGCCGCGCTCTGCTCAATTCGGCGGCGACATGGGTGAGCCCACCATCGAAGCCCAACGCCAGAGTGGCCGTCGTGCCGAGTTCGCCGAAGGTGAAAATGGTGACGAACGACAGCGGATTCATGCCGCTCAGGTACGCTTTGCGATAGGGAATGTACATGGTTCCCCAGAGCAGAGCGGCACCCAGCGCGGCAGCGATTCCGGCCGCGGCGCGATGCGCTCCGGACACCTGATTCGTGGTTGCAGCTGCTAGAAGACAAGCCCCCGTCAGGATGGCGACCGCGCCGCCGAGAACTTTGAGCCATTGCCCGGTACCGGCATCCCGCAGCTCGTTGAACAGCAACCAGCCCCAGAAGAGCCCCACTAATCCGTTCGTGTTCCAGAGCGGAAACGCGATCGACAGGCCTACATCGCGGATGGCGAAGACGGTGAGGGTATTGGCTACCGCCCACAACATTCCGGCGAGGATGGCCCACACCACCAGGTGCGGCGCGGCTCGAATGTCGAGAACGATCGAAGCAGTTCCCCTGACCAGCATGGGCACGGTCCAGCGCGCCACGAAAACGCCGGCCACGAAACCTAACGAGATCAAGAATGGCGAAAAACCGGCGGTCACGAACTTGGTAGGCGCTTCGGCGCACCCTAACCACGCGCCGGCCGCGAGACCGCAGATCACTCCCAGGGCGTGCTGCGAGAGGGACGGCCAAGCGCCAACGGTTCGGGGCGCGGTGCGCATGGTTAGTGTAGGAAGAAGAGCAGGCCGAGGCCGATGAACAGAACGATCAACGGCACCCACAGGTGTGTGTCGGTGAGGATTGCTGTTGAGAGAGACGGCTTCGATGGGCTTGGCACATGACTACGATACACCCGGTGGGGCAGCCCTTCGGGGCGACTCCGTGCTCAGCGCCGGGCGGAAGCCCGGCGGCGGGCCCGAAGGGCCGGCCCCACTTTAGGTCGAATACACGGCTACGCTAGTGACTGTACGGTAACCCATCCGTTCGTAGAGGTGATAACCAGCCGGGGTGGATTGCAAAATCGTGGTTTCGACTCCGCTCTGGCGATGCGCTTCTTCGAGCGCGTAGCGCATGACGGCTTCACCGTAGCCACGGCGCTGGCTTCCTGGAAGGGTTGCGACGTTGTAGACGCCGGCCACGCCGGAGTTCACCACCACCGCTACTGTCGATACCGGCTCCTCGTCGTGATAGCCGACGTAGCCACGGAAGCGGCTCCAGACCGACTCCTGCTCAAACACCTCCCGAAACCAGGAGAGTGGCACATTAAAGCACGCCGACCCGATAGCGCAGAACGCTTCCCGCGTGCGTGCATCCGCCACGCGCCGGATCTCGAGACGCGGCAGCGGCCGCACGGGTGGGCGCAGCCGGCCGGCGATCATGCCGGGCAAATCCACCGAGTGGCGCAGGCCGTGCTGGTCAAAAAGCTTGCGCGAGCGCTTGCGCGTGCGGGAGTCCATCCAATCCTCGCAAACCCAATAGGCCCACTCTTCGGCGCGCTGCTCAAAATGCAACGCCGCCAGCAGAATCCGTTGGGCGAGGTCGCTTTCGGATTGAACATGGCCGGACAGGAAAGCAGCGTTGAACATTTGGAAGGTCACGCCGGCCGAAGCAATGCTGACACCTCGCAATTCCCTGACGTCACCCCGGCACCTGCCTGCGGCAAGCACGCGAAACGACTCGCGCAGGTTGTCCGCCACGACCGAATAGTCCACTACGCTCCAGTATCGTATAGCGGCATCGTCAGGGTCGATGGAAGTAGGCCGGCAGGCCCGGTTTAGTCTCGCGGAGAATTTCCACGATGGCTTGACGGTCCGCCAGCGAAAGGCGCGCGTATCGGGCGCTGCTGTCTTCCCCTGACAAGACCTGCCACATCCGCTGATAAATGGCTTCGCGGGCTTCGGCCGGCAGACTATCGAAAGCCTGGGTATAGATCATGTAGCTCGCCGGGTAACGCATGAGGCGCTTGTCGAGGTCTAACTGGCGGAGCGATCGGCCCTGGCGGTCGCGCGGCCCCTCGGACGCGAAACGCTCGGCGAACCCGGAAGTGCCGCGCATTCGGCTCGGCAGCAGCGCCTCATCCACGAACAATAAATAATCCACCAACTCTTTGGCTCCATCACGTACGATCTTGGCGCGCTGGCCGGCCGGTGCAGCGCGCGTCTCCCAGCCAATCCGGATGATCAGGTCGGTCATACGGATCTGGTGGTTGAACACCAGCAGCGCCGCGATGTCGCTGTACGGAGAAAGGTAGGCGCTGGTGTCGAACTTGCCAGTGAGCGAATCCAGGTGGGCGGGTGTGTGATTGGCCTCCGGCTCTTCGCCTGCGATTACGGTGTTTCCCATGTGTTTGGTTGTGCCGGTGGCGCCCGTCACGTACCAGCCGCCCCAGCGCTCTTCGAAGGGGCTGCGGTGGTCGGTGCCGAAGCCGCCCAGAACCAGTTTGGGCATGCCGTCGGGCGCAATGAAGCGGCTGCGCGCCACCAGGCCGGGAATGCCCAGCGAGTCATCTGAGATGTGGCAGCGTAGGCAGTCGTCGCGGCGCAGGAAATCCGGTTTCTGCTGAGGTTCCTGCTGCAGGGTATAAAAGATGACGCCCTGTTCCGGGTCGAGTGCAGCCAATTCGATGAAGCCGCCGCGCACCCAGGCCACTGCGACAGAGTCATTAAAGAAGATGGTACGAGGATTTGAGGGTTCGACGCGATCGGCTTGCAGACTGGTTTTGGAGAAGACAGCCATTTGGGATTCGATGGGGACATGGAGGGCTTCGAGCAGCGATCGCAGGTAGCCTGTACCAGTGGCGAAGTTCAGTTGGACGCCGCCTTGCTCGATTCTGCGGCTCAAAGCGGCCACGGGATCGCGGGCCGGCCGCTTGAGGTAATTGAAGTATTCGATGGCGGGATGGTCTGGGGCCGGTGCGAGCTTGTCCCCGAGTTCGGCGAACCCGGCCGCAGCGCTGACGATCAGAGTTGCGGAGATCCAGCTGGAGCGGCGCATGAATCTTTTATGTTAGCGCTGGAAGGAAGAGCGACCCGGGAGTGCGCGAGCTTCGGCTCGGAGCGCCGGGCAGAAGCCCGGCGGCGGCCCGGAAGGGCCGGCCCCACTATTTTGGCGCGGTCAGGCTGGCGGCGGCGGTGTAGACTAGCGGGATTTCCAGAACTGCCTCAACGTCCACGGGGACGCCGTTCCGCATGGCCGGATTGAACTGCCAGGATTGAAGCGTGTCGAGCAAGTCTTGGGCGGCGACATCGCTTCCCTCACAACCGAAGTGGCCGTCCTTGCGGAGAATGCCGGCAACCAGCAGTTTGCCCGTCCCATGCTCTTGGCGGACCGGAACGGAGGGCAGCGGATTGCCGCGCATCAGCGTGGGCGGGCGCATGAGCAAACGGGTATCCGGCGCTGGCATCGGCGCGTCCTCAGCGAACCAAACCACCCAGTCTTCGCCGTCCTGAACGGCAGGCAAGACCGTCGTGAATACCACGCGGGTGTGGAAGCGGCGCTCGATGAACGGCGGCAAAGTACGCGAACTGGGCCATTGCGGTATGGAAAGGTGCGGGGTCGTTTGGAATGCCGTAGTGGATTGCGACGCCGGCATAGCGGCAGTTCCCAGGCCGGGCTTGTCGGCGGGCGGCTTGGAGCCGGTTGCGGAAGGTGAGGACGGACCTCGCCTGCCTTGGATCGAGACGTCGGGTATACCAAGCGGGGCATTTCCTCTGGCCAGTTGCGGGTCGCCGGGGCCGGTGTCGGGACCAGCGGCAATGCGGGCCGAGCGCGAGCCTTCCGGAGTCGGTATCTGCGGGGCGTTGGTCGGATTCAAGCCCAGAATCGCCACGCTCACGCCCGCCGGGCCGTGTCCCTGCTCGATCGCCGGCGCCGTTGGTAAGGCGGGCGCGGTGCCGTTTCCGGCTTGGCTGGTCGAAGGCGCGGGCGGCGGCGTGAAATCGCGGCGCGGAGGCGCCATGGGCGTGTTGAGTACGGAATCGACACCGGCCGGTCCATGCGCGCTCTCGAGAGCGGGTGCGGCCGGGAGCGCGGCAGCGGGGCTCGGGACCGGCGCAGTGGGCAGCGCCGGCGCGGTGAAATCTCGCCGCGGGCGCGCCGCGGGTTTGTTCAGGAGAGCTTCGAGCGCGGCATTCTGCTGCTGTTTCGTAGCCAGATCCGGTGCCGCGGGCAGCGCGTTAGGCGCAACCGGCTGCTTCGGCTTGGGCGGTTCCGGATTCACGAACGGCTTGGCCTGGGGCCTTTCCGGCGACGGCACGGCCGGCTGCATGGCGATCACGTTCGGCGCGCTGAGATCAACCTTCAACTTGATCTGCGGGGCGGGGATCCACACCAATTGCTTACCCGGATCCGCCTGGGGCGCAGTGACAATCTGTTGTCGGGCCTTCTGCGGCGTTTTCTGATTCGGATCGCGGTCGCTTGTGGGATTAGTCGGCGATACCGCCGGGAGTTGCTCCTTGAACTTGTACCAGATCAGCTTGTGCTCTTTTTCAAATGGCGCGACCAACGAAGTATAGACGTTCTTCGCTTCCGGCGTTTCGGCCACGGGGGAGAGCAAGAGGGCGAACAATGCGCTGTGCAGGATTACCGAGTATAAGAAGCCCAGGCCGCTTGGGCTGTTTGATACGGCTGGCCGGCGGGGGCCCGGGATTCTTAGACGAAG
>Ga0335081_10002614_pt1 | contig 28388 bp, 22 predicted proteins | sample Lox_Sample_35_FD_206713 | JGI IMG/M metagenome (GOLD analysis project Ga0335081, IMG submission 206713) | Soil microbial communities from Loxahatchee National Wildlife Refuge, Florida, United States - Lox_Sample_3.5 | ecosystem: Environmental > Terrestrial > Soil > Wetlands | place: USA...
AACCGTTGCGTTGAAGACGTAAGCCTGAGCGCTCGCTGGCGGCGCGCAGACGCTGCCCACCACGTTGACCGGGTACTGGCCGACGATAGGATTTCCGCTGCCCACCTGGCGGGTGTCGAGCACGCGGCACGGCGCGACGGGATACAGGTTCAATCCGCCGTTGCCCGGGGCGGCAAAGTAGCCATTGATGTCGACGATGAGATCGGTGTTGTTGGAGGCGAAGACGGAGATGTTCCCGGAGCTTCCGGCAGGCACGATGGCTGCATTGGCCACCACCGTCGCGGTGAGATTATTCAGCGTCGACACGGTAGGCTGGCTGCCACCCTGCGGCCACACCGTGAGATAGCCCAGAGGCTGATTGGGGTCCTGCATGGTCGGCACAACCGTGAAGTTGAAGGAATAGGCTTGCGGATTGCTGACGCCCTGCAGGCAGGAGCTCTGGAGAACTGGGAAGTTGCGGGGCGAGCCGCCGCCGACCAGCGAGGGAGCGCCTAGACTTCCCTGAGCACCGCGCGTGTTGATGACACGGCAGGGCGCGAGGGGATAGAACTGAAGCGTCTGCGAGCCGGGCGCGGTGAAGTAGCCGTCGATGTCGAGCACGAGGTCGGTGGTGTTGGAGGCGAAGACGCTCACGGAATTATTGCTGGCGGGCACGATGGTCGCGTCGGCCTTGGTGCGTCCGTCGAGAGAGTTCATGGTGGAGACGGTGGGCTGGGTTTCGCCCGTCGGCCAGATGGTGAGATAGCCGAGCGGCGCCTGCGGGACCACGGTGACATTCAGGGAATACGCGGCGGCGCTTGCGGGAATGCCGCAGGTGGAGAGCTGTGGCAGAGTGAAGCTCTGCGCGGTGCCGCCCTGGATGGGCGTGCCGGTTTGCCGGGTGTCGACCAGCCGGCAGGGAGCGACGGGAACCAGTTGCAGCGGTCCGTTGACCTGAAAGGGAACATTGCTGGTGAGCGTGGCGCCGGGTGTGACGACCTGTACCGAGCCGGTGGTTGCGCCGGCGGGGACGGTGGTGGTGATCTCCGAGGGCGAGACAACATTGAAGGCAGCCGCGGCGCCGTTGAAGGTGACGCTGGTTGCGCCGGTGAGGTCCGTTCCCAGCAGGCTGACGGGCGAGCCGACCGCGCCTGCGGTGGGCTCGGTCTCGACGAACGCAGCAAGCCCGGTCGGCAGGTTGAAGACGGTGCCGTGACTAAACGATCCGCCCAGCGAAGTTGTGCCGTAGAAGCTGCCGTCCGTAGCCTGCACCAATCCACCGACCGGCCAGTAGCCGTCGCCTCCGAGGAAGCTGTGCACCACGGTGAAGGCGCCGGAGGTCGTGATTTGAAAGACATTGCCGCAGCTGCCGGTACCACCCGAACACGGGTGGAAGACGTTGCCCTGGGTGGTGCCGTAGAGATTGCCGTCGTTGGCCTGGATCAATCCGGCGCTGGGATAGGTGCCGTCACTGGAGAAGCCGAAGGTGTGCAGCGTGGTGACGGCGCCCGAAGGAGTGATCTTGAAGATGGCGCCGTAGCCGAACCCTCCGCTGAGCGTGGTGCCGTAGAAGTTGCCGTCGAGGGCCTGCACCATGGCCGCGATGGGAGAGGTGCCGTCGCCGGAAAATCCGCCGAAGTCGTAGAGCTTGGTCCAAACCCCGCCGGTGGTGATTTTGTAGACGGTGCCACCGTCGAATTGGCCTCCGGAAGAGGTCGTGCCATAGAGGTTGCCGTCGGTGGCTTGCACCAGACCGCCGACGGGCCAGAATCCGTCGGCGCAATTGGCTTGCGAGCAGAAGCTGTGCAACACGGTGAGCGTGCCGCTGGGGGTGAGTTGGAAGACAGTGCCGCAGCCGAAGCGTCCATCGAAGGTGCATTGGCCGGTGGATCCCTGATTGGCGCCTTGCCAGGTCGTGCCATAGAAGTTGCCGTCGGCGCCGAGAACCAGTCCCGCAGTTGGCCATGCGCCGTCGGCGCAGTGCGCCTGCGAGCAGAAGCTGTAGACGGTGGTCAGCGTGCCGCCGGGTGTGATCTTGAAGACGGAGCCGCATCCGGTATCGACGGTGACGGTGCAGAGGGGAAGGTTGTTGGCGCCGCCGTTCTGGGTGGTGCCGTAGTAGTCGCCGTCGGGGCCCAGGATGAGATCGGAGTTGGGATAGAAGCCGTCGCTACCGACGAAGTTATGCAGTGTGTTGAGCGAGCCGCTGGGAGTGACGCTGAAGACGGTGCCGCAATTATCAAAGCAGTTGCCGCTGGCGCCGCCGGCGGAGGCGGTCCCGTAGAAGCTTCCGTCGATGCCCTGGATGAGCGACGCGTTGGGCGTGGTGCCGTCGGTGAAGTCGAAGTTGGCGATGGTGGTCAGCGTCTGCGCCGGCGCAAGCGCGACGAATGCCGCAAGGAACAGCGTGAGCAACAGCGCGTAGCGCGGGGTAACATGCATGGCTTCCTCCCGGATCGTTGGTCTGGGCGGCTGAGAAATCTGTAAGGAGAGGGCGGCGCAGCGCTCAGCTTTCATGCACGAGCTTGTAAGTGGAGATTTCCGACTCAGTTGCAACCGAATGGTATCACCGGGGCTGCGGGGGGCCAACGATTAATGTCGAAGGCTGAGGACCCAGGTTAGCGTCCAAGAGCAGGACGCGAACCTGGGGCACCCGTGCACCCGTGCCGGCACGAAGCTACGGCGCGAAGTAGCTGGAGATGTCCAGCACCAGCTGCGTCAGGTTGGAGGCGAAGGCGTCGATGCTGCCGTTGGTCGAGGGCACGACGGCCATGTTCGAGGTGACGAAACCGTCCAGCGCGTTCAGCGTCGAGACCGTGGGCTGGCCGCTGCCATCGGGCCACAGCGTCAGGTATCCGAGCGGGCCGGAAGGAACAACCGTTGCGTTGAAGACGTAAGCCTGAGCGCTCGCTGGCGGCGCGCAGACGCTGCCCACCACGTTGACCGGGTACTGGCCGACGATAGGATTTCCGCTGCCCACTTGGCGGGTGTCGAGCACGCGGCAGGGCGCGACGGGATACAGGCTCAATCCGCCGGTCGCCGGCGCGGCAAAGTAGCCATTGATGTCGACGATCATGTCGGTGTTGTTGGAGGCGAAAACCGAGACGCCGCCATTACTTCCGGCTGGAACAATCGCTGCGTTGGCGACGGCAGTGGCCGTGGGATTATTGAGAGTGGAGACCGTCGGCTGCGATCCGCCCTGGGGCCACACCGTGAGGTAGCCCAAAGGCTGACCGGGATTTTGCTGCGTGGGCACGACGGTGAAGTTAAACGAATACGCTTGCGGATTGCTGATGCCCTGCAGGCAAGAGCTCTCGGTGACCGGGAAGTTGCGCGGCGTTCCTCCGGCCAGCGACGGCCCGCCCAGATCCCCGTTCGGGTTGCGAGTGTCAATCACCCGGCACGGCACGAGCGGATAGAACTCCAGTGTCTGCGAACCGGGGGCAGTGAAGTAGCCGTCAATGTCGAGTACAAGGTCGGTGGTGTTGCTGGCGAAGACGCTGATGCCCCCGTTGCCGCCTGCCGGCACGATGGCAGCGTTGGCCTTTGTGCGGCCATCGAGGGAATTCATCGTCGACACATCTACCGGATCTTCTCCCATCGGCCAAATGCTGAGGAAGCCCAGCGGTTCCAGAGGCGCGACGGTTACGTTAAGCGAGTATGCTATTGCACTTGCCGGAACGTTGCAGCTTCCAGATTGTGGAATGAGGTAGTCCTGGAATGTCCCGCCCTGAATAGGTTGACCAGATTGGCGCGTGTCGAGCAAACGGCATGGGATCAGGGGCACAAATTGTGCTGGATGCGGGCCGGGTCCAATCATGCTGAAGACGGTACCGCATCCTATGTCAGAGCCGCAGTTGTCGCTTGTGCCCCCGAGAACGGTGGTGCCGTAAAGGTCTCCGTCACGCCCTACAATAAGTCCGCCGTAGGGTTGGGCGCCATCGATGTTCTGGAAGCTGTACAGCTGAGTCCAAATGCCGCCGGGTGTAACTGTAAAGATTGTGCCGCAAGCGACGCCCTGGCAAGAGTTGAACATTCCTCCCGCCTCGGTCGAGCCGTAAAAATTTCCGTCGCTTGCCTTTACAAGGCCGGCGGCAGGAGAAAGGCCATCGGGACAGACGGGCGATCCCTCTGGGCAAAAGTCGTGAAGCGTAGTTACCGACCCATCGGTTCCCACTTTGAAGACCACGCCGCCGTTATAGAGTCCGCCTTCGTAGGTAGTTCCGTACAGATTACCGTTGTTGTCTTGCACTAGTGGAGCAAAGGGTTGGCTACCGTCCGTAAGAGTGAAGCTGTGAACCGTGGTGAACTGACCGGAAGGGGACATTTTGAAGATCGTGCCACAAGCGTCAACGCCGCAACTGTCGTTCGATCCTCCGAGGAGGGTTGTTCCGTACAAGTTGCCGTCAGCGGCCTGAATAAGTCCAGCGTAAGGGAGGGCCCCGTCGGTGCAATTGGGTTCCGAGCAGAAGTTGTGCAGTGTGGTGAAGGCACCGCTGGGACTAACCTTGTAGATCGTACCGCACGCCTGACCCAGTACCTGACAGCCAAAGTTAGTACCGCCATAGACGGTGATTCCATATAGGTTGCCGTCGCTTGCCTGAATCAGAGAGCCATCGGGATTCGTTCCATCTAGACCGTTGAACCTATGCAATGTGGTCAATGAAATACCGCCGCCCTGCATCGTGAGCCTAAATATAGTACCGTAGCCGCCACTTTGGACAGGAGCGCCGTCTGTCGTAGTGCCGTAGAGGTTCCCATCCTGCGCCAATAAGAGGCCAGCCACGGGGGAAAAGCCATCAGGGCAGGGCGATTGCGGGCAGAAGTTATAAAGAACCGTCAACGACCCGGAAGGGCTGACCTTGTAGATAGTGCCGCAGCCGGCGAAGAAACACGGACTACTGTTGTATGCTCCTCCAAGCCAAGCTGTGCCGTAGAGATTGCCATCGGAGCCCTCGACGAGGGTGGAATAGGTATACGAGCCGCTGTTCTGGTCAAGGCTTGCCAGCGTGGTCAGGATCTGTGCACTACAGCGCACGGGCGACAAGATGGAGAGGAACAGTAGGGCAAGAATCCCTATTTCGGCGCTAGGTTTGGGGAGGGTGCGATACACATAACTCCTCGATGGCGCGGCTTAACGACTTGAGTGATGCAAGACAAGGCGGCATACATCGAGCGCTCGATCGTTCGAGAGCGGGAAATCTTGCGCGATGGATGGCTTCGGGTTTTGACGGCAGCGACAGATTAACACGAGTCAAGCGTTTGATGAAGGATGTTGCAGCCGGTAGCTTCTCATTCTGAAAGGAAATTGAGAGGCACATGTACTTTCGTAATCTTGACCTAAATTAGGTGCGGTTCGATACTCGGCGAGTTAGGGTAGGATCCGCCTCGCCCCTGGCTCCTGTCCTATTTGCGTTTACGGGAGGAAGAGGCTTGTGCTCAGGCCCGCACCGGCGATACGCGGCGCGGCAGCCAAGCTGCCGCAACTGGGGACAGGACGGTCGGTTGCGAGCAGGAGACGAGGAAAATGGGGGAAGGGTGAAAGCGTAGGAGAAGCCGGAGGGAACAGCGCGCGCGCCGCAGTTACCAGGTGCTATAAGCGGTGCCTTCGCTGGAGTTGAAGTCGCTGCCGCTATGCACATCGATGATGCCGGGCTCGGTCTGGTCGGGCGACATGATGCTCTCGTCGGTCACCGGGACCCAGCTATCGCGCGAGTTGGTGAAGGGATCTTTGGGCAGCTCTTTGAGGTAGCCGGCGTCGACCAGGTCCTGCAACGATTGCGGCGCCTTCTGCTTGTCGAGCGTGTACTGGTCGATGAGCGAGCGCAGCGTGTAGAGGTCGTCGCGCAAGGCGGTTTCCTTGGCATGCAGGATGGACTTGGAGTAATTGGGAATGGCGAGCGACAACAGAATGACGATGATGCTGATGACCACCATCAGCTCAATCAGGGTAAAGCCGCGCTGTCGGGAACGGTGTCTCATGGCCCGTCACCAGGTCTTGTACTTCGTGCCATCCAGGCCGGTGCCTTCGGACTTGGTATAGACGTCGAAGACGTTTTGGCCGCCCCAGGAGTCGGAGTCAATATCGTCCTGCACCGAGCGCATGCCCCACTCGTCCTTGCCGGTCATGGGATCGACAGGAATGTGGCGGAGGAAGCGCATCTTCTTGCCGTTGGCATCGACGCCCTTGACCAGCGTGTCGAGGTCGGGCGGATAGCCCTGGCTGTCGACCTTTACCTGGAAAGCGCCGCGGTCGGCCGCGTCCTTGTAGCGATCGATGGCGTCGCGGATCTCCCACAGATCGCGGCGCAGCTCACGCTCCTGATTGCGCTGAATGACGACGCGCACCACCGGCGCGGCGGTAGCCGTCAGGATCATGAGGATGGTCATGGCGACGACCAGCTCGACCATGGTAAAGCCGCGAGCCGGGACACGAAGACGTGCCGGCTGCGACCGACGGGCGCGATGGAACTGCTGTGGGAACACTACTCCTATTTTACCCCTGATTGGTTAGACGGGCCGCCTAATGAACCGTCACGATGGCTTGCGAGCCGCTAGCCGGCGTGTTTTGCATGGCCGCGTTCTTCAGCACCGCGCGATTGATGCTCAGCGTCGCCTGTCCCGGAGCTCTCGCCTGGAAGGTGAGCGTGAACAACGATCCGTCGCCGGAGATGCCGCTGGCTCCCGGCGGCCGCGAGGCAGTGACCTGCAGAATGCCGGTCATGCTGTCATCGCGATTGACCAGCGCCACCGTCTGGCCGTCCTGCGAGAGCAGCGTTCCGTTGGAGACGTTGACCAACTGCAGCACGCGCGGGTTGTAGACGATCTGCAGCGGCGCGGAGAAGACATTCTGTCCGCCTGCCAGATTCACGTTCACGGTGAACGTCGAGCCGACCGGCTGATCGAGCGTTGGTGGATCGAAGCTGACGATGGGACTGCCGACGGGCGCCGAAGCCGCCGCGGCACTCCCGACTGGCGCCGACGCCGCTGCCGGTTGCACGCTCGCTGGTTGCGCGGCGCTGGTCGGCTGCACGGCTCCGGTGGGAGCCGGATTCTGCGGCGCCTGCTGCCGCACCGGAGGATTCAGCGCGCCTTGCGGAGCCCCCGGCTGCGCTTGCTGCTGTCCATTGCCGTTCTGCGGCGCTTGCGGAGTGTCGCGCCGCAACGAGATGACATTCGCCGTGCCGACATCGATCGCTTTGGTATTGGCCGCGGTCAGGTCCTGCGCGCGCACGATGTGCGGGATCAGGATGAAGACGATTTCGTTGTCGTTGACCTCTTTCGTCTCCTCGGCGAACAGATACTTGAACAGCGGTATCGAAGCCAATCCCGGAATGCCGGACAGCGACTTGGTTTGCGTGGTCTCCAGAATTCCGCCCAGGATGTTGACTTCACCTTCCTTCATGCGGATTTCGTTTTCCACCTTGCGCTGGCCGATCACCGGCTGCTGAATGCCGCCGATGTTCTGATAGGAGTCGACGGCGGAGATGTCCATCGCCAGCTTCAGCGTCACTTCGTCGGTGCCATGCACATGCGGCGTGATGTCGATGTTGACGCCGACGTCGATGTAGTTGAACTGCGTATTGACCAGCGGGTTGATGCCGACGCCGCCAATGCCTGGCTGGAACGATCCGGTCGCCACCGGCACGCGCTCACCGATCTTGAGCGAGGCCTTCTGCCCGTCAGAGGCGCGAATCTCCGGCTGCTGTATGAGCTTGCTGCTGCTGTCGCTCATCAGGAAATTCGCCGTCGCAGAGGGAATGGTTACCTCGAAGTTGGTCGCGTTGAGGTGAGCCAGACTATTAAGGCTGATCTGCCCGGTGTTGGCGGTCGAAGTGGTGACGGTCCCGCCGACGCCGGAGTTGCCGTTCACGGTGGTTGAAGTCGTGGTTCCCGGCGACTCCTGCACCGTGATGGAAACGTTGGTGGGCGGATTGATGCCCAGGTTGCGCAGCTTGTCGCGCGTGACCTGCATGATGGCGACTTCGACCACGACCTCAGGCTTGGACTTGTCGAGGTCCTCGATCAGCTTCTGCGCCATTACGATCTGATCGGGCGTGCCGCGCACCACGATGGCCTGCTGCGAAGGGAACTGCTGCAGACGCTGGGTGTCGAGCAGCGTGCGCAGAATGTTGACCAGGTCCTGCAGTTCGTTGGGCTGCGAGAGATTGGTCAAGTAGAAAGTGCGAATGACGCTCTGTTCCAGCTCCTTGCGCTTGGCCGGAGTGTCGGCGGCGACGAAGATGGTGTTCGGCGTGACTGGACGCCAGAAGGTCTTCGACTCCAGCGCCGTGATCTCCAGCGCTTCCTGCAAGGTGACGCCGTTCAGGTCGACCTTGATCTTCTTGGAGGTGTAATCGGGATCGAAGAGAACATTGATGCCCGCCAGCTTGCCGATGCTTTCGTAGACTGTCTTCGCATCTTGCGTTAGGTTCAGCGTGATCGGGGTCTGCGAGATGGGCGCGAGTTCGACTGGGCCAGTCGCCTGCTCCATGCGCCGTGTGAGCCCCGACTCAGTGGTCGGGGCCGCCTGAGGGTTTAAGGCTTTCTGCAGCAAATCGCGCACTTTGTTGGCTTCCTGTTGCGCGATGAAGCTGGACGGATCGATGGCCAGCGCCTGCTCGAAATCGGTCAGCGCCTCTTGCAGCTTGCCCGCGCTTTTCAGCAGTTGGCCTTGATGCACGTAGGCCGCGGCCGCGAGGAAGCGGACATACTCATACGAGGAGCGGTAGGTGAGATCGGTAGGCTTGAGCTGGTACGCCTGATGATAGAAATTGTAGGCCGAGATGTAATCCTGACGGGCTTCTGCCAGCTTACCCTTTTGGTAAAGTTCCTTGGCCTGCTTGTCTGTGGAGGCGACAACCGACACAGCCAGCATAAGCAGCAGCGCCAGGACACCGGTGAACCGTTTCATCACGTTCCTTCAACCCAAGGTATTTGCACCGGCCCTTTCGTCTCCGCCTGGGCAGAGCTTGCTGGTACCGGATGTAAGACTTGGACCCACGCCAAACGTAAGCATGGTTTGGGTTCGAATTGCACTCGTTCCCGAGCGGGGAAAACGGGAGTGTGCGGACGGCGCGATTATAGCATCTCCGATGGGTCTAAGTGGTTGTGCTAGCATGAAGAATCCGCGTGATCAACGCGCTTGTCGAAGGGCTGCGGCGGCTTTTCAGAGCCGGCGAATCTGGCAATGCGCCGTCTTGAAGGGGCGCAGCTTTAGCTGCGCCGTTACTGGCCACTCCCGAGCCGACTGTAGTCGGCGAACGACCTCGGTTGCGGTTCTTATGCCCCGTCCAGCGCAAACGCATCCAGAGAAGCCGAAGAAGCCGGCACGCCGCGACCCCGTCGCCAGCGGCGAGCGCGATGCGTCGCAGAATCGCGCCGCGTCGCACAACTATTTCCTGCTGGAGAAGTTCGAGGCGGGCATCGCCCTTCGCGGGACGGAAGTAAAGTCGGTGCGCAACGGCCGCGCGAATCTCAAAGACGCCTACGGCCTGGTCAAGGACGGCGAACTCTGGCTGATCAACGCCCACATCGGCCCGTATGAGCACGGTAACATCTTCAACCACGAACCCCTGCGCACGCGAAAGTTGCTGGTGCATAAGAACGAGCTGCACAAGCTGATCGGCAAGACGCAGCAGAAGGGCCTGACGCTGATTCCCACGCGCCTGTACTTCAAGAACGGACGGGTGAAGGTGGAGATGGCGCTGGCCCGCGGCAAGCAGACCTGGGACAAGCGCGAAACCGAACGAAGGAAGACAGCGGACAGAGAAGCCAAAGAGGCCATGGCGAGAGGAAGAAAGGGATGAGCCGGTCGGATTAGCGCGAGCGGAGGCGCTGATTCGTTGAGAGATCAAGCCACCCAATTCGCTGGAGCCATCGAGCAAGGTCTCGCGGAATGCGACAACGAGATCTCATGCCGGGTCTCGCGCGTTCGCTACCACATCCTATCGAACGCTCCGCAATACTTTCCGGAACTGCGGGATAAGTTTACGGTCGAGACGAGTTTTCCGTATCGCTCTTCCAGCTTGATAGCAAGGTTTTGTATCGACGATGGCACCTGCCGCAAGGGCATTGTCGCAAAATGGGCTCCCGTGTACAGGGAAAACAATGAAGGTCTGACTGAGTTCACGAACTACAGAATTTTCAATTCCGTGTACCGGTCTGAACTGGAATTCCAATGCCCGACGGCGTTGGCTTTCCTGAGCGAGGACAACGTTCTTTTGACGTTAGAGGAGCCGGGGCTTACGCTGCGCGAGATTCTGTGCCGCTGGTTCGACAACGGCATTAGCCGAAGCGATTTGAACTCCACACTTCGCGCTGTTGGCAAATGGCTGCGGGCTTATCACCAACTCTCTCGACCCGTGGAAGCCGGAATGGATACGGGAACTGAGAACGGACTCCGGTACTTGCATCGCTGCTGGGCTACGGACGCGGATGTCAGCGAATTACTCGGTAGTCATGGATTAGCACTCGAGCAGGCACGGAAAATCGCCGACGACCCAACGATCTTAGGCGAATTGATGGTTGGACGCTTGCACAATGATCTGTGGCCCGGCAACATCGTTGTCGGTAAAGGAAAGGTAACGGTCCTGGATGCTGCCTGCAATCGTGCGGGCGTACAGTTTGCCGATATCGCGTGCTTTTCGACCTGTGTTTCCCTGATGGGAGTCACTCACTTCCGAAGCAACGATTCTCGCCGGCTGCTGGCAGAGAGCTTTATCGCCGGATATTTCGGCGAGGCAGCAGTGCCGTCGCATTTGAAAAGGGGATTGGCATTGCTTCGGCTCAACGCCATTGCTGGTAATTTGGAGCGGCATTGCCGAAGATTAGCCGAACTTCCGTATCCGTACAGAGCAGCTGCCCGGAGTTTTCTGAGACGAGTCTATGGATCGCTGATCAACGCCGCGATACGGGACTTGAGCGGCTCCTGGGAAGCAGTCCCGAAGGGCGAAAGTGATTAGTCCCAGCTTGCTATTTCGGGAATACACGGTCTTTGATCGGGAGATTCCTGCGAACTTCGTCGTCTTAACCTATAGGTGAGCGGCCGGGGTTCTCTCATACACAGAAGCGAGTTCCAGCACCATTTCGCCCGAAAACGACGACATCGAAATCCACGGTATCGGTCGTGTGCATGCCGGGATGATCGGCTTCCAGGGACTGCAAGAGTCCCGGCAACTTCGACTTGTTCTAAGCCTGCGGGCTCGCCCGGGATGGCGGATTGGTGGATAATCGAGGATTGCAACCCACAACGGAAATCATGACCATGAAAACGACTCTTACCACCGCACTCCCCTCGCAAATTGAAACCGAATGTCTCGTGGTCGCCGTGCTGGACGCGGCCGAGGCCAACGCGAACACCAACGGCGACAAGCCCGACAACAAAGACAAGCACGATCCCAAAATCCAGACCGACGACAAAGCGGTGCTCGCCGCTGCCGCCGATCTCATCGCCACGGGCGAGGTCACCGGCAAGCCGATGGAGAGCGTGCTGCTCCACAAGCCGCAAGGCCTGAAGGCCAAGCGCCTGCTCCTGCTCGGCGGCGGCAAGGCGAAGAAGTTCTCCTCCGCCGAACTCCGCAAACTCGCCGGCGCCGCGGTGCGCAATGTGAAGGGGAAAGAGCTGCGAAGCTTTGCGCTAGTCGTGCCTGCAAAGATCGACGATGCCGCGAAGGTCATTGTGGAAGGCGCGCTGGTCGGCAACTTCGACGCCGACTACTATCGCTCCGATCGCACCAAACAGAAGATCGACGAGCTGGTGATCGTCGCGCCCAAAGGCACAAACCAGCAGTCGCTGAAGCGCGGCATCGAGCAGGGCCGCATCCTCGGTGAGTCGCAGAACTTCACCCGCGACCTGGTCAACGAGCCGGGCAATCGCATGACGCCCACCATCCTCGCCGACCGAGCCAAAGCCATGTGCGACGAAACCGGCCTGCAGTGCGAGATCTACGGTCCCGAGAAGATCAAAGCGCTGAAGATGGGCGCATTCTGGAGCGTGGCGCAGGGCTCCGACGAAGAGCCGCGCCTGATCGTGATGCGCTACGAGCCGGAGCGCGCGCCCAAGAAGCGCGTGCTCGGCCTGGTGGGGAAGGGAATCACCTTCGACACCGGCGGCATCTCCATCAAGCCCGCCGACGGCATGGAGAAGATGAAGTACGACATGGCCGGAGGCGCGGCGATGATCGGCGCCATGCGCGCTATCGCACTGCTCAAGCCGAACCTGCGCGTCATCGGCATCGTCTGCGCCAGCGAGAACATGCCCTCGGGTAAGGCGCAGAAGCCGGGCGATGTGCAGATTGCCATGTCGGGCAAGTCCATCGAGATCATCAACACCGATGCGGAAGGCCGGCTGGTGCTGGCCGATGGATTGCACTACGCGCGCGAACTGGGCTGCACTCACCTGATCGACGCCGCCACGCTGACCGGCGCGTGCGTGATCGCGCTCGGCATGATCAACGCCGGCGTCTTCGCCAATGACGACAGCTTCTACAGCCGCTTCAGCCAGGCGCTCGCCAAGTCGGGCGAGAAGATGTGGCGCTTGCCGGCCGAGGATGATTACAAGGAGATGATTAAGTCCGACATCGCCGACATCAAGAACACCGGCGGGCGCTGGGGCGGCGCGGTGACCGCGGCAATGTTCCTGAAGGAGTTTGTCGGCGACACGCCCTGGCTGCACCTCGACATCGCCGGCGTCGCGTGGATGGAAGATGCCAAGCCGTGGATCGCCAAAGGCCCGTCTGGCGTGCCGGTGCGCTCGCTCGCCGAATTCGCGCAGGAGTTCGCCAAGGGCGGGTCGTAGCGGGCGGTATCTCGGTGCCTTGTCCGAAAATCAGAAAGGTAGAGCGGCCCTTCAAGGGCCGCGTCCCCTCGGCGGTATCGTGTTGGGTGAGGAGGTCATTCGGCGAATGACCTCCTTACTCATGAAATCCAATGGTAATAACTCGACGCGAGCCTGAAGGCTCGCTCTACAAGGATCCTGGAACTTTACGCAAAATGGTTCCGTATATTTCCCTATTGCGATCCAATAGGAGATTGGACATGGGGAATCGGACGAGATCGCAGAGGGGAATCGTTCGTGGTCGGAGGCTCTTATCTTGCGCGTGCGTCTTGGCGCAGTTTGCTTTGGCGCAGCAATCTTCCATCAAGCGGCTGGACGGAAGCACCATTTCGCCTGGGCAAGTCGACGCGACGGTGACGCGCCTGATGCAAGCGGCGGAAGTCCCCGGCGTCGGCATTGCCATCTTCAACGACCACAAGATCGCCTACCTGAAGGCTTACGGGGTTCGCGACAAGGAGAAAAACCTGCCGCTGACGCCCGACTCGGTGATGACCGCCGCGTCGCTGACCAAATCGGCGTTTGCGACGATGGTGATGGAGTTGGTCGAGAAGGGTGTGCTCGATCTCGACAAGCCGGTCTACCAATATCTGCCGAAGCCGCTGCCGGAATACTCGTTCTATCGCGATCTCGCCGGCGACGAGCGCTACAAGCTGATCACGCTGCGCATGTGCCTCGATCACACGACTGGGTTTCCCAACCTGCGCGCCTTCACCGACGACCACAAGCTCAACATCAACTTCACGCCCGGCGCGCGCTTCGCCTACTCCGGCGAAGGCATTCTGCTGGCGCAGTTCGTGGTCGAGACGGTGACGAAGAAGCCGGTGAACGATCTGATGCGCGAATACCTCTTCACGCCCGACGGCATGACGCGCAGCAGCATGGTCTGGGAAGAGCGCTTCGAGAGCGACTACGCCAACGGCTACGACGAATACGGCCGCTCGCTCGGCCCTGAGCGACGGAAGACCGCCGACGCCGCCGGCGGCATGCAGACCACGCTGCACGATTACGCCAACTTCCTACAGGCGATCCTGCAAGGCAGCAATCCCGACAAGAAAACGCGCGAGCAGATGCTGACGCCGCAGATCGCGATCTTCGAGAAGCACGAGTTCCCCTCGCTCAACACCGAAACCACCGACGCCAACCGCGGCATCAAGCTCAGCTACGGCCTCGGCTGGGGGCTGTACTTCACACCCTACGGCCGCGCGTTCTTCAAGGAGGGCCATGACGTAGGCTGGCGGCACTACGCCGTCTGCTTCGATAAGTCAGGGATGGGAATCCTGATCATGACCAACAGCGCCAACGGCGAAGGTATCTACAAGGAGCTGCTGGAAACGCTGTTGCACAATACCTACACACCGATTGAGTGGGAGCAGTTCACGCCCTACAACGAATTGCCGCCGCGCCCGCCGCTGAAACAGCACAAAGCGGTAACACTGGATCCCAAGCTGTTGGAAAAGTACGTCGGCCGCTATCGCTTCTCGCCTGAGATTATTCTTGCCATCACGCTTGAGGGCGACAAGCTGTTCGTGCAGGAGAACGACGAGCCGAAGCAGGAACTCGGCGCCGAGGGCGAGCGGCAGTTCTTCTCGAAGACAGCGGACGACGCGTACAGCTTCGAGGTCGACAGCTCCGGCCGAGTGACGACGATGATTCTGCACACCGACGGCAAGGACTTGCCGATGAAGCGGGTGGAGTGAGCGGCGCAGACTTGCTCAGGGTGACAGGTCTGCTCCCTGAGGACCTACCGGCTCATGCTCATGTAGAATGTTTGTGCTACCAGGCGAGTAGAGAACGGCGCCGCTTCATTAGTCGCCCGACTCATCCCCGTTGCAGTCGAAGCCGCTCCCCAGGAGCGTGGGCCCGAGACATGTGCAGCGCGCTGCCGCGCCCCTCCGCTTCGACCTCACGAACTCCAGCCCAAGTAGACATCGCTACCGCAGGCAGCCTGCGGGAAGAATCTGCAATCATCAGGAGAAAAGCATGGCCAAGATCGCTAAAACCGCCGACCGCAAGAAGGTGATGGACACCTCCAAGAGCACCGATTGCCCTAAGTGCGGCAAGCCCACGCGCGTCGTCAAGCGGGTGAAGGACCGCGAGCGCAACGTCGCCGGCGGCATGTACATCTCGTGCTCGGCTTGCGACTTTTACGAGAAGCTGTGACGGTCGGTTAGCCTTCCCGGGCCGCCTTGAGTTTGATCTCTTCGCGTGCCCCGTTCCAGCCTTTTCTTGGCTACTTCACTACTTCCAGTTCCTGGCTGATGCGCGCCGCCGTCTGCTCCCGCCACGCCTCGTCCCAAAGGTCTCGTTTTCTCAGGTAGTGTTCCATGTGCGCCAGCGGATCGCGCGCCCCATCGCTTCTGCAATCGATCAGCGTTGGTCCCGCTCCGTTCCGCGCCCGCACGATCGATTCCTGCGCCACCCGCCACACTGCGACCACGTCCTGCGCGTCCACCACTACACCGGGAAATCCGCAATCCCGAGCCATGAAGCTGATCGCCTCCAGATGGGCAGGCTGCTCTGCAGCCGTCCCACCTCCATTCTGGATCACGTACAGAATCGGCAGCTTGTGCACCCCGGCGAACTTCAGAGCGATATGCCATGCCTCCAGGGGCGACTCCACTTGCCCCCCGAACGCCACCACCACCCGGTGCTTGTTCTCCAGTCGGTGGGCCAGCGCGATTCCGGTGCCCAGGTGAAAAGGGTCCTGCGGAAGCGATGTGTGTGCCACCGTGGCGCGCGCCTCACAGGCGCAAGCTTCGTCCGCTGCGCCCGCCGCCAGCAACGCCTTCCACGGCACTCTTCTGGCGATCAGAGCCGCCACATTCCAGCGGCAAGCGGTTATCGTGTCCTCGCATTCCAGATCGGCGGTCGTGCCCACCACTACGGCCTCATGCCCAAGAGAAAGTTCGTAGACCGGCAATCCCACTCGCGCTTGCAGCCTCTTCTGGATCTCTCGCGATCGCAGCAAGCAAGCGTACAGCTTGCGCAGAGTCTCCCGTTGCTCCGGAGACGAGCCGTTGCTGCTCGCCGCCGGCGGAGCTTTCCTCTCGCCGCCTTTCTTGTGCTGTGTCTTTGTAGGATTTGTGCGTGTGGTTGCCATGCAGTTCCCGCGAAAGTCGTCATTGTACCCCACGCAAACTTCGCCGCGGCGGCGATGAATTCGGCCGCACTGTGGCGAGCGCGTCGACAATACGCCCGTGTTCACAGGCGATCGGTGCGATTTCAACACAAATGTGCATAACGCTGTGGAAAAGACCGCTCCCCTCCCGCCTAAGTTGTACGGATTCAAAATTTCTGAGCACAGTGCACAACACGCAGTGCGAGCCTCACGCGTGAAGTTCCGCAGAACGAGCGCGCAGCATAGGGCCACTGAGGAGCTGCGAGCCATGCTAGTCTGGCGCGGTGAAGATGCGGCTGGACAAACTCCTGGTGGAGCGCGGCCTGGCTCCCTCGCGCGAGCGCGCGCAAGCCCTCATCCTCGCTGGCCGTATTCTGGTCGACGAGCAGAAGCTGGAAAAGGCCGGCGCCGCCGTCGACCAGAACGCTCCCATTCGCATCCTCGGCGATGACCTGCCCTTCGTCAGCCGCGGCGGCCTCAAGCTGGCACGCGCCCTCGAGCATTGGCACATCGACATCACCGGCAAGGTTTGTCTGGATATTGGCGCCTCGACCGGCGGCTTTACCGATTGCCTGCTCCAGGCCGGAGCCGGGCATGTGATTGCCGTCGACACCGGCCGTGGACAAATGGACGCCAAGCTGCGCAACGATCCGCGAGTGCGTCTGCTGGAGAAGACCAACGCCCGTTATCTCACGCCCCAGCAAATCTGGTCGGACGCGCCGGCGACGCCCATTCCCCTGGTCGCGATGGATGTGTCCTTCATCTCGGCTAGGCTCGTCCTTCCCGCGGTGGTGCGCACGGTCCGCTCGTCCTCGCCGCACTTCGAACTGGTTGTCCTGGTGAAGCCGCAATTCGAGGTGGGCCGCAAGCAGGTGGGCAAGGGAGGCATCGTGCGCGATCCCGAAGCTCAGCGCCGCGCTCTCGCCAACGTCGCCAAAGCCGTGGAAGATCTGGGAGGCTACGCCGTCGAGGCCATCGACTCGCCGATCCTGGGAGCCGAAGGCAACCGTGAGTTCCTCCTCCACGCCCGCTTTCTTTTCACCCCAGAGCCTTAGACACACGGAGAAGATCAGGTCATTTCCTGACGGCGCCGACTCCCAGGGGCGGTCCCGCCTCCAGCCAGGACGCAGCCCGGGCATAACCCTTCGGCTACACTCACGGCAACCCGAAATAAAATCCCTGTGCCTCTGCGCTGAAACAACGACTCCGTGACCTCTGTATACTCCGTGGTGAATAATCACCGTATCTCATGAAATCAGCCGCCATTATCTCCAAGCCTTCCAAGCCCGAACTCGCCGGCATTCTGCCCGAGCTGCTCACTTGGTTTCACAAGCACGATTACAAGCTCTATCTCGACCAGGAAACCGCGCAGTACATCGACGGGGAACAAGTCGTTGCCCGCAGGAACATCGGCGACCTGCGGCCGGATTTCGTTCTCGTCCTCGGCGGGGATGGAACTCTGTTGTCGGCAGCCCGCGCGGTGGCGTATCAAGGTGTTCCGATTCTGGCAGTCAATCTCGGCTCTCTTGGCTTCCTCACCGAGGTTCCGCTCAGCGAGATGTTTTCCACGCTGGAAGCGGTGGATGCGGGCAACTGTCCGGTCGAGCAGCGCTCGGTGCTCGACTGCACCGCCCTGCGCGGCACCGAGCAACTGGCCCACCACTTCGCGCTCAACGATGTGGTGGTCAACAAGAGCGCGATCTCGCGCCTGGTCGATTTCGATCTCCTCATCGACGGCGCCTTCGTCTTCAACTACAAGGCGGATGGCGTGATCATCGCCACCCCCACCGGTTCTACCGCCTACTCGCTTGCGGCGGGCGGTCCGGTGCTGATGCCGAGCGTGCAGTCGTTCGTCGTCACCCCGGTTTGTCCCCACGCGCTCACCCATCGCCCGCTGGTCGTCACCGACAAGGCGCAAATCGAACTGCGCGTCGAAACCGGAGCCGAGGAGGCTTTCCTCAGCATCGATGGACAGGAGGGAATGCCATTGCGGCAAGGCGACCGCGTGCTGTGCCATCGCGCGGCCCACACTGTAAAGCTCATGCGCATGCGCCGCACCTTCTTCGATGTCCTGCGCAACAAGTTGAAGTGGGGCCAGCGCTGAGCTGCAAATTGCTCATGGCTGTCGCGCCTCTAGCCCAGGACGGAGCGGAGCATATGACCACTGCCGCATATGAACTGTCCATGTGCGGCCGACGTACGCAGTGGCAGAGTCGAGCAGGAACAAGCCGTTATCATAAGTAACCCTGAAGCCGAGGTTTAGCTCTCTAGCACCTCTTGGCTGCGCTTCAGCTGCTCTTTTTCCCGCTCCAATCGAGCCTGGGCCTTCTTCAGTTGTGCCTTAGCCTTGTCCCGCTCCTGCTTTGCCTTCTCAACCCGTTTCTGGGCAGACTTGATGGCAGCGACTGCTTCTTTATGTGCTCGCAACATAAATCCAGTGTAGACCCGTTGTTAGTGCAACAGCTCGTCCGGCTTGTGCGGAAACGACGAACGGAACCGATACAAATGGGAGGGAAAAGGCTGTTGCTTCAGGGGAGAATTCTGCCCGTATGCGGATGGCTGGCGATAGCAGGCCAGTAGATTCCGAGAGAACAACTCTCCGGCACGTTCGCTGGACTGGGAAGCTTGTCGAAGGAAAAGGCGCGGCTGCCAGCCGCGCCCGGGTTATTCGTCGGCGGACTCCACGCTCTGCTGCAGCCAGAAGCGCGCTTCATGTTCGCACTTTCTGGAGCAGAAGGTTTGTCCGTCACGAGCTCGGCTTGTGCTTTTCAGATATTGGGAATAACACCAGAGGCAGACTGCCGTTAAAGTGGCTGCGTCGTATCGGTTTGGTTGCATGGGTTCTCCCAGTGGCTAGCGAGCATAGGACAAGTTGCCGCCAAACGCAATTGGCAAAATGACCGATACCAAAAGAGTCAAGTGTCTCTGGGCCGGAAGTGCCCGTTCCGCCGCGAACGGAGGTGGCAGAACCCAGCGGCTCTTGTCGACCACCCTGGCGACGATTCGCACCAGCCGAGTTGGCGGCCAAACTCGGGGGACCTTTCAGGGTCGCCACATCCAGCTCTCGGCTGCCAGCATCTCGCCCACCGACTCCCGCTTGCGAATCAGCCGCACCCGGCCTCCATCCACTAGCACCTCCGCTGGCCGTGGTCGCGTGTTGTAATTCGACGCCAGCGACATGCCGTAAGCCCCCACGTCCAGAACGGCCAGCAGTTCGCCCTCTTCCAGCCGCGAGATTCGCCGCTCGCGCGCCAGGAAATCGCCGCTTTCGCAGACCGGGCCAACGATGTCGACCGTCTCGACCGCTGCCGTCCTGGCGATCACCGGCACAATTTCGTGATAGGCCCGGTAGAGCGATGGCCGGAGCAGGTCGTTCATCGCCGCATCCACCACCACGAATTGCTTGCCGTCATTCCGCTTGCGATACACCACGCGGCTCAGCAACGCCCCGGCTGGAGCAATGATCGCCCGTCCCGGCTCCAGAAGCAGATGAATACCGAGCGACTTCATGGGACGCGTGACCGCCCGGGCGTAGCGCTGGAGCATGCCGGCGAAATCGGCTTCGGCCGGGTGCTCATACGCAATGCCGAGCCCGCCGCCGGCGTCGACATAGCGAATGTCGTGCCCAGCCACCCGCAGCGACCGCACGAGTGCTGCGACCCGCTCCAGCGCCTCACCAAAAGCGGCGATGTCCGTAATCTGCGACCCGATGTGAACGCTGACGCCCGCCGCCCTGAGCCAACGCTGCTGAGCGCCGCGATGGTAAAGCTCCGCAGCATCGCGCCACGGCACTCCGAACTTGTGCTCGTGCAGACCGGTGGCGATGTAGGGGTGAGTTTTGGCGGCCACATGAGGATTGACGCGGACCGCAAAATTCGCCCTCTTGCGCAGATGCGCAGCCCGCGCGGCCAGCAGCTCCAGCTCGCTCGCGCTCTCCACATTGAACAGCAGGATGCCCGCGTTCAGCGCCTGATCGATTTCTTCCGCCAGCTTGCCCACGCCGGAGAAAACCACGCTGCCGGCGGCCCTCGGTGCGGCGGCGAGCACCCGCTGCAACTCGCCTCCCGACACGATGTCGAATCCCGCGCCCAGCCGCGCCAGCATCCGCAGAATCGTCAAATTGGAATTGGCTTTGATGGAGTAGCAGACGGTGTGTTCCGAAGTGCCGAATGCCCGATCGAACCGGTCATAGCGCTCGCGAATGGCCGCCGCCGAATACACGTACAACGGCGTCCCAAAGCGCTTTGCGAGGCGCGTGAGCGGCACGCCCTCCGCATGCAGCTCGCGAGCAGGAGATTGCAGTGCAGGCTGGTAGGTGAATCCGGGCGGGCGCTGCTGCGGGACAAAGGCTTTCACTTCTTGCCCGACGGTCCTTTCACCTTGATGACAACGATGGTCTGATCGTCAAACGCTTCGACACCCTCAGCATGATCGGAAACCGCGGTGAAGATCGCATCCACCAACTCTTCCGCGCTGCGATGCGCGTTGGCCTTGGCAATCTCCTCCAGGCGATGCCGTCCAAACATCTCGCCCTTGGAGCTGGTGGCATCCAGAATCCCGTCGCTGAAGAACATGAACACGTCGCCCCGGCGTGTGCGCACGTTCATTTCATCATAGGTAGCGCTGTTGAACAGTCCGATGGGCAGACCGGTCGCCTGGATCTCCTCCACCTTGCCGTCATGGCAATAAATGGGGCGTGGCAATCCGGAATTCGCCAACTGCAATAGCTGCTGATTGTCGTCCCAGATGGCATAAATCATCGAGACGTACTGGCTCTCGATCGGCCGCTCGGTCAGCGAGAGATTGATCGCTTCCAGCATGCCGGAAGCGCCCGGCTCCTCCATCGCATGCGAGCGCGCGATGCCGCTCACCAGCGCGGCATAGATCGCCGCCGGAGCTCCCTTGCCGCTGACATCGCCCACCGCGATTCCGATGACGCCTTGCCCGCTGTACTTCAGAAAGTCGTAGAGATCGCCGCCGATCTGGCGCGCGGGCACGAAGCGCGAAGCCAGCTCCGCATTCTTCAGCACCGGCAGCTTCTGCGGCAGCAACCGGAACTGCAGCTCGCGCGCCAGCGCCAGGTCCTGTTCCAGCCGCTTTTCCTGCCGCGCGATCCGCTCATACAACGTCGCGTTTTCGATGGCGATCGCGACCTGCGCCGCCATCGTCGTCATGATGCGCACATGATCTTCGTTGAAGTAGTTGCGGCGCGTGTGCTCGATGTCCAGAACGCCGATCACCTTGTCTTTGTAGATCAGCGGAATGCAAAGTTCCGAGCGCGTCTCGGGGTTGGCCTCAATGTATCGGGGGTCCTTGCTGACATCGGGCACCAGCACGGCCTGGCCGTGTTGCGCGGCATACCCCACCAGTCCTCGTCCCAGCGGAATTTCATGCTTCAGCTGTACGCTCTCCTTGAAGCGCAGCGAGAAGCGGTGCTGCAGCACACTGCCGGTGGAATCAAGCAGCAGGATCGAGAACATCTGGTAGTCGATGATGCGGGTCAGCAGGTCGGCAATACGCTTGAGCAGCTGATCGACGTTCAGGATCGAGGTAAGCTCCCGGCTGATTTCCGTCAGCAGGGTGAGCTGGCGCGCCCCCCGCGACACGCGTGTGTACAGCCGCGCATTCTCGATACCTACGGCAATCCGCGAGGCGAACAGGGTGAGCAGCCGCTTGTGCTCTTCGGTGAAAGCGCCGGGCTGATCGGCCTCGACGTCGATCACGCCAATGACCTTGTTCTTGGCGATCAGCGGAACCGCCAGCTCGGAGCGCGCCCCCGGCGCGGAGTTGATAAAGTTCTCCTCCGCGGCCACGTCGTTCACCAGGACAGCTTCCCGCCGCTGCACCGCCTGCCCGGTTACGCCCTGGCCGACTTTAATCCGTATCCGCTCGGCGACTTCGGGAAGGTGTCCCACTTGAAAGCGCACGCGCAGCTCCTGCGTCTTCTCGTTCAGCAGCAGGATGGCGAAGATCTCGTAGTCGATGAAGCGCTTCAGCATCTCCGCCACGCGCTGCAACAGGGTGTTCAGGTCGAGCGTGGTGTTGACGGCATCGGCTACCTCGAGGAGGTAGGAATCCACCAGAGGTTGTGGCGTGACGGAGGACATTCGCGTCCCTCATGATAACAGCGGTTGCGCCGCGCCTAGCGCTCTTTGCCGAAGGGTCGCACCCGCAGGAAGACCACCCCGCCCGCAGGATGACTTCCATATAACGCCGACAGCGTGGGAGGAGTGGAGTACAGCGTGACCTGCCCGCCCAGAGCCGTCGCCAGGTGAGGGATCAGGCGGAAGTCGTGATCGTATCCGGCCGTATAAGCCTGTACCCGGCCGACGATGCTCTCCTGAAAATCCGGCGGCTCGAATTCATTTTTCAACAGCAATTCGTTGGTGCGATCGACGTTCTCGATTCGTCCCCACAGGTAGTTCAGCTCGGCAAATTGTAAAGTCGACTCGGCCAGATAACCGTTCCACACCAGCCCGGTCTGCAGGCTCCGATTCCGTCCCCAAATCAAAGTGCTGGCCCAGTTGCCGCGCTTCAGGGGGCGGTTGTACATAATCGACGCCGTCATCCGCTGAATGTCTTCTGCCGGATGCAGCGCCTCCGGGCTGGTCAGATGGGCGAAGGAACATTGCCCGCTCCAGTTCTGGCCGGGCTGGACCGTCAAACGCGTCGACCACGAGTTGATGGTGCCGGCATCGATGTTCCAGCGATTCTCATTCGGCTCGCGGCCGTGGAATGCCGATCCTTCCAGCCGCACGATCCGGTGGGTCAAGCCCAGCGTGATCACATCGTCGGCGATGTGCGTGGAGTCCTCCAGGTGATGTCCGAGCGGCGCAATCGGATCTTCCGCCGCCGACGCGCGATGCGGATAGGCTGTCGGGCCCATCGCCGGATCGCCCACCGGCGCAACATACAACGAGAGCAGGCTCCGCTCGCCGAGAGTCAAGTCATACAGCGCCGCCACCTCCATGAAGAAGTCATGCGGATGCTGGCCGTCGACAATCGGCTTGCCGTAGGCCGTTTCGCCCTGCTGAAACAGCTCCGGGTAGTAGCGCCCGGTGACCGTTGCCGGCTCAAAGCTCAGCATCGTGCGCGCGGTGAAGGTTCCCGGACCGAGGCGCCGCTGCGCCATCGGCATAATCCAATTGGTGGAAAAGACCTTGTCGGCGCCGCGCGGACCGCTCTGCCGTTGCACATTCAGGAACGCGACGCCATGCAGCATGAGCATCCAATTGCCCTTCATCGTCATGAGCATTGGAATCGGCGTGGAGTTGGGCTCGGCGCTGGTGCCCGAAGTTGCGTGCCGCTCGATCTCCTTCACAAAAGTCTTGGAATTTCCGTTCGTGTTCATCGCCTGATGTTGAGCCTCCGGCATCGGCATGCCCGGCATCTCAGGCTGGTTCTGATCAGGTTGCGACTCGCGATTGGTCTGCTGTTGCTGCTCACTCCCCGACGCCTGCTGCTGTTGCTGGGCGCGCGCGGGCGTGCGCGCCGACATCGCGCCCAAAATAAGGCTCGTCACGGAAATCCACTTGATGAAGCGCACTACGTCTCTCGAATCGCACAACCAACATGAAGAAGAATGCCGGCCGCGGACGCCACTGCGTCCGCAAGCAAAGCTGGCGAGTAGAGAAACGAATCAGATGCGAAGCACGGCAGGAAGCGGCGGAGAAGAATTCACGTCTAGGTTGATCGCGGCGCGATCGACCGCTGCGGCCCGTCGATCGACGTCGACCGATGCCACTTCGGAGTGCAGGGTGAGAGCAGGGAAGGTCGCGATCGGCAACGCGGCTGGCTGCCGGCCGGAAGTACGGCAGCAGCTATGTGCCGGCGCGCGCGCGGGCACGTGAGTACCGTGGCATCCGGCCGGCATCATGTTCGACGCTGGATCGCCGTGTACGGGTACACCAACGCACACCACCGGCAGCATCGAGCCGACGATGATCACCAGCGCAACCACTGTCACGACCGCACGCATAGGATCTGGGTTGGAGCATGCCACAAACTGGGATGCTACGGCAAATCCAGCATGCTGTTTCTGCGCGGCCGATGTGCGCCGTGGGTTCAGCCCAGGACGAAGTCCTGGGTGGGCTGCATCTATGGATATCTTCCGAGCCGGCTTTTAGCCGGCGACACAACACCCCGTTCACAGTTGCGGCGGCGCTGCACCAGCCACTAAAATTCTTCCTCGTCGAGGAGAGAACGCCATGCCCTTGCCGGAGTTCAAGCAACTGGTAGACGAGGCCAAGGCACAGATCCGCGAAATCGGCCCAGACGAACTCAGGCACATGCAACTGTCCGGCGAGGATTTCACGCTGATCGACGTGCGCGAGCCCGACGAGCGGGCCAAGGGCACCATTGCCGATGCAGTCGCCATGCCGCGCGGCATCCTGGAAGTCAACATCGACCAGATCACCACCGACAAGGACCGCAAGCTGGTGCTCTACTGTGGCGGCGGCAGCCGCTCCGCGCTGGCTGCGCTCAACCTCAAGAAGATGGGATTTCGCAATGTGATCTCGCTGACCGGGGGCTATCGCGGATGGCGCGAGTCGGAAACCCAATGATCGGTCCTCCACTCAAATCAGGATGGTTCTCCAACTCCAGAATCGCATGAGGAAATCATGAATCTGCAAGGAAACCGGCTGACGTGGCTCGGCCATGCCACCTTCCGCATCGAAACCAGCGACGGCATCACCGTCTATATTGACCCGTGGCTCAGCAATCCTCTCTGCCCTGAGGATGAGAAAGATCCCAAGAAGTGCGATGTCATGCTTTGCACGCATGGCCACGGCGATCATATCGGCGACGCCGTGCGGGTTGCCAAGAAGTGCAATCCGATGGTGGTCGGCATCTTCGAGCTCTGCGCCTGGATGCAGAAGAAAGGTGCGAAGCAGATTTCGCCCATGAACAAAGGAGGCACGCAAACGATTGAGGGAATCCGAATCACCATGACCCACGCCGTCCACTCCTGCGGGATTGAGGATGACGATGGCAGTATGGTCTATGGCGGCGAGGCTTGCGGCTACGTGCTGGAGTTGCCCGGCGGCGTGAAGCTTTACCATGCTGGCGATACCGCTGTGTTCGGCGACATGCAGATTATTCGCGAGCTCTACTCGCCGGAGACCGCGCTGTTGCCCATCGGCGACCACTTCACCATGGGGCCGCGCGAAGCCGCTCACGCTTGCAGGCTGCTCCAGCCGAAGACGGTCATCCCGATGCACTTCGGAACCTTTCCCATGCTGACCGGCCGGCCCGAAGAGCTGAGGAAACTTCTCGACCCCGCCGGGCCGGAGATACTGGAGATGAAGCCGGGACAAACGCTGGGCTGAACGGGTAGAGCGCCCCTTTAGCTCCGCGTCCGAACCGTTCCTAAGAAATAGGGGCTTTGGCCCCAGATGTGCCGGGAGAATCTGTGCATGATCAGCTTTACCGATGAACGCGTGGAGAACTATCTCTACGCCATACTTCCGCCGCGTGAGCCGGTTCTGCAGGAGATGGAGCGCCAGGCCAGGGAGCGCGACATCCCGATTGTCGGGCCTGCTGTAGGCCGGCTTTTCTACCAATACGCAAAACTCATCCAGGCCAGGACGGTTTTCGAGATGGGCTCAGCCATCGGTTACTCCACCATCTGGTGGGCCAAGGCTGTCGGCGAGGGCGGCAAGGTCCACTACACCGACGGCAGTCGCAAGAACGCCGACGAAGCTCGCCACTACTTCGAGCGAGCCGGCGTTGCGGACCGCATCGAAATTCACATCGGCGATGCACTCGAGCTGCTCTCCGAGCGCAAGGAGCAGTTCGACATTTTGTTCTGCGATGTCGATAAGCACGATTATCCGCGCGTCTTCAATATGGCTGCCGCGCGCGTGCGCAAAGGCGGACTTTTCCTGGCCGACAACACGCTGTGGAGCGGCCGCGTCGCCTATGCCGCCGGAAATCCCGATCTTCCCAAACCGGAAGTGGACAGGCTGACAGCGGGCGTAGTCGAGCTCAACCGGCTGCTGTATTCCTCGCCCGACTGGTACACCACCATCCTTCCGCTGCGCGATGGCGTCTCTGTCGCCCTAAGGCTCTAAGCGCCATGAGCGACAACTTCCAGGCTGACATTCTTGCCATCGCCGCCCATCGCGATGACATTGAGCAGACCTGCGGTGGCACGCTGCTGAAGATGGCGGAACGCGGTTATCGCACCGCGGCTCTCGATCTCACCCAGGGCGAGATGGGAACGCGCGGAACGGTGCAAGATCGCGCGCGCGAGGCCGCCGAGGCGGCTCGAATTCTCAAGCTTGGCTGGCGGCACGCTCTCGATATTCCCGATGGTCGCGTCGAGAACACCTATGAAAACCGCCTGAAGATTGCGCGCGTCATCCGGCAGCTCCGCCCGCGGGTTCTGATTCTGCCGTACTGGCAGGCGCGCCATCCCGATCATGAGACGGCGTCCGTGCTCGGTTACGAAGCGTCGTTCCTCGCGGGACTCATGAAGCTGGATCTGGGGGCTCCGCCGCATCGCCCGTTCAAGATCGTCTATGCCAGCCTTTACGCCGACGTCCGGCCAACCTTCGTCGTCGACATCTCGGCTCAGTTCGAGACGCGCTTCGCCTCGCTGATGGCCTATCGCTCGCAATACCAAGACAAGGCCGAGGGCACCGGACTTTTTCCGAAGCAGACGGAGATTCGCGAGCGCACCGCGGCCATGGCAGCTTATTACGGCCTGCTCGCCGGAGTGCATTACGCCGAGCCATTTGTGCAGAAGGAAGTCGGCTTGGCCGAGGACCTGCTTGCCATCCCGGTGCAGTCGATCTAGAGGCCGCTTTCGGCTCTTGAGGGACTTCGCCCTGACTTAATCAGAGCTTCCCCAGCGCTTATCACAGCGAAAAACTCCGGCCATCATGTACATTTGCCATGATTCCCATTGACGGAGGCCACATGTTCGCGCACAGAGTTATTCTGTCCGGAGTTGTCTTGAGTTTACTGACCGGTGTCATGGTCCTTCACGCGCAGCAGCCGCCCGCAAATCCTCAACTGACGCCATACGGGCCGCCGGTGAGCGTCGATATCGCCAGGAAAGCGGCCGCGGCAGCTCTCGCCGAAGCTCAAAAAAACAACTGGCTGATGGCGGTCGCGGTTGTCGATCCTGACGGCACGCTGGTTTACTACGAGAAGATGGACAACACCCAGCTGGGCAGCGCTAAGGTTGCCATCGACAAGGCGCGTTCCGCGGCGCTGTTCAAGCGCCCGACCAAGGCATTTCAAGACTCGGTCGCCGGCGGGGGCGCGGGGATTCGTGTGTTGGGACTGGAAGGAGCCGTGCCTCTGGAAGGGGGCGTGCCGCTGATGGTGGACGGGAAAATTATTGGTGCGATCGGCCTGTCGGGTGACTCCAGCGATCACGACGGCCAGTGCGCGCGCGCCGGGGCCGACGCGATTCAAAAGCCCTGAGCGACGGTGTGCTCACTTCTTTCGGTCGACCAGGAAATGCGCGATCTCGCGTAGTGTCGACGCACTTTCGCCGAAGTCATCCAAAGCAGCAGAGGCGGCGGCCACCAGCTCGTCGGCTTTCTTCAGCGACGCATCAATCCCGAACAGTGCTGGATACGTCGCCTTCTCGGTTGCCGTGTCTTTGCCCGCGGTCTTGCCCAGCTGCTCCGAGGTCTGCGTGACGTCGAGCACATCATCGACGATCTGGAAGGCCAGCCCGATGTTCTGCCCGAAATCGCGCAGGCTCTGAATCCGCGGCTCGCTCGCTCCCGCATACATGCCGCCGCTCACCACACTGGCCGTCAGCAGCGCGCCGGTTTTCGAGCGATGAATATACTCGAGCGTTTGCGCGTCGGGTCGCGTGTGTTCGGCTTCCAGGTCCATCACCTGCCCGCCGATCATGCCCTTGATCGTTCCCGTCGCATGCGCGATTTCGCCGATGATCGCCACGCGCGCCTCGGCGCGGCACTGCAATTTGGCCAGCACCTCGTAGGCCAGCGTCTGCAAAGCATCGCCCGCCAGAATGGCCGTCGCCTCGCCGAACGCCTTGTGACATGTAGGACGCCCGCGCCGCAGGTCATCGTTGTCAAGCGCCGGCAGGTCATCGTGAATCAGCGAATAGGTGTGCAGCATCTCCAGCGCCGCGCCCAGTTCTTCCACGCCGTCCGGTACGCAGCCGAAAATCATCTGGGCCGCTTCCATGCAGAGAATGGGTCGCAGCCGCTTGCCCCCGGCAAACACACTGTGCCGCATGGCCTGGTGAATGGATGACGGATATTGCTCGCCTGCGGGAAGCAGACGCTCCAGCGCGGCGTCGGTTATGATTCGGCCTTGTTCCAGAGTTTCCTTGAGCATGAAAAGGGAAGTATAACAATGCGGAGCTTCGAGAAACGTTGCGCTTCAAACGAGGTACTGCTCTAACTGCTAAGGGAACTCTGATTAAGTCGCGGCGAGGTCCCTCAGCGGCTAAAGGCGCAT
>Ga0335081_10002615_pt1 | contig 28384 bp, 26 predicted proteins | sample Lox_Sample_35_FD_206713 | JGI IMG/M metagenome (GOLD analysis project Ga0335081, IMG submission 206713) | Soil microbial communities from Loxahatchee National Wildlife Refuge, Florida, United States - Lox_Sample_3.5 | ecosystem: Environmental > Terrestrial > Soil > Wetlands | place: USA...
CGGTCGGTGACAATTTTGCGCAAATCATCGGCCGCGCGCGCCTGCATGCGGGCGGGGATTTCCTCCGACAGGAATTCGAGCAGCAGATCGGGCATTGCGGGCTCTTGGGCGCGGGTTTGCAGAGGCAAGCGCGGCCTTCACTACCACAGAAATCGCCGGGGTAAATGTCCCGGCGGGACGCCGCGCTGTTACGCCGGCTGCCGTTCCCCCGGATGCGAGCCTGGTTTCTGCGGCAAAAGCAGGACACAAGCGATAATGAAAGCCGCGAGCACCGCCGAGGCGACCGGCCGGCTCAAATGCAGCCCACCATCGCGCGCCGGCTTGTCAAGGAAATCGCCGACGGTGGCGCCGAGCGGCCGCGTCAGAATAAACGCCGCCCAGAACAGCGTGACGCGCGACATGTCCGTCCAGAAATATAAGGCGGCAAGCAGCGCCAGCCCCGCGCCGAAGACCAGCGCGCCGCCGCCGTAACCAAGCCCGCCGGAATCCGCCGCCCAATCGCCCAGCGCGGTGCCGAGAGTCTGCGAGAAGGTGATCGCCGCCCAGTAGAAGGCTTCGACCCGCGGACTGCTCACCGTGTTCACCGAAACCGTGCCTTCCGACCAGTACCACGCGGCGAGCGTCGTCATGAGGCAGACGAAAAGCAGCGTCGAGCCGCCGGTGTAGCCGATGCCGAGCGAACGGTCGGCAAAATCGGCCATCGTCGTGCCGAATGTGGTCGAGGCGACGATGGTGGCCCAATAAAGCACCGGATGGAATTTCTTCGCCAGGATCTGCCAGATGACAAGCGCCACAAGCAGCGGCAAGAAGATCGCGACGCCGATCAAATAACCCCAATCGAGCGTCATGGTGACGGAATCGCCGCCGGTCTCGCCGAGCGTGGTCGCCGCGATTTTGATGATCCAGAAGATCAGCGTGACTTCTGGCACTTTGCTCAAGGTCGCGGTCGCTGTGTCGTTCATAAGGGAGCCCGCCAGTTTTTCCGAGTTGACTGCATCGCTCGCGGAGAAACTCGGCTTCTTTGGCAAAGTTCACGTCGATTTTGTCGCGAGTTCGACGCGAATATTAAATGTCGGTAATCTAAAACCAGTCGAGAGTAAGCCGTGCTCCACACCCGCCATAAAGTGCGCCAGCGCGCGCATGCACTTAGGTACAAGTCCTGAGGCCAAGTACAAAGAAAATTAGGCATTTGAAAACGCTCCCGGCGCGAGAAAGGCGGCGAAACAAACGCGAGCGCGTTTGTAGAAAAAACAGGAGCGCGTTGCGTGCTTGAGCGAGTACCCATCGCCGGAAGATTCGCAGCCTTCGTGCGGTCGATCGATTGGCGCCGGCGTGAAGTGCACGCCGGCTTGATGCTTTCCCTGCTTGGCATCGCGATCGCCATCGGCGGCTATCTCTATGCGGATTTCCGTTTGAACGACATCCTGTTCACGCTCATCACGACAGAGACAGGGGCCGTTGCCTTGTTTTATCATTCGCAATGGAAGCGCCGTGAGGTGCGCGACGCCATGGTGACGGGCGCGCTCGCCCTTGGCGTCTACGCCGTCGCGCACTTTTTCGATTTGCCGCCGAAGGTCTTCCGGTTCGCCATCGATAACGTCAAGTACGAGGTCGACGACGCCATCTTCGTGCTGTTCGTCATGAGCGGCGCACTGCTGTTTTACGTGTATCGGCGCCTGCAGGATCTGAGCCGGGAAATCGAAGCCCGCCGTTCCGCCGAGGATATGGCGCAGCGCCTCGCCCGCCACGATCCGCTCACCGGCCTGCCGAACCGGCGCTTCTTCAACGAAAAGCTCGACGAAGCCCTGCGCTGCCAAGAACCGCAAGAGTGCCGCGCCACCGTGCTGATGCTCGATCTCGACGGCTTCAAGGCCGTCAACGACGTGCATGGCCACATGGTCGGCGACCAGGTGCTGGTGGAATTTGCCGAGCGCATAGGCAAGGCCTGCAAGCACGCGCTGGTGGCCCGCGTCGGCGGCGACGAATTCGCCATCGTGCTGCCGCACATTCATTCGCTCGACGAGCCGGCCGCCGTCGCCCGCCGCATTGCGATGGCGGTGGCCGAGCCGTTCACCATCGCCGGCAGCGACACCACGCTCGGCGTCGGCATCGGCATCGCGGTCGCGCCCAACGACGGCCACACCGCGGACGACCTGGTACGCCGCGCCGACCTCGCGCTCTACCGCGCCAAGGCGGAAGGGCGCTCCTGCACCCGCTTCTTCGAGCCGGCGATGGACGCCCATGTCGAGCGGCGCCGGCTCATCGAGCGCGAATTGCGCTCGGCAACCGCCGGCAACCAGATCGAGGTGCACTACCAGCCGCTGGTCAACTTGGGCGGCGACCGCATCGTCGGCTTCGAGGCGCTGGCGCGCTGGCAGAGCCCCGTGCTCGGCACGGTGGCGCCCAGCGTGTTCATTACCATCGCCGAAGAGAGCGGCCTGATCCATCGGCTGAGCGACCAGCTGTTGCGCATCGCCTGCCGGGAGGCCAGGAACTGGCCGGAGCATCTCACGCTCGCCTTCAATATCTCGCCGGTGCAGCTGCGCGACGCGACCCTCGGCCTGCGCGTCCTCGCAATCCTCGGCGAGACCGGCCTGTCGCCGCAGCGGCTCGAGCTGGAGATCACCGAAAGCGCGATCGTCGGCGACGGCCCGCTGGCGCGCCAGATGATCGACGAACTGCGCGCCGCCGGCGTGCGCATCGCGCTCGACGACTTCGGCACCGGCTACGCCACCATGTCGCAGCTTTTGTCGTTCCGCTTCGACAAGATCAAGATCGACCGCAGCTTCGTCGAGCGGCTCGGCAGCAATAGCGGCAGCGAGGTGATCGTGCGCGCCATCATCGGCCTCGCCAAGGGCTTGGGCCTCACCACCACCGCGGAAGGCATCGAGACCACGGCGCAGCTCAGCAATTTGAAGGCCGACGGCTGCCTGGAAGGCCAGGGCTATCTGTTCGGCAAGGCGATCCCCGCGTCCGCCATTCCGGAGCTGCTGCGCAAGCCCTCGATCGCGGCGGCGTAGGGCCATATCCCTTTAGGCGAAAACAGCTCAGCGCATTCGGTGCTTACCCTCCCCTGGAGGGGGAGGGTCGGCGCCGAGCGACAAGCGAGGCGCCGGGGTGGGGTGAGCCATAGAAGTCACCCCCTCCCGATTGCGCGTTCGGCGCCATCGACCTCCCCCTCCAGGGGGAGGTCAAGAAAGGCGATGGCGTAGAGACGTTACCAGCCGCCGCCGCCGCCACCACCGCCGCCGCCGCCCGAGCCGCCACCGCCGCCGAAACCGGAGGAGCCGGACGATGCCGGCACGGCGCTGGCAAAGGCGCCGGCCATGCCGCCGACCGCCGAGGCGATCCCGCCGCCGAAGTCGCCGCCCGACCAGCTACTGCCGCCGCTCGTCCAGCGCGGGCTGTAATGGCGCATCGGGTCCGGGTCGTCCGGATGGGCGCGACGCAGCGACGCCTCGAAGGCATGCGCCCAGGGCTTTTCGACGTCGAGCGCGACCGCATAAGGCAGCAGCGTCTCGAACCGTTCGGGCGTCAGCTCTGGCGCGCGCAGATTGAGGCGGTCGGCCTCGGCGGTCTCGAGATAGAGCCGGAAGCCGCTGAGCTGATCCATGATCGGGCGGCCGAGGGCGGTCGGCGCGCGCAACAGATAGACGAACAGGCCGTTGAGCGCCGCAAACGTCGTCACCAGCACGAGCGGGAACGGATAGTCCTCGACAAACTTGCCCACCATCGGCAAGGCCTCGCTGGCGCTGCCGTGGAACATGCCTTGCAGGATATTGAGCACGAACGAGACCAGAAAGATGAAAAATACAATCGACATAAGCACGCGCACGATGCCGTTGAGCGTGGCGCCGACGAGCGCGGGCGAGTGCAGGATCTGCACCAGGAACAGCGTGCCGATGAAGCCGACCGCGCCGAGCGCCAGGATCAGTCCGACGTCCTCGTCGGCGAGGCCGCCGAAGACAAAGACGTTGACCAGCACCAACGCCGTTATCACCAGGCCGACGACGACGAAGCCGAGATTGCGGCGGAAGAAGCGGTTGCGGTTTTCCCGTTCGATGCTGGTGGTGAACTCCTTGCCGACCTTGTCGACGCGCTCGCCGTGCGCCTGATCGATGGTGGCGGCGCCCATCTCGTTGACCCAGCTGTAGATTGCGCGCTCGCCGGCGGGCAATTTCTCGAAGCCGCCGTCCGGCTGGTTGCCGGTCTTTTCCAGCGTCAGCGTCTTACCGGTCTGCTTGAGGTGGACGAGCCCGCGCACCGCAAGCGACAGGCAGGCGGCGGTGAAGGCGCGCCATTTCTCGCGCCCGAAGCCCCAGTCGCGGATGTAGTTGGCGAGCGCGGGCGAGACGCCCTCGGGCGGATGAAACAGCGGGATGATGGTACCGCGCTTGGGATCGCGCCCGACCGCCTCCCAGGCGGCAAAGTAATAGCCGAGCACCATCAGGAAGCCGACCGAGCCGAAAATCCAGCGCCGGTAGTCGAACAGCGCGTACCACAGCTGCGTCTGCGCATTAGGCGCTTCGACGGCCGCGTCCGGCAGCTCCGCCACCACCGTCAGCCCCTCCCCGGAATAGAGCACCTGCGTGGTCTGCACCGACAGCACGCCATTGGCTCCGATGCCGCCGGTCCAATCGATGCCGCGGGCGCCGAGGCGACCGGTATAGGCGGTCCAGCGCGTCACACGCGCATTGCCGGGCAGGTGCAGGCTGTAGCGCGCGGCGTAGATCGGGAAATTCCAGAAATTGCCGGTAACGTTCCAGTTCAGCTCCGGCTTGCCGTCGAACCAACGCACTTGCCGCCCGGTGCGGTAGCGCAGCACGTAAGTGTGCTCGCCATACGACACCAGCTCATCCTTGCTGCCGGCAAAGATGCGCACGAAATCGTGCATGCGCTCGGTGTGGTAGGGCTCGGCGTAGCCGTCGCGCGTAAGGCTTAAGATGCTGAAGGTCACCTCGTGGCGATTGCCGGCGGCATCCTGGAAGATGAGCGGGAAGTCGCGGAAGATGCCGTGGCGGATCGCACTGTGCTCGGCGCGCACGCGGATGGTTTCGGTGACGGTGAGCTCGCCGTCCTTGGCGACCCGCACATCCGAATCGAAGGAGCGGATGAACTCGGCCGCCGACGCCGGCAACGCGCTCAGCAGCAGCAGCGCGAGCGCCGCCGCGATCAGCCGCGAGGCGGCATTGCGTGCGCTCATCGCGGCGCCAGATCGACCTGCGGCACGGCGCCCTCGCCTTCCGCCAGCTCGAAGAAATCGCGTTGGCCGAAGCCGAACAGGCCGGCGATCAGATTGCTCGGGAAGGACTGCACCAGCACGTTGAGATTGCGCACCGTGCCGTTGTAGTAGCGCCGCGCCATTTGCAGCTCGTTCTCCAGGTCGCTCAACTGCTTTTGCAATTCGAGGAAGTTGTTGCTGGCTTTGAGGTCGGGATAATTCTCCGCCACCGCCATGAGCTTGCCGAGCGCGGCCGACAGCGCACCCTCCGCCTGCGCGCGGGCGGCCACATCGCCCTGCGGCAGCGCGCGCGCCGCGGAGCGCAATTGCGTCACTTGCTCGAGCACCGAGCGCTCGTGGCCGGCATAGCCCTTCACGGCGTCGACTAGGTTGGGCACCAGGTCGTGCCGGCGCTTGAGCTGGACGTCGATGCCGCTCCAGGCCTCGTTGGCCATCTGGCGCGTGCGCACCAGACTGTTGAAGACGACGACGGCGTAAATGAGCGCCGCCGCCACGATGGCGAGGATGATCCAGAGCAGCATGGGGGATTAGTCGAATCGCCCGGTTCGGAGGTTCGATTATAGCGGCAAATTATGAGCCCGTCAGAGCCTGGCCGAACCCGATGCTCTGGCGGTCGGGGTCGAGTACCGCGAATTCGCGCACACCGTAGGGCTGATCGCACGGGCCGTAATCGATGGCCGCGCCGCGCCGCTGCATATCCGCGAACAGCGCGGCCACGTCGTCGACCCAGAAATAGGCGTTCCACAGGCCTTCGCTCACCTGCCAGTAGGGAGCGATGGCGTGCCCCGCCGGCGCCTGCTTGAGCATGGCGAAGGCGTTGCCGTATTCCACGATGGCGAACACCGGCGGCTCGCCGAAGACGCCGTGCTGCGCAAAGCCGAGCCTGTCGCGCCAATAGACGATGGTGTCGGGCAGGTTGCTGGCAAACAGAACCGGCGCCTGCCGTAAAATCCGCGTCATTTGGGCCGTCCTCGCTGCACCCTCCCCGACATTCGTGCACCTAATCCTGCAGCCTATTGACGGCCTCCTGCAGCGCCCGGACGACGTCGGCCCTGCTTTCGCCCGTGAGCTTCTTCTGATCGACAATCAGGAGAAAGCCGTCCTGCTCTTGCCGAATGACCCGTCCTTGCGCAGCCGTCTTGTCGACCAGTCCAACCACCCGGTGCGTTCGAACCGGGCGGCTGAAGCCCTTGACGGTGATGGTGCCGGTTTCCTCGGTGAGGACCTCGTCCTTCACCAGCGCGTAGGTCTCGTGCGCCAACAGGATGCCGCCGAGGTCGGCGTGCGACTGCAGTCGCGCCGCCAGGTTCACTTCGTTGCCGATGATCGTGTAATCGACGCGGTCGTTGCTGCCGAAGTTGCCGACCGTGCAGAAGCCTGTGTTGATCCCGATCCGGAGCTGGAAGACATGCTCCTGACCGCGCTCGCGCCACTCGGCCTGCAAATCGCGCATGCGCTGCTGCATGGCGATCGCCATCTTCACGCAGGCGAGCGCATCCTCTTTGGGGCCGCGGCTTTCGGGATCCCCGAAGAACACCATAATCGCGTCGCCGATGAACTTGTCGATGGTTGCCCCGTATTCCAGCGCGATCGACGACATTTCACGCAGATAGTGATTGAGAAGATTGGTCAGCTCTTCGGACTCGAGAAGATCGGTCGTCTCGGTGAAGCCGGCGATATCCGAGAAGAATATCGTCAGTTTCTTGCGCTGCGAGACGACCTCGACGCTTTTTTCGCCGGCAAAAATCGACTTGTACAGCTGCGGCGAGAGGTACTTCGAGAGCTTTGACGAAAGCGCCTCCAGCGTCCTGTTCTTCTCGGTGACCAGTTGGTTTGCTTCTTCCAGGCGCTGCTTCGCCTCGAGCAGACGTTGCTCGGATGTCTTGAGTTCGGTGATATCCGTCATCACGGTGATGGCGCCGCCGATTGCCGTCTTCCGGCGCACGACGCGGTAAACGCGGCCGTCCGGCGTGCGGTCCTCGAAAGCAACGCCGGTCGGATTGCGCATGCTTTGCACGCGGCGCGCGACCATCGCGTCTGCGTCGCCCTCGCCGTAGTAGCCGTGCTCGGCGAGATAGCGCAGGAAGTCGGGATAGGGCCGCCCGGGTTCCAGGAGCTCCTTCGGAACGGGGTACATTTCCAAGAAGCGGTCGTTGCAGACAACCACGTTCAGATCCTGATCCGTGTAAACGAGCGCCCCCGGCATGTTGTCGAGCGCAACATGCAGCTCGGCTTCTTTGCCGGCAAGGCTCTCCTCCGTTCGTTTGAGCCTGGTGATTTCCGTGATCACCGTGACCGTTCCGCCCGAAGCGATTTTTCGGCGATTGACTTCGTAGACCTTTCCGTCCGGCGTGCGGTCTTCGAGCGGGTAACCGACGGGATGCCGCAGGCTCTCGACGCGGCGGGCGACGAGGGCGTCGACATCGCCTTCGCCGTAGTAGCCGTGCTCTGCCAGGTAACGCAGAAAATCCGTGTAGGATCTGCCGGGGCTGAATAGCTCACGCGGCACCGGATACATTTCCATGTATCGATCGTTGCAGAACACGATTTTGAGATCGTCGTCGGTGTAGGTCAGCGCCCCGGGCATGTTGTCGAGGGCGACATGAAGCTGCGCCTCCTTGCGCGCGACATCGCGCTCGGCGAGCTTGCGCTGGGTAATGTCCGAATAGGAAAGGATGAGGCCGCCGCCGGGGATCGGCGCATATCGGACATCGAGAATTTGGCCGCTTTTCAGCTCATATTCGAGACGGTGCGGCTGCCCGTCACGGATGCGCTCCATGCGCGACATCGCCTGCGCTTCGGGATCGCCCGGCCCATAGTCGCCACGCTCGGCATTGAATCGATAGAGCTCGATGATATCGGTGCCGGGCTTGCATAGCCTGGCCGGATAGCCGCGCAGTTCGGCAAAGGCCTTGTTATTGACGGCGAGTTTTAGATTCCGATCGAAAATCGCAAAACCGACATCCAGTGCGTCGAGCCCCGCTTCGACAATGGTTGCGGGCGTCGAGGGGCGGCCCTTGGGCGATGCCGCACCGGCCGTCCTTGCCGGACGATTGACCATGACCACCCACCCCCCGTGGTTCAGACCCGCCCGCCTTCGGCGGGCGACCCTCCCCGCCAGGGAGGGTAACGCAAAGTCGCGTCGCCTACGACTAGCTCGCCCCACCCCCGTCGGTCTTGAGCCAAGCCTCGCCGCAGGCCTTCGCCAGTTCGCGCACGCGCAGAATGTAGCTCTGCCGCTCGGTCACCGAGATGACGCCGCGCGCGTCGAGCAGGTTGAACACGTGGCTGGCCTTGATGCACTGGTCGTAGGATGGCAGCGCCATCAGATGGCGCGTGCGATCGGCGTTCCAGCCGTCGGCGAGATATTTCTTGCAGGCGGCCTCCGCCATCTTGAACTGCTCGAACAGCATGGCGGTATCGGCGAACTCGAAATTGTGCCGGGAATATTCCTGCTCGGCCTGCAGGAAGACGTCGCCATAGGTGACTTTGCGGTCGCCGCTCAAGCCGTTGAAGTTGAGATCGAACACGTTCTCGACGCCCTGCACGTACATGGCGAGGCGCTCGAGCCCGTAGGTGATCTCGCCGGTGACCGGCGCGCATTCGAAGCCAGCGACCTGCTGAAAGTAAGTGAACTGCGTCACCTCCATGCCGTCGCACCAGCATTCCCAGCCGAGCCCCCAGGCGCCCAGCGTCGGGCTTTCCCAGTCGTCCTCGACGAAGCGGATGTCGTGCACCGACGGGTCGATGCCGATCACCTTGAGCGAATTGAGATAGAGCTCCTGAATGTCGGGCGGTGACGGCTTCAGCGTCACCTGGAACTGGTAGTAATGCTGCAGCCGGTTCGGGTTCTCGCCGTAGCGGCCGTCCTTCGGCCGGCGCGAAGGCTGCACGTAGGCCACGTTCCAGGGCTTAGGGCCGAGCGCGCGCAGCATGGTGGCCGGGTGAAAGGTGCCGGCGCCCACTTCCATGTCGTAAGGCTGCAGGATCACGCAGCCCCAATTCGCCCAATACTGCTGCAGCGCCAGGATCAGGCCTTGAAACGAGCGGGCGGGATCGAGATTGCCGCCGCGCAGGCGATCCCTGGCGAGAAGGTCGGCTTCAGCCATTTGGATACGGATTGTTAAGCACGGGAATGGGTTTGGACCCTATCGGCGGCCCCAAAGAGGGTCAAGCCGGGCGCCGTTTACGCGCCATTGAACCGGAACCGCTACCCACGACACCAAGGGACAAGGGATCGCGGAGGGGTGTTATGGCCGGGTACGAACTGGTGGGGCTTGCTTTGCTCGCCTTGTTCTTCGGCTCGCTGGTGAGCAGCAAGCAATCGCTCAGCCGCTAATTGCGGCTGGCGCACTTCTGACAATTTATGCTTATGCGGGCCGCCTAGGGACGGTATTCGCCGGTCCGGGGATCGCGCCGCAGCTTCGGCATGTTCTCGCGGTCCGAAATCGGCACCGCGCGCTTGGCACGCTCGAGCTCCTCGTTGACGCGGCGCGCCTCCCTCACCACCCAATGTACCACCATGGCGCCGCCGGCGAGGGCAAGCGTCCATTTCACCAGCGGCGAGAGCAGAAACGTAGGCATGGCGGCTCCTTATCGTGTGTGGCAAGCTTTCCCGGTCAATCACGGCAATTTCGCGGCTTCTTTCCTCGTGTCATTCCGGGGCGCGAGCCAACCCGGAATCCAGAGCCAATTCACAACGCCCGCAGTAGTTCTGGATTCTGGATTCCGGGTTCCGGCCTTCGGCCGGCCCCGGAATGACGATAGCGAGCAGTAAGCGTCACAGTCCATAACGCGACCACAGCGCGCGCGTTTCCAGCGCCGAGATCAGATCGTCGGCCAATCCAGCCTCTTTGGCAAGCGCCTGAGCGAGGCCCACGCCCGGCAGCCGCCGACCGAACAGGCTGCGCTCGGCGGATATGAGCGGCATGCGCACCTTCTCGCCGTAGCGCGCGCGCAGGAACGACCGCAGATCGCCGATCGAGTCGGCGAGCCCGAGCTCGATGGCCTTCGGCGCCGTCCAGAATTCGCCGGAGAACAGCGTCTTGTCGGTGCCCTTGAGCTTGCCGCCGCGCCGCTCCTTCACCATCGCGATGAAGTGCTCGTGGATCTCCTTCTGAATCGCTTTGAGCCGCTTCACGTCGTCCGGCTTTTCCGGCTCGAACGGATCGAGCATGACCTTGCGGTCGCCCGAGGTGTAGAGCCTGCGCTCGATGCCGAGCTTTTCCATCAGCTTGGGAAAGCCGAACGAGCCGCCCACCACGCCGATCGAGCCGACGATCGAGTATTGATCGCACACGATCTCGTCGGCCGCGCAGGCCAGCATGTAGCCGCCGGAGGCGCCGACGTCTTCGATGAACGCGATGACGGGAATCTTCTTCTCTTCCGCCAGTTGCCGGATGCGGCGGCAGATCAGGTTGGACTGCGCAGGCGAGCCGCCCGGCGAATTGACGATCAGCGCGACCGCGCGCGCGTTGCGCATCGAAAAGGCACGCTCCAGCGTGCGAGCGACGCTCGACAGCAGCAGGCCCGGGCGCAACGGCGTCACCACGCCGATGACGCCTGAAAGCCGCACCACCGGCACGATCGGAATATCGGGCCGGAAGCGCGCCGGCAGCAGCATGCGCAAGAAATCGAACGTCGATGCGAAAATATTAGGCATTTGCGAACCCGCGGCGGACGGCACGGCGGTCAGTTAGGCCGCATTGCAGGGTAAGTCAAAGCCTGTCGGCCGTTAACGAATCCGCCATGCGGCCGCCCCGGCATGCCCTTAATTCCGCCTTGGAATAGTTATTGCATCGCAATAACGACCGCCACGATGTGGCGATTCGAAAGAGGCGGACGCATGGACTCCAAACTCGCTCTGCTGTTCCTGCTTATCGGCACTGTGGTCGTACTCTCCCAATCGAACGACGGCTGGCTTGGCCGCATGCGGCGCCAAGGCATTGGCCGGCGCTGGCGCGATATAGGGCCGCGGCACAAGCCCTAGCCTTCCGCAAGATCGAGAGCCTTTCCGCCGCGCAGCACGGCTTCCGCTGCCGCGCTGGGCCGCCCTTGCGCATCGTTGAGGGCGAGCGCGGGCCGATAGACGGGGCCGCCGGTGCCGCCTTTCTGTGCGCGCACCAGGACACGGATCGGCGGACTGCCTTGGCGCGGCGCGATCGGCAATACCACAATGGCACCGAAGGCGGGCGCGAGCGCTTCCAGCACCCGCGCCAGTTCGTCGGCGCGCCAGATCAGCGTCAGCACGCCGCCCGCCTTGAGCAGCCAGGCCGCCGAGGCGATCCAACGTTGCAGCAGGCCGGGCGCGCCGGCATAAGCGAGCCGCCGGCCGGCGTCGGGCGAGACATTGTGCCGGCGCGCGTCGTGAAAGGGCGGATTCATCAGCACGCGGTCGCAAGCTTCGGCCGCCAGCCCCGCGGCGGCGAGCGCGGCGGTATCTTCGGCGTCGCAGGCGAGCGCGCGCACGCGCTCGGCCATGCCGTTCTCGCGCGTGTTTTCGGCCGCCAGCGCGGCGAGTTGCGCGTCGATCTCAACGAGCGTGACCTCGAGCCCGGCGACGCGCGCGGCGAGCGCGAGGCCGGCGCCGCCGACGCCGGCGCCGAGATCGACCGCCTGTTCGCCGCTGCGGCCGCCGGTCGCCGCGGCGAGCAGGATCGCGTCATGGCCGACGCGATGGCCGGCAAGCGGCTGGCGCAGCCGCAGGCGCCCGCCGAGCACAGCGTCTTTGCTGGTTGCGAGACTGGCGCGCTCAGCGGCCATCGGGCCGCAGCTCGTGCGCGAGCCCGGCATCGGTGAGCAGGCGGCGGGCGGCGGGCAGATAGTCCTCCGCCACCAGCACGCGGCGCGGCAGAATGCCGAGCGAGCCTTCCAGCACGCTCATGTTCTGGTCGAGCACCAGATGCGGGATCTTGGCGCCGTCGAGCAGGGCGCCGATCGCGGACACCAGCACGGCATCGTTGGTGCGCAGGAGCTCACGCATGCGTCACGTCCGGGCGCCAAATGCGCGGGGCGGACGAAGACCGGCCGCAGCCAGGCGGGCGGCTGCCCGGCCAGCGAGCCCAGGGCCGCCCGCGTCAATTTGCGCCGGCACCAGCCAATGCCCTTGCCGCGTCAGCCCTGCGTTTCTATGCTCGCCTGTCATTTCCGTCCCGGAGAAGCGTTTTGGCCGTCGTCGTTCCGTTCGAAAGTCCCCATCCCGCTTCGCTCGACCGTCTCGCCGAACTGGTGGCACCGGACATGGAGCGAGTCAACGCGGCCATTCTGGCCCGCACCGGCTCCGACGTCGCCATGATCCCGGAGGTCGCCAACCACCTGATTTCCTCGGGCGGCAAGCGCATGCGCCCGATGCTCACCTTGGCGATGGCCAAGCTGTCGGGCTACGGCGGCGACGGCCATATCAAGCTCGCCGCCGCGGTCGAATTCATGCACACGGCGACGCTTTTGCACGACGACGTGGTGGACGAGAGCGACATGCGCCGCGGCAAGCTCGCCGCCCGCATGCTGTGGGGCAACGAAGCGAGCGTGCTGGTCGGCGATTTCCTGCTCGGCCAGGCCTTCAAGATGATGGTGGAAGTCGGCAATCTCCACGCGCTCGACATTCTGTCGTCGGCCGCCGCGGTGATCGCGGAAGGCGAAGTGATGCAGCTCGGCGCCGCCAAGAACACCGCCACCAACGAAGACGAATATCTCGCGGTGATCCGCGCCAAGACCGCCGAGCTGTTCGCCGCCGCCTGCGAGGTTGGCCCGGCACTCGCCGCGCGCGACAAGCCGGAGCAGGCCGCCTGCCGTTCGTTCGGCATGAATCTCGGCATCGCCTTCCAGCTTATCGACGACGCGCTCGACTATGGCGGCAAGTCGGCCAAGCTCGGCAAGAACGTCGGCGACGATTTCCGCGAGGGCAAGATCACGCTGCCGGTGGTGTTGTCGTTCCGGCGCGGCAATGCCGAGGAGCGCGAGTTCTGGAACCGCACGCTCGGCCAGGGCGACATCCGCGAGGGCGATCTCGACACGGCGATCGCCCTGATGGCGAAGCACCATGCCATCGACGACACCGTCGGCCGCGCCCGCCACTACGGCGCCATCGCCAACGACGCGCTCGCGCTGGTGCCGCGCTCCGAGATCAAGACCGCGCTGGAAGAGGCGGTCGCCTTCTGCATCGGCCGCGCGTTCTGAGCGCGGGCGGGTGCTGGAGCGCAATTGCTTTGGATTGAAGCGGTCGCCCCAAGCACGGCGGGCTCCCTCTCCCCTGCGGGGAGAGGGTTGGGGTGTGGGGGCAAGTGAATCTCGATGATCCGTAACCCCTCACCCGGCGCGCTGACGCGCGCCGACCTCTCCCCACGGGAGAGGTGAAGCGAGATCGCGGCACGGCTCTAATACAAATCGCCCGAATAGCCGGTGGCGGGATCGCGCCGCAGCTGCAAGCGGATATTGGGGTCGGGGTCCTGCCCGATGTAGCGGCCGTATTGATAAACCGGCGGCGCGCAGCCGTTCGGCTCCGGCTTCGGATTGGTCAGCACGCCAAGCCAGGAAAATTCGACCGGGCGGTCGGCGCATTGCGGCGCGACGCGGTGGTGGCGCGGATGCTTGCTGCGGGCCGAGGCCGGCGTGGCGGCGGTCACCGCCGCGACTGCAATGACGAGCCAGGCAAGCTTCATGTGTTTCCTCGCGCGGGCGAACGCGGCGAGAGTTGCGGCCAATGACGGCATTTTCATGCCGGGATTCAGCTGAGCACCGTCGCGCATACCCACCATTCCTTGCGTTCCACCTGAAGCCGCCGCGCGGCGTTCTCCGCCTCGCCGGCCGAGCGAAACAGCGCAAAGCAGGTCGGTCCGGAGCCCGACATGCGCACCAACTGTACCGCCGGCAGGGCGCGCAGCACCATCAGCACGTCGATGATGACCGGCGCGCAGGCAATCGCCGCCTGCGTCAGATCGTTGCCATGCTCGTCGAGAAATCCGATCATGCCATCGAAGGTGAGGGGAACATTGGTGAGATAATTTTTGCCGCCGGGCGCGCCGAAAAACTTGGCGAACACGTCGCGGGTCGATAGCGGCACGCCGGGATTAACCAGCACGGCCGGCAGCGGCGGCAGCCCGTAGGGATCGGAAAGCAGTTCGCCGACACCGCGCATGATGCACGGTTTCGACGCCAGACAGACCGGCACGTCGGCGCCGACCGCAAGCGCCGCGCTCGCCAGGCGCGGGTCGTCGGCCGCCATGCCGTTGACGCGGGCGAGCAGCCGCAGCGCCGCCGCCGCGTCGGCCGAGCCGCCGCCGATGCCGGCGGCGACCGGCAAATTCTTGTCGAGGGTGAAGCGCCCAGCCCTCAGCCGGCCTTTGCGGTTACGCAGCGCAGTCACGGCCTTGAGCACGAGATTGTCGCTCGATGGCCCACAGGCGCCGGCGAACGGGCCCGCGATTTCCAGCGATGCGCTCTCGCCCGGATCAAGCTCGAGCCGGTCCGCCAGATCGGCGAATGCCACCAGACTCTCGAGCTCGTGGTAGCCGTCCTCGCGGCGGGCAAGCACGCGCAGTGTCAGATTGATCTTGGCGCGCGCCTTCTCGATCAGCGGTTCGCCCACGGGATATCCAAGGTGGCACGCGTCAACAGGGTCATGGCCGGGCTTGTCCCGGTCATCCATGCCCGCGTTGTAGCTGTAAAAGACGCGGATGCCCGGCACAAGGCCGGGCATGACCGGACAATTACCCGCCGTTGCCGTTCTTCTTTTCCGGCTTGTCGAGCGCCTTGGCCTGCGAGGAGGTCTCCTCAGGCAAGCCGTTCTTCAACTTGGCCTCGATCTTCGGCAGATCTTCGGGATCGGGCTTGAGGTCGCGCGCATGCGCCCATTGGAAATGCGCTTCGAGCGTGCGGCCGACCCGCCAATAGGCGTCGCCCAGGTGATCGTTGATGGTCGGGTCTTCCGGCTTGAGCTCGATGGCGCGCTCGAGTTGCTTGACCGCTTCCGGGTAATTGCCCAGCCGGAAATAGGCCCAGCCGAGCGAGTCGACGATGTAGCCGTCGTCCGGGCGCTGCTGCACGGCCTTCTTGATCATGGCCATGCCGTCGTCGAGATGCACGCCCTGGTCGATCCAGGAGTAGCCGAGATAGTTCAGCACGTGCGGCTGATCGGGGAACAGATCGAGCGCCTCTTTCAGATCGGCCTCGGCCTTCGGCCACTGATGCGAACGCTCGTAGCAAATGCCGCGGAAATAGAAGAGCACCCAATTCGCCTTTTCGGGCTTGGCGAGGGTAGCGATGCCTTTCGAATAAGTGTCGGCGCATTGCGAGAATTTCTTGTGGCCGCGCTGGATATTGCCGAGCGCCATGATGGCTTCTTGGTCGCGCGGCCGCTCCTTGATCAATGTCGCCAGCTGCTTCTCCGCCTCGTCAGCGCGATCGAGGCTGTCGAGATCGGCCGCCATCTGGATGGCCGCGTTGCGGTGCAGCGGCGAACTCGGCGGCACGCGCTCGTAGACCTTGATCGCCAAGTCCGGCTTTTTGAGCGACTCGTAAAGGTCGCCGAGCGACAAAAGCGCGAGCGCATGGTTGGGCTCGAGATAGAGCGAAAGCTGCAGATAGACGAGGCCGAGATCCTCGCCGCCGCGGCGGCCAAGCGACGCGCCGAGGCCGTAGAGCGCTTCGGCGGCGCCCAGTTGCGCCGATTGCACCAGCGGCGGCAATTTATCGCCGCGCTTGAGCTTCTCCATTTCCGCCATCACCAGCGGGTGGTCCGGCAGCACCTTGTCGAACGCTTCGAAGATCGTCTGTGCGTCCTTGGGCGAACGGTTGCGCGAGGCCCAGCTGCCGTAGGCTTCGACCACCCGCAGCGCGGTCGCGTCGAGCTTGTAGGCTTGCTCGAAGCGCTTGCCGGCATCCTTCTTGCTGCCGGCGAGGTCGTCGATCATGCCGGCGTGCAGGTCCTTGAAGATTTCATACCAGTCGGGCCCGCTGAGCTTGTCGATAGCGGCTACCGCGCCCTTGCTGTCGCCGGCGCCATAGTCGCTCCATGCGGTCAGCAGCGTGGCGGCCAGATCCGTGATCGGCCCGCGCACCGATTGCGCCAGTTCGCGGCGCGCGGCCGCGTAACGCTTCTGCTTGAGCGCGTGCACGCCCAGCACCAAGCGGGCAACACGGTCGTTCGCATCGTTGCGCACGATGCGCTCGGCGAAGGTTACTGCTTCCTCGACCTCACCGCCGACCAGCAGCGACAGGAAGGTGCGGTCGCGCAGCTCGGCGTTCTTGGGATCGTGCTTGAGAGCGGCGCGGTAATAGGCGGCGGCCGCCTGCGCGTCACGCATCTGCCCGGCGTGGCGCGCGGCCAGGTAGCTGCCCGAGGCGGTCAAGCCGGATAGTTCGCGTTCCGTCGGCGCCTGCGCGGCGAGCGTGATGGGGGCAGCCGTCAGAAATGCGGCCAGCGCGCTGCCGGCGATCCACCGGGCAAAGCTCGAGGATGTCACGGGGTGATGCTCCAATAAGGGCGGTTGTCCGCTGGACGCGCCGGGTTGCGCCGAGAATGGCCTTTTTGCGCCGCCCCCGCAAGAACGGCCGTCGGGGCCGCCGCCTGTGCTTGAAACCCGGGAAATGGGCGGCATCGTGGCCGCGGGCGCGCTCGTTCGTGCACATATATGGAGAAATCTTCGCCCGCCGCCTTGCGGCACGGAACCCGGCCGATGCTCTGATTCGGGTTAGGCCCCTTACCAACCCTTCGCATTTCCAAAGGAGTGCGGGATCAGATCAGTATTCACCGGCAATCGATACTTGTCCGGGTTTGCGTGATTGTAAGGCGCCGTCGGGAAATTGACGACTACGGCCTCCTTCGAGCCGATATTGTGGTCGGCATGCCAGACAAAGCGCGGGATGCTGACGAGCTGTCGCTTTTGCTCGGACAAACGGATTTTTCGCAATTCGCCTCTGGTCTTGGAATTGGGCCGCAAGTCGTACACGACCAGTTCAAGCTCGCCCTGGAGCAAGACGTAGCGGTCCTCATGCTCCTTGTGCAGACCCCAGCCCTTCACGATGCCTGGACCGACCGTAAAGCAATAAGCGAAGACCATCGGCTCGGGATGCCAGCCCCAGCGCGGGTCGAATATCTCGAACACGGTGCCGCGCTCGTCGCTGTGCACGACGACGTCGCGGATTTTCATGCCGTCGAGTGGACCGGCATTTTCACGCGCCGGGATGGGGACGATCGCCCGGTCGCGCTTGGCAGCGGCCAGTGTCCTTTCAAGAAGATCAACATCGCTTAAGCTATCGGATAAATCTTCCACGGCCGCCCCCGGCCCAACGGTCTCGTCACAGCCGCATATCCTAGCGGGTTGCGCAAAAGCTGAAAGGCCTAGATTCTGTTAACGAGCGCACTGGGTTCGATGGCCAGTGCGCATCGGCACAGTTTCATTTATTCTTTCCGGCCCGAACGCCGAGAGCGCCACGATGATCCCGCCCACGCGCGACCCGCCCAGTGTCGAGGATATCCGACAGATCCGCATGGCGGGCCCGTGGCCGAGCAAGTCGGGGGGACTTCTCTCGGTTCCATTCGCATTGTCGCACCCCCAGACGATGGACATCTTCGATTACGACCAGGCGGAGCTTGACCGCATTCCGCGCGACATTCGCGGCTTGCGCATGTTCGTGGTCGAGGACATGCCGGCGGGCGGCATAGCAGGCGGGGAGTTTCACCGCATTCGCATCGAGATCGCCTTCACCATGAAAGGCAGAGTGCGCTGGTCTTGCGAGGACCTTTATGGAGGGCACAAAGAGTTTCTTCCGTCGCGCGACTGCATTTTATATTTTCCGCCGTTTATCCTGCACACGACGGAGTCGCTCGAAGCCGGAAGCGCGATCGCGGTGATCGCCAACACGCAATACGATGCGGACGATGTCCGCACCTATGATACCTATTCGGCCGCCGAGTTTCGGAGCTTGCAAGAGCACTACCGCTAGCGACCCGCTTGCGGCGCGGTTTGGAAGCCCTAGGTTCGGTCGAACGAACGGGGTTTTGTGTCCTTTTATGCCGGTAAAAGATCGGGATCGTCGGCCGGTGCGCCGCCGCACGGTTTCGCTTATTCTTTCCGGACGCCGAGAACACCACGATGATCCTGCCCGCGCACTCCCGATGGCGGATTTGGCAGAAGCCAAAGCCATCTCCTCGCTTTACTATTTTGTTGTGCATCCATCGAGGTCCGTTGCTGCTCCCGTTCGCGATAGAAACCGCGCTCTGGCAAAGTCACAGCAATTTTGAGCTGTTCGTAGTGTGCGACGGCGCCCCGCCGGAGACCGCCGCCTGCGCACGTTCTTTCGCCGCGCGCGATCCGCGGGTGCGCGTGTTCGAATTCGAAAAGGGCGAACGCAACGGCGAACGGCATCGCGACAAAGTGCTCGCCTTGGCGAGCGGAGATTTGGTCGCCCATCTCGCCTATGACGATCTTTGGTTTCCGGATCATCTAAAAGAGCTTGCCGCCCTGCTTGCCGAGGTCGAATTCGGCAATCTCCCGGTCATGGGGATGGCCCCTGACGGGTCGCCCATGTACTTCCCGGGCGATCTTGGCGACCCGGACATCAGGCAGCGGCTGTCGTCCACGCGCTGGAATTTTTTCGGCCCTACTGTCACCGGCTACCGGCTGTCGACCTATCGCCGGATGCCTGAGGGCTGGGCGCCGGCGCCGCCCGACATCTGGAGCGACCTCTACATGTGGCGGAAGTTTCTCCGCCTCGAAGGCATCACCGTCGGCACGCGATTCACCATTCAGTCTCTCTGCCTGTTCAATTCGAAACGTTCGCACATGAACTTGAAAGAGCGACGTGACGAGACCGAGCGCTTGATGAAGATCATCCGCGACCCTGCCCAGCGCGCGGCGTTGGTCAATCGCTACTGGGGCGGCTTCATGAAAGCGCATTTGAGGCTGCTAAGCCGGGTAAAGCTGCGCGAGCGCGAGCTCGCCGCGCTGCAGTCGAAACTGGCCGAGCTCGAGGCCGAGACCGCCGCGCCAGCCGCATCAACAACCCCCTTGGGGTAAATCGGCCACCTTGTCACCGCGAGGCCGCCGCGGCGGTGCCGGCACCCAAGCCGAAGGCCCGCTGCGGCGCTGAAAAGCCCGCCACCGCAAACTCGCCCAGCGGCTCCAGATCGACCGAGGCATATTGCGCGAATTCGGCGGACAAAACGATCGCTCGTCCGAGGCCGGCGGCGACCTTCTCGAGACGGGCGGCGAGGTTCACGGCCGGCCCGATGCAGGTGAAATCCAGCCGGTTGCCGCTGCCGATATTGCCGTAAAGCACTTCCCCAAGGTGCAGCGCCAGACCGAAGCGAATGCCGTGCGCGCGGCCCAAATCGCCGGTGTCCATGGCGTCGATGTTCGCCTGCGCTTGCCGCGCCGCGTTGAGCGCGCAAGCGCAGGTCTCCCTCATATCCGCCTCGGCCTCCCGCAGCGGAAAGATCGCGAGCAGGCCGTCGCCGATGAATTTGAGCACCTCGCCGCCGTGCCCGAGAATTGCCGGCACCTGGCAATCGAAATAGCGATTGAGCAGATCGACCAGGGTCTGCGGCGGCAACCGGTCCGCCAGCGAGGTGAAGCCGCGCATATCCGAGAGCCAGATTACCGAATGGATCGTCTCGGTATGGCCGCGCCTGATACGGCCGGCCAAGATCCGCTCGCCGGCGTTGTGGCCGACATAGGTATCGAGCAGATTGGCAGCCGTCCGCCGCAGGGCGTGAATTTCGGCGACGCGCGCGAGCGGTCCGACGACCGCCTCGATGCCGGCAAGCTGCGCGTCGGTGAATCCGCCCGGCTGCTGCGTCGACCAGGTGGCGACATGAACGGCGCCGTCGGTAAAGATCAGCGGCGCGGCAAGATAATCGGTCGCGCCTTCGGCGCGCAGCTCGCGGTAGATGGGAAACTCCTCGGCATTGTCCGCTTCCGTCAGCCGGCGTCTGATCGGCTGCCCGGTTGTGACGACGGCGGTGAAAGGGCTATTGCGGAATCGATCCTCGTCCATGAGGTTGAATTGCCCTTCCGTGGTCGTGACGCCGGCCCCCTGCTGCCAGATGAATCGGCGTCCGATGATCTCCGGGTGCAGGGTTCGCACGAAAACCGCCACGCGCCAGAGCGGGATGCCGGCCTCGACCAGCCGATCGCACAGTTCTGCCAGCACCTGCTCCGGCCGCGGCGCCGAGCGCGCGCCATCGGCAAGCCAATCGACGATGGATTTCGTGTCGCAGGACGTCATTGCAGGCATCCGCAGGCGGCGCCGCCTTCTTTGCGAGTTGCCCTGAGAGCTAGCTATGCGCCGGCCAATGGCGCTGGTGGAACCAGGCGCGGTACTTCGCCATCTTCGCGCGCTGCGCCGATGGTGCGTGCAGCTTGCAAGTTGCCGCCTCCTGGCTCTGCGCCGGCGCGCCCCAGCGCAACTCGACACAGTCGTTCGGATTGTATGCCATCTCGAAGTCCGGCGTGCGATCGATCACGTCTTTGAGCGACAGCGCCCAGGCGGAGCCGTCGCTGCGGGTGTAGGAAATCTTGCGCTTGGCAAGCTCCGACGCGAGCACCTGCTGCAATTCGGCCTTCACGTCCGCAATGCTCTTGCCCTCGGGCATCGCATAGCGCCCTGCCCGCCGCGCCACGCGGTCGGGATAGCCGGCCACGACGTCGATCGCGATCAACAGACGAAAATCGCGCGCCGGCGTCGAATAATCTTCCCACGCGCCGGTCGTTTCGAAGATGGCCGCGCCGTCCGGCATGCCGATCTCGCCAGGTTTGCTGATCTGGTACTTTCGTCCGATCTCCACCGCGGTGACGCGCGTCTTCACCTGCTCCTCGAGCGAGGTGATGGCGTCCTCCATCGCGCGCACCGGATCGAGCGGCGCCGGCGACATGACGTCGTCCATGCGGTCGTAAAAAGCCTGCTCGCTGAGCTTCGATTGCTCGAGCGAGAAGTCGCCGTATTGCGGATTTCTCGCGATCTCGTTGTTGGTCAGCCGCCGCAGGCTGCCGTTCTCGTCGCGCACGACCGGCCGGAATCGCTTGAAGCCCGGGCTTCCGAGCGTCGGATCGTGGACGAACAAGAAATTGCCGCGCCAAAAACGCTTGCGGGTGACCGTCCCATCGGGCTCGGCGTCGACGGCGAGGAAGACGCCCGGCTTGCCGCCGGCCTGCGGCACGCGCCGCACCAGCGTCAAGAAATGTCCGTAGGGATCGGCGAATATGGTGCCCGGCCGCAACGTCTCCTGCGTCAGCGGAACGGGATAGAAATCGGTACGGTCGTCGCTCGCCAACGTCCTGCCGTTTCCGCTTTGCACGCCGTCGGCGAGGGTCCGCAAAAAATGCGCGAAAGTCGGCACGAGACCCTGCTGCTGCCCGGCCGCCGCGCTCAGAATACTCGACCAGCCGGTGCAACGCGGCGGCGTACCGCCGAAGCCGCGCGAGCAGCTCGAATAGGCGAACGGCAGCCCGAGCTTGAACGCGAAATAGGCGCGCATGAAGTACGGGAAATCGGCGCAGTCAGGGCGATAGACCAGCCCCATTTGGTCCTCACCGAGGCCCAGATAGTCGAACAAGAAATTGCGTGTGTGATCACGCAGCACGAAATGCATCGCCGGCCAGGACTGCTCCACATCGGGTGGCGCATCGAAAAGCTTCGCGATCCATGCCGAGTACAGGTCTTCCGTCGCGCGATTCCAAGAGTTGCGCAGAGCCCAGATGCTGCCGGCGGCCGCCTGCGGCGGCGGCGGCCGGTCCGCGCGCACGGCGATCTCGCGCGTGATCGTGCCGCAACCAGCGGGCGCCTGGTCGCTCGCCAGGGTCGCGCGCCACGTGCCCGCGGCCGGCGATTTCACCTCGGCGTACCAAAAATAGGGCGGTCCGCCGTGCCGCTCGCGCGACTTTACCGCAACGCTGCCATTGGGCGCGATCAGCGAAAGCTCGCCCGCAAGCGGTTTGTCGGTGACGACCAGCATGCGCAGCGGCGCGCCCGTCCACGGCACGATCGGCGAAGGCAGATAGGTGAACCCGACCGCAGCTTCGCAGCCGCGCGGCGCAGTTTCGGCCCGCGCGCCGGCTGCCGGAAAAAGCGAGAGCGGAAATGCCGCGGCGACCAACAGCAGTGCCGTGGCGGCGGCAGTGTATCGGCGTGCTGAAAACAACGAAAACCCCTTGCCGCGCTCCACCATAAAGAATTATCGCGAATGCAAGGCCCGAAGTCCATACCGGCGGCCCGCGGCATGGAACCGGCGCGTCACCGCAGCTGCAACAGCACGAACCATTTCTCGTCGTTGAGCGAACACTTTTTCGAGTGGCTCGGTGGGCTGCCGAACGAAGGCGGCGGCAGGGTCCAATCGCCTGGCCCGCCGCAATGGCCGTTTTGTGCGGGCGAGAATCTCAGGTCGCCGCGCAGGTTCAGCTTGCGCGCACTGACGGCCTGATAGACGTTGCCGCTGATTGCGTACATTTTGCGCGCCGGCGCATCGATATAGGCGACCACTTCACAATGGGTGTGGCGGACCGAGCGCGCGGCGGGGTCGCCGCCGAGTTCCCCACGGATGCGTTCGCGCACGGCCGCCGCGCTCGTATCGACGAGCGAGGGTTCGTACTGCGCGCAGATCAGGTCGCCGGGACGGGGCTTGGCCGCGGTGAGCGGACAGGCGCGGTAAAGCCGCTCGCCGCCCGTCTTGCCGTTGAGCTCGGCCGCGCTGGTGGCGAAAGCATCGTAGATATAGTCGCGATGCGCGTTGGAGAACGGGAACTGCTGCGCGGTCACGCCTGCCTTGCGCGCCACGTAACTGACGAAGGCGGCCGACCAGGGCGTGTCGATGATCGCCGCCCGCAAGGCCGCTTCGCGCAGGATTTCTCGCTCGGCCGGATCGGAAACGGCCTCGGCGTCGCGCAGCATTTGCGCGGCGTTGCTTCGTAACAGCGGAACGATCTGCTCGCCTTGCGTCGCGCTCGAGGCGTCGCGATACCCGCGGACTTCGAGGTCGGCGGCGGCCGCGTCGCCATAAAGCGCCCGCCAGTACTTCATCACCTGCCACCAGCCGAGCTGATCCAGAGGCGCGTGCCGGGTTAACGGACCGTTCTCCGCTTCATGCTCTGCCTCGGTCAGGCCAAAACGGAACAGCCGGCCGTTTGCATCGATCTCGTGTCCGCCGAAGCGGTAGAACTCGTCGATCGCCATCTGCGCGATGCGCCGGCCGAGCTCGCTCGCCGGCTTGGCGGCAGCGGCGCCACAATTGACTTGCACCGCCTTCCAGAAGGTCGCGTCGTCATCCTGTGCCAGCGCCGGAGACGCGGCCAGCACGACCGCCGCAGCAATGGCGCATATCGCGAAACGCATGGACCCTCCCCGCAAATGAACGGCAAGGCCTAGCATAGCTCGGCGCCCAGGCGAGGCGCCTCACATGTTCGGATAATTCGGCCCGCCGCCGCCCTCGGGCGGCACCCAGGTGATGTTCTGGTTCGGGTCCTTGATGTCGCAGGTTTTGCAGTGGACGCAATTCTGCGCGTTGATGACGAATTTGGCAGCGCCCGCTTCCTCCACCCATTCATAGACGCCGGCGGGGCAATAGCGCGCCGATGGCCCGGCATAGACGTCATGCTCGGAGGATTTCTGCAAAGCCGTGTCCTTCACCTGCAGATGCGGCGGCTGATCCTCCTCGTGGTTGGTGTTGGAGAGGAACACCGAGGACAGCCGGTCGAAGGTGAGCGTGCCGTCCGGCTTGGGATAGGCAATCGGCGCGCATTCGGCCGCCGGCTTGAGCGTGGCGTAATCGGGCTTGCCATGCTTGAGCGTGCCGAACAATGAGAAGCCGAAGGTGTTGCACCACATGTCGAAGCCGCCGAGCGCGATGCCGAGCACGGTGCCGAATTTCGACCACAGCGGCTTGGCGTTGCGCACCTTGCGCAGATCCTTGCCGATCGGGGAAGCGCGCCAGGCGTCGTCATATTCCTCCGGCTCGTCATGCATGCGTCCGGCGGCAAGCGCCTTGGCCACCGCTTCGGCGGCGAACATGCCGGACAGCATGGCGTTGTGGCTGCCCTTGATGCGCGGCACGTTCATGAAGCCGGCGTCGCAGCCGATCAGCACGCCGCCGGGGAAGGTCAGCTTGGGCACCGACTGATAGCCGCCCTCGGTCAAGGCGCGCGCGCCATAGGCAAGCCGCTTGCCGCCGGCGAAAACGTCGCGCACCAGCGGATGCGTCTTGAAGCGCTGGAATTCCTCGAACGGCGACAGATAGGGATTGCTGTAGTTGAGATGAACGACGAAGCCGACCGACACCAGGTTGTCGTCGAAGTGATAGAGGAACGAGCCGCCGCCGGTCGAATTGTCGAGCGGCCAACCGAAGGAGTGCTGCACCAATCCCTTGCGGTGCTTGCCGGGCGCCACCTGCCAAAGCTCCTTAAGACCGATGCCGAATTTTTGCGGCTCGCGTCCCTCGCCGAGCGCAAATTTGGCGATCAACTGCTTGCCGAGATTGCCGCGCGCGCCTTCCGCGAACAGCGTGTATTTGGCGCGCAGCTCCATGCCGCGCGTGAATGAGTCCTTGTGCGCGCCGCTCTTGCCGAGCCCCATGTCGCCGGTGGCGACGCCGGTGACGGCGCCGTCGCCGCCGTAAAGCACCTCGGCGGCGGCAAAGCCCGGATAGATTTCGACGCCCAGCCCTTCCGCCTTGGTGGCGAGCCAGCGGCAGACATTGCCGAGCGAGACGATGAAATTGCCGTGATTGCCCATCAGCGGCGGCATGGTGAAATTGGGCAGCCGCAGGCCACCGCCCGCCGAAAGCCAATAGAAGCGGTCGTCGGCGACCTGCGTCCTGATCGGCGTCTCCTCGGAGCGCCACTCCGGCAGCAAGCGGTCGAGCGCTACGGGATCGATCACCGCGCCGGAAAGGATGTGGGCGCCGACCTCGGAGCCCTTCTCCACCACCACCACCGAAATATCCGGGCTGATCTGCTTGAGCCGGATGGCAGCCGCCAGACCTGCGGGCCCCGCGCCCACGATCACCACGTCGAATTCCATCGCCTCGCGGGCGGGCAGTTCGGCCATGCAAGTCTCCTGTTCGCGGCTCGCCAGTTTTGCACAAAGGCGGCAGGCCGTCATGCTAAGCTGCTGGAATGACCCCCGATAACGTCAAAGCCGCGCGCGATCTGCTCGACTTCTATCTGGAAGCCGGCGCCGACGCGCTTATGGGCGAGGAGCCGGTAAACCGGTTTGCTGACACGTCTAAACCTCCCCCTGAAAGGGGGAGGTCGGCGAGCGAAGCTCGCCGGGTGGGGGTCGACGACAAGGCGGCTGACCCCGCCCGGTCTGCGCTACGCACGGACCGCCCTCCCCTTTCAGGGGAGGGAAAGAATTTAATCGCCCCCGAGGCCGCCGCCATGGCCGCGCGCGAGGCGGCCAAAAGCGCCAGGTCGCTCGAGGAACTGCGCGCCATCCTCGACACCTTCGACGGCTGCGCCCTGAAGGCGACCGCGACGCAGCTCGTCTTCGCCGACGGCAATCCCAAGGCGCGCGTGATGTTCGTGGGCGAAGCGCCCGGCCGCGACGAGGACATCGAGGGCCTGCCCTTCGTCGGCCGCTCCGGCAAACTGCTCGACCGCATGCTGGCGGCCATCGGGCTCGACCGCACGAAAGTATACATCGCCAACATCGTGCCCTGGCGGCCGCCCGGTAACCGGACACCGACCCCGCAGGAGTCGCAGATCTGCCTGCCTTTCATCTTGCGCCAGATTGAGCTCGCAAATCCCGATATTCTGGTCTGCCTCGGCGGCCCGTCGGCGCAGGCGCTGCTCGGCATCAAGGATGGCATCACCAAGACGCGCGGGCGCTGGTTCAGTTTCGATACCGGGAGCCGCGAAATCCGCGCGCTTGCCACCTTCCACCCGGCTTTTTTGCTGCGCAGCCCGCTGCAGAAGCGCTTCGCCTGGCGCGATTTTCTGGCGATCAAGAAGGCGCTCGCGGCCTGACTTGGCAGCACGCGAAAAGATTTGCTATTGAGACTCATGCCGTTCGCCGGACGCCTCCCCGCCGCCTTGCTCGGCTTGTTCGCCCTTCTGCTGGCGGGCGGCACCGCTGCGGCCGGCGATGACGGGCCGCGGCCGCCCGCTGCCATTCCGGTCAAGAAGTCTCTGTCGGCCTCCGTCAAAGGAAAGGCAAGCGAGCTTTCCCCCTCGGCGTTGGGCTATGAAGACGGCACCGCCGACGCATCGGCTGACGACGCCTCGGACCTTAAAATCCCCAACAAATTGCAGTTCGGCAACAACACCCTGCACTTCGACGCCGAGCACAAGGACAATCTTCCGCCCGGCATCGATGCCAACGAGCAGGCCGTGCTCAACCACGCGACGCCCAACGATTCACCGCTGCCGAGCTATTTCGGCCTGCGGCTCACGACGCCGATGCACTGAGGCGGGCGGCGGCGCAAGCCCCGCGCGCTTGTCACCTTGCGCCCGGGTCGGCGATCATTTCTTGCGACGATAGAGTCCGGTGAACGTCACCCCGGCACCGCCGCATCCGCCATTGTCCACGATGAGCAGCCACCGCTCGATGCGCTGCATGCGGACGCGGCAGCCATCGTCATAACTGTCGGCGAACGTGAGGGTGTCGCCCTGCACGACGGCCTCGCCCTCGAATGCGCCATTGTGGGAATCGCGCGCGGTGGGAAGCAGTATCCCGGCGTCGACATGCAGCTTGCCGCCGTCACCGGCTTTGATCTCGACAAGGCCGCCGCCTACATAGCTTTGCCCTTGGCGCCAGTTGCCGACCCAGTCCGACGTCTTCGGCGATGGCATCGGTGCGACCGGCGTCAGCGCCGCGCTTGACAACCAGCCGATCGTCCAGGTCCGCGTCTTCGCCAGCGGCGAATGGTACGAGACGCACGTGAACTCGCCGCGCGTGCGGCCGGTGAGCACGAGGTCGCCGGTCACGAGATACGATTGCTTGCGGCAGGCCTCGACGGCGGCGGGGCAGTTCTCGGCCTTGAAGTTGTCGTCGTATGGGCTCTTGATGAAGTTGACGCGCGGCTTGCCTGTTACCTTCGACACGACGCGCTTGTCGTCCCAGCCGCCGGTGCAGTTCGCCGGATCGTAAGGATCGTAGGCCGCTGCGGGTCCCGCCGAAAGGACGATGCCCAAAAGCAGACCGAGGACTTCCGCCCGCATCTTTGCCATCTGGATAGACCCGCTGGGCATTAGCCGCATCGGCCGCCGAGGCGGTTCAATGGCCGGCGCAACCGTGGCGATCAATGACTTTGCAAGAGCAAGCCGCGAACGGCGGGTGTTTCCCGGACCTCGAACGGCGCGCCCCATGCGGTACCGGGCGCGCCGTTCATAAATGTGCGGCCTGACGCGCCTCGCGTCCTAGCCCGTCACCGCGAATTTGATGGCGAACAGCACCGCCAGCACCATGACCGCGGGCGAGGCCTCCTTGAATTTGCCGGCGAGGACTTTCACCACCGTATAGGTGATGAAGCCGAGCCCGATGCCGGTGGCGATCGAATAGGTCAACGGCATGGTGATGGCGGCGACCACCGCGGGCGCGTATTCGGTGATGTCGTCCCAGTCGATCTCGGCCAAGCCGCGCGCCATCACGCAGGCGACGTAGAGCAGCGCGGCCGAGGTGGCGTAGGCCGGCACCATGCCGGCGAGCGGGGCGAACAGCAGCGCGAGCAGGAAGAAGATCGACACGAAGGCGGCGGTCAGGCCGGTGCGGCCGCCGGCGGAAACGCCGGCCGCGCTCTCGATATAGCTGGTGGTGGTCGAGGTGCCGATGGCCGCGCCGAACATGGCGGCGAACGAGTCGGAGATCAGCGCCTCCTTCATGCGCGCGAGCTTGCCGTCCTTCATCAGGCCGGTGCGGTGGGTGACGCCGATCAGCGTGCCGGCATTGTCGAACACGTCGATGAACAGGATCGAGAACACCACGATCAGGAAGGTGCCTTCGAACACGCGCGAGAAGTCGAGCTGCAGCAAGGTCGGCGCGATCGAGGGCGGCAGCGAGACGATGCCGCTGTAATGGGTGAGGCCGAGCGGCAGGCCGATGGCGGTGACCAGCAGGATGCCGATCAGCGTGCCGCCGATGATGCGCCGGTAGTTGAGCGCGGCGATCAGCACGAAGCCGAACAGCATCAGATAGGCGACCGGGTTCTTCAGGTCG